>Ga0209571_1000286_pt1 | contig 76327 bp, 75 predicted proteins | sample EBPBio102011_DNA_FD_185866 | JGI IMG/M metagenome (GOLD analysis project Ga0209571, IMG submission 185866) | Wastewater treatment Type I Accumulibacter community from EBPR Bioreactor in Madison, WI, USA - Reactor 1_1/10/2011_ DNA (SPAdes)... | ecosystem: Engineered > Bioreactor > EBPR >... | reverse complement strand
TGTTCGGACAGCTCAGCGAGCAGGGAGTTGGCACGGCATTTGCTCTTCGATGGTCATTGGAAAACCTTTATAAATCAAAGAGTTACGGGATATATTCTAACACAAGGGGCTTAACTTAATGCCATTGGGACATGGGCGCGGCCGAGGTGGAGGCTTTCCTGAGCCATCTGGCGGTGGACCGGCAGGTGTCGGCCTCGACGCAGAACCAGGCCAAGGCGGCGCTGCTGTATTTGTACAAGCAGGTGTTGCAGGTGGATTTGCCGTGGCTGGATGAGGTGGTGCAGGCCAAGCGCCCGCGCCGCCTGCCGGTGGTGCTGACGCCCAGCGAGGTGCGCGAGCTGCTGCTGCACGTGGAGGGTACGGCGGGGCTGATCGTGCAACTGATGTACGGCACCGGCCTGCGCCTGCTGGAGGCGCTGCGCCTGCGGGTGAAGGACGTCGAGTTTGCCCGGCGCGAGATCCTCGTGCGCGAGGGCAAGGGCAACAAGGACCGCGTGACGGTGCTGCCCGAAAACCTGATCGCCCCGCTGCAGGCGCAACTGCAAAAGGCGCATGCCCTGCACGAGAAGGACCTGGCCGCTGGCGTGGGCCGTGTGTACCTGCCGCACGCGCTGGCGGTGAAGTACCCGAACGCCGACCGCGCCTGGGTCTGGCAGTGGGTGTTTCCGTCACCCGTGCGGTCGATGGACCCGCGGCCGGACGCCCGCACGGGCGAGCAACTGGAGCGGCGCCACCATGTGTATCCCGAATCGGTGCAGCGCGCGGTGCGCGAGGCGGCGCGCGTGGCGGGCATCACCAAGCCGGTCACGCCGCACGTGCTGCGCCATTCGTTTGCCACGCACCTGCTGCAGGCGGGCTATGACATCCGCACGGTGCAAGAGCTGCTGGGCCACGCGGATGTGAGCACGACCATGATCTACACGCATGTGCTCAACAAGGGCGGGCGGGGGATTTTGAGCCCGCTGGATGCGCTGTGAGGGCGCGGGAATGGCGTCAGGCGGCGGCCAGCTTCAGCTTGCCAACCTGACTCAGGTCGACATGCTGGCGCGCCTGCCACAGGTCGTGGGCATCCTGCACGGCCAGCCAGCTTTCGGGTGAGCGCCCGATGGCCTTGGACAGACGCATGGCCATTTCCGGCGTGACGCGGCTGGCGCCCTTCAGGACGCGGTTGAGGGTGGATGCGGCCACGCCGAGCTGCACCGCCAACTCGCGTCCGCTGATGCCGGCTGGCTCCAGATACACGGCGGTGATGAACTCGCCGGGGGGGGGAGGGTTGTGCATGCTCATCAGTGATAGTCCTCGTAGGGCACCGATTAGTGTGGCGTGTTCATGTTGGCATGATGGCGATCATGCCGCCACGATCATCTCTCCCTCAAACCAGTGTCCGTGCAAGACCACGCAATGGCTGCGAGCGCCATGAGTGACGGCGCCCGGTCGGCCACTCAACCGCTGGCCGAACGCCTGCGCCCGCGCACGCTGGGCCAGGTGGTGGGCCAGCAGCACCTGCTGGGGCCGGGCATGCCGCTGCGCATCGCCTTCGAGTCGGGGCGCCCGCACAGTTGCATCTTGTGGGGCCCGCCGGGCACGGGCAAGACGACCATCGCGCGGCTGATGGCCGATGCGTTCGACGCGCAGTTCATCGCCATCAGCGCGGTGCTGGGTGGCGTCAAGGACATCCGCGACGCGGTCGAGCGCGCCACGCAGGCGGCAGGCGGGCTGGCGCCGCGGCGCACCATCGTGTTCGTCGACGAGGTGCACCGCTTCAACAAGAGCCAGCAGGATGCCTTTTTGCCGCATGTCGAAAGCGGGCTGTTCACCTTCATCGGCGCGACCACCGAGAACCCCTCGTTCGAGGTCAACTCGGCCCTGCTGTCGCGCGCCACGGTGTATGTGTTACAGCCGCTCGCGCCCGACCATTTGAAGCAAATAGTGGCTGTCGCGCAGGCGCAGCAAGCGCTGCCAGCTATTGAATCAGAAGCGTTGGAGCGCCTGCTGGGCCATGCCGACGGCGACGCGCGGCGCCTGCTGAACACGCTGGAGACGGTGGCGGTGATGGCCGCGGCGCAGCAGCGCACGCAGGTGGACGACGCCTGGCTGCTGCAAATCCTGGGCGAGCAGCTGCGCCGCTACGACAAGGGCGGCGAGCAGTTCTACGACACCATCAGCGCGCTGCACAAGTCGGTGCGCGGCTCCGACCCCGACGCCGCGCTGTACTGGCTGGTGCGCATGCTCGACGGCGGGGCCGATGCGCGCTATCTGGCGCGGCGCATGGTGCGCATGGCCAGCGAGGACATCGGCCTGGCCGACCCGCGCGCGCTGCGCCTGGCGCTGGACGCCGCCGAGGTCTACGAGCGCCTGGGCAGCCCCGAGGGCGAGCTGGCGCTGGCCGAATGCGTGGTCTACCTGGCGGTGGCGCCCAAGAGCAACGCCGTCTACAAGGCCTACAACGCGGCGCGCGCCTTCGTCAAGAACGACATCACGCGCCCGGTGCCGTTGCACCTGCGCAACGCGCCGACCCGGCTGATGAAGCAGCTGGACTACGGCAAGGGCTACCGCTACGCGCACGACGAGGAGGGCGGTTTTGCCGCCGGCGAGCGCTACCTGCCCGAAGGCATGGCGGAGCAGCGCTTTTACGCGCCGGTGCCGCGCGGGCTGGAGATCAAGATCGGCGACAAACTGATGGAGCTGCGCCGGCGCAACCGCGACGCCGGCGGGGGCTGAGCCCGGCCCGGCCGGCGGCCGGCCAACCCTGGTCCAAGGGAAATCCCGGGTCAACATTTCTGCCAGAAACGCCCTGCGCGCCGATAAAATCGCGCTCGCTTTTGAACCCGCAACGGCGTCGCCAGCGGGTTTTTTGTTAGCTGTCCGCCAAGCCCACAAGGCGATACCCGGCAGCAGCGTGAATCACGCCGCGCCGGAGACAACGGCACGGACCCTTGAGGAACTCTCGCATGGATATTCTGCTTCAGCAGATCATCAACGGCCTGGTGCTGGGCAGCATGTACGCCCTCATCGCCCTGGGCTACACCATGGTTTACGGCATCATCCAGCTCATCAACTTCGCCCACGGCGAGGTGTTGATGGTGGGCGCGCTGGTGGCCTGGACCGTCATCGGGCTGCTGCAGGAGGCCGTGCCCGGCATGCCCACCTGGCTGATTTTGCTGGCGGCCACCATCGCCGGCTGCGCGGTGGCGGCGCTGCTCAACATCGTGATCGAGAAGATCGCCTACCGGCCGCTGCGCAACGCGCCGCGCCTGGCGCCGCTGATCACCGCCATCGGCATGTCCATCCTGCTGCAGGCGCTGGCCATGGTGATCTGGAAGCCCAACGTCAAGTCCTTCCCCTCCATGCTGCCGACCGACCCGTACTTCATCGGCGAGGCGGTGATCACCCCCACGCAGATCATGATCCTGGTGGTCACCGTCATGTCGCTGGCGGTGCTGATGTACATCGTGCACTACACGCGCATCGGCCGCGCCATGCGCGCCACCGCCGAGAACCCGCGCGTGGCGGCGCTGATGGGCGTCAAGCCGGACGCGGTGATCTCGGCCACCTTCGCCATCGGGGCCGTGCTGGCGGCCATCGCCGGGGTGATGTATGCGTCCAACTACGGCACGGCGCAGCACTTCATGGGCTTTCTGCCGGGCCTGAAGGCCTTCACGGCGGCGGTGTTCGGCGGCATCGGCAACCTCGCGGGCGCCGTGGTGGGCGGCGTGCTGCTGGGGTTGATCGAGGCCATCGGCTCGGGCTACCTGGGCACGCTGACCGGCGGGCTGCTGGGCAGCCACTACGCCGACATCTTTGCCTTCATCGTGCTGATCATCGTGCTGACGCTGCGGCCCTCGGGCCTGCTGGGCGAGCGCGTGGCCGATCGCGCCTGAAGCCGGGGAGGACCTTGCCATGACGCAGAAAAACAAGCTGATCGCCTTCGTGCTGTGCGGCATCGCGCTGCTGGTGCTGCCGCTGATCCTGCAGCAGTTCGGCAACGCCTGGGTGCGCATCGTCAACATCGCGCTGCTCTACACCATGCTGGCGCTGGGGCTGAACATCGTGGTCGGCTACGCCGGCCTGCTGGACCTGGGCTACGTGGCCTTCTTCGCGGTGGGGGCGTACCTGTACGGATTGCTGGCCTCGCCGCACCTGACCGACAACTTCGCCGCCATTGCGGCCATGTTCCCGGGCGGCCTGCACCTGTCGGTGTGGCTGGCGCTGCCACTGGCGCTGTTGCTGGCGGCCATGGCCGGGGTGCTGCTGGGCATTCCGGTGCTCAAGCTGCGTGGTGACTACCTGGCCATCGTCACGCTGGGCTTCGGCGAGATCATCCGCATCTTTCTGAACAACCTGGACCACCCCTTCAACATCACCAACGGCCCGAAGGGCATCAACCAGATCGACTCGGTGCGGGTGTTCGGGCTGAACCTGGGCAAGCCGCTGAGCATCGGCGGCTTCGAGGTCGCCTCGGTGTCGCTGTATTACTACCTGTTCCTGGTGCTGGTGCTGGTCACGGTGTTCGTGTGCCAGCGCCTGCAGGATTCGCGCGTGGGCCGTGCCTGGATGGCCGTGCGCGAGGACGAGATCGCCGCCAAGGCCATGGGCCTGAACGTGCGCAACCTCAAGCTGCTGGCCTTCGGCATGGGCGCCTCGTTCGGCGGCGTGTCGGGGGCGATGTTCGGTGCCTTCCAGGGCTTTGTGTCGCCCGAGTCGTTCAGCCTGATGGAGTCGGTGATGATCGTCGCCATGGTGGTGCTGGGTGGCCTGGGCCACCTGCCGGGCGTGGTGCTGGGGGCGCTGCTGCTGTCGGCCCTGCCCGAGGTGCTGCGCTACGTGGCTGGCCCGCTGCAGCAGATGACCGACGGCCGGCTGGACGCCGCCATCCTGCGCCAACTGTTCATCGCGCTGGCCATGATCGTCATCATGCTGATGCGCCCGCGCGGCCTGTGGCCGTCGCCCGAGCACGGCAAGGTCAAGCCCGATCCGGCCGACCGCATCACGCCGCTGTCGGGGCAGCAGAACCCGCCCGGGGTGGACTTTCCCGGCGACGCCGTGCCGGGCAACACCCCGCACCGGCAATACCCGGTCAACCCCTGACACCGAGCGGAGACGAACGTCATGAGTACAGACACCGTCCTGAAGGTTCAGGGTGTTTCCAAGCGCTTTGGTGGCCTGCAGGCCCTGTCGGATGTGGGCATCACCATCCAGCGCGGCCAGGTCTATGGCCTGATCGGCCCCAACGGCGCCGGCAAGACCACCTTCTTCAACGTGCTGACCGGGCTGTACACGCCCGACAGCGGCAGCTTCGAGCTGGCCGGCCAGCCCTACAAGCCCACCGCCGTGCACGAGGTGGCCAAGGCCGGCATCGCGCGCACCTTCCAGAACATCCGCCTGTTCGCCGAGATGACGGCGCTGGAAAACGTGATGGTCGGGCGCCACGTGCGCACCCATTCCGGGCTGTTCGGCGCGATTTTCCGCACCGCCGGCTTCAAGGCCGAGGAGGCGGCGATTGCCGCCCGCGCGCAGCAGCTGCTGGACTATGTGGGCATCGGCAAGTACGCCCAGTTCCGCGCCCGCACGCTGTCGTATGGCGACCAGCGCCGGCTGGAAATCGCCCGCGCGCTGGCCACCGACCCGCAGCTGGTGGCGCTGGACGAGCCGGCCGCCGGCATGAACGCCACCGAGAAGGTGCAGCTGCGCGAGCTGATCGACCGCATCCGCAAGGACAACCGGACCATCCTGCTGATCGAGCACGACGTCAAGCTGGTGATGGGCCTGTGCGACCGCGTGACGGTGCTGGACTACGGCAAGCAGATCGCCGAAGGCACGCCGGCCGAAGTGCAGAAGAACGAAAAAGTGATCGAGGCCTATCTGGGCACGGGAGGCCACTGACATGGCGCAGACGCTGTTGAAAGTCACCGGTCTGAAGGTGGGGTATGGCGGCATCCAGGCCGTCAAGGGCGTGGACTTCGAGGTCCGCGAGGGCGAACTGGTGTCGCTGATCGGCTCCAACGGCGCCGGCAAGACCACCACCATGAAGGCCATCACCGGGTCGCTGCCGCTGGCCGGCGGCGACATCGAATACCTGGGCAAGTCCATCAAGGGCCAGGGGCCGTGGGATCTGGTGCGCCAGGGGCTGGCCATGGTGCCCGAAGGCCGCGGCGTGTTCACCCGCATGAGCATCACCGAGAACCTGCTCATGGGCGCCTACATCCGCTCCGACAAGGCGGCCATCGCGCAGGACATCGAGCGCGTGTTCACCATCTTCCCGCGCCTGCGCGAGCGCAAGGACCAGCTGGCCGGCACCATGTCCGGCGGCGAGCAGCAGATGCTGGCCATGGGCCGGGCGCTGATGTGCCGGCCCAAGGTGCTGCTGCTGGACGAGCCCTCGATGGGGCTGTCGCCCATCATGGTCGACAAGATCTTCGAGGTGGTGCAGGAGGTGTACGCACAGGGCGTCACCGTGCTGCTGGTGGAGCAGAACGCCAGCCGCGCGCTGGCGCTGGCCAACCGTGGCTACGTGATGGAGTCGGGCCTGATCAGCATGAGCGGCAGCGGCAAGGACCTGCTGGCCGACCCCAAGGTGCGCGCGGCGTATCTGGGCGAGTAGGCACACGCTGGAATAAAAAAAGCCACGCCGAATGGCGTGGCTTTTTTGTGGCCACGCGCAGTCGTCAGTCCACCTTGGCGCCCGAGCGCTTGACCACCGGCTCGTAGCGTGCCCGCTCGCGCGCCATGAACTGGCCGAACTGCTCGGGCGTGGTGGGCACCGGCTCTGCCATCAGCTGGGCAAAGCGCTGCTGCGTCTCGGGCGCCTTCAGCGCCTCGGTGAAGGCGGCGTTGAGCCGGCCGATCACGTCCGCCGGCGTGCCGGCGGGCGCCACCAGGCCCCACCACGTGTCGACCTCGAAGCCCTTGAGGGTGTCGGCCATGGCCGGCACGCCCGGCAGCAGGGGCGAGGGCCGCGCGCTGGTGACGGCCAGCGCCTTGATCTTGCCGGCCTTGATGTTGGCGGCCGCCGCGGCCAGGTTGTCGATGTTGTAGTCCACCTGACCGGCCAGCAGCGCCAGCTGCGCCGGGTTGGCGCCGTTGTACGGGATGTGCACGGCAAAGATGCCCGCGCCCTGCTTGAACATCTCGCCGGCCAGGTGGCCGGCCGAGCCGTTGCCGCCCGAGCCGTAGTTCAGCTTGCCCGGGTTCTTCCTGGCGTAGGCGATCAGCTCGGCCAGGGTGCCGATGCCCAGGCGCTGGGCGGTGTCGGCGTTGATCACCAGCACGTTGGGCACGCGCACCATCTGCGTGATGGGCGCGAAGTCCTTGCCGGCGTCATAGGGCATCTTGCTGAACAGCCAGGGGTTGATGGCGTGCGTGGCCACGGCGGCGATGCCGATGGTGCCGCCATCCGGCGCCGCCTTGGCCACCAGGTCGGCGCCGATGTTGCCGCCGGCGCCGGGCTTGTTGTCCACCACGATGCTGCCCAGCGCGGGCTGCACGCGCTCGGCCAGCGCGCGCGCCGTCACGTCCAGCGGGCCGCCGGGGGCGTAGGGCACGATCAGGCGGATCGGCTTGTTTTGCCCCCAGGCGGGGGCAGCGGACAGACCAGAAGCGAGCAGCGCAGCAGCTGCGCACCGGAGGAGGGATCGACGTTGCATGGCTGTTTGGAAATGAATCAAGATCATCTCGGGCGCCGCCCAATGGTCGGCACCTGTGTGGTTGGGTGGCCGCGACTTTACGCCAGATTTGCATTCGCGCCGTCGGCGCGCAACGGCACCATGCCGTTGGAAGCATCGGGTGGCGCCCACCCGATTTTTCTCTCACCAAAGGAGCCCATCATGAACACTCGAATTCTTGTACTGGCTGCGGCCGTTGCCCTGGGTGCGCTGGGTACGGCCCATGCGCAAGGCACCGACACCCCACGCGTGGATCAGCGCCAGGCAAACCAGCAGCGTCGTATCGACCAAGGCGTGGCCTCGGGCGCGCTGACACCCCGTGAGGCGGCGCGCCTGAGGCACCAGCAAGGCCATGTGGCGGCGGCCGAGGCGCGCGCCAAGTCCGATGGCCAAGTCACCCGCGCCGAGCGGGCGCGCCTGCATGCGATGCAGGACCGCGCCAGCGGCCGCATCTACCGTCAGAAGCACGACCGCCAGCGCGTGCACTGACGCGCCTCTGGGTGGCAGGCGTCAGTTGCGGTGCTTGTCGGCCTCGCTGGTGAAGGCGTCGGCAAAGAACTCCTCTTCGGGCAGGCCGGCCTGCTCGACGAAGTCCTGGCGCGCCGAATCGACCACGATGGGGGCGCCGCAGGCATACACCTGGTGGCCCGACAGGTCGGCCAAATCCTGCAGCACCGCGCGGTGCACGAAGCCGGTGCGGCCGCCCCAGCCGTCCTCGGGCAGGGCGTCGGACACCACCGGCACGTACCTCAGGTGCGGCATCTCCTCGGTCTTGGCGCGCACCCAGGCGTCCAGGTACAGGTCTTGCGGGCGGCGGCCGCCCCAGTACAGCACGGCCTCGCGCGTGATGCCCATGAACTGCATGTGCTCGATGATGGCCTTGACCGGCGCAAAACCCGTGCCCGAGGCCAGCAGCACCATCGGCTTGGGTGATTCGTCGCGCAGGTGAAAGCTGCCGTAAGGCCCTTCGATGCGCAGGATTTCCTTTTCCTTCATGGCGCTGAACACGTGGTCGGTGAAGCGGCCGCCGGGCATGTGGCGGATGTGCAGGTCGACCATCGGCGAGCCGCCCTCGATCAGCGTGTGCGGCGCATTGGCCATGCTGTAGCTGCGCCGGGTGCCGTCGCGCAGGATGAACTCGACGTACTGGCCGGCGTGGTACTGGATGATGTCGTTGGCCGGCAACTGCAGGCGCACCCGCATCACGTCGTGCGACAGGCGCTCCAGCAGCGCCACGCGCGCCGGCATCTTCTTGATCGGAAAGGCGCCGGCGTGCGTGACCTGGCGCGACTCCAGCACCACGTCGCTGGTGGCCACGCCGCAGCAGGTCAGCACGTAGCCGTCGGCTTCTTCCTGCGCCGACAGGGCCTTGTCCTGGTGCGGACCGACGGTGACGCTGCCCGAGACCTTCTTCACCTTGCACGAGCCGCAGGCGCCGTCCTTGCAGCCGTAGGGCAGGCCAATGCCCTGGCGGATGCCGGCGGTGAGCATGGGCTCGCCCGGCTCGGCCTGAAAACTGCGGCCGCTGGGTTCGACGGTGATGGTGTGGGTCATGTCTTGGGTATCCTCCGGGGCAGACCTGAACAGCTTCGGAAAGCGGCGATTTTGCCTTCAAACCAGAACCCTTACGGCGCGCTGCCGGCGCGCTTTCGGCGCCAGCGCGTGCTCATCGTCGGCTGCGGCGACGTCGGCGCGCGGGCAGCGCGGGCCCTGCCGCCGCGCGTGCGCGTGCTGGCGCTGGCGCGCTCGCCCGACGCGGCGCAGGCACTGCGCCAGCAGGCCATCGTGCCGCTGGCGGGCGACCTGGACGATCCCGCCAGCCTGCAACGCCTGGCCGGCATCGCCAACCGCGTGCTGCACCTGGCGCCGCCACCTGGCGACGGCGAGGGCGATCCGCGCACCGCCGCGCTGCTGCGGGCGCTGGCGCGGCGCAGCGTGCCGGCGGCGCTGGTGTACGGCTCCACCAGCGGCGTGTACGGCGACTGTGGCGGCGCCTGGGTGGACGAGACCCGCGCCGTGCGCCCGCAGACCGCGCGGGCGCGCCGCCGCGTGGCGGCCGAGGGCCGCGTGCGCGCCTTTGGCCGGACGGCGGGCGTGCGCGCCAGCATCCTGCGCATCCCCGGCATTTATGCGCCCGACCGCTCGGGCGGCACGCCGCGCGATCGCCTGCTGCGTGGCACGCCGGTGCTGGCGCCCGAGGACGACGTGTTCACCAACCACATCCACGCCGACGACCTGGCGCGCGCCTGCGTGCTGGCGCTGTGGCGCGGCCGGCCGCAGCGCGTGGTGCACGTCAACGACGACAGCCAGCTGAAGATGGGCGACTACTTCGACCTGGCGGCCGACCTGTACGGCCTGCCGCGCCCGTCGCGCATCGGCCGCGATGCCGCGCGCGCGCAGTTGCCGGCGACGCTGCTGTCGTTCATGGGCGAATCGCGCCGCATGGACAACAGGCGCCTCAAGCGCGAGCTGCGCCTGCGCCTGCGCCATGCCACTCCCGCCACCGGGTTGCTATCAACGCAATAGCTGTTGGCGCTTTCCCGGTGGGCGCCAGGGGTCGATTCGGCTTCATTCTGGCGCGCCAGCGTATCCTTGGTGCGTGGCTCCACCACGGTTTCACAGGAAGCACCGATGAATCGAATCGACATCCCCGGCGGCGACCGGCGCGCGTTCATGTCTGGCTCGGCTGCGTTGGCGGTGGCCGGGCTGCTGAGTTCGACCGGCCTGCATGCGCAGCAAGCTGGCGCTGGCGACGCCGCGGGTGCTTACGAACCGCGGCGCGGCCAGGCCGGCAAGGACGTGATGTGGATCGCCACGCCGGACGCGCTGGTCACGCGCATGCTGAGGCTGGCGCAGCTGACGCCGAACGACCAGTTGGTCGACCTCGGATCGGGTGACGGCAAGATCGTGCTGGCCGCCGCGGGCGAGGGCGCGCGCGGCTTGGGGCTGGAGTACAACGCCGACCTGGTCGAGCTGTCGCGCTGGCGCGCGCGCGAGGCCGGGCTGATCGACCGCGCGCGCTTCGAGAAGGCCGACATCTTCGAGTCGGATTTCAGCCAGGCGACCGTCGTCACGCTGTACCTGCTGCCGCACCTGAACCTCAGGCTGCGACCGCGCCTGCTGGCGCTCAAGCCGGGCACGCGCATCGTGTCGCACGAGTTCCGCATGGGTCGCTGGCTGCCCGACGAGACCTCGCGCGTCGGCCCCGCTTCGTTGCACCTGTGGCTGGTGCCGGCCAACGTGGGCGGATCGTGGGAGCTGCAATTTCGGCAGCGCGACGAGTTGGTCACCACGCGCTTGGACGTGGCGCGCCAGCACTTCCAGGACTTCACCGCCACGGTGGCGTTCAGGGACTTCGAAACCACCGTGCGCGAGCCCAAGGTGGCGGGTGAGCAGCTGCGCTTCGGCCTGACGGACGCGCACGGCCACCTGCGCCGCTTCGTCGGCCAGGTGGTTGGCGACCGCATCAGCGGCAGCGTGTACGACCTGACCGACGGCGGTGCGCGCGCGCCATTCAGCGCCCGCCGAACGGGCACCGCGCCGCCCATCGAGGGCAGCGGCCCGGCGCCGCAGAGCGAAGCCGAATCGTTGGGGAACGACTGAACCGCATGCACCGGCCTGGGCCTGCGCCCCGTCGCGCCAGGCGCCCGGTGACGGACTTGGCCGTGAACCAGGACGCGGCAGCACGGTGGCTGCCGGACAGCAGGCTGGCGGCCAGCCCGATCGGGCCAGAACGTTGATGCAGGTCATGCCGGCACGCTGACGGGTTGCTCCAGAACGCTATTAAAACGGTAGCTGCTGGCGCAGTATCGACGGCTGCTCCATCGCGTTTTTGCTTTGATCCGGGGGTTGCCGCCGTGTCCGCCGCGTGACTGCGCGCGGCGCCGTCACGCGCCAACATGGCCTGCCGGGCGTCGGCTTTCTTCGGTGCCGGCAAGACGACATGGATTTCGGTGACTCCCCCCGCGTGCAGGCGCTCAAGGCGCAGGTGCAGCGCTTCATGCAGGATCTGATCCTGCCCTCGCACCGCGACTGGCTGCGCTGGTCCGAAGCCGGCGCCTATCCGCTGGACGTGATCGAGCCCCTGAAGGCGCGCGCCCGCGCCGCCGGCCTGTGGAACCTGTTCCTGCCCGGCCTGCGTGACGATGAGCCCGGCACGCGCCTGACCAACCTCGAATACGCGCCGCTGGCCGAAATCATGGGCCGTGTGCCCTGGGCCAGCGAGGTGTTCAACTGCAGCGCGCCCGACACCGGCAACATCGAGCTGCTGCAACTGTTTGCCACGCCGGCGCAGCGCGCGCAGTGGCTGCGGCCGCTGATGGACGGCACGATGCGCTCCTGCTTCGCCATGAGCGAGCCCGACGTCGCCTCGTCCGACCCCACCAACCTGGGCACCCGCATCGCGCGCGATGGCGAGCACTGGGTGCTCAACGGCCGCAAGTGGTTCATCACCGGCGCCGCGCACCCCCAGTGCCGGCTGGCCATCGTCATGGGCGTGTCCGACGCCGCGCCCGACGCGCCCGCGCACCGCCGCCACAGTCTGCTGCTGGTGCCCATGGACGCGCCGGGCCTGGAGATCGTGCGCAACATCCCGGTGATGCAGCACCAGGCCATCGAAGGGCACTGCGAGCTGGTGTTCCGCGACGTGCGCGTGCCCGCGTCCCACCTGCTGGGGGACGCCGGCGAGGGCTTTGCCATGGCGCAGGCGCGGCTGGGGCCGGGGCGCGTGCACCACTGCATGCGCACCATCGGCCAGTGCGAGCTGGCGCTGGAGCTGATGGCCGAGCGCGCGCTGGAGCGCATGGCCTTCGGCCGGCACCTGTCCGACTTCGCCAACGTGCAGGACTGGATCGCGTGCAGCCGGCTGGAGATCGACCAGGCCCGCCTGCTGGTGCTGCGCGCCGCCTGGCGCATGGACACCGAGGGCAACGCCGCTGCGCGCACCGACGTGTCGGCCATCAAGGTGGTGGCGGCCCGGTTGCAGACGCGGGTGATCGACCGCGCCATGCAGGTCTTTGGCGCCGTCGGCCTGACGCCCGACACGCCGCTGGCCGCGCTGTGGAGCTGGGGCCGCGCGCTGCGCTTTCTGGACGGCCCCGACGAGGTGCACCTGCGCGCGGTGGCGCGCCAGGAGCTGCGCCGCAGCCGCGCCCACCGCGGCGAGAACGTGCTGCACCTGCAGCGCTGGATGCCGCCCGAGAGCCTGTGACGGGGGCCGGCGGCAAGGCAAAAAGCCGCGCGCCCGATGCAGGCGCGCGGCTTTCGTCGATGTGGTGCCCGGGGCCGGAATCGAACCGGCACGGTGTTGCCACCGGCAGATTTTGAGTCTGCTGCGTCTACCGATTTCGCCACCCGGGCAGCGTGATAGCACAGCCCAAAATTATGGCACAGTGCATGCCATGGACTACCCGACGATCGAGGATGCGATAGGCGGCACGCCGCTGGTGCGGCTGCAGCGCCTGGGCGTGCAGGAACACGCGGCGCGCGGCAACGTGGTGCTGGCCAAGCTGGAGGGCAACAACCCGGCCGGCTCGGTCAAGGACCGGCCCGCGCTGTCGATGATCCGCCGCGCCGAGGAGCGCGGCGAGATCCGGCCGGGCGACACCCTGATCGAGGCCACCAGCGGCAACACCGGCATCGCCCTGGCCATGGCGGCGGCCATCCGCGGCTACCGCATGGTGCTGATCATGCCGGAGGACCTGTCGGTCGAGCGCGCGCAGACCATGAAGGCCTTCGGCGCCGAGCTGATCCTGACCCCGCGCTCGGGCGGCATGGAATACGCGCGCGACCTGGCCGACAAGATGGTGGCGCAGGGCAAGGGCCGCGTGCTGGACCAGTTCGCCAACCCCGACAACCCGCGCATCCACTACGACACCACCGGCCCCGAGCTGTGGCGGCAGACCGGCGGGCGCATCACGCACTTCGTGTCGGCCATGGGCACCACCGGCACCATCACCGGCGTGTCGCGCTATCTGAAAGAGCAGAACCCGCGGGTGCGCGTCATCGGCGCGCAGCCGGCCGAGGGCTCGCGCATCCCCGGCATCCGCAAGTGGCCCGAGGAGTACCAGCCGCGCATCTACGAGCCGGCGGCGGTGGACGAGCTGGTGTCCGTCAGCCAGGCCGACGCCGAGGACATGGCACGCCGGCTGGCGCGCGAGGAGGGCATCTTCGGTGGCATCTCCTCCGGCGGCGCTGGCTGGGTGGCGCAGCAGATCGCCGCGCGCGAGCAGGGCGCGACGATCGCCTTCGTGGTGTGCGATCGTGGCGACCGCTACCTGTCGACCGGGGTCTTTCCCGCCTGAGGCGTTGCACGTTGAATCGGCCGCTGGCGCTTTACCAGAAAGCGCCAGCAGCTATCAATACTATAGAACCATGACAAGCTACCGCTACTGCCCCAGCTGCGCCACGCCACTGGCCATGATCGTGCAGGAGGAAGACAGCGGCCCCAGGGAGCGCCTGCGCTGCCCGGCCTGCGACTACACGCACTGGAACAACCCGGTGCCGGTGCTGGCGGCCATCATCGAATACCGCGGCCAGGTGCTGCTGGCGCGCAACGCCGCCTGGCCGGGCAAGATGTTCGCGCTGATCACCGGCTTCATGGAGGCCGGCGAGACGCCGCGGGACGGCATCACGCGCGAGATCAAGGAAGAGACCAGTCTGGAGGTGACCGCGCTCGATCTGGTGGGCGTGTACGACTTCCAGCGCATGAACCAGGTCATCATCGCCTTCCACGCCGTGTGCGAGGGCGAAGTGCGCCTGTCGCCCGAGCTGGTGGACTGGCGCCTGTACGACCCGCCGCAGCTCAAGTGCTGGCCCGCCGGCACCGGCTACGCCCTGGCCGACTGGCTGCGCTCGCGCGGGCACGAGCCGGTGTTCTTCACGCCCGAGGAAAACGCCGAGCGGCGCCGCGGCCTGGATTGACCGACAATCGTTCGATGGATATCGCCAAGGAAGTCGACGCGCGCGGGCTGAACTGCCCGCTGCCCATTCTCAAGGCCAAGAAGGCGCTGGCCGAGTTGCAAAGCGGTCAGCTGCTGCGCGTGCTGTCCACCGACGGCGGCGCGCTGCGCGACTTTCAGGCCTTTGCCCGGCAGACCGGCAACGAACTGGTCGAGCAGACCACCGAGGGTGAGGTGACCGCGCACGTGCTGCGGCGGCGCTGAGGGCGGCAATCACGCCGAAGCACATCGCCACCGCGCCCAGTGGGCAAACGTGAGCGCGGGGCGTCTATGCGAATGTCGCGCGTTGACGACATGGCCAATTAAACCCGGGCAAAAATTAATTACCCGGGTAATAATAACGTCATGTCAGACCTTATTCCATCATCCGTGCCGACGTACACCGCGTTCGCCGCCCAAACCCGGATTGCCGGCGGGTCCATGGCCGATATCGCCGAGGCCTTGGCGCGCTTGCGGCCCGAGCCCCCGCTGTGGGTGTTCGATGACGGCACCGGCGCCCCGGTCGATGCACCCCCGCTGCCCGAGCACGCCGCGCGCCTGCCCGTGGCCGCCGCGTCCCTGGCACCGCCGCCCAGCGCCGGCCGTCCGCGCCTGGGCGTGGTGGCGCGCGAAGTCACCTTGCTGCCGCGCCACTGGGACTGGCTGGCCGCGCAGCCGGGCGGCGCCTCGGCCGCGCTGCGGCGCCTCGTGGAGGACGCGCGCAAGGTCCATGCAGAGCGTGATCGAGAGCGCGCGGCCAAGGAGAGAAGCTATCGTTTCATGAGCGCGATCGCGGGCCATCTGCCGGGCTTCGAGGAGGCCAGTCGGGCGCTGTTTGCCGACAGCGCGGCCGCGTTCGACTCCCGAGTCGCCGACTGGCCGGCCGACGTGCGCGCGTACCTGCGCTGGTTGGCGCGCGACGCGTTCGCGCCTGACGGCCTGGCGCCGGATGCGATGTCCACCCGAGCGGAACCGCCATGCCCTTGATCCATCTCGTGTTCGGCCCTCAGGGGGCCGGCAAATCCACCTACGCCGCCGCGCTGGCCGAGCGCGAGCGCGGCGTGGTGCTGGCCATTGACCCTTGGATGCAGGGCTTGTTCGGACCCGATCTGCCGCGGCCCATCAGCCTGCCGTGGGTCATGGAACGGGTTGGCCGCTGCGAAGCGCGCATCTGGCAAACGGCGCGCGACGTGGCGGCGCGCGGCGTGCCCGTGGTGCTGGACCTGGGCTTCATGAGGCGCGCCGATCGCACCCGTGTTGCCGAGCAGGCCCGGCAGGCCGGCCTGCCCGTGCAGGCGCACTGGGTGAGCGCGGACGCCGCCACGCGCCGCGCCCGCGTGATGGCGCGCAATCAGACCCGGGGCGGCACGTTCGCCTTCGAAGTCAGCCCCGCCATGTTCGATGCGATGGAGGCCCGGTTCGAAGCGCCCGATGACCGGGAGCTGGCGGCCGCCATCGTGCATCAAGGCTGACATCGGGATCTTTCGGTTGCCCATCCGGCGCCACAAACTACAAATTCAAGAGCATTCGATGTCCAGTCGTTTCACGCCGGCGGGAGCGGCGCGCCCGCTGTGGCGGGTGTATCTGGCGTTCGTCGGGCCGATGGTGCTGGCCAACATCCTGCAGTCGCTGTCGGGCAGCCTGAACGGCGTGTACATCGGCCAGATGCTGGGCACGCAGGCCCTGGCCGCTGTGGCGGGCATGTTCCCGGTGGTGTTCCTGTTCGTCTCGCTGATCATCGGTCTGGGCGCGGGCGCGTCGGTGCTGATCGGGCAGGCCTGGGGCGCGCGCGAGCCGCACAAGGTCAAGGCCATCGCCGGCACGGCGCTGGCGCTGTGCGCGGGCATTGGCGTCGTCGGGGCGGCGCTGGGCGAGTGGGCCGCGCATGGGGCCCTGGCGGCGCTGGGCACGCCCGCGGCGGTGCTGGACGAAGCGGTGGGCTACGCCCGCGTGATGTTGCTGGGCATGCCACTGTTGCTGGTGTTCATCCTCTCCACGCAGTTGCTTCGCGGCGTGGGCGACACGGTCACGCCGCTGAAGGCGTTGCTGCTGTCCACCGGCGTGGGGCTGGTGCTGACGCCCATGCTCATCCGCGGCTGGCTGGGATTGCCGCCGATGGGCGTGGCGAGCGCGGCGGTGGCGAACATCGTGTCGTCGGCGGTGGCGCTGGCCTACCTGGCGTGGCATTTGCGTCGCGCGTCACACCAGGGCCTGCCGGTCCATCCCCTGGCGCCTGACGCGGAACTGGCGCGAGCGCTCAGGCCACGCGCGGCGCTGGCGCGCACCGTGCTGCGCATCGGCGTGCCCACCGGGGTGCAGATGATCACCATCGCGCTGGCCGAACTGGTGATTTTGCGGCTGGTCAACGACCACGGGCCCGACGCCGCGGCCGCCTATGGCGCGGTCAACCAGATCGTCAACTACGTGCAGTTCCCGGCGCTGTCGATCGCCATCACGGCGTCGATCCTGGGCGCCCAGGCCATCGGCGCGGGCAAGGCCGAGCGCCTGGCGGCCATCGTGCGCACCGGGTTGGCGATGACGCTGCTGATGACCGGCGCCCTGGTGCTGCTGGGTTACGCGCTGTCGGACTGGTTGCTGGGATTTTTTCTCACCAATGCGCCGGTGCGCGCCATGGCGGCCGGGCTGTTGCACCTGATGCTGTGGGGCACGGTGGTGTTCGGCATGCAGGCCGTGCTGGGCGGGGTGATGCGAGCCAGCGGCACGGTGTGGGCGCCGGTGAGCATCGCCATCGCCTGCATCCTGCTGGTGCAGTTGCCGACGGCGCACGTGCTCGAACGGCGTTACGGCCTGGCCGGCGTGTGGCTGTCGTACCCGGTGGTGTTCTGCGCCATGCTGCTGTGCCAGGGTGCCTTCTACTGGTGGGTGTGGCGCCATCGGCGCATCGAGCGGTTGGTGTAGCGCGCGTCAGAGGCGCAGGCTCTTCAGGTAATCGCGAAACGGCGCGCCCATCTGCGGGTGCTGCAGGGCCAGCTCGACGGTGGCTTCCAGAAAACCTTCTTTGCTACCGCAATCGTAGCGCTTGCCGCTGTACTGGTAAGCGTAGACGCGCTCTTTCTCCATCAATCGGGCGATGGCGTCGGTGAGCTGGATCTCGCCGCCCACGCCGCGTGGCTGCTGACGGATCTCGTCGAAGATGCGCGGGGTGAGGATGTAGCGGCCCGCCACGCCCATGCGCGAGGGCGCGGCCTCGGGCGCGGGTTTCTCGACGATGCGCTCGATACTGAGCAGCCGTTCGCCGGCCGGCGTGCCGGCCACGATGCCGTAGCGGCGCACCTGATCGGGCGGCACTTCCTGCACCGCCAGCACCGAACGGCCGAGCGACTCGAAGGCGTCCACCATCTGCGCCAGCACCGGCTGGCCGCCCGCCGGGCCGACCATCAGGTCGTCGGCCAGCAGCACGGCGAACGGTTGCTCGCCCACGATGTGCGCGGCGCACAACACGGCGTGGCCCAGGCCCAGCGAGCGCGGCTGGCGCACGTAGGTGCAGTCCATGTCATCGGGCTGCACGGCGCGCACCACGGCCAGCAGATCGGCCTTGCCGGCGGCTTCGAGTTCGCTTTCCAGCTCGTAGGCGGTGTCGAAGTGGTCTTCGATGGCGCGCTTGCTGCGCCCGGTGACGAACACCATGTGGCGCACGCCGGCGGCGTAGGCCTCCTCGACGGCGTACTGGATCAACGGCTTGTCGACGATGGGCAGCATTTCCTTGGGGCTGGCCTTGGTGGCCGGCAGGAAGCGCGTGCCGAGGCCGGCGACGGGAAACACGGCGGTGAGAACCTGGCGGGAAGCGGTCATGGGAGGGGCGACTGAGTGGTAAAGTGCCGGGACATCTACCGGCCCAGCGCGACATGCGCCCAGCGGCACGGCAGGCCCGACAACACGACGAAGAGGGAACGCTTGGACATTCTCCTGCTGGAGGATCTGGTGCCCGACGCGCGCCAGTGGCTGGAAGCGCGGCACCAGGTGGATTATCGGCCAGAGCTGCTGGAGGACGAGGCCTTGCTGCGCGCGCGGCTGTACAAGGTCGATGCGCTGGTGGTGCCGCCGCGGCTGAAGATCAACGCCCAGCTGCTCGACTACGCGCCGCGCCTGGCGGCGGTGGGCCGCATCCACGACGGCACGGAGAACCTGGATTTCGAGGCCTGCCAGAAGCGCCACGTGCGCGTCATCCAGGCGTCCAGCGCCACCGTGCGCGCCAGCGCCGAACACCAGCTGTGCACCTTGCTGCAGCTGTTTCGCTCCGGCGGGCAGCTCGGGCCGTCGCTGTCTTGCAGTCGCGGCACGCCCGGGCGGGAAATCAATGACAGCGTGATCGGCCTGTTCGGGCTGGCGCCACCGGCGCACGTGCTGGCCACCATGCTGGTGCCGCTGGGCGCGCGCGTGGTGGGCTACGACCCGGCGGTGCACCGCAACGCCGAGCTGTGGCGCCGGCTGGGCGTGCAGCCGATGGCGCTGCCCGACATGCTGGAGGTGGCCGACGCGGTGTCGATGCAGGTGATCTACGCGTCGCGCTACCGCGGCCTGGTGAGCGAGCGCGTGCTGTCGGCCTGCAAGCCGGGCCAGCTGTGGACCAGCATCAGCCGGCCTTCGCTGTTCGACCTGGAGGCGCTGGCCGGGGCGCTGCGCTCGGGCCGCATTGGCGCGTTCATGATGGACAGCGACGACGAGCGCCTGTCGGCCCCCGATTCGCCGCTGCGCCACGTGCCCAGCTTGCACATCACGCCGCGCCTGGCGCCCTACACCCAGGAGTCGCACCTGCGCGGCAGCTGGTATCTGGTCGACCGCATTCACGAGGCGCTGCTGCTGAGCGAAACCCGCAGCCAGCGCGGGGCGCTGGACAGCCAGCCGGTGCCGCTGGCCTGACACGGGCCGCGCCAGCGGCGGTCAGGCCGCCCCCCGGCGGCCGCGCCCGGTCAACCCAGGCGCTGCAACTGGTCGCGGATTTTTTCCAGCGACGCCCCGAAGTCAGCCACGCGCCGGTTTTCCTGCGCCAGCACGGCGGGCGGTGCCTTGGCGGCGAAGGCGGGGTTGTTCAGCTTGGCCTGTGCCTTGGCGATCTCGCCTTCCAGTCGGGCGGCTTCCTTGCCCAGGCGCGCCTTTTCGGCGGCGACGTCGATTTCCATGAACAGCGCCAGGCGCGCGCCGCCCGCCACCGCCACCGGGGCGGCCTGCGCGGCGGCGGCCCAGTCGGCCTCGGTGTCGAACACCTTCACTTCGCTCAGCTTGGCCAGCGCCTGCAGCACGGGCGCCTGGGCGCGGATGAAGTCGGCATCGCCCAGCGCAAACAAAGGCAGGCGCTGCGCGGGTGACACGCCCATCTCGCCACGCAGATTGCGGCAGGCGTCGACCAGGCTCTTGAGGTGGGCGACGTCGGCCTCGGCGTCGTCGTCGATGTTGGCAGCCTGGGCCTGCGGATAGGCCTGGGTGGCGATGCTGGGGCCCGACTTGCCGGCGATCGGGGCCACCACCTGCCACAGCGCTTCGGTGACGAAGGGGATGACCGGGTGGGCCAGCCGCAGGATGGCTTCCAGCACGCGGATCAGGGTGCGGCGCGTGGCGCGCTGCTCGGCCGCGCTGCCGGTCTGGATCTGCACCTTGGCGATCTCCAGGTACCAGTCGCAGTATTCGTTCCAGACGAAGTCGTACAGCGTGTTGGCGACGGTGTCGAGGCGGTAGTCGGCAAAGCCCTTGGCCACGGCGGCCTCGGTCTTCTGCAGGCGGCTGACGATCCAGCGGTCGGCGGCCGAGCGCTCGGCGGCGGTGTCGACTTCGGTCTCGCCGCCGGGCCGCCCCAAGGCGGGACCAGCCCCCTCGGGGGGCAGCGCACCTTGCGCAGCAGGAAGCGTGGGGGCTCCATATCCACAGTCGTGGCCCTCGCAGTTCATCAGCACGAAGCGGCTGGCGTTCCACAGCTTGTTGCAGAAATTGCGGTAGCCCTCGCAGCGCTTGCTGTCGAAATTGACGGTGCGCCCCAGCGTCGCCATGGCGGCGAAGGTGAAGCGCAGCGCGTCGGCGCCGTAGCCGGGAATGCCGTCCGGAAATTCCTTCTTGGTGTTCTCGCGCACCTTGGGTGCCGTTTCGGGCTTGCGCAGGCCGGTGGTGCGCTTGGCCAGCAGAGGCTCGAGCGCGATGCCGTCGATCAGATCGACCGGGTCGAGCACGTTGCCCTCGCTCTTGCTCATCTTCTTGCCGTGGGCGTCGAGCACCAGGCCGTGGATGTAGACGTCCCGGAACGGCACCTGGCCGGTGAAGTGCGTGGTCATCATGATCATCCGGGCGACCCAGAAGAAGATGATGTCGTGGCCGGTGACGAGCACGCTGCTGGGCAGGTACAGGCTCAGGTCTTCGGTCTGCTTGGGCCAGCCCAGGGTGGAGAAGGGCACGAGCGCAGACGAGTACCAGGTGTCCAGCACGTCCTCGTCGCGCGTCAGCGTGCCGGCGTAGCCCGCTTTCTGGGCCTTGGCGCGCGCCTCGTCTTCGCTGCGTGCTACAAAAAAAGAACCGTCGGTGCCATACCACGCCGGAATCTGGTGCCCCCACCACAGCTGGCGCGAGATGCACCAGTCCTGGATGTTGTTCATCCACTGGTTATAGGTGTTGACCCACTGCTCGGGCACAAAGCGCACCTGGCCGCTGGTCACCGCGTCGATGGCTTTTTGCGCGATGCTCCGGCCGGTTTCATCCGGCTTGCTCATCGCGACGAACCATTGGTCCGTCAGCATCGGTTCGATCACCTGCCCGGTGCGGGCACAGCGCGGCACCATCAGCTTGTGCTTTTTCGTCTCGACCAGCAGGCCCTGCGCCTGCAGGTCGGCTACGATGGCCTTGCGCGCGGCAAAGCGGTTCAGGCCGCGGAAGATCGCCGGGGCGTTGTCGTTGATGGTGGCGTCCAGATTCAGTACGCCGATCATCGGCAACCCATGCCGCTGCCCCACCGCGTAGTCGTTGGCATCGTGCGCCGGCGTGACCTTGACCACGCCGGTGCCGAAGTCCTTGTCCACGTAGTCGTCGGCGATCACCGGGATGGCGCGGCCCACCAGCGGCAGCGTCACCGCCTTGCCGATGAAGCGCTGGTAGCGCTCGTCCTCGGGGTGCACCATCACCGCGACGTCGCCCAGCATGGTCTCGGGCCGTGTGGTGGCGACTACCAGTTTTTCGCCGCTGCCGTCAGCGAGCGGATAGGCGATGTGCCACAGGAAGCCGTCTTCTTCCTCGCTTTCCACTTCCAGGTCGCTGACGGCGGTCTTCAGCTCCGGGTCCCAGTTGACCAGGCGCTTGCCGCGATAGATCAGGCCTTGTTCGTAGAGCCGCACGAAGGTTTCGGTGACCACCCTGGACAGCTTGTCGTCCATGGTGAAGTACTCGCGGCTCCAGTCCACGCTGTCGCCCATGCGGCGCATCTGCCGGGTGATGGTGTTGCCCGACTGCTCCTTCCACTCCCACACGCGGGCGACGAAGTTCTTGCGGCCCAGGTCGTGGCGGCTTTGGCCTTGCTCCTGCAGCTGGCGCTCGACCACGATCTGCGTGGCGATTCCGGCGTGGTCAGTGCCCGGCACCCACACGGTGTTGAAGCCGCGCATGCGGTGATAGCGCGTCAGGCTGTCCATGATGGTCTGGTTGAACGCGTGCCCCATGTGCAGCGTGCCGGTGACGTTGGGCGGCGGCAGCTGGATGGCGAAGTTCTCTCCGCGCGCGGCGGCACCGGCATCCGGCTGGCCGCTGCCCCGGAACCCGGCCCGGCCCAGGCCGGCCTGCTCCCACGCCGGACCCCAGCGCGATTCGATGGCAGCGGGTTCGAAGGATTTGGACAGGGACGCGAGGCCCGGTTGCGACAGCGGTTCAGACATGGCAGGGGGCGGCCGAGGCCGCGAGACGGGGAGGAGCGCGCCGCAGCCCTGACGGGCGGGCGCCAAAACGCTCGATTCTAGCGGCGCGCGCGCAATCGCCGGGGCATCGGCCACGTATTGTGGAGCAGGGTCAAAAAGCCCCCTAGCGCTTGAATGACGAGCGCCAGCAGCTATCAAAGTAATAGTATTCCGAGGCGCTGCGGTGCTGTGGCGATGGCCTGCGCCGTGCCACGCCTTTCAATAGAATCGCGCCCGATGCTGACTCAGCCCGATATGGATCTGCTGCTGCGCGGCGTGCTGCTGGGCACGTTCGCGCTGTCGGCCGTGTTCGGCGCCATCATGCATCGCACGGGTTTTTGCACCATGGGTGCCATCAGCGACGTGGTGACCATGGGCGAAACCACGCGACTGCGTCAATGGGCGCTGGCCGCCGGGGTGGCCACCGTGGGCTTCGGCGTGCTGGCCGCCGGCGGCTGGGTGCGGGCGGCCGACACCGTGTACGCCGGCCCGCGCTGGATGTGGCTGTCCAGCATCGTTGGCGGGCTGCTGTTCGGCATGGGCATGGTGCTGGCCTCGGGCTGCGGTGGCAGGATGCTGGTGCGCCTGGGCGGCGGCAACCTGAAGGGGCTAATCGTGTTCCTGGTGATGGGCCTGGCGTCCTACGCTACCTTACGCGGCATCACCGCCGTGCTGCGTGACCGCACGGTGGATCAGGTTGACCTGGTGTTCAACGGTCCGGCCACCCTGGGGCACCTGGCGGCCAGCATGGGCGGCTGGCCGCTGCCTGCCAGCCTGCTGGTGGCGGCGCTCCTTGTGGGGGGATTGCTGATGGGTTGGGCGCTGGCCGGGCGCGGCTTCGTCAACCGCAACAACCTGCTGGCCGGCCTGGGCCTGGGCGGCGTGATCGTGGCCCTGTGGTGGCTGAGCGGCCATCTGGGCTACCTGCCCGAACACCCCGAGACGCTGGAGCCGACTTACCTGGCCACCCGCAGCGGTCGCATGGAGGCGCTGACCTTCACCGGGCCGTTGGCGCACACCATCGACTGGTTCATCTTCTTCAGCGACCGCAGCCAGCGCCTGAGCCTGGGCGTGGTGGCGGTGTTCGGCCTGGTGGCTGGGGCGGCGCTGCACGCGCTGGCCACGCGGCGCTTTCGCTGGGAAGGCTTTCGCACCACCGAAGACCTGGCCAATCACCTGGTCGGCGGCGCGCTGATGGGCATCGGTGGCGTGACGGCGCTGGGCTGCACCATCGGCCAGGGGCTGAGCGGCATCTCCAACCTCAGCCTGACCAGCTTCACCGCCGTGGCGGGCATCTTCGGCGGCGCCATGCTGGCACTCAAGTACCAGGGCTGGCGCGTGGAGCGCTCACTGTGACCGTCACCGAAGAAGCCGATCTGGAGCGCCGCTTCGGCGGTCTGGCGCGGCTGTACGGCGCCGAGGGCGCGGCGCGCATCCGCGCCGCCCATGTGGCGGTGGTCGGCGTCGGCGGCGTCGGCTCCTGGGCGGCCGAGGCGCTGGCGCGCAGCGGCGTCGGGCAGATCACGCTGGTCGACCTGGACCAGGTGGCCGAATCCAACGTCAATCGCCAGATCCACGCGCTGACCGACACGCTGGGCCAGGCCAAGGTGCAGGCCATGGGCCAGCGCATCGGGCAGATCCATCCAGGCTGCGTGGTGCATGCGGTCGAGGAATTCGTCGAGCCCGCCAACTGGCCGCAACTGCTGCCGGCGCCGGTGCATGCCGTCATCGACGCCTGTGATCAGGTGTCGGCCAAGCTGGCGATGGCGGCCTGGGCGCGCGAGCGTGGCCTGTGCTTCATCACCGTCGGCGCGGCCGGCGGCAAACGCCACGGCGAGCGGGTGGAGGTGGCCGACATCGCCGAGGTCACGCACGATCCGCTGATTGCCCAACTGCGCTACCGCCTGCGCCGTCAGCACGGCGCGCCCACGGGCGGACGGCGCATCGGCGTGACAGCGGTGTTCAGCCGCGAGAACGTGCGCCTGCCCGAGGCCTGCGACGCGCCGCAGGCGCTCGACGGCTCCTTGGGTTGCCACGGCTACGGCTCCAGCGTCGCCGTCACCGCCACCTTCGGCTTGTGCGCCGCCGGCTGGGTGCTGGATCAACTGGCAAAGATGGTGCCAAAGATGACGCCAAAAAACACGCTATAATTTGCGGCTTGCCAGATGGCTGACGTCAGTCAGTCTGACAGCATCGGGGGTCGTTAGCTCAGTTGGTAGAGCAGCGGACTTTTAATCCGTTGGTCGCAGGTTCGAATCCTGCACGACCCACCAGTTTCAAAGGCTCGGCCGTCAGGTCGGGCCTTTTTCATTGGTGCTCAGCCGATGGCGCGCTGCCCGGTGCTCCAGAGCGCGCGCCACTGCGCGGTCCACGCGGCCAGCGCATCGGCTACCGACGTCTGGCGCGCCGGGCTCAGTTGCAGCACCACGGCCGCGCGCTGCAACGCGAGCAGCGGCTCCGACAAGTCCAGCGCCTGCGCGCCGTGCTGCTTGCTGAGCTTTTCGCCATCGGCGGCCAGCACCAGGGGCGTGTGCAGGTAGCGTGGCGTGGGCAGGCCCAGGGCGCGCTGCAGCAGCATCTGGCGCGGCGTGTTGTCGGCCAGGTCTTCGCCGCGCACGACGTCGGTGATGCCCTGCGCGGCATCGTCCACCACCACCGCCAGCTGGTAGGCCCACAGACCGTCGGCGCGGCGCAGCACGAAGTCGCCCACCTCGCGTTCCACGTCCTGCCGCTGCGGGCCCAGACGCCGGTCCTGCCAGGTGAGGGGGGTGCCACAAACTTCAAAATCGATAGCTGCTTGCGCCGGATCAGTCTGTACCAGCGGCCATCTGGACACACAAGACCCGGTATGCAGCCGCCACGCCCGGGGGGCCTTGCCTTGCAGGCCGCCGCGTTCTGGTCGGCAGCTGCCGGGGTAGGGCAGCTCGGCTCCGCGCTGGCGTGCGATGCCGCGCGTGGCCTGCGCCTGCTCGATGTCCTTGCGCGAGCAGCCGCACGGGTAGACCAGACCCGCGGCGACGAGCCGGTCGAGCGCGGCCTGATAGCTGGCCGTGCGCTGGGACTGCCACCGCGGCGCCTCGTCCGCCAGCAGGCCGCAGGCGGTCAGCTGCTGCAGGATCAGGCGGTCGGCACCGGGCACGCAGCGCGGGGTGTCGACGTCCTCGATGCGCACCAGCCAGCGCCCGCCGTGGGCGCGCGCGTCGAGCCAGCTGGCCAGCGCCGCCACCAGCGAGCCGGCGTGCAGCGGCCCGCTCGGCGAGGGGGCGAAGCGGCCGACGTACATGCCTGGGCTTCGACCTCGAGCGCAGATGACTGGAACGCTGGTGCCGCGGATCGTTCAGCTCAACGCTCATCCATGGCCAGCGCCAGCGCCAGCCCGGAAACGAAGGCGTCTTCGACGCGATTGCCGATGCACCAGTCGCCGCACAGGCCGATGCCACGCGCGCCGTCCCACAGGTGCGCGCGGCCCAGTGGCGCCAGGGTGCGCGCTTGCCGCCACAGGCGGATCTCGGCGTGTGCCGGGGTGGCGTGGATGCCGGTGATTTCGGCAAACGCGCGCAGCAGCTTGGCGCTGGCACGCGCCGGGTCGTCGCGCTCGTGCTCGCGCGACCAGGCGGCACTGGCCTGTATCGTCCAGCGCTCGACGGCGGTGCGCCCGGGCTTGGACGATTCGCGCGCCAGCCAGCTGACGCGGTGGTGCGTGCTGCGCGCGGCGTTCCACTGCGGCCCCAGGGTGTGCAATCCTGGTTGCGCCGCGTTGGGGTAGGCCAGCATCAGCGTCCAGCAAGGCGCGACGTCGACCGCCGCCAGCGCAGGCGACAGCGCTGCCAGTTGCTCTGAAACTTGCAGCATTTCACGCGCCTGGGACGCGGTGACGGCCAGCACGACATGGTCAAATCCGGCATGCACCAGGTGTTCGTCACCGTGCCCCGTGGTGTGCAGCTGCCAGCGCGTGGGCGACAGCCGGTCGCGCGCGATGCGGCTCACGCGGGTGTCCAGGTGCAGCGCGCCGGCGGCGGCCAGCGGTTCGGCCCAGCGCTGCGGCAGGCAGTCCATGGCGGGCACGGCCACCCAGTGCGATTCGGGCGCGGGCGGGGCGGCTTCCGCCACCCGGCCACGCTCATCCAGCACGCGCACGGCGTTGGCGCTCCAGCGCCGCACCACGTCGGGCGCGGTGGCCTGCAGCGCCTGCATGAAGCGTTCGTCGCGCACGGTGAAGTACTGCACGCCGGCGTCGAAGCCGCCGAAGGCCGTCTGCACCGTGGCCATGCGCCCGCCGGGGCTGGGCTCGGCTTCGAACACGGTGACTTCGTGGCCGGCCTGCCGCAGCGTGCGGGCACAGGCCAGGCCGGCGATGCCGGCGCCAACGATGGCGATGCGGCGCAAGGGGTGGGGGCGGTGGGGCGTCATGCGGCAACTCTACACGCTTGCCCTGCCTTCGAGCAGGGCGCGGCGCGTGACCGGGCGCTCCAGCCGTTCCAGCCACCAGGACAGGGCGCGGCCCGGCACCGCGCTGGCGCGCCAGGCGTAGTGCAGGGTCGCGCCGTAGCTGCCGCGCTCGATGCGGCGCGCCACCAGCCGGCCGGCCTGCAGGTGTGGACGGGCCAGAGCCTCGGGCAGAAAACCCGCGCCCAGTCCGCGCAGCTGGGCGTCCAGCTTGGCCTGCAGGCTGGACACGGTGAAGGTCGGCTGCCCCGCCAGCAGTCCGAACGAGCGCGATCGGTGGTCACGCGCCGAGTCGGCGATGACGATGGCGCGATGGTGCAGCAACTCGGCATCGCCGATCGGCTCGGTGGCCTGTGCCAGCGGGTGGTCGGGCGCCACCGCGTAGACGAAGCGCGCACGGCCCAGCGGTTTGGCGCGCAGGCCCGCGGTGCTGGCGGGCTCCAGCGTCACGCCCAGGGCCAGGTCGGCCTCGCCGTCGGTCAGCGCCGCCAGCGTGCCGCTCAGGATCTCTTCGCGCAGGGACAGGCGGGTGGGCGGGTCGGTGTCGAAGAAGTCGCAGCACAGGTCGATCAGCGTGCCGTGGTCGATCGCGCCGTCGGCGGCAATGCGCAGCTCCGGCTCCCAGCCGGTGGCCACACGCTTGACGCGGCGCACCACGACGTCGACCTCGCGCTTCAGTCGTTCGCCCTCGGCCAGCAGTTCGGCGCCGGCGGGCGTGGGTCGCGCCTGGCGCGAGCTGCGGTCGAACAGCAGCACGTCCAGCGCGTCCTCGATCTGGCGTACGCGGTAGCTCAGGGCGCTGGGCACCATCCCGAGCTCGCGCGCGGCGCCGGCAAAGCTGCCGGCGCGGGCGATCGCGTCCAGCACGCGAAAGCTCCCGGGATCCAAGGCGTCGGCAGGATTGTTCATCGGTTGCCCATTGTTAATTCAATGAATTTGAATAATGCCATCACGTCGACAGGCTCACAAGCGGTCGCAGGCGGTCAAGAATTGCAGGCATCGAAAGGGGAATTCTCATGCTCAAGATCCGTCACGCCGACCAGCGCGGCCACGCCAATCTCGGCTGGCTGGACAGTTGGCACAGTTTTTCATTTGCCGACTATCACGACCCGGCCCATATGGGTTGGGGCAACCTGCGCGTCATCAACGAGGACCGCATCGCGCCCGGCACCGGCTTCGGCACCCATGGGCACCGCGACATGGAGATCATCAGCTACGTGCTGGAGGGCGAGCTGGCGCACCGCGACAGCATGGGCCACGTGCAGGGCATCCCGCCGGGCGACGTGCAGCGCATGAGTGCCGGCACGGGCGTGCAGCACAGCGAGTTCAACCATGCACCCGATCAGGTCACGCACTTCCTGCAGATCTGGCTGCTGCCCGAGCGCACCGGCATTCGCCCCAGCTATGAACAAAAGACGATTGCCGCCACCGATAAGCGGGGCCGACTGTGCCTGATCGCGGCGCGCGAGCCGGATGCGGGGGCGGTGCGCATCCATGCCGATGCGGCCATATACGCCGGCCTGTTCGACGGCGCCGAGTCGGCCACGCTGGCGCTCGATCCGGCGCGCAAGGCCTACGTGCAGCTGGCTCGCGGCACGCTGCGCGTCAATGGTCAGCACCTGCAGGCTGGCGACGGCGCGCTGATCGCCGACGAACGCGAACTGCGCCTGGCCGACGGCGCGGACGCCGAAGTGCTGGTGTTCGACCTGGCCGCCTGAAGGCCGGGCCGGCCGGGAACGCCGGGCGCGCGGGCCGCATCCCATGTCGGGGTGGGTCGGCAGCCACGGCGGCGCCCGGCGTGCGCGGTCGTTGCCGATTTCATTTCTCTTCAACCCTTCATGACCAAGGAACTCCACATGAAAACCTCCCAAGACTGGCTGGCCCTGGCGGGCCGCGTGCTGATCGCCTACCTGTTCATTCCCGCCGGCATCGGCAAGCTCATGGGCTTTGGCGGCACGGTGGGCTACATCGCCTCGAAGGGGCTGCCGCTGCCTGAGCTCGGCGCGCTGATCGCCATCGTGGTCGAAGTGGCGGTGGCGCTGGCGTTGTTGCTGGGCTGGCGCACGCGTGCGGCGGCGCTGGTGCTGGCGCTGTTCACGCTGGCCGTCGCCACGCTGTTTCACAACTACTGGGCGCTGCCCGCGGACCAGCAGATGATGCAGCAGCTGCTGTTCACCAAGAACCTGGCCGTGGTCGGCGGTTTGCTGGGCTTTGCCGCCTGGGGTGCCGGCGCGCTGAGCCTGGACGGACGACGCAGCGCGCGCCACACGGGTACCGGCGGCCTGCGCGCCGCGCGCGCCTGACGGCGCACGTCCCCCTGGAGCAGCAAACGCGTGCTGCCGAACCCGCGTGGAATGGCCTGCGCGGAGTTTGTCGTTTGTGCGATGGCCGACAATGCGGGCCATGTTCGTTCATCTGCGCCTGCACACCGAGTTTTCCGTCGTTGACGGCACGACACGCATCGACGACATCGTCAAGGCCGCTGCCGATGATGGGCAGCCGGCTTTGGCGGTTTCCGATTTCGGCAACCTGTTCGGTGCCATCAAGTTCTACAAGGCGGCGCGTGGCGCGGGTGTCAAACCGATCATCGGCGCCGAGGTGTTGCTGGAAGGGCGCGATCCCGAGCAGGACGCGCCGGCCCGCGTGCTGCTGCTGGCAGCCCATACCCAGGGCTACCTGAATCTGTCGGAGCTGCTGGCGCGTGCCTGGACCCAGGGCGTGGTCAAGGGCCAGGCCGTGGTGCGCTGGGCCTGGCTGGTCGAGCTGGCCGAGGGCCTGATCCTGCTGTCTGGCGCGCAGGCCGGCCCGGTGGGGCAGGCGCTGCTGCAGGGCAATGTCGAGCTGGCCAGGGAGATCGCGCTGCGACTGGCCGAGCGGTTTCCCCACCGCTTCTACCTGGAGCTGCAGCGCGCCGGTCGTGCCGATGACGAGGCGCACGTGGCCGCCGCCGTGCAGCTGGCGGCACGACTCAGTCTGCCCGTGGTGGCCACGCATCCGGTGCAGTTCGCCGCCGCCGACGACTACGAAGCGCACGAGGCGAGGGTGTGCATCGCCGAGGGCGAGATCCTGGGCAATCCGCGCCGTGTGCGCCGCTTCACGCCGCAGCAGTACTTCAAGTCCACGGCCGAGATGCAGGCGCTGTTCGCCGATCTGCCCTCGGCGCTGGCCAACGCGGTGGAGATCGCGCGCCGCTGCAACCTGACGCTGGTGCTGGGCAAGCCGCAACTGCCCGACTTCCCGGTGCCGCAGGGCCACACGGTGGAAACCTATTTCCGGCAAACCTCCATCGACGGTCTGGAGGAGCGGCTGGCGCACCTGTACCCAGACGCCGCGCAGCGCGCTGCCGAGCGGCCGCGCTACCTGGAGCGCCTCGAGTTCGAGATCGACACCATCTTGAAGATGGGCTTTCCGGGATACTTCCTGATCGTGGGCGACTTCATCAACTGGGCCAAGAACAACGGTTGCCCGGTGGGGCCGGGGCGTGGCTCGGGCGCGGGATCGCTGGTGGCCTACGCGCTGAAGATCACCGACCTCGATCCTTTGCAGTATCAGCTGCTGTTCGAACGCTTCCTGAACCCGGAGCGGGTGTCGATGCCCGACTTCGACATCGACTTCTGCCAGGCCAACCGCGACCGCGTGATCGACTACGTCAAGGGCAAGTACGGCAAGGACGCGGTGAGCCAGATCGCCACCTTCGGCACCATGGCGGCGCGAGCGGCGATCCGCGACGTCGGACGCGTGCTGGACATGAGCTACACCTTCTGCGACGGCATCAGCAAGCTGATCCCCAATAAGCCGGGCCAGCACATCACCATCGAGGGCGCCATGAAGGTCGAGCCACTGCTGGCCGAGCGCTATCGCAAGGAAGACGAGGTGCGCACGCTGATCGAGCTGGCACAGAAGCTGGAAGGCCTGACGCGCAACGTCGGCATGCACGCCGGTGGCGTGCTGATCGCGCCCGGCAAGCTGACCGACTTCGGTCCGCTCTACCAGCAGCCGGGCAGCGAGGCGGCGGTGAGCCAGTACGACAAGGACGACGTGGAGGCGGTCGGCCTGGTCAAGTTCGACTTTCTGGGCCTGGCCACGCTCACCATTCTCGAAATCGCCAAGGAGTTGATCGTCGGCCGGCACCCCGGACAGAAGGACTTCGCCTTCGAGAACATTCCGCTGGGCGACGCCAGCACCTACAAGCTGTTCTCCGAAGGTCGCACCGAGGCGGTGTTCCAGTTTGAAAGCCGCGGCATGCAGGGCATGCTGCGCGACGCCAGACCGACGCGACTGGAAGACCTGATCGCGCTCAACGCCCTGTACCGCCCCGGCCCGATGGACCTGATTCCCAGCTTCGTCGCCCGCAAGCATGGGCGCGAGCCGGTGGAGTATCCGCACCCGCTGGTGGCCGACATGCTGTCGGAGACCTACGGCATCATGGTCTACCAGGAGCAGGTCATGCAGACGGCGCAGCTCCTGGGCGGCTACAGCCTGGGCGGCGCCGATCTGCTGCGCCGCGCCATGGGCAAGAAAAAGCCCGAGGAAATGGCGCAGCACCGCCTGATCTTCCGCGAGGGCGCGGCGAAAAATGGCATCACGGAAGGCAAGGCCGACGAGATCTTCGACCTGATGGAGAAGTTCGCCGGCTACGGCTTCAACAAGTCGCACGCCGCCGCCTACTCGCTGCTGGCCTACCACACGGCCTGGCTGAAGGTGCACTACACGGCTGAGTTCTATTGCGCCAACATGACGGTGGAGATGGACAACACCGACAAGCTCAAGGTGCTGTACGAGGACGCCCAGCGCGAGGGCATGCGTTTCGAGCCGCCCGACATCAACCGCGGCTCTCACCGCTTCGAGCCGGTGAGCGACACGCTGATCCGCTATGGCCTGGGAGCCATCAAGGGCACTGGCCAGCAGGCGATCGAAGCCATCGTCGCCGCGCGCGAGGGCCGCGGCGCGGGGCCGGCAGGCGGCGAGCGCGGGCCGTTCCAGAGTCTGTTTGATTTCTGTCGCCGCATCGACCGCACGCGTGTCAACAAGCGCACCGTGGAAGCCCTGATTCGCGCGGGCGCGCTGGATGCATTGCAGATGAATCGCGCCGCGCTGGCGGCGTCGATCGATCTGGCGTTTGACTTTGCCGCCGCCAGTGAAGCCAACGCCAACCAGGGCGGGCTGTTCGATCTGCTGGATGACGCGCATGGCTCCAGTACGCAGGAACCCGAACTGCCGTCGGTCACGCCCTGGGGTATCAAGGAGCGGCTGTCGCTGGAGAAGACGGCCATCGGCTTCTACCTGTCGGGTCACCTGTTCGACGAGGTGGAGCGTGAGGTGCGCCAGTTCGTGCGCCGCTCCATCGCCGAGTTGACCGACAGCCGCGAGCCGCAGTTGCTGGCCGGCATCGTGGGGGATCTGCGCGTGATCAACGGGCAACGCGGCAAGCTGGCACTGTTTCGGCTCGACGACAAATCGGGCGTGATCGACGCCCGGGCCGAGGAGTCGTTGATCCAGCAACACCGCCACACCCTCAAGGACGACGAGTTCATCGTCGTCATGGGCAAGGTCATGCCCGACCGTTTCTCGGGGGGCTTGCAGCTCAATGTCACGCAGGTCTGGGATTTGGCCCAGGCGCGCTGTCGCTTCGGCAAGTTCCTGCGCGTGGCGGTGTCGGGCAAGGCGCCCGAGGTTCGTCGCCTGTTGGCTGAATACCCGCCGCAGGTGGAACACACCGAGCACGGCGAGTTGTTGCGCGGGCTGCCCGTGCGCCTGCTGCTGGAGCGGCGCGGCCCCGAGGGCGGTGCCATGGCGCAGCTGCACCTGGGCGATCAGGCGCAGTTCTTCCCCAGTGACGCGGCGTTGGCCAGTTGGGTGGCACAGGCCGACGAGGGGCGGGCCATGGTCGTGTACGAATAGCGCGCGGCAGCCACGCCGCGCTGTCGCACGCCCACGAAAAACCCGGCCGAAGCCGGGTTTGAGCATGGTGTGCGGGCGTCAGTGACGCCGCCGCATCACTCCAGATGCACCTCGACGCGGCGCGCCTCGGCGTTGCTGCCGCTGGCGGTGGTGACTTCCGGCTTCTTCAGCTCCACCTTGTCAGCTCCGATGCCGAGCGCACCCAGCGCATCGCGGACGGCCAGCGCGCGCTGCTTGGCGAGTTCCTCGTTCCTGGCCGGGTCACCGGTCGTGTCGTGAAAACCGCTGACCACGGCCTTCTTGCCGGCGGCCACCCCCTTGACGACCTCGCCCAGTGCCTCGGCCGCTCCGGCCGCCAGCTCGGCACTGGCGCTGGCAAAGTAGAACTTGACCACGCCGCCTTCGACGCGGATCGCTGCACCGTCGCCCACGTCGCCGCTGGCCATGGCCGCCGTGCTGGCCGGCGCAGCGCTCGCCGCAGCTGTGGCACCCGCGGGGGCCGCGCCGGCACTGACGCCAGCACTGCTGGCCGTGGCGGTTGCCTGGCCGGCAGTCTTGCCGGTGCGGTACAGCCCCATGCCCACGGCCAAGCCGATGGCCAGCAGCACCACGCCGATCAGCACCGCCCACACGACACCACGCTCGTCTTCCCTTTGTTCGCTCATTGAATGGCTCCAGAAAAATGGGACTCATTGTATAAAGTCCCGGCATGCACACTGCTGACGCCTCGTTGCCGCCCGGTTACGCTGACTATGCGCACCTGCGTTCGCCCGGGCGTGATCCGTTGCGACTGCTTGAACAGGCGCGCCATCAATGGCGTCGCCGTTCGGGCCCGAACGCCGACCTGTGGGTGTTCGGCTATGCCTCGCTGATCTGGCGACCAGATTTCGATTTCACGGAACGTCACGCCACCCGGGTGCATGGTTGGCACCGCGCGTTGGCCATGTGGAGTCGTGTCAACCGCGGCACGCCCGAGCAACCCGGGCTGGTGTTCGCGCTGCTGCCAGGCGGCAGTTGCCAGGGCATGGCATTTCGTGTGCCTTCCAGTCACGCGGAAGACGTGTTCGACGCGCTGTGGGCGCGGGAGATGCCCAGCGGGGTGTATGACGCGCGCTGGCTGCCGTGTGCCACGCCGCACGGCATGGTGTCGGCGCTGGCGTTCACCCTGTCGCGCCGCAGTCCGTCCTTCACGGGTGAGCTGGCGCCGGAACAGTACCGCCACATCTTTCGCCATGCCAGCGGACGCTATGGCACGACGCTGGACTACGCCCGTCGCACGCTGGAGACGCTGCGCGCGCACGGCATTCATGACCGCCGCTTGCGCACGCTGCTGGCGCTGGTCGACGATCCGCGGGCGTGAATGCGGCCAGGCCTCCAAGCTGCCTATACTGCCGCGCATGAACCATATCGCCCATTTGCGCAAGAGCTACGAGCGCGCCGAACTGTCCGAAGACGCGTCGCACGCCGATCCAATGAAGCAGTTCGCCCAGTGGTTCGACGAAGCGCGCCGTGGCGAGTTGCCCGAGCCCAACGCGATGACGCTGGCCACGGTCGGCAGCGATCTGCGGCCCAGCACACGCGTGGTGCTGATCAAGGACTTTGACGAGCGCGGGATCGTCTGGTACACCAACTACGACAGCCGCAAGGGCCGGCAACTGGCGGGCAATCCGTTTGCGGCGCTGCAATTTCACTGGGTGGAGTTGGAACGTGTCGTGCGCATCGAAGGCACGGTCGAGCGGGTGGCGGAGTCCGAGAGCGATGCCTACTACGCCAGCCGTCCGTTGGACCACCGGCTGGGCGCCTGGGCCAGTCCGCAAAGCCAGGTCATCCCTGGCCGCGCCTGGCTGGTGGCCGAAGCGGCCAAGGTGGGTGCCAGGTTCATGCTCCATCCGCCGCGTCCACCGCATTGGGGGGGCTTTCGCCTAAAGCCCGATCGCTGGGAGTTCTGGCAAGGGCGCAAGAGTCGTCTGCACGACCGACTGTGCTACCGCCAGGACGGCAGCGGCTGGGAGCGCGAACGTCTGGCGCCCTGAATATCCGGTGGGCGACACCCCGGCCCGTGCGGTCAGTCGTTCGGGCGAGTCCACCAGTCGGGGCCGAACTGGCTCTGTAGCCAGGTGATCAGGAGTCTGACCTTGGCCGGCACCATGCGTGGCGAAGGAAACACCGCATGCACTTCCTGTGATGGCAGAGCCCAGTCATCGAGCACGCTGGTCAACGAGCCCTCGGTCAGCGACCGGTTCGCCACGTAGCGGGGCAGGGCGGCGATGCCGAAGCCCTGACGGGCAGCCGCCAGCAGCATGGACAGGTTGTTGCTGCGCAGTCGCCCGCGCACGCTCACGCTGATCTGACGACCGTCGGTGCCGCTCAGCAGCCAGCGCTCGTCACCCTGAACGGTGCTGTAGATCAGCGCTTCGTGGCGGCCGAGATCCTGCGGCTTGCGCGGGCGTTCGTGCGCTTTCAGATAACCGGGCGATGCCGCCAGAACCCAGGGGTTGAGGCCCAGATAGGCCGCCCCCAGGGTGGAATCGGCCAGCGTGCCCAGGCGCACGGCCACATCCACGCCCTGCTCGACCAGGTTGACGTAACGGTCGTCGCAGTTGAGTTCGATCTGCAGCGCGGGATGCATGTGCATGAACCTCATCACCAGCGGCGCCATGACACGGCGGCCGAATGCCACCGAGGTGCTGATGCGGATGACCCCCTCGGTCTGGGTCTGCAGCAGCGAACCGACGGAACTGGCCTCATCCGCGTGCAGGCATATCAGCTTGCATTTTTCGTAGTACAGCAGACCGATTTCGGTCGGGCTGACTCCTCGCGTGGTGCGGTGCAGCAACCGAGCGCCGAGCTGCTCTTCCATGCGGTTGATTTGCTTGGTGGCGGCAGGTTGACCCATGCCGGCTTCGCTGGCGGCCTTGCTGAACGAGCCGAGATCAACGATCCGGAGGAAAAGACGGGCGTCCTGAATGCGATTCACTGCGACATTCCACCACGGAATATGCGTCATGCTCAAGAGCCGCATTCCATGACGAGGCGATTGCCAGCACCATCGGCGTCATCGTTCGACCACCCATCGGGAGACAGACTCATGGCAAGAATGAAAGCGGCCATGGCGGCCGTGCTGGTGTTGGAGAAGGAAGGCATCACGCAAGCCTTCGGCGTGCCCGGCGCCGCCATCAACCCGCTGTACGCCCAGATGAACGAGCGTCAGACGATTGCACACGTGCTGGCGCGCCACGTCGAGGGCGCCTCGCACATGGCCGAGGGCTACACCCGCGCCCGGGCCGGCAACATCGGCGTGTGCCTGGGCACCTCGGGCCCCGCCGGCACCGACATGATCACCGGGCTGTACTCGGCCATGGCCGATTCCATCCCGATCCTGTGCATCACCGGCCAGGCGCCGCGCGCCAAGCTGCACAAGGAGGATTTCCAGGCGGTCGACATCGCGTCCATCGCGCGTCCGGTGACCAAGATGGCGACCACGGTGCTGGAGCCGGCGCAGGTGCCGCGGGTGTTCCAGCAGGCGTTTCACCTGATGCGCTCGGGCCGGCCGGGGCCGGTGCTGATCGACCTGCCGTTCGACGTGCAGATGGCCGAGATCGAGTTCGACATCGAGACCTACGAGCCGCTGGCGGTGTACAAGCCCGCCGCCACGCGCAAGCAGGTCGAAAAGGCGCTCACGATCATGAACGAATGCGCCAAGCCACTGATCGTGACCGGTGGCGGCGTGATCAACGCCGACGCGGCCGAGCTGCTGGTCGAGTTTGCCGAGCTCACCGGCGTACCGGTGATCCCGACCCTGATGGGCTGGGGCGCGATCCCCGACGACCACCCGCTGATGGCCGGCATGGTGGGCCTGCAGACCTCGCACCGCTATGGCAACGCCAACATGCTGGCTTCGGACTTCGTGCTCGGCCTGGGCAACCGCTGGGCCAACCGCCACACCGGCTCGCCCGAGGTGTATTGCAAGGGCCGCCGCTTCGTGCACGTGGACATCGAGCCGACCCAGATCGGCCGCATCTTCGAGCCCGAGCTGGGCATCGTCTCCGACGCCAAGGCCGCGCTACAGCTCTTCGTCGATGTCGCCAGGGAATGGAAGAAGGCCGGCAGGCTGCGCGACTTCTCGGCCTGGGCCGGCGAATGCCAGGCGCGCAAGAAGGACATCCAGTACCTGCGCAAGACCAACTACGACAACGTGCCGATGAAGCCGCAGCGCGTCTACCAGTGCATGAACAACGCCTTTGACAAGGACACCACCTACGTCTCGGTGATCGGCCTGTCGCAGATCGCCGGCGGCCAGTTCTTGCACGTCTACAAGCCGCGCCACTGGATCAACGCCGGCCAGGCCGGCCCGCTGGGCTGGACGCTGCCCGCGGCCCTGGGCGTGCGCGCCGCCGACCCCGAGCGCAAGATCGTGGCCCTCTCGGGCGACTACGACTTCCAGTTCATGATCGAGGAGCTGGCGGTGGGCGCACAGTTCAAGCTGCCCTACATCCACATCGTGGTCAACAACAGCTACCTGGGCCTGATCCGCCAGAGCCAGCGCGGCTTTTCGATGGACTACTGCGTGCAGCTGGCGTTCGAGAACATCAACTCGCCCGAGGTGCAGGGCTACGGCATCGACTACGTCAAGGTGGTCGAGGGCCTGGGCTGCAAGGCGATCCGCGTGCACCGGCAGGAAGAGATCGCGCCCGCCATCCGGCAGGCCGAGGCCTGGATGCAGGAATTCAAGGTGCCGGTGGTGATCGAGATGATCCTCGAGCGCGTCACCAACATCGCCATGGGTGCCGAGATCGACAGCGTGGTTGAATTCGAGGACATGGCCGCAGGCAAGGGCGATGTGCCCACCGCCATCGCCATGCTGGACTGAATGAGGAGAGACGTCATGCCCCAATTCGCAGCCAACCTGACCATGCTGTTCACCGAGCGCCCGTTCCTGGAGCGCTTCGAGGCCGCACACAACGCAGGATTCGAAGCGGTCGAATTCCTGTTCCCCTACGCCTGGCCGGCCGCCGAAATCAAGGCCCTGCTGGACAAGCACCAACTCAAGCTCGTATTGCACAACCTGCCCGCCGGCGACTGGGACGCGGGCGACCGCGGCATCGCCTGCGACCCGGCGCGCGTGGCCGAATTCAAGGCCGGCGTCGCCAAGGCGATCGAATACGCCAAGGTGCTGGGCGTGCCGCAACTCAACTGCCTGATCGGCAAGGTGCCCGCAGGCGCGGATGCGAAACAGGTCGATGCGACCGTGGTGGACAACCTGCGCTACGCCGCGGGCGAGCTGAAGAAGCACGGCCTGCGCCTGGTGATCGAGGCCATCAACACCTTCGACATCCCGGGCTTCTACCTGCACGGCACGCCGCAGGCGCTCAGGCTGATCGAGCAGGTCGGCTCGGACAACCTGTTCGTGCAGTACGACATCTATCACATGCAGCGCATGGAGGGCGAGCTCGCCGCCACGCTGCAAAAGCATCTGGACAAGATCGCGCACATCCAGCTCGCCGACAACCCCGGTCGCAACGAGCCGGGCACGGGCGAAATCAACTACGCCTTCCTGTTCCGGCACCTGGACAAGATCGGCTATACCGGCTGGATCGGCTGCGAGTACAAGCCGGCCGGCAAGACCGAGGACGGCCTCGGCTGGCGCCAGCAGCTCACCCAGTAACCCCGCCACCGCGCGGACGACCACAAGGAGAATCGACATGGCCCTCAACATCGGTTTCATCGGCCTGGGCATCATGGGCACGCCCATGGCCGGGCACCTCATCAAGGCCGGCCACAAGGTCTTTCTGCACACCCGGGGCGCGGCGCCTCAGGAGCTCGTGAGCGCCGGCGGCACCGCCTGCGCGAGCGGCAAGCAAGTGGCCCAAAACGCCGACATCGTCATCATCATGGTCCCGGACACGCCCGACGTCGGCAAGGTGCTGTTTGCCGAGGATGGCGTGGCCGCGGGCCTGTCCAAGGGCAAGGTCGTGGTGGACATGTCCTCCATCTCGCCGGTGGAGACCAAGGAATACGCCCAGAAGGTCGAGGCACTGGGCTGCGACTACCTCGACGCCCCGGTGTCGGGCGGCGACGTGGGCGCGAAGAACGCCACGCTCTCGATCATGTGCGGCGGCAAGCCGGCGGTGTTCGAGCGCGTCAAGCCGGTGCTCGAGGTCATGGGCAAGAACATCACGCTCGTGGGCGGCACCGGCGACGGCCAGACCTGCAAGGTGGCCAACCAGATCGTGGTGGCGCTGACCATCAACGCCGTCGCCGAAGGCCTGCTGTTCGCCGCCAAGGCCGGCGCCGATCCGGCCAAGGTGCGTCAGGCGCTGCTGGGTGGCCTGGCCACCTCGCGCATCCTGGAGGTGCTGGGCGAGCGCATGATCCAGCGCACGGTCAAACCGGGCTTTCGCATCGCGCTGCATCAGAAGGACCTGAACCTGGCGCTCACCGCCGCGCGCCAGCTCGGCCTGGCGCTGCCGGCCACCGGCACCGCGCAGCAGCTTTTCAGCGCCTGCGTGTCGCACGGCGGCGCCGCCTGGGACCACTCGGGCATGGTGCGCGCGCTGGAGAAGCTCTCCAACTTCGAGATTGGCCAGAAGGCCTGATCAGAGCCCCATCCGACTCGGCCTCGTGCCGGGTCGCTTGCCGACAAGAACCCGAGGAGACCCCGCGATGACGCCCGACGCCGCCCGCATCATGCGCGACATGTTCGAGGCCGCCATCGCCTCGGCGCAGCCATCGCACTGCGTGCCGCCCCACCTGCCCCGGCCAGAGGAGGTCAAGGGGCGGCTGGTGGTGATCGGCGCCGGCAAGGCGTCGGCCGCCATGGCGCGCGCGGTGGAAGACCACTACACCGGCGCGTTGTCGGGCCTGGTGGTGACCCGCTACGGCTACAGCATGCCGTGCCGCAGGATCGAGATCGCCCTGGCCGCCCACCCTGTGCCCGACGATGCCGGGCTGCACGCGGCGCAGCGCATGCTCGAGCTCGTCCGCGGCCTGACGCCCGATGATGTGGTGCTGTGCCTGATCTCGGGCGGCGGCTCGTCGCTGCTGCCCCTGCCGCTGCCGGGGCTGACGCTGGCCGACAAGCAGGCGGTCAATCGCGCGCTGCTGGCCAGTGGCGCCAGCATCAGCGAGATGAACACGGTGCGCCGGCACCTGTCGGCGATCAAGGGCGGGCGCCTCGCGGCCGCCTGCCACCCAGCGCGCGTGATCACGCTGGTGCTCTCGGACGTGCCGGGCGACCAGCCGATGGACATCGCCTCCGGCCCCACCGTGGGCGATCCGACCACCTGCGCCGATGCCCTTGAGATCGTGCAGCGCTACGGCATCGAGCTGCCGGCCCGTGTGCGCGCCGTGCTGGACAGCGGCGCCGGCGAATCGGTCAAGCCCAATGACCCGCGCTTGGCTGGCATCGACACGCGCATGATCGCCGCGCCCCAGCAAGCACTGGAAGTTGCGGCCGAGGTGGCACAAAAGCACGGCTACGCGCCGCACATCCTGAGCGACGCCATCGAGGGCGAGGCGCGCGACGTCGGCAAGGTGCTGGCGGCCCTGGCGCTGCAGGTGGCCGAGCGCGGTCAGCCGTTCAGCGCGCCCTGCGCCATCCTGTCGGGCGGCGAGACCACCGTCACGCTGCGCGGCAAGGGCCGCGGCGGGCGCAATGTGGAATGTCTGCTGTCCTTTGCCATCGCCACGCGCGGTCACGCGCGCATCCACGCCCTGATGGGCGACACCGACGGCGTCGATGGCATGGAAGAAATCGCCGGTGGCCAAGCCGGCCCCACGACGCTGGCGCGCGCCTTTGCGCAAGGCATCAACCCGCGCCGCAGCCTGGACAACAACGACGGCCACGGCTTCTTCGAAACGCTGGGCGATTCCGTGATCACCGGCCCGACGCTCACCAACGTCAACGATTTCCGCGTCATCCTGATAGAGCGATGACACCCCCTATGTCGCTGCGCTCCACATGCTCGCCGCCAGAGGCGGCGGCTCTTCGGCCCGTCCAGACCTGCGCAGGCAGGTCTGGAGCCGCGGGCCTCAGCCCCCTTGCTGGGGGACGCACCCAGTGGCCGGGCGGACCCCAGCCACGGGTACCCGCGCGTGGCCTGCTTCGCGGCCATCTGGCCCGTGGCGGTGCAGGCGCAGCGGACGGCACCGCGAACCACCTCGAAAGGTAAGACCTCCCATGCACCGCACCCGCCGCGCCAAGATCGTCGCCACGCTGGGCCCCGCCAGCTCCGGCGCCGAGATGATCCGCAAGCTGTTCGTCGCCGGGGCCGACGTGTTCCGCATGAACTTCAGCCACGGCACGCGCGAGAACCACGCGGCGCGCTTTGCCGCCGTGCGCGCGGTCGAGCGCGAGCTGGGCCGCCCGATCGGCATCCTGGCTGATCTGCAGGGACCCAAGCTGCGCGTGGGGCGCTTCGAAAATGGCCCAGTGCAACTGACGGCGGGCCAGCCATTTCGCTTTGACCTCGATCCTGTGGTGGGTACGGCCGATCGCGTGCAGCTTCCCCACCCCGAAATCTTTGCCGCCCTGGTGCCAGGCGCCGAGCTGCTGCTGGACGATGGCAAGTTGCGCGTGCGCGTCGAGCGCTGCGACGCCAGCTCGGCCGACACCACGGTGCTGGTGGGCGGGCGCCTGTCCGAGCGCAAGGGCGTCAACGTGCCCGGCGTGGTGCTGCCGATCTCGGCGCTCACGGCCAAGGACCGCGCCGATCTGGCCACCGCACTCGACCTGGGCGCCGACTGGATCGCACTGTCCTTCGTCCAGCGGCCCGAGGACATTCGCGAGGCGCGCGCGCTGATCGGCGATCGCGCCGGCATCCTGGCCAAGCTGGAAAAGCCCTCGGCCATCGAACGCCTGGACGAGGTGGTGCGCGAAGCCGACGCCATCATGGTGGCGCGCGGCGACCTGGGGGTCGAATTGCCCGCCGAGCAGGTGCCGGCGATCCAGAAGCGCATCGTCAAGCTGTGCCGCAAGCTGGGCAAGCCGGTCATCGTCGCCACCCAGATGCTCGAATCCATGATCGAAAGCCCGGTGCCCACGCGCGCCGAGGCCTCGGACGTGGCCACCGCCATCTACGACGGCGCCGACGCCGTGATGCTGTCGGCCGAATCGGCCGCCGGCAAGTACCCGGTCGAGGCGGTGACGATGATGAACCGCATCATCGAGGGCACCGAGGCCGACGGCCAGTACCGCCAGCTGATCGAGGCCTCGCACGCCGCGGCTGACGCCAGTGCCCAGGACGTGACCCAGGCCGTGTGCTGCGCCATGCGCCGCGCGGCGGCGCTGATCCAGGCGCGCGCCATCGTCTGCTTCACCAGTTCCGGGCATACCGCGCTGCGCGCCGCACGCGAGCGGACCAGCGCCCCCATCCTGGGCGTGTCGCCACGCATGGACGTGGCGCGCAAGCTGGCGCTGGCCTGGGGCGTGCATTCGGTGCACCTGACGCAGGCGCTGAATCTGGAGCAGATCGGGCCGGTGGGCGCGGGCGTGGCGCGCGGCCAGGGCTTTGCCGAGCCGGGCACACCGGTCGTGGTGCTGGCTGGCATGCCTTTTGGCGAGAGCGGCACCACCAACCTGATGCATGTGGCGCTGGCCTGAGCGCTTATTCACCGTCCCCGATTGATTGGTCAAATCGACCTCTGACGCTTGTCCAGAAAGCGCCAAAAGCTACAAAAACAGGAGTGTTCGACTGGGGTGTCCATGGGGTCCTTGCCGACCGGGGGTCGGGCCTGCCCGGGCAAAGCGCCGATAATGCGGGTTTTCCCGCCGCGCCATCGGTTGCCTGTACCGAACGTGACCGCCATGAATGCTCCCCTGCCTCCACACACCGCTGCTGCCTCGGCCATCTCGCCGGTGCCCGACATCGTGGCCGAGCTCACCGCCGGCCGCATGGTCATCCTGGTCGACGAGGAAGACCGCGAGAACGAGGGCGACCTGATCCTGGCGGCCGACCACGTCACGCCCGAAGCCATCAACTTCATGGCGCGCTTCGGCCGCGGCCTGATCTGCCTGACGCTGACGCGCGAGCGCTGCGAGCGCCTGCGCCTGCCGCCCATGGTGACGCGCAACGGCACCAAGATGGGCACCGCCTTCACGGTCTCCATCGAGGCCGCCGAAGGCGTCACCACCGGCATCAGCGCGGCCGACCGCGCGCGTACCGTGCAGGCGGCCGTGGCGCCCGGCGCGCGCGCGGAGGATCTGGTGCAGCCCGGTCACATCTTTCCGCTGCAGGCCGTCGATGGCGGCGTGCTGATGCGCGCCGGCCATACCGAAGCCGGTTGCGACCTGGCCGCCATGGCCGGCTGCACGCCTGCCGCCGTGATCTGCGAGATCATGAAGGACGACGGCACCATGGCGCGCCTGCCCGACCTGCAGCAGTTTGCCGCCGAGCACGGCCTGAAGATCGGCACCATCGCCGACCTGATCGAGTACCGCAGCCGCACCGAATCGCTGGTCGAGAAGATCGCCTCGCGGCCGCTGCGCACCGTGCATGGGGAGTTCATCGCCCACGCCTACCGCGACCAGCCCAGCGGCGCGCTTCACCTGGGCCTGGTGCTGGGGCAGTGGCAGGCTGGCGAGGCGGTGCCGGTGCGCGTGCATGAACCGCTGTCGGTGCTGGATGCGCTGGAAGTCCAGCGGGGCAGCCATTCGTGGAGCGTGCACGAGAGCCTGCGCCATATCCAGCAGGAAGGCCGCGGCGTGGCGGTATTCCTGAACTGCGGCGAGGACGCCGAGCAGCTGCTGGCCCAGTTCCAGGGCATGGCGCGCGCCGCCCATGCCCCCGAGCGCGGGCGCATGGACTTGCGCAGCTATGGCGTGGGCGCGCAGATCCTGCGCGAGCTGGGCGTGCAGCGCATGCAGCTGATGGGCACGCCGCGGCGCCTGCCCAGCATGGCCGGCGGCTACGGCCTCGACGTGGTTGGCTACATCACGAAGGATTGAAAAGGACGCCCATGCTTGGTGCCGACAAAGGACAGATTTCCCCGCTCGACGGCCGCGCGCTGCGCATCGGCATCGTGCAGGCCCGCTTCAACGACGGCGTCACCCGGGCCCTGGCCGACGCCTGCCTGAGCGAGCTGGCCGCACTGGGCGTGCCGGCGGCCCACATCGCCCACCATACCGTGCCCGGCGCGCTCGAAGTGCCGCTGGCGCTGCAATGGCTGGCGCGCCGGGGCGAGTTCGACGCGCTGATCGCGCTGGGCTGCATCATCCGCGGCGAAACCTACCACTTCGAGCTGGTGGCCAACGAATCGGGTGCTGGCGTGACCCGCGTGGCGCTTGATCTGGACATTCCGGTGGCCAACGCCATCCTCACCACCGAGAACCTGGCCCAGGCCCAGGCCCGCCAGACCGAAAAAGGGCGCGACGCCGCCCGCGTGGCGGTGGAGATGGCGCTGCTGAAGGCGGGCCTGCGATGAGCCCGTCGCCCGCCACCCGCAAGTCATCCACCAAGTCGCCGCGCTCGCGCGCCCGCGAATTCGCCCTGCAAGGCCTGTACCAGCACCAAGTCGGTGGCGGGGACGCGGCGGCGATCGACGTCTTCACGCGCGAGCTGCAGGGCTTTGCCAAGGCCGACGCGGCGCATTTCGACGCCCTGCTGCACGGCTGCATCGAGCTGGCCGACGACCTGGACGCGCTGATCGTGCCGCTGCTGGATCGCCGGCTGGCCGACATCTCGCCCGTCGAGCGCGGCTGCATGTGGATCGGCGCCTACGAGTTCCTGAAATGCCCCGACGTGCCGTGGCGCGTGGTGCTCAACGAGTGCATCGAACTGGCCAAGGACTTTGGCGGCACCGATGGCCACAAGTACGTCAATGCCGTGCTCAACGGCCTGGCGCCGCGGCTGCGCGAGCCCGAGGTGGCGGCCGACCGTGCCCGGCTGCGCGCCGCCAAGACAAAAGAAGCGACATGAGGATTTCCGCCCGCGCGCAGCGCGTCCAGCCGTTCTACGTGATGGAGATGGCCAAGTCGGCCGCCGCCATCGCGCGCGAGGCCGCTGGCACGGCGCAGCCGATGATCTACCTGAACATCGGCGAGCCCGACTTCACCGCACCGCCGCTGGTGGCCGAGGCCGCCGAGCGCGCCATTCGCGACGGCCACACCCAGTACACGCAGGCCACCGGGCTGCCACAGCTGCGCGAGCGCATCAGCCAGTGGTATGCCGATCGCTTCGGCCTGCGGGTGCCGGCGCGGCGCATCGTCGTCACGGCCGGGGCCTCGGCGGCGCTGCAGTTGGCCTGCCTGGCCCTGATCGAGGCGGGCGACGAGATCCTGATGCCCGACCCCAGCTACCCCTGCAACCGGCAGTTCGTCAGCATGGCCGAGGGGCGGGCGGTGATGATTCCGTCGACGGCGGCCGAGCGCTTTCAGCTCAGCGCCGACAAGGTGCGGCAGGCCTGGGGCGCCCATACCCGCGGTGTCATGCTGGCCTCGCCGTCCAACCCCACCGGCACCTCGATCCACCCGGACGAGCTGGCACGCATCCACGCGGTGGTGAACGAGCGCGGCGGCATCACGCTGATCGACGAGATCTATCTGGGGCTGTCCTACGAGGACACCTACGGCCACAGCGCGCTGGCGCTCCATGACCAGATCATCAGCATCAACAGCTTCAGCAAATACTTCAACATGACCGGCTGGCGCCTGGGCTGGCTGGTGGTACCCGACGCGCTGGTGCCGGTGGTCGAGCAGATCGCCCAGCACCTGTTCATCTGTGCCAGCACGGTGTCGCAGCATGCGGCGCTGGCCTGCTTCGAGCCCGCCAGCCTGGCCGAATACGAACGCCGCCGCGCCGAGTTCAAGGCCCGCCGCGACTGGTTCGTGCCGCAGCTGCAGGCGCTGGGCCTGCCGGTGCCGGTGACGCCCGACGGCGCCTTCTACGCCTGGGCCGATTGTTCGGCCGCCTGTGACAGGATGTTCGCCGGCCGCTCCGAATACAATAGCGACATGCAGCAACCCGGCAGTTGGGAGTTCGCCTTCGAGCTGATGAAGCGCGCGCATCTGGCGGTCACGCCGGGGCGCGACTTCGGCCATGCAGAAACCGCGCGCTACGTGCGCTTTTCCACCGCCAACTCGATGGCGCAGCTGAAGACCGCCATCGAGCGGCTGAAAGCCGTTCTGGGCTGAAAGGCCGTGCGCCCGATGGCGGAGTTCGAATTCCCGATCCGCGTCTACTGGGAAGACACCGATGCCGGCGGCATCGTGTTCTACGCCAACTACCTGAAATTCTTCGAACGCGCCCGCACCGAGTGGCTGCGCGCGCTCGGCGTTCACCAGCGCGCGCTGCGCGAGCAGGCCGGCGGCATGTTCGTGGTGGCCGAATCCCAGGTGAAATACCTGCGCCCGGCGCGCCTGGACGATGAACTTGTGGTCACCGCGCGGCTCCAAGAGGCCGGTCGGGCGGGCATGGTGATCGACCAGCAGGCCTGGCTGGCGCATCCCGCTTCGGCGCCGCGCCAGTTGCTGTGCAGCGCCCGCATCCGCGTCGGCTGGGTCGACGCCACCACGCTGAAGCCGGCGCGCATTCCGCCCGAACTACTCGACACACTGCATTCATGAACCAGGACCTTTCCATCATCCAGCTGGTGCTGCACGCCAGCTTCGTCGTGCAGCTGGTGATGCTGCTGCTGCTGCTGGTGTCCATCACCAGCTGGGCCGCCATCTTCCGCAAGCTGCGCTCGTTCAAGCAGACGCGCGCGCTCAACGACGAGTTCGAGCGCGACTTCTGGTCGGGCACCAGTCTGAACGACCTGTACGCCTCGGCGGTGCAGAACGCCAAGCACGCCGGCCCGATGGAGCGCATCTTCGCCAGCGGCATGCGCGAATACCAGAAGCTGCGCGAGCGCCGCATCGGCGACCCCAGCGCGCTGCTCGACGGCGCGCGCCGCGCCATGCGCGCCAGCCAGCAGCGCGAGCTCGACGAGGCCGAGTCCAACCTGTCCTTCCTGGCCTCGGTGGCCTCGGTCAGCCCGTACGTCGGCCTGTTCGGCACCGTGTGGGGCATCATGCACGCCTTCACCGGCCTGGCCAGCCTGCAGCAGGTGACCCTGGCCACGGTGGCGCCGGGCATCGCCGAGGCGCTGGTGGCCACCGCCATCGGCCTGTTCGCCGCCATTCCGGCGGTGGTGGCCTACAACCGCTTCGCGCGCGAGCTCGACCGCCTGGCGATCAAGCTGGAGACCTTCATCGAGGAGTTCTCCAACATCCTGCAGCGCAACCTGGGCGTGCATGCCCCGGCGGCGCATTCGGCCACCCCCACTGGATACTGAAGCCGTGCCCGCCGTCAGCTCCCGCGGTCGAGGCCGCCGCGCCATGAACGAGATCAACATGGTGCCCTTCATCGACGTGATGCTGGTGCTGCTGATCATCTTCATGGTCACCGCGCCGCTGATCACGCCCGGCGTCATCAACGTGCCCAGCGCCGGCCAGTCGACCAAGGCGCCGGACAAGCGGGTCGACGTGCAGATCGACGCCGCCGGCAAGCTGTCGCTGGCCGGCGAGATCCAGCGCAGTGGCCTGGGCGACAAGGAGGCCGTGGCCGCCATCAAGGCGCTGCTGGCCGACCACCCCGAGCTGCCGGTGATGATCGCCGCCGACAGTGAACTGCGCTATCAGCAGGTGATGAACATGATGAAGCTGCTGCGCGACGCCGGCGTGCAGCGCGTGGGTCTGGCCGTCAAGTGAACTTTCGGCCATGAACACCGCCGTCATCGAGCGCCTTGAATTCGCGCCGCCGCCGCAGGGTGGTTTCGGCCGCGCGTTCGGGCTGGCGGTGGCCGCGCATCTGCTGCTGATCCTGGCGCTGACCTGGGGCCTGCGCTGGAAGAACGAGCCGCACGATCTGGCGGTGCAGGCCGAGCTGTGGTCACCCAGCGTGCAGCAGGCGTCGCCCAAGGCCGCGCCGCGGCCGCCAGTACCGGCGGTGGAGCACCAACCGCCGCCGGCCCCGCAGCCTCCACCGAAGCCCGCACCGAAGCCCGAGCCGGTGGTCAAGCCCCCGCCGTCCCAGGCGGACGCGCAGGCGCAGCGCGACGCCGACATCGCGCTGGCCCGCAAGAAGCAGGAAGAAGCCCGCAAGGCCGAGGCCGCGCGCGAGCAGCAACGGCGCGAACGCGAAGCGGCCGAGCACGAGCGCCGCGAACTGGCGCGGAAGAAAGCCGCCGACGAGAAAAAGCGCAAGGAAGACGAGCAGCGCAAGCTGGCCGAGAAGAAGAAGGCCGAAGAGGCCGAAGAGCGCCGGCAGGCCGCTGCCGAGGCCAAGAAGAAGGCCGAGGCACAAAAGCGCGCCGAGGCCGAGGCCGAGCGCAAGGCCGAAGCCGCGGAGCAGGCCAAAGCCAAGGCCAAGGCGGCCGCCCAGGCCAAGGCCGCCGACGACGCAAGGCACAAGGCCAACGTGGCGCGGTCGCTGGCCATGGCCGGCGGCGCCGACAGCGAGGGCGGCAGCACCGCCGGCAAGGGCAAGGGTGGCGGCAAGGCAGGCGGCCAGGACGAGCGCGATGCCGGCCCGTCCGGCAACTACGCCGGCCGCATCCGCGCCGTGGTGCGTCCGAAAATCGTTTTCACCGACGACGTGCCGGGCAACCCGGTGGCCGAGGTGGAGGTGCGCACCGACGAGTCGGGACTCATCATCAGCCGGCGCATCACCCGCTCCAGCGGCGTCAAGTCCTGGGACGAGGCGGTGCTGCGCGCCCTGGACCGCACCGAGCGGCTGCCGTCCGACAACGGCCGCTACTGGAACCCGTTGCAGATCGTCTTCAAGCTGCGCGACTGACGGCCGCTGGCGCGCGGCCCGGCGACGTGACACCCGCCAAGAAAACTATCAAATCAATAGCTGTTGGCGCACGTCCAGCAAGCGCTGGCGGCTTGAACCTAGAAACGGCAGTTGAACGCACCCTCCAGTGCCGTGATCGGCGTGTCAGGCTAGGCGCGAGGACGCCGCAGGCCACTGCCTGCAAGGACGAGCAACGACGCCTGGCGCGGCGAGCGCGGTGCTGGTGGGTGCGTAGCGCGCTCACCTGTTCGGTGAACGCCATCGAAGCCACAAACGCCAACACCCGCGCGGCCTTGGCGATGGTCGCAAGCGGTCAACTGCCGTTTCTAGGTTGAAACACTCAGAATCGGCTGGCCCGGTTCAGCGCAGTCCACCGCCGGCTGCGCCTTCGGCGCGCTGGATCAGCTCGATCTTGTAGCCGTCCGGATCGGTGACGAAGGCGATCACCGTGGTGCCGCCCTTGACGGGGCCGGCCTCGCGCGTGACCTGGCCACCGGCGGCCTTGATGCGCTCGCAGGCGGCATGGGCGTCCGGCACCGCGATGGCGATGTGGCCGAACGCCGTGCCCATGTCGTACGCGGTGCTGCCCCAGTTGTAGGTCAGTTCGATTTCCGCCTGATCCGGGTTGCCGCCGCCATAGCCGACGAACGCCAGCGAGTATTGGTACTCGGGGTTTTCCGACCGGCGCAGCAGTTGCATGCCGAGCACCTGGGTGTAGAAGTCGATCGAGCGTTGCAGGTCGCCGACGCGAAGCATGGTGTGCAGGATTCTCATGGCGCCATTGTGCCGCGTGGGCGGCGGCATGACCTGGCGGGGCCGGCATGCCCTCTTGCGCTTGACCTTGCGCTTGACCTGCGGCCTGCACTACAATGCAAATTCAACAATAACAAATGAATTTGTCGAGTTTCAGTTGCACGGAGCCGGCTGTCTGTGCGGCAGAAGGCGCGGGCAGCGGCGGTGGTCGCTGCCGAGGCGGCCCGAAGGCTGCCGCGCAGGCCGCTCAAGCCAGGCTTGGCATGATTCGGCTGTGACACGTGGCCAGGTACACAGGGCAGCCATCGCTCCAGCGATCGCCAGGAGGTACCGCGCCGCAGAGTGCCCGAGGCCGCGCATGCCCGCGGCGCCGGGGGCAGTGGTTCCCTAGGGGATGCACGTAGCCGCGGCCGGCGGCATGGTCGTTAGACTGCGCGGCCAACCCCAGCGGTTTTTCCTTCGGTTGTTACTTTTCAGGAGACTCTTTCATGACTTCCAAGCGTATGGTGGCCCGCGCGGCCGTGACGGTGTTGCTCGGCCTGGCCGGCCTGGGCGCCGCGCAGGCGCAGGAGACGGTGCTGAAGTTCTCGCACTTCCTGCCGCCCAACTCCAACTTCCAGAAGAACTTCCTGGAGCCGTGGTGCGAGAAGATCGGCAAGGAATCGGCCGGCAAGCTCAAGTGCCAGATCTACCCGGCGCTGCAGCTGGGCGGCACGCCGGCGCAGCTGGCCGACCAGGTGAAGAACGGCGTGTCCGACATCGTCTGGACCTCGCCCAGCTACTCCACCGGGCGCTTTCCCCGCACCGAGGCGCTGGAGCTGCCCTTCACGCTGCCGCCGGGCGGCATGGCTGGCAGCCGGGCCATGTGGGAGTTCTACGAGAAATACGGCAAGGACGACTTCAAGGACTTCAAGGTGCTGACCGTCTTCAGCGCCTCCAACGTGGTGCTGTCCACCGCCAGCAAGCCGATCCTGTCGACGGCCGACTTCAAGGGCATCAAGCTGCGCAGCCCCTCGCGCTTTGCCGCGCTGTTCCTGACGGCGCTGGGCGGCACGCCGGTCAACATGCCGGTGGCGCAGGTGACCGAGGGCGTGTCCAAGGGCGTGATCGACGGCGCCATGGCGCCGTGGGAGGTGCTGCCTTCCACCAAGATCGACGAGGTGGTCAAGTACCACATGGAAGGCCAGGCCAACCAGCCGGGCTTCACGCAGACGCCGATGGCGGTGCTGATGAACACCAAGAAGTTCGACAGCCTGCCGCCCGATCTGAAGTCGGTGATCGACAAGAACAGCGGCCTGTTCATGGCCGAGTGGCTGGGCCGCATCTGGGACGAAGGCAACGACGCCGCCCGCAAGTCGCTGGCCGCGCGTGGCAACAAGGTGCTGACGATCAAGAACGAGGACTACGCCGCCATCAAGAAGGCCACCGCCAGCGTCGAGGAGGACTGGATCAAGCAGGCCACCGCCAAGGGCCTGGACGGCAAGAAGCTGGCCGCCGAGGCGCACGCCATCGGTGCCAAGTACATGCCCAAGTGAGGCGTTCAGGGGCCTATGATGGGCCCCTGAATGGCATCGGCCTGTCACGACGCCGGCGGCGCGCGTGACAGGCTTTTTCAATACCCCGCACAGAGACAAGGACACGCCGTGGCAGAGTTGGCACCGGGCGCAACAGGTGAACCGAGCCCGTTCACCAGCAGTTGGGGACACTGGCTGGATCGCATTTCGACCTGGTGGGCGCTGGGCGGCGGCCTGCTGTTTTGCGCCATCGTGGTGATGTCCATCGTCTCCATCGTCGGGCGCAAGCTGTTTTCCACCCCGATCCAGGGCGACATGGAGCTGCTGCAAATGGGTTCGGCCATCGCGGCGGCGGCCTTTCTGCCGCTGTGCGAGGTGTATGACCACCACATCAAGGTCGACGCCTTCACCAACGGCCTGAGCGCGCGCGCGCGCGGCTGGCTGGACGCGCTGGGCCACGCCCTGCTGGCGGTCACCGGGGCGCTGCTGACCTGGCGCACGGCGCTGTACGCCATTTCGGCCAAGGAATCGTTCGAGGTGTCGGCCCTGCTGCTGGTGCCGCTGTGGTGGCCGGTGTCGCTGCTGGTGCCCAGCTTCCTGCTGCTGACGCTGGCGGCGCTGGGGCGCGCCGGGCTGTCGCTGCGCACTGCACTGAACGGAGGCGCGGCATGAGCGGGATGAGCATCGGCCTGTGGGTCTTCGCGGTTCTGCTGTTCCTGCTGGCGATCCGCGTGCACGTCGGCGTGGGCATGTTCCTGGGCGGGGCAGCGGCCTTTCTGGCCATGAACGGGGGCGACCCGGCGGCGCTGCTGTTCACCCTCAACACCACCGCCTACGCGCGGCTGTCCAACTACGACCTGGCGGTGGTGCCGCTGTTCATGCTGATGGGGCAGTTCGCCACCCACGGCGGCCTGTCGCGCGCGCTGTTCCGCTGCGCGGCGGCGTTCCTGGGCCACCTGCGCGGCGGCCTGGGCATGGCGGCGGCGGGCGCCTGCGCCGGCTTTGGCGCCATCTGCGGCTCGTCGCTGGCCACCGCGGCCACCATGGCCCAGGTGGCGCTGCCCGAGCTGCGCGCGCACGGCTATTCCGACCGCCTGGCCACCAGCACGCTGGCGGCGGCCGGCACGCTGGGCATCCTGATTCCGCCCTCGGTGCCGCTGGTGGTGTACGCGGTGCTGACGCAGGAGTCGATCGGCAAGCTGTTCGTGGCGGCGGTCATCCCGGGCCTGATCGCCACGCTGGGCTACATGCTGGTGATCCGCATCGTCGTCAGCTTCAACCCCAAGGCCGGCCCGGCGGCCGACAAGGCCAGCTGGAGCGAGCGCGTCAAGGCGCTGGTGGGCGTGATTCCGGTGATCCTGGTGTTCGTGGTGGTGATCTTCGGCATCTACGGCGGCTGGGCCAACCCGACCGAGGCCGCCTCCATCGGCGCCGCCGCCTGCGCGGTGCTGGCGGTGATCAACGGCATGCGCTGGAAGGGCATCCGCCAGAGCCTGATCGGCACGGCCCACGCCACGGCCATGATTTTCCTGGTGCTGCTGGGCGCCGACCTGCTCAACTCCGGCCTGGCGCTGACGCAGCTGCCGGTGGAGCTGGCCAACTGGGTCAAGGACAGCGGCATGGCGCCGCTCATGGTGCTGGCCGCGATCCTGGTGATCTACATCCTGCTGGGCTGCGTGATGGATTCGCTGGCCATGATCCTGCTGACCATCCCGATCTTCTACCCGGTCGTCATGGGGCTCGATTTCTGGGGCCTGAGCCAGGGCGACAAGTCGGTCTGGTTCGGCATCCTGGCGCTGATGGTGGTCGAGATCGGCCTGATCACGCCGCCCATGGGCATGAACCTGTTCATCATCCAGAAGATGTCGCGCAACGTGCCGCTGATGGAGACGGCGCGCGGGGTGGTGCCCTTCCTGGTGTCCGACCTGCTGCGCATCGTGCTGCTGACGTTGTTCCCGGCGCTGGCTCTGTGGCTGGTGAGCGTGGCCGGGTAAGCTTCACGGTCACTTCAAAAACAATAGCTGCTGGCGCTTGTTGGACGGGCGTCAGCAGCTTTTTTGTTCAGCAAGACGTGGCCAGCCACCGGCGCAGCTCGGTCTTCAGCACCTTGCCGTAGTTGTTCTTCGGCAGTTCGGGCACGAACAGGTAGCGCTTGGGCCGCTTGAAGCGGGCGATGCGCTCCAGGCAGTGCGCGTCCAGCGTCTGCTGCGACGGCTCGTTGCCCGGTTGCGCCACCACGAAGGCCACCACGTTCTCGCCCCATTGCGGGTCGGGCTCGCCCACCACCGCCACCTCGGCCACGCCGGGGGCGGTGAGCAGGGCCTCCTCGACCTCGCGCGGGTAGATGTTGCTGCCGCCGCTGATGATCAGGTCCTTGCTGCGGTCCTTCAACGTCAGGTAGCCGTCTTCGTCCAGCGCGCCCATGTCGCCGGTGAACAACCAGCCATCGCGCAGGGCGGCGGCCGTGGCCTCGGGGTTGCCCCAGTAGCCGGCCATCACGCTGTCGCCCCGGATCAGCACCTCGCCCACTTCGCCCACCGGCAGGTCATGCCCCTCGGCGTCGCTCACGCGCACGCGCACCGGGGTTTGCGCCACGCCGACGCTGGCGATGCGCTCGGCGTGGCGCGGGTGGGCGTGGTCCTTCAGGTCGGCGCGCGACAGCACGGTGCCGACCATCGGCGTTTCGCCCTGACCGTAGATCTGCACGAAGCGCGGGCCCATCACCGACAGCGCGCGCCGGATGTCGGCCGCGTACATGGGCGCGCCGCCGTAGACGATGGTCTTGAAGGCGCGCGCGCACAGCTCTGGGCCCAGGCCCTCGCGCGCGGCGTGCTCCACCAGCCGTCCCACGATGGTGGGGGCGGCGAACATCGACAGCGGCCCCACCGCGCGCCCGAGGGCGAACAGCTCGGCCGGATCGACCCCGCGCGAGGCCGGCACCACGTGGCGCGCGCCGGCCATCAGGTGGGGGATGGCGTAGATGCCGGCGCCGTGCGAGATCGGCGCCGCGTAGACGATGGCGTCGCCGCGGGCGATCGGGTCGACGTCGGCGAAGTAGCCCAGGCCCATGGTCATCAGGTTGCGCTGCGTCAGCATCACGCCCTTGGGGCGGCCGGTGGTGCCGCTGGTGTAGAACAGCCAGGCGATGTCTTCGGGCGCGCGCTCGGTGATCGGCGCGGTCGCCAGCTCGGCCACCGGGGCCAGCAGGCTGTCGGCCTCCATCGACTCGATGTCGACCTGGTGCGCCACGCCGGCCAGCGCCTCGGGCGCGACGTCGCGCGTCACGAAGGCCAGCTGCGCGCCGGCGTCGGCGGCGATCCACTCGACCTCGCGCGGGTGCAGCTTGGCGTTGACCGGCACCGCCACCAGGCCGGCCCACCACAGGCCCCACAGCAGCTCCAGGTAGCGCGGGTGGTTGTGCGCGAACAGCAACACGCGATCGCCCGCTTGCAGGCCGCCGGCGCGCAAGTGTCCGGCCAGCGCCGCGCTGCGCGCGGCCCATTCGAAGTAGCTGGCGTGGGGCTCGGTGCCATCCAGGATGGCGGGGGCCAGGGGCTGGCGTTGCGCCTGGCGCAGCAGCAGATGGGCCAGAGTCATGCGGGGTCTCCTGGGGTGTCGTGTTCTTATGCCACGCATTGTGCGGGACGGCGCCGGCGCGGGAAATCCACGGCTTCCCGCCCCGTCGCCGGCGCATCGGGCTTGCTCCAAGGGGGTAATCCGGATTCCGTGGATCACCGATCAAATCCGGCCCCAGCGCTGGCCAGATCAGCGCCAAAAGCTATCTAAATAATAGCTAATGTCAGATCGGGAACGGCCCCTCGAACGCCTGCACATGGCCGAAATGGCAGCTCACGCCGTCCTGCGCCGTCCAGCGGTACAGGCCCATCATGGGGGGTTCCAGCCGCAGCGCCAGCGGGGCGCCGGGCCGCAGGTCCAGCTCCAGCTGGTGCGAGGTGGACGGCGCCACCAGCACCGGCGCGCCGCCCAGCACGCCGGCGATCGGCCGGTGCACATGGCCGCAGGCGATGAACTGCACGCCGCCGTGCCCCGCCACCAGGCGGGCCAGTTCGGCGCGTCCGCGCAGCAGGCCGTAGCGGTCCATGGCGTCGATGCCGCTGGTCAGCGGCGGGTGGTGCATGAACAGCGCCACCGGCTGGCCGGCGCAGGCTCGCAGCTGGCGCGCCAGCCAGTCGAGCTGGGGCGCGTCCAGCGCGCCGTGCGGGTGGCCCGGCAGCACCGTGTCCAGGCCGATGAACTGCAGGCCACCGACTTCGGCGCGCACGCAGGCCAGCGGCGGCGGGGCGTCCGGGGCGATCGGCATCAGTGCGCCCAGGTGCCGGCGCGCGTGCTCCCGGTGGTCGTGGTTGCCGATAATGCAAAGCACCCGCGGCGCTTGCCCATCCTGCGCCGGCAGCTCCTGTTTCAATAGCTCGGCAAGCAGGGTGTAGTCGGCCGCGCGGCCGGCTTCGGCCAGATCGCCGGTCAGCAGCAGCACGGCGGGCGCGGGCGCCAGCGCGCGCACCCGCGCCAGCGCGCGCCGCAGCGCGGCGGCCGGGTCCAGGCGGCCGCCCAGCGCGCCGGGGTCGATGCCCAGGTGGGTGTCGGTCAGGTGGGCGATCAGCATGGCTTACAGCGGCACGGTGTAGTTCAGCGCCAGGCGGCCGCCGTCGGCCATGACGATCTCGCCGGTGACGTAGCTGGCGGCGTCGCTGGCCAGGTAGGCCACCACGTCGGCGATCTCGCCGGGCTCGCCCAGGCGCTTCATGGGGGTGCGCATCATGATCTTGTTGCGCGCGTCCTCGCTGGTCAGCACCGCCTGCGCGGCCAGCTCGGTGGCGATGGTGCCGGGGCCGACGGCGTTGACGCGCACGCCCTTGTCGGCCAGCGCCAGCGCCATGGCGCGCGTGAGCTGGTTGATGCCGCCCTTGCTGACGTTGTAGCTGGCGATGCTGGGGATGGCCAGCACGCTGTTGACGCTGCTCATGTTGACGATGCTGCCGCGGCCGGCGCGCGCCATCTCGCGCGCCACCGCCTGGCCGACCAGGAAGGCGCCCTTCAGGTTGACGCGCAGCACGGCGTCGAAGTCGGCCTCGGTCACGTCCAGGAAGTCCGCCGCCTTGAAGATGCCGGCGTTGTTCACCAGCACGTCGATGCGCCCGTGCGCCTGCATGACCTGGGCCACCAGGGCGTCCACCTGCGCCTTGTCGCCCACGTCGCAGTGCAGGTAGCTGGCGCCCAGCTCGGCCGCCAGCGCCTGGCCGCGCGCGTCCTGCACGTCGGCGACGACGACCCGCGCGCCCTCGCGCGCAAAGCGCCGCGCGCAGGCCTCGCCGATGCCCTGCGCGCCGCCGGTGACGATGACCACGCGGTCGCGCAGGCCGAAGTGGATGGGGGTGGTGCTCATGGCGGGTGGCTCCTGTGGGCTGGCGTGCAACGGGATCGGCCATCGGTCATCGCGGCAAGGCGACTGGGCGCGCGCCCCTGGCGCGGCCGACGGCAGGGGCGCAGCTTATCAGCCCCGGGCCTGCCCGGTGGGGCCCGGCGGCGGCGGGCTGGCGCCACCGGGGCGGCGCGCCGTCAGCGCGGGCTGGCGCGCTCTTGCAGCCAGCGCGCCAGGGCCTCGTGGCCGGCGCGGCGCGCGTGGTCGATGGCGGTCAGACCCTGGCGGTCGGGCTGGCGCGGGTCGGCGCCGGCGTCGATCAGGGCGCGGGCGATGCCGACGTTGCCGCGCCGCGCCGTCAGCATCAGCGCCGTGCGGCCGGCGCTGTCGGCGCCGTTGACGGCCGCCCCCTGATCCAGCGCCGCTTGCGCGGCCTCGGCCTGCCCGGCGGCGGCCGCCGCCAGCAGGCGCTGCTGCGGCGTCAGCGCCGGCGGCGTGGCTGGCGCGGGCGGTGCCATGGCCGCCGGAGCGATCGGCGCGGCGGCCGGGCGGTCGGCGCCTTGCGGCGCGTCGGGTTCGCCTTCGGCGGGGGCGCGCTGGCGTGCCGCGGCGGTGGCTGGTGCCGGTGCCGGTGGCTCGGGCGTGGCGGCGGGTGGGGCCGGCACTGGCCGGGCCGCCAAGGCCTCGGCCCGAGGCGGCGGCTCACGTGTCGGGCTGTCGGCGGCTGGGGGTTCGGCGCCGTGCCGGGCGGGCCGCCGGGCTGTCTCGGCCGGCGGTGTGTCGGTGCGTCCTTCGCCGCCGCGCCGGCGCTCTGGCGGGCGCCGGTCGACGTCGCGCGGTCGCTCCTCGGCCTTTGGCCATTCGGCTCGGGCGGGCTCGGTCGCGTGCCGCGGTGCCGGCGCGGCGGGCGTGCCGGCGCTGGCCGGGTCGGCATCGGCCGCCGGCACGACGGGGGCGGCGGGCGTGGTGGTGGGCTGCGCCGCGGATGGTGGCGCCGCGGCGCGTGCAGGGCTTGCCCCGTCGGTGGCGGTGGCGGTCGCCGGTGCGCGAGCCGAATCGGCGGCTGGCGCGTGCGCGTCCCGCGGGCCGCGCTCGAACTGCAGGGCCAGCAGACCGGCCAGCCCCAGCACCGCCACGCTGGCCACGGCAGACATCAGCCAGCGCCGGTCGTTGGCGGCTGCCGCAGGGCGCGTCGGGGCTTTCGGAGCAGCATGTAAATCGGCGTCAGCGCTTTGTGGGTCTGCGCCAACAGCTATGCTTTCAATAGTGCTTCGGGTGGCCGCGTCGGCATGCTTCCAGGCCAGTACCTGGGCCTGGGCCAGCACGGCGGCGCGCAGCACGGGCGTGGGGCTGGCGCCTTCCAGTGCGGCAGCCTCGTGGTAGCGCGCGACCAGTTCGTCGTCGGCCGGGCGCGGCAGGGCGGGGGGCGGCGGCGCGGTCATGCGATGTCCTCCAGCGCCCGGCGCAGCGCGGTGCGGGCGTAGCGCAGGCGGCTCTTGGCGGTTTCCAGGCCGACGCCGGTAGCGTCGGCGATTTCGGCCACGCTCATCCCGCCCTCGGCCTGCAGCAGGAAGGCGTGGCGTTGCTCGGGCGGCAACGCGTCCAGCGCGGCCAGCAGCTGCGCGGCCTGCTGGCGGCTTTCGATCTGGCGCAGCGGACCGAAGCCGGAGGGCGCTGCCAGCGTGTCGGCCAGCGTGCGCTCGTCGTGCAGCGGCTCGTCCAGGCTCTGCGTGGGCCGCTGCTGGCGCAAGTGATCGACCACCCGGTGGTGGGCGAGGGTGAGCAGCCAGGTGGTGAAGCGCGCCACCGGCCGCTGCGCCGTGGCGGCGCTCGGTGCGTAGCCGGGCGCGGCGCGCGCCACCCGCAGCCACACGTCCTGCGCCAGTTCGTCGGCCGTGGCATTGTCGCGCGTGCCGCGAAAAATGTAGCGCCAGACGCGCGTGGCATGCCGGTCGTACAGCGTTTCAAACGCACGAGTGTCGCCGCCGGCATAGGCGCGCATGAGGGCTTCGTCGGCCGTGGCGGCCTGCTCGGACATGGGCCGGATTATGGCCAGTTGCTGCCGGCGCGGGCCAGCGCGCCGGGCGGCGGGTGTTCAGCGCCAGGCCGGTGGATCGGGTGTGTAGCCGCGGCCGGGCGGGGCGTCGGGAAACGGCAGCGGCGCGGGCGTCCGGCGCGGGTCGCGGGGGATGACGCCCAGGGCCAGCAGGTTCTCGTGGCTGTCGTAACGGATGGCGATCAGTTCATCGGGCTGCGCGCCGCGGCGCTGGAAGCGGGTCTGCGTGACCCAGGCGCTTTCGCGCTCGCCGTGGCCGGTGCCCAGGCGCGGCGCGGCGACCGGGGCCTCGCGCCGGGCGCGGGCGGCATGCTCGGGCTCGGCGGCGGCGTCGGCGGCGCTGGACTGGCGCGCGGCCGGGCCGGCCGCCGACTCGCCGGCGGCGGGCGCCTCGCGCTGCGCCATCGGCCTTGGGGTGGGCGCCAGCGCCGGCGGCGGCACGGGCAGGCGCTCGCGAAACACCGCCACGCCTATCACCCCCACGTGGTCGGGCCGCCCGGTGCGCGCGGCGTAGGACAGCGGCAGGGCGGTGAAGTGGAACGCCGCCACCTCGGCATCGCTCTTGCGCCAGCCGGTGATGGGGGCGCGCTGGCCGGAGTTCAGCACGTAGCCGCTCTGGTCCCAGCCGGCGGTTTCGCCGCTGATGACGTTGACGCCGTCCACGCTCATCACGCCCAGCACGCGCGCGCCGGTGGTGTTGCGCAGCTCGACGGCATAGCGCGCGCCCGGGCGTCCGGCCGCCCACCACTGGCCGTCGTGGCGGTACACCGGCAGACGGGCGCCGCTGTCGCGGTCGATCAGGTTCACGTCCACCAGGCGGCCCACGGCGTGGGCGGGCGCGGCCAGCAGCGTGCCCGTGGCCAGGGCGATGGTGCCCAGCAGGGCGCAAAAGGTCTTCATGTGGAACCCCATGTGAGTGGCTGGAGTGCACTGAAACGGCGGCCGCGGCCGGATGGGGTTGCGCGGCCGCCGCGAATGGGTAAGCAATTGCAGCCGCGCCGCCGTCTACACTGCCGGCCCATGACCACGCTGACCCTGCCAACGCTCGACACCGGCGCCGATGGCCGCGCGCGCTTTCGCGACCAGGTGCTGCCGCTGACCGAAGGTTCGCCCGCCGCCCGCCTGTCGGCGCTGCTGGCCTCGGGTGGCTGCCAGTTCCGCCACAGCCCGGTGGGGTTTCGCAGCGACTTCCACTGCACCGGCACGCCGCAGTGGCTGGTGGTGCTGCAGGGGCGCATGGAAATCGGGCTGCAGGACGGCAGCACGCGCGTGTTCGGGCCCGGACAGTGCTTTTATTCCAACGACACGCTGCCGCCGGGCGCCACGTTCGACCCGGCGGTGCACGGCCACTGCAGCCGTCAGCTGGGCGACGAGCCGCTGGTCACGCTGTTCGTGCGCGCCTGAGGCTCAGCCTGCCGCGCCCTGGCCCAGCTGGCGCCAGGTGTCTACGCAGTGCGCCGCCAGCGCCGTCACCCAGTCGGGCTCGGCCGGCACGAAGGCCAGGCCGTAGCGCGGGCTGACCAGAAAACCGCCACGCGCGAACGCCCGCGCATCGTGCTTGCGCAGGTAGTCCGCCAGGGCGGTGAAGGGCACATCCGCCACGCCGTCGTCGCTGAGCAGGTAGAGCACCGGCGCGCGGCGCGTCACCTCTTCCAGCCGGCCCGTGCGGTCCTGGAAGCGGAACACCACGTGGCCGTAGTCCAGCGCCGTCAGGCCGACGGCGTTGGGCTCGATACGCTGAGGCAGGCCGTGCGCGCCTTCGATGTCGGCGCGGCGGGCGGAAAACGGGGTGTCGTCGACCCGCTGGTAGGGCTCCAGTCTCATGGCGATGATCCGTCCTGGCAGGGGCGTGGCGTGCCACGCGTGTCACGCGTCATGACGCGGTCAGGGCTGGGCTTATTTGTCATGCGGCGTATTGATGGGTCGATCGCGATCGGACACGATTCGTATCATTGGCGCCACATACCCTTGAGCGCGCTGCTTGCCGTGTGATTTTGGTTGCGCATTCAATCTCTTTGCATGAAAATTGACCTGATTTGTCTTTTCAGTCAGGAGAGTGGATATGAAGAATTCTTTGTTGGCCCGCCGCATGGGCCGTGTCCTGGTGTCGCTGGGATTGGCCTGTGGCGGCGTGGGCGCTTCGGCCGCTTACTTTGATTCACCGGTCCCCGCCAGTGCCTACATCACCAAGGGCGGGCTGGACTGGGCCTGGGCTTATCCCTTGCCGGCTGGCAGTGGCGGGTTTGATCTTGCCTACCAGTCCACCCAGGGCTGGCGGCTGCCGACGGCTGCCGAATTGGCTGGCGCGCCGCTGGCGACCGAGTTCATGAAGCCGGGTGGCAACGTTCCCCTGGGTGGGGCCGACCCGGTCAGTGGCGCGACCTTCCAGGTCACCAACGCCAACCTGACCGGGCCGGCGGCTTGCGCGACACCGTACTTCTCCACCAGTTACCGGCACTGCGATTGGGGCGATGGTCTGGGGCAGCCAACCGGGCCGTGGGCGGGCATGCCCGGTGCGCCGGGTTATGCCGAGCAGTTGGTGGTGCGCCCGTCCGCAGCCCCGGCGCCGGTGGTGCCGGTGCCGACGCTCGGTCTGGAAGCCCTGGCTCTGCTCAGCCTGGGGCTGGCGGGCGCGGGTTGGCTGCAACGGTCCAGGCGACGCTGAGCCTGACCGGTTCCATGTGGCGCCGCGAGGGGCGAGTCCCCCTCCTGCGCGCCGAGGATGCCAGGGCGCGCGTTGTCGCGCCACATGACCCAAGAAAAAACGCCCGCTGGCGCTTGTCCAGCGGGCGCGGGCAGCTACAAAAATAGCAGCAACCGAGCGGGTGCGATCACATGCGCTCGAAGATCGCGGCGATGCCCTGGCCGCCGCCGATGCACATCGTCACCAGCGCGTAGCGGCCCTGGATGCGCTGCAGCTCATACAGCGCCTTGACGGTGATCAGCGCGCCCGTGGCGCCGATGGGGTGACCCAGCGAGATGCCCGAGCCATTGGGGTTGACCTTGGCCGGGTCGGCGCCCAAGCCCTTGGTGACGGCGCAGGCCTGGGCGGCAAAGGCCTCGTTGGCTTCGATGACGTCCATCTGGTCGATCGTCATGCCCAGCTTCTTGAGCAGGATCTGCGTGGCCGGCACCGGGCCAATGCCCATGGTTTTGGGCTCCACGCCGGCGTGCGCGTAGCCCACCAGGCGCGCCAGGGGCTTGAGGCCACGTGCCTTGGCGGTGCCGGCCTCCATCAGCAGCACGGCGGCGGCAGCGTCGTTGATGCCGCTTGCGTTGCCTGCGGTGACGGTGCCGTTCTCCTTCAGGAACACAGCCTTCATCTTCTGGAAGTCCTCCAGCTTGGCGCCGGGGCGGAAATGCTCGTCCTTGTCGAAGGCCACATCGCCCTTGCGGCTCTTGAGCATCACCGGGACGATCTGGTCCTTGAAGCGGCCCTCGGCCCAGGCCTTTTCGGCGCGGTGGTGGCTTTCCAGCGCCAGTGCGTCCTGCGCCTCGCGGCTGATGCCATGCTCGGCCGCCACGTTCTCGGCCGTCACGCCCATGTGGATGGTGTGGAAGGGGTCGTGCAGCGCGCCGACCATCATGTCCACCATCTTGGTGTCGCCCATGCGCGCGCCAAAGCGCGTGGCTTGCGATGCGTAGGGTGCGCGGCTCATGTTCTCGGCGCCGCCGCCGATGGCGATGTCGTACTCGCCCAGCAGGATGCCCTGGCTGGCACTGACGATGGCCTGCAGACCCGAGCCGCACAGGCGGTTGACGTTCATGGCCGGCGTTTCCTTGGCGCAGCCGCCGTTGATGGCCGCCACGCGCGACAGGTACATGTCGCGCGGCTCGGTGTTGACGACATGGCCGAACACCACATGGCCCACGTCCTTGCCGTCCACGCTGGCGCGGGCCAGCGCCTCCTTGACGACCAGCGCGGCCAGGTCGACGGTGGGCGTGTCCTTCAGGCTGCCGCCAAAGGTTCCGATGGCGGTGCGCACACCGCTGACAACGACGACTTCACGGGACATGGTTCATGACTCCTGGGTTGAGGGAAGGGAAAAGGTCGCACATCAGGCAGCAAGTATGCACCTTCCACGGGCGTCGGCGGCGTGGGCGCGCCGGTGGTAACCTGCGCGCTGGCCGGTGGTCCGGTGGCGATGGCGCCCACGCGGGCACCGGCATGAAGGACGGAGGTTTGACGATGACACGCTGGCTGCGTTGGTTCAATATGGTGTTCCTGTTGGCTTGCACGGCCATGACGCCGGCCGCCTGGGCTGCGGGCGAGGAGGCCATCAAGGTGGTCTACCACATGAGCGAGGGCATTCCACAGGCGTCCCGGGCCATCAACAACATCCGCAACCATCTGGGCGCCGATCCCCAGGCCAGGATCGTGGTGGTGGCCCACGGTCTGGGCATCGATTTTCTGCTGGACGGCGCCACCAACCAGATGGAGCAGCCGTTCGCCGGCGCCATCGGTGAGCTGGCGGGCCGGGGGGTGGAGTTCCGCGTCTGCCAGAACACGCTGACGGCGCGCAAGCTCGACGCCAGCAAGGTGGCGATGGAAGCGAAGATCGTGCCCTCGGGCGTGGCCGAGGTGGCGCGGCTGCAGGCGCGCGAAGGCTTCGTGTACCTGCGGCCCTGACCGCGCGCGGGGCGGCGCTCGGCCTCAGGCCGGCGCGGCGTCGCGCACGTCGGCCACCGGGTTGGCGCCGAAATCGGCGCGATCGAGCCAGGCCAGCACGCGGTGCGCCGCGTCCCGCGGGCTGCTGAGGGCGCCGCCGCGCTGCAACTGCTCGAAGCTGCCGCGGTCGGGGAACGCCGCCGCATCGGCGCCGCGCAACTGCACCTGCATGTCGGTGTCGATCACGCCCGGCGCCAGCGAGCACACGCGCGCCCCGTGGGGTTGACGCGCCTCGTCCAGCGCCAGACAGCGCGTGAAATGGTCCATGCCGGCCTTGGCCGCGCAGTAGGCGGCCTGCGAACCCATGGCGCGCCGGCCCAGGCCCGACGAGATGTTGAGCACCCGGCGCGCGCCGCGCCAGTCGCGCGTGGCCGACAGGAAGGCGGCGCACAGCTGCATCGGCGCCTCCAGCCCGACGCGCAGGGCGCTGGCCAGCTCGGCCGGGTCGGCGTCGCGCAGCGGCACGATGGCGGGGATGGCGCCGGCGTTGTTGATCAGCGTGGCGCTGGCCAGGGCGGCGCCGTCCTGCGCGCGCAGCCAGTCGGCCAGGCGCGCGGCCACCGGCGCGGCGTCGGCCAGGTCCACCGCCCACTGCACCAGCGTGGCGCCGACGGCGCCGGCCTGGGCGGCCAGCGCGGCATCGGGCCGGCGCGCCAGGGTCAGCAGGGTGTGGCCGGGGGCCAGCAGCTGCTCGGCCATGGCGCGGCCCATGCCGCGCGAGGCGCCGGTAAGGATGTACAGGTGATGCGGAGTGGTCGGGGTCATGGCGCAGAGGAATGACAAGGGCATGCGGCGCGCCCCGGGCGGGGGCGCCCCAGGGTGCCGCGCCTGGAGCGGCGGGGGGGGGTCTACGGCAGGGCGATCGGCACGATGCGGCTGCCGCCGACCGACACCCCGGCCTCCAGCCCGACGTTCGTCAGCACGAAGCTGGCGATCGGCTGCTGCACGGTGTGCGTGTCGACACGGCCGTTGGCGCCGACGTTGCCGATGGCCACGGTGGCGTCGGCGTCGGCGGTCCAGCCGTTGCTGTTGCGGAATTTCTGCAGCGCGTCGCGGGTGTTGAACACGTAGATCACCGAGCGCGACTGGCCACCGGCCTGAAAGCCGACGGAAGCGCCGGTGGTGCTGTAGTAGTTCGTCGTCTGGCCACCGACGCGCAGCGCGCCCTTGCCGTGTTCGGCGCCGACCACGAAGGAGCCGCCCAGCACGGACGGAAACACCAGCACCCCGGCGGCCTTGGTCACCATTTCCTGCGAACCGGGCACGGTGTTGTACAGCCGGGACAGGGTTTCGTTGACCGCCGATTCCATGGCCGTGCGGGTGGCGCCCGGCGCGGCCTGCGATTGCGGCGTGCTGGTGATGGTGCAGCCCGGCAGCGACAAGCCGGCCAGGGCGATGGCCAGGGCCAGGCCGGCGTGGCGTGTGTTGATTCGTGTCATGACAATTGCCTTTCGTGTGGGATACCGCCCCACCGCCGGCACTGTAGCGCGCTTTGCCGTCAGAACGGCACGGCGCTGGTCAGCTCCAGCCGCTGGCCGGTGACCGGGTGCGTCAGTTGCAGCGCGCCGGCGTGCAGCATCAGGCGGGGCGCGCCATCGGGCGGGCCGTACAGCGTGTCGCCGACGATCGGGTGGCCGAGGGCCAGCAGGTGCACGCGCAGCTGGTGCGAGCGGCCGGTCACGGGCTCCAGGGCGAGCCGGGTCTGCTGGCGGCTGGCATCGAAGGCCAGCGGGCGCCAGCGCGTGCGGCTGGGCTTGCCGGCGGCGTGGTCGACCTTGCTGCGCGGGCGCCGCGGCCAGTCGATGATCAGTGGCAGCTCGATCAGCCCCCAGTCGTCGGCGGCATCGGCCGGCAGCGCCAGTCGCCCGTGCACCAGTGCTTCGTAGTGCTTGCTCACCTGGCGCTGGGCGAAGGCCTGGCTGAGCGCGCGCTGCATGGCGGCGCCGCGTGCCAGCAGCATCAGGCCGCTGGTGGCCTGGTCGAGCCGGTGCACCACCAGCGCGTCGGGCCAGCGGCACTGCGCGCGCGCGCTCAGGCAGTCGCTCTTGTCGGCGCCGCGCCCGGGCACGGCCAGCAGGCCGGCGGGCTTGTCGAGGGCGATCAGGTGGGCGTCCTCGTGCAGCACGCGCAGCGGCGCGGCGGCGGGCGGCGGGGCGGGCGGCGCGCTCATGCGTCCGGTCCGCGCCCTTGCGTTCGATGGAAAAAGACCTTGTGGCGCCCGTCTGGCGAGCGCGAACAGCTATTAAAACAATAGCTTATCGTCACATCACCTTGCACAGCTCGAACACCAGCGCCGGGCCCAGCGCCTGGTTTAGCGAGCCGGCGGCGATGTGGCCGGTGGACACCGAGCCGATGGTGGAGGTGTGGAAGTCGGCCCTGCCATCGTCGTCGTCGTGGATCTCGATGAAGGCCGCCGGCGTGCCGGCGCGCGCTTCCAGGCTGTCGCGCAGGCGATCGATGGCGCTGGGGTTGAGGCTGCCGTCATACACCACGGCGTCGGGCAGGTGCCGCGTCGCCAGGCGCTCGGCCTCGGCCATGTCGCTGGCGTTGTCCAGGATCAGGCCGTAGCCGGTCAGGGCCTGCAGGCTCTGGGCGCGCCGCTGGGCGCTGCCCGAGATGATCAGCACGCGGCAGCCCTGGATCACGGCCGACACGCTGGACGGACCGACCGATTCCTCGATGCCGGTGGCCAGCTGATCTTCGGTGACCGCCGCCAGGTTGAGGGTGACGCGCACGTGGTCGGCATGGGTTTCCATGCGCGCGACCGCGCCGAGCGAGCGCGCCAGCTGGTGCCACAGCATCCAGCGCATGCCGTGCCAGGCGGCATCCGGCACCTGCGATGGATCGCACCAGGCCAGCACGTTCAGTCGCGGGCGCCCGGTGCGGCGCGAGCGGTCGACCATGATGGCGATGCTGGGGGCCAGCTGGGCGGCCCACAGCAGCAGCTCGTCGACCAGCATGTACAGCATGCTGGAGTCGACATACACCTGGGTTTGCGCCAACCCGTGGCGAACGCTGACCTGCCGGCGGGTCAGCCAGTCGGCGCGGGCGGTGAGCACGGCGCGCACCACGTCGTCCATGCCCAGCAGCTCGCGGTGCTGGGCCGGCGGGTCTTCGCTCAGGCGCAGCACGTGCTGCGCCGCCATGCCGGCCTGGCGGGCGCGCTCAACGGCTTCGCTGACCGCTTGCAGGCTGCCCACCAGGCTGGGCTCCAGCTGGCTCAGGCGCTCCAGCTGGTCGGACGCGCTGTTCAGCGCCATCGCTACTTCCTGGCCGAAATGGCGCACGACGTCGGGCCAGTGCAGCTCCTGGGTATCAGGGGCGGAGCCAGCGTCGGCGGCGCCGGCCGAAGTGGGGTGGCGGGCCCCGACGTCTTCGGTGTCGGGGCGCTGCCGGACACGCTTGGATAAGAGCCAGTTCAGTGCCATGGTGTGGTTTTCTCTCCCGCTTCGGTGTGCAGTGGCTCGCGGCGGTAGTGGGCGGTGCGCCTCAGGGCCGGGCCATGCGCGGAAGTATAGGGCGCCGTCAGTGACAATATGTAGTCGCTGCGCGGCAGACGTAACAATGTCACGGTAAGCCGGTCTGGCTGTCGTGGCGCATCCTCACCACGTCCAGCGGCGCGACTTCGCTGGCGCCGTGGCCCCAGGCGCCGCGAAGGTAGCTCAGCAGCGCCGCGATCTCGGCGTCGCTCAGGGTCAGGGCGAACGGCGGCATGCCAAAGGGCTGCGGGCGAGCGGCGGTGGCCGGCCCGAAACCGCCGAACAGCACGATCTGCAGCAGGTTTCGGGTGTCGGGCATGGTGACGGCGCGGTTGCCGGCCAGCGGCGGGTAGGCGCCCGGCACGCCTTCGCCGCGCTCGCCGTGGCAGCTCGCGCAGTGCTGCTCGTAGAGTTTTTCGCCGCTGGCCGTCAGCCGGGTGCGCGACCGTGGCGCTTGGGCGGCCGGTCGCTCGTGCTGCGGCAGGCGCTGCAGGTAGGCGGCCACGGCCTGCAGATCGGCCGGGTTCAGGTACTGCGTGCCCTGGAACACCACCTCGGCCATCGGCCCGCTGGCCACGCCTTGCGCGGCCGCGCCGCTGGCCAGCAGTTGCACGATCTGCTCGGGCGGCCAGTGGCCGACGGCGGCCTCGTCGCGCGCGGTGAGCGAGGGCGCGTACCAGCCGGTGCCCGGCACCGGGCCGCCGCCCAGGTTTCGCCAGTCGGCGCCGCCCAGGCGGTCGCGCGGCGCGTGGCAGGCCGAGCAGTGCGCCACCGCCTGCACCAGGTAGGCGCCGCGGCGCAGGGTTTCGTCCTGCGCCGGATCGGGCTGCAAGCTGCCGGGCCGGAAGTACAGCGCGCGCCACACGGCCAGCGCCGCCTGGGTGCCGTAGGGCCAGCGCAGCTGATGCGCCGGCACCGCCGTGGCGCTGGGCGGCAGGCTGGCGAAGTAGCTGAACAGCGCGTCGCTGTCGCCGCGCGTGAGCCCGGTGGTGTGGGTATAGGGGAACACCGGATTGAGCAGCCGCCCATCGGCCGAGCGGCCGTGGTGCAGCGCGCGCCAGAAGGCGGCGGCGCTCCAGCCGCCGATGCCGGCGCCGGCGTCGGGTGTCAGGTTGCTGCTGTAGACGGTGCCGAAGGGCGTGGCGATGGGCCGCCCGCCCGCCGCCGCCCGCCCGCCGCGCGCCGTGTGGCAGGCCAGGCAGTTGCCCACCCGCGCCAGGTAGGCGCCGCGCGCGCGCGTGGCCGCGTCGCTGGGAGTAGGCGTGGCGGCTGTCACGTCGACGCCGTCATTGAAGTTGAGGTGCCACAGCAGGCCGGCCGCCAGCAGCGCCAGCACGGCCACGCCGATGAGCGCGCGGCGCAGCAGGGTCATCGCGCGGCTCCTGGCTCGGGCGCGCTGCCGCAGCGCAGGTCGGCCCATTCGGGGGACAGGGGCGGGCGTTCGGGCGCCGGGCGGGCGTCGGCCGGCACCGACTGGCTGGCCAGCCAGCTGACCACGGCGTGGGCGTCGCGATCGCTCAGGCGCTGCACGATGCGGGCCATGCAGTCGGGCGCGTGGGCGCGGCGCTGGCCGGTGCGCCAGCCGCCCAGCTGCGCCGTCAGGTAGTCGGGTGGCAGGCCCAGCAGGCCGGGCACTTGGGGCAGGGCGCCGGTCAGCTGCTGGCCGTGGCACTGCACGCAGGCCGGCAGGCCTTGTGCAGCGTCGCCATGCAATGCCAGCGTGCGGCCGCGCTCCAGCACGGCGGCCGACGGCGGGTTGGCCAGGGGCGCTGGTGGCGGGTAGGGCGCCTGCAGGGCGGCGAAGTGGCGCGCGATGTCCATCAGGTAGGCGTCGCTCAGCACGTCCACCATGCGCGTCATCAGGCCGTAGTGACGCCGGCCGTCGCGGAAGTTCAGCAACTGGTTGTACAGGTAGCCCGCCGGCTTGCCGGCCAGGCGTGGGTAGTAGCCGTCGGGGCCGGCGCGGCCCTGCTCGCCGTGGCAGGCGACGCAGGCCAGCGTGCGCTGGGCCATGTCGTCGCGCAAGGGCGTGGCTGCCTGGGCCGACAGCGCCAGCAGCAGCGCGCCGCTCAGCAGCCAGAGCCGTGACAGGGCGCGCATGCGGGTCGACGCGGTGGCGTGGGGCGCTCAGCGCACCACGATCTCGACGCGCCGGTTGCGCGGCTCGTCGACCTCGTCGTCGGTGGTCACCAGTGGCTGGCGCTCGCCGCGGCCGACGGCGCGCACGCGCGCCGCCTCGAAGCCGCGCTCGACGATCAGCGCGCGCACCGCCTCGGCGCGGCGCAGCGACAGCGCATCGTTGGCTTCCAGCGTGCCGACCCGGTCGGTGTGGCCAATCACCACCAGCTCGCCGCCGGCGCGCGCGATGGCACGCGTCAGCACGTCGGCCAGTGCGGCGGTGGATTCGGGCGTCAGTTCGGCACCGCCGGTGATGAAGTTGAGCGTGAAGCGCTCGGCCGGCGGCGGCATCACCGCCAGCAGCGCGGGGTAGCGCTTTTGCACGGCGGCGGCGTCGAGTTGCTCCGGCTCGGGGCCTTGATTGCGCACGGCGGCCGAGGCGTAGGGCCGCGACAGCACGGTGCTGCGCTGCCCGGCGGTGACTTCGACCGCGGCTTGGGGGTTGTCGGCCTGCGGCAGCAGGGTGACCCGGGTGGCCGGCGCGCAGCCGGCCACCAGCAGGGCCGCGGCCGTCAGCAGGGTGGCGAATCTCATGGGTTTTCCTCCACGATGAAATCGGTGCCGCGCACGCCGATGACCGTGGTGGGGGTGGTCACCTTGACCTGTTCGGGCTTGAGCCTGGCGATCGCGCCCGTGACCATGCGCAAGCTGCCACGCAGCAGGCTGATCAGCACGCTGCCTTCCTGCGTGGTGGCGTTGAACTGGAACTGGCTCAGATCCAGCGCGCTGTCCGGGCCGATGGCCAGCACCGTGCCGTCCTGCAGCGTGAGGGCGGCGGCGCTGCCCGCGCCGGTCAGGATGCGGTCGGGCGACTTCACGGCGGCGCCGACGATGGCGGCGACGCGGGCGTTGTCGCGCACCACGGTGACGTCTCCCTGCACCGTCTTGAAAGTCCCCTGGCGCGGGTCAGCGGCCGCCGTGCCGGGCGCCTGCGCCATCGCGGCAGCGGCCATCAGCAGGCTGGCGCCGGCCAGGGCGCGGGCGATGGCACGGTTTTGAAGCATGGGCATGGATCGATTCCTCCGAAACATCACACCTGACGGCCTGACGGCCTGACGGCCTGACGGCCGAACCGGGCATCGTACTGCAAAGTCTGCAAGCACTGACTTGTCGCTTCCGGCCAGGCCTGGACAGCGAAGATAATCGCCGCCGACCCGCGCGGGCCGCAGCGGTCTGCTGCGCCTATGCCCCGCCCGCGAATACCCACCCCACACCCGACATCCCCATGGCCACCAGCCTGCTCGCCCTGCTCGACGACATCGCCACCGTGCTCGACGACGTCGCCGTCATGTCCAAGATCGCCGCGCGCAAGAGCGCCGCCATGGCCGACGACGTGGCGGTGCTGACCAAGGTATCGGCGCAGAAGACCGCCGGCGTGTTGGGCGACGACTTGGCGTTGAATGCCCAGCAGGTGACCGGGGTGTCGGCCAACCGCGAGATCCCGGTGGTCTGGGCGGTGGCCAAGGGTTCGCTGCTCAACAAGGCGATCCTGGTGCCGGCGGCGCTGCTGATCAGCGCCCTGGCGCCCTGGGCGGTGACGCCGCTCTTGATGGTGGGAGGCGCCTTTCTGTGCTTCGAGGGCTTCGAGAAACTGGCCCACAAGCTGCTGCATGCGCGGGCCGAGGACGACGCGCACGAGGCTGAACTGGAGGCCGCCCTGGCCGACCCGGCGGTCGACCTGGTGGCGCTGGAGCAGGCCAAGATCAAGGGCGCGGTGCGCACCGACTTCATCCTGTCGGCCGAAATCGTCGCCATCACCCTGGGCGCGGTGGCGCAGGCCGGTTTCTGGACCCAGGTCGCCGTGCTGGTCGGCATCGCGCTGCTGATGACGGTGGGCGTCTACGGGCTGGTGGGTGGCATCGTCAAGCTGGACGACCTGGGCCTGTGGCTGAGCCGGCGCGCCAGCGGCGCCGCGCAGGCGATGGGCCGCGCCATCCTGGCGCTGGCGCCCTGGCTGATGAAGGGCCTGTCGGTGGCCGGCACGGCGGCGATGTTCCTGGTGGGCGGCGGCATCGTGGTGCATGGCGTGCCGGCGCTGCACCACCTGCTGGAAGGCTGGGCCGGGAGCCTGGGCGGCGTCGCGCGCGTGCTGGCCGACCTGGGCTTCAACGCCGCCGTCGGTGTGATCGTGGGCGGCGTGGTGGTGGCGGCGCTGACCCTGTTTCAGCGCCTGCGCGGCGCGGCGCAGGCGGCTTGAATTACTATCGATACGATAGCGGTTGGCGCTGAACGGACGGGCGCTGAAGTCTGAAATCACTCAGGCCGCGGAGGTGCGTGCACCGATGGCCGCGGAGCAGGCCAAGCCAGCGGACGCCGTGCCCGGACCTGTGCCGGGCACTGGCGTTGTCCCCCCGTGGGGGGGGAAGGCGCGCAGCGACACAGGGGGGGTCAAACATACATCTGGCGCAGCTGGCGCTTGAGCAGCTTGCCGCTGGGGTTCTTGGGCAGCTGGTCGGTGAAGACCACGCGCTTGGGCGCCTTGAAGGCGGCCATGTGCGTGCTGCAGTGGGCGATCAGTTCGGCCTCGCTCAGGGTCTGGCCGGCCTTGAGCACCACCACCGCCGTCACCGCCTCGACCCACTTGGCGTCGGGCAGGCCGATCACCGCCACCTCGCTCACCTGCGGCAGGCGGTAGATCATCTCCTCGACCTCGCGGCTGGCGACGTTCTCGCCGCCGGTCTTGATCATGTCCTTCTTGCGGTCGACCACGCTGATGTAGCCCTCGTCGTCGATGACCCCCAGATCGCCCGAGTGAAACCACTCGCCCGTGAAGGCGGCGGCGGTGCGCTCGTCGTCGTGGAAGTAGCCCAGCATCAGGTGCGGCGAGCGGTGCACGATCTCGCCCACTTCGCCCACGGCGACGTCGCGCATGTCGTCGTCGACCACGCGCGTCTCGACGTTCAGCACCGCGCGGCCGGCCGAACCGGGCTTGCGCAGCTGGTCGTCGGGGCCAAGCATGGTGGCCAGGGGCGCGATCTCGGTCTGGCCGTACAGGTTCCACAGCCGTACCTGCGGCAGGCGCCGGCTGATTTCCTTCATCACCTCCACCGGCATGATGGAGGCGCCGTAGTAGCCCTTGGCCAGTTTGGATAAATCCGTTTTGTCGAACAGCGGCGAGCGCAGCAGCGCGATCCACACCGTGGGCGGCGCGAAGAAGCTGGTGATGCCGTGCGCCGCCATCATCGGCAGCAGGTTGTCCGGCGTGGGCTTGGCGGTGATGAAGTTGGTCGAGCCAATGTAGACCGCGGGGCCGAAGAACACGTCCAGCTGCGCGCAGTGGTAGAGCGGCAGCGCGTGCAGCGCCACGTCGTGCTCGGCCACCTCGGCGTTGATGCAGCAGCTGACGTACTGCCACAGCACGGCGTCGTGCGTCAGCATGGCGCCCTTGGGGCTGGATTCGGTGCCGCTGGTGTAGACGATCTGCGCCAGGTCGGTGCTTTGCAGCGGCGTGTCGGGCAGCGGGTCGGTGCAGGCCGCCAGTTCGTCAAAGCTCGCCATGCCCGGCACCGGATCGCTGGGGTCTTCGGAGGGCAGCCACACGAAGTCCCGCACCTGCGTGTCCAGCGCGGCGGCGGCGCGCGCCAGCCCGGCCAGGCCGCTGTCGGTGGCCAGCAGGCGGGCGCCGGCGTGGCGCAGGATGTAGGCCACTTCGTCGGCCTTGAGCATGAAGTTGATCGGCACCAGCACCGCGCCCAGCCGCGCCAGCGCGAAGCGCATGGCGGCAAAACCGTGCGAGTTGCGTGCCAGGATGGCCACGCGGTCGCCGTGGCGGATGCCGCGCCCGGCCAGCCCGGCCGCCAGGCGCGTGACCAGGGCGTCGAATTCGGCGTAGCTCCAGCGCGTGTCGCCGCATTGCACGGCCAGCTTGTGGGGCAGGCGCTGGGCGGTGCGGCGCAGCAGGTCGCCGATGGTCTGGCGGCGGGCGACGGGGTGCATGGAATCTCCTTTTTCTGATATGTTTTTGGCCTCTGGCGCCCGACTGGTGCGCGTCAACAGCTATCGTTTTGATAGTTCCAAAAAATATGCCGGATCAGTCCAGGAACGGCCCGAAGCCCTGCGGCGGCTCGAAGCGCTTGCCCCGCCACACCACGCGCGTGGGCACGGGTTCGGGCAGGGCGCGCGTCGGCAGGCTGTGCGCCGGATCGCCCGGGTAGCACAGCACGCGGGTGTCGCCCTGTTCCACCGGCTCGGGCTCGATCAGCGGCGGGCGGCGCGTGCGCGCGTCCTGCATGGCGTGCGCCAGGTCGCGGTAGTGCAGCAGGTGCAGCAGGCTGACGATTTGCGGCGGCGCCATGTCGATCTGGTGTTCGCGGTACTGGCGCAGCGCGGCGCGCGGCGTGAGCCAGCGCGCTTCGGTGACTTCGAAATCGTCGTGCCGCGCCTCCTGCGCCGGCGGCACGCCGGCCAGGAAGAAGCGCGTGTCAAAGCGCTTGCTCATCACCGAGGGGCGGCGCGGCGTGATCCAGCGCGACCAGGGGGCCAGCGCGTCGGTGTCCAGCAGCGCGCCGCGCTCGGCCAGCAGGGCGGCAAACGCTTCGCCGGCGCGCAGGCGCGCGCAGGTGGCAGCGCTGTGGCTGGCGATCTCGTCGGCGCCGACCTGCAGGTACAGCACGCCCGATTCCTCGGCCGCCTCGCGCGCAGCGGCGATGTAGAAGGCCGCCGCCTGCGCCGGGCTGAGCGCCGGCTCGCCCAGGCGCGCGTGCAGCTCGGCCGGCGCGCGGTCCAGCAGGGCCAGCGTGTCGGCGCTGGCATCGGCCGCGTCCACCTTGCCGCCGGGAAACACGTAGGCGCCGCCCAGCACCGATGAATTGGCGTGGCGGCGCAGCAGCAGCACCTCCAGCCCCTGGTGGCCGTCGCGCAGCATCACCACGCTGGCCGAATCGAGCGGCGGGGTGTCGATGATTTCGTGGTTCAGTTCCATGGCGCGCATTGTGAACGCAGGCTCGGCCGGCCCGCTGTCGCCTGCGTGGCGGGCCGCAGGAAAACTGCGCCGCGGCTTGGGTACAGTTGGCGCGACGTCATGATTCGTTCAAGAGGAGTTGCAACAACATGAGCCAGATCGATTTCACGGGCCGCGTGGCCATCGTCACCGGCGCCGGCGGCGGCCTGGGACGCCTGCACGCACTGGCGCTCGCCGAGCGGGGCGCCAAGGTGGTGGTCAATGACCTGGGCGGCGCGGTGGACGGCAGCGGCGGCTCGGCCACCGCCGCCGAGCGCGTGGTGGAGGAAATCCGCGCCCGCGGCGGCCAGGCCATGGCCAGCGGCGCTTCCGTCACCGATTTCGAGGCCATGCAGGCCCTGGTGCAGCAGGCGCTGGACGCCTGGGGCCGCATCGACGCGCTGGTCTGCAACGCCGGCATCCTGCGCGACAAGAGCTTCGCCAAGATGGATCTGGCCGATTTCCGCCTGGTGCTGGACGTGCACCTGATGGGCGCGGTGCACCTGATCAAGGCGGCCTGGCCGCACATGGTGGCGCAGAAGTACGGCCGCATCCTGATGACCACCTCGTCCACCGGCCTGTACGGCAACTTCGGCCAGAGCAACTACGGCGCCGCCAAGCTGGCGCTGGTCGGCCTCATGCAGACGCTGGCGCTGGAAGGCGCCAAGCACGACATCCGCGTCAACTGCCTGGCGCCCACCGCGGCCACCCGCATGACCGAAGGCCTGCTGCCGCCCGAGGTGCTGGAGCTGCTGCGGCCCGAGGCGGTGGTGCCCGCCATGCTGGTGGGCGTGTGTCAGGACGCGCCCACGCGCGCCATCCTGTGCGCCGGCGCCGGCACCTACGAGGCGGCGCACATCACCCTGACCCAGGGCGTGCACCTGGGGCTGACCCCCGATACGCCGGAGCGCCTGCTGGCGGCGCTGGACGAGGTGCGCGAGCGCGCCGGCGAGAGCGTGCCGCAAAACGGCGGCGAGCAGGGTGGCAACGAGGTGCACAAAGCCCTGGCCGCCCGCCGCTGAACGCCCGGCACGCGGCGACGCGGCGCATTTCCCGTGCCGGGGGACAGGGATGGCCTGCCTGTGATACCTTCGCCACCCCGGCAAGACAAGGACAAGAGCACATGGATTCGCTGAGCGATCGCGTGGCGGCGCTGTCGCCCGACCGACTGCGAGGTATCCGCCGCGGCATCGAGAAGGAAAGCCTGCGCGCCCAGCCCGACGGCCAGCTGGCACTGACCCCGCACCCGGCGGCGCTGGGCTCGCCGCTGACGCACCCGCACATCACCACCGACTTCAGCGAATCGCAGCTGGAGCTGGTCACCGGCGCGCACCCCAGCGCGCAGGCCACGCTGGCCGAGCTGACCGAGATCCACCAGTTCGTCTACCACGAGCTGGCGGCGCTGGGCGAGGAAATGCTGTGGGTGTCCAGCATGCCCTGCGGGCTGCCGACCGACGAGACCATTCCGCTGGGGCGCTACGGCACGTCCAACGTCGGGCGCGCCAAGAGCGTCTACCGCATGGGGCTGAGCCACCGCTACGGCCGGCGCATGCAGACCATCTCGGGCATCCACTACAACTGGTCGCTGCCCGGGGTGGACAACGACGGCTACTTCGCGCTGATCCGCAACTTCCGCCGCCACGCGTTCTTGCTGCTGTACCTGTTCGGCGCTTCGCCGGCGGTGTGTTCGAGCTTCGTGGCTGGCCGGCAGCACGAATTGCAAGCCCTGGGCGAGCACGCCATGCACCTGCCCTGGGCGACTTCGCTGCGCATGGGCCGGCTGGGCTACCAGAGCGACGCCCAGGCCACGCTGGCGGTCAGCTACAACGGCCTGGAAAGCTACGCCGCCTCGCTGGAAGACGCGCTGACGCGGTCCTACCCGGCCTACGAGGCGGTCGGCATCCAGAACCCGGGCGGCGACTACAACCAGCTGGCCACCACGCTGCTGCAGATCGAGAACGAGTTCTACGGCACCATCCGGCCCAAGCGCGTGATCGGCTCGGGCGAGCGCCCGCTGCACGCGCTGCGCGAGCGCGGCGTCGAGTACGTCGAGGTGCGCCTGATGGACCTGAACCCGTTCGAGCCCGTCGGCATCGACGCGCCGACGGCGCGCTTTCTGGACGTGTTCCTGCTGCACTGCCTGCTGACCGACAGCCCGCCCGACACCCCGCGCGAGATCGCCGCCCTCAAGGCCAACCAGCACCTGACCGCCGCGCGCGGACGCGAGCCGGGCCTGTGCCTCGACCGGGGTGGCGAAGCGGTGCGGCTGGTGGACTGGGCGGCGCGGATCGTGGGCGAGCTGGCGCCCATCGCCGCGGCGCTGGACGCCGTGCACGGCGGCGGCGCCCATGCCGAGGCCGTGGCGCGGGCGCGCCAGCGCCTGGCGGCGCCGGGCGAGCTGCCTTCGGCGCGCGTGCTGCAGGCGGTGCGCGAGGAGCACGGCGGCAGCTTCGTGGCCTTCACGCGCGCGCACTCGCTGGACACGCGCGCGCGCCTGCTGGCGCTGGACTATCCGGCGGCGATCAAGGCTCGCTTTGACGCGCTGGCGGCCGAATCGGTGCAGGCGCAGCTGGATATCGAGGCGGCCGACCGCGTGCCGTTCGAGACCTTCCGGCGCGAATACCTGTCGTTGTTGGCGCCGATTCAAATCTGACCAGGCGTGCCGATTGAATTTTGACCAGGGGCCTGCACCGGGTTTTTTGATGCCCGGTTGTGGATAACTATACGGCCATCGCTGCTTCTTGCTTCTCCTTCTCG
>Ga0209571_1000285_pt1 | contig 76439 bp, 75 predicted proteins | sample EBPBio102011_DNA_FD_185866 | JGI IMG/M metagenome (GOLD analysis project Ga0209571, IMG submission 185866) | Wastewater treatment Type I Accumulibacter community from EBPR Bioreactor in Madison, WI, USA - Reactor 1_1/10/2011_ DNA (SPAdes)... | ecosystem: Engineered > Bioreactor > EBPR >... | reverse complement strand
GGCATTACAACACCGTCCGGCCGCACAGCTCGCTGGGATATCGACCACCGGCGCCGGAGGCCGTTCCATCGCCAGTGTCGCCCGCCGGTTCCGCTTCGCTCCACCTGCGGCCAACACTGGCGATGGAGGCGTCAATGCACTAACAATCCCAGCGGACCACTCGGTGGGGGCCGGTCAGTCCATCAGCAGCGGCAAATTCATCGCTAACCGTGCCTGCTACCTAGAAAGCTACCTAACGGCGAAAACCGAAGCCAACGCGTTCTGCTGACTCTGTATAAGGCACTGTAAGGAAATGAAAAATGGTGGACGCACTAGGGCTCGAACCTAGGACCCGCTGATTAAGAGTCAGCTGCTCTACCAACTGAGCTATGCGTCCACATGCCGGTTTCGGCATCCTTCGAAAGGGGAACCGAAGCTCCTGTCTCGCGAAGAGAGCGGGCGGCTATCATGGTAGTTTGGCCTTTGCAATGGCCTTGTGAAAGTTTTTTTCAATGAAAGCGGCGAGTCCCCGTTTTGCTGTCGTTTTCGATCGCCAGAATAATGCCCACACACGTCATGATCGTGAGCATCGACGACCCGCCATAGGAGAAAAGCGGCAATGGAATGCCGACGACGGGTGCCATGCCCATCACCATCGACAGGTTGATCGCGATGTAGAAGAAGATCGTCATCGTCAGGCCGGCGGCGGTGAGCTGGCCGAATCGAGTGCGCGCGCGGAGCGCGACGCGGGTCGACCAGCGCAGCAGCAGAAAGAAGCCGAATAGCAGGCCGAGCCCGCCGATCAGTCCCCACTCCTCGGCCATCGTCGCGAAGATGAAGTCGGTATGCCCCTCGGGCAGATAGTCGAGGTGACTTTGCGATCCGTTGAGGAAGCCCTTGCCGCCGATGCCGCCCGAACCGATTGCGATCTTCGACTGACTGATATGATAGCCCGCGCCGAGCGGATCGCTTTCCGGGTCGAGGAAGATCAGGACGCGCTTCTGCTGATAATCGTGCAGCATCGAGAAGAGGATCGGCAGCGCCGCAACCCCGCTCGCCGCCGCGCTGCCGAACCACCAGAAGGGCAACCCCGCGACGAACATCACCACGACGCCGCCGATGCTGATCGCGAGCGCGGTGCCAAGGTCGGGCTGGAGCATGACGAGCGCCGCGGGAAAGCCGATCGCCATGAGCGCGGGCCAGAGCGCGGTAAAGGTCCGTGTGTTGCCCGGTGGAAGCTGGGTATAGAAACGCGCAAGCGCGATCACGATCGCGACCTTCATCAGCTCGGAAGGCTGAAGGTTCATGAAGCCCAGGTTGAGCCATCGCTGGCTGCCGCCGCCGACGAAGCCGAGCAGCTCGACCGCGATCAGCAGCACGAGCACGCCGATATAGCCGATATAGGCGAAATCCTCGAATATCCGGAGCGGGAAGCGGCCGATGACGAGCGCAACGCCCAGGAAGAGAAGAAAGCGCACGCCCTGCTGCCATGCCCAGGGTGACCAGTTGCCGCCCGCGGCAGAATAGAGCACGAGCAGGCCGAAACCCGTGATCGCGCTGAGGATCGCGATCAGCTTCCAGGGAAAGCGCTGGATCGCTGGTGGGACCGGAATCATCGCGTTGCTCCCGGATCGGGGGCCAGTGACGCACCGGCTTTCCAGGCTGCGTAGTCGCGGTCCATGCGTTCCTTGATCGTGCCGCCCCAGCCGGCTTCGAAGGTTTCGAGCGCCTCCATTCCCTTTTCACGGTCATAGAGGAAGGTGAAGATGTCCTTGGCGACGGGCGCTGCGGCGCGGCTGCCGCCCATGCCATGTTCGATGATGATCGACGCGGCATAGCGCGGATTGTCGACCGGCGCGAAGCAGATAAAAAGGCCGTGGTCGCGATATTTCCACGTCCCGCCTTTGCCGTTCCCGGTGCCGAGCCCGCGCACCTGCGCGGTGCCCGTCTTGCCCGCCATCTGGATGCCGTCGAGCGGCAGGCGGCTGCGCACCGCCGTCCCGTTCCCGTTGACGACCCGATTCATGCCTTCGCGTGCGACCGCCAGAGCCTCGGCAGAGAAGGGGAGGGGCTCGTTCTTGAAATGGCGATTGACGAGGCGCGGATAGAGGTGGCGGCCCGATGCGATCCGCGCAGCCATCACCGCGAGCTGAAGCGGGTTCACGCTGACATAGCCCTGACCGATGATCGCATTCAGCGAGTCCGATGCCGACCATGGCTGGTCGTATTTCTTCATCTTCCACGCGCTGTCGGGAACGGTGCCGTACCGCTGGTTGCTGCCCGCGAGCTGAAACTCCTCGCCAAGGCCCATCATCCGCGCTGTGGGTGCGATCGCGTCATAGCCGAGCCGGTGGCCGAGCCAGTAGAAATAGCTGTTGCAGCTTTTTTCGATCGCGGTTGGCATGTCGACGCTGCCATGCGTGCCGAGGCAGCGGAAGAAGCGGCTGCCGAGGCGATAGCCGCCGATGCAGGTGTGGCGCTCGCTGGGGTCGACGCCGTGCTCGACGGCGGCGATCGCGGCCATTGGCTTTAGCGTAGAACCGGGCGGATACAGCCCGCGCGTCGCCTTGTTGATCAGCGGCTGGTGATCGTCGGCGCGCAGCCAGCTATATTCGGAATTGCTGATGCCGTCCGAAAAGCTGTTCGGATCGAAGCTGGGCATCGAGCAAAAGGCCAGAATGTCGCCCGACAATGTGTCGATAACGATTGCCGCGCCCGATTCGCGTCCCATCCGGCGCGCGACAAATTCCTGCAGGTCGGCGTCGATCGTCAGGTGGACGGTCTTGCCCTGTGTATCTGGCTGGGTGCTGAGTTCGCGCACCACCTTGCCGCGCGCGGTGACCTCGACGCGCTTCGCACCGGGCTTGCCGCGCAGCATCTCCTGGAAATATTTCTCCAGCCCGTCCTTACCGGTCTTGTAGCCGGGGGTGATGTAGAGCGGGTCCTTGACCTTTTCATACTCCTCGGCCGTCGGCGCGCCGACATAGCCGATGAGGTGGCCGACGGCCGCCCCGGTCGGATAATTGCGCGCAAAGCCACGCTGCGGCGCGATGCCGGGAAGTTCGGGCAGGTGAACGAGGATCGAGGAATATTCCTGCTCGGTCATATCCTCGGCAACGGCCACCGGCTGAAATCCCGATGCCGCCTTGAGGTCGCGTTCGATGCGGTCCATTGCATCATTGTCCAGGCGGAGCAGCGTCCGAAGCTGCCCCAGCACCGCATCTTTCTTGTGCAGGCGGTCGGGAATGATGTCGACGCGCAGAGACACGCGATTGTTCGCGAGCGCCTTGCCGTGCCGGTCGACGATCCAGCCACGCCGTGGCGGGACGAGCGTCAGATTGACGCGGTTGCTCTCCGACTTGAGGACATAGCGCTCATTGTCGATGACTGAGATATAGGCCATGCGCGCCGCCAGCGCGACGCCGATCGCGGTTTGAACGCCGCCGACGACGAGCGCGCGACGCGTGAAGGTGAAGCCTCTCCAGGCTTCGGTGATCGGCGGGCTTTTCTTGCGCGGCATTGGGGGCTTTTTATCGGCGTTTCAGGCGGAAATTGTCAAACTTGCCGGTAAGGCGAAGGAACAACGGGACGAGCAGCACGGAAACCACGATTTGCGGTGCGACAAGCCCCAATAAGCGGCCCGTCGCCGCGTGCGGATGGGTAAGCAGGGCGGCGACCGCCTGGATGATCGCGACGAGCAATGCGCCGATCGCCCAGTCGTGGAAGAAACCGCGCCAATAAATGCGCTGCGAGGCATAGGCGATGGCGATGCTGGCGGCTGTCCACAGTGCGACGGCGGTCCCGATCGGTGCGCCGCTGAACAGATCGTCCCACAGGCCGAGCGGCAGGCCGATCCATACAGGCCACATTTCGGTGCGCAGCAACTGCCAGCTCAGGAAGAAGAGCAGGCCAAGCGGCGGCAGGACTGGCGAGCTTGCGACGAGCGGCAGCATCAGCGGCAACGCCGAGGCAAGCATCACGCTTGCGATCGGAACGATACGCATCCGCCATCGCGATGCCGGTTCGCCGAGGCGAGGACCCCGCTGGTTCATGGTGCCTTCGGAACCTCGGGCACCGCGTCGGGGGGCGGCGCAAGCTGCGCCTCCGCATTCTCGGGGGTGTAGGGGCGTAGCACGGAGACGGCGTCGACCTTTGCCGGGTCGGCGAGGGGACGCGCCAGCGCACCGTCGTCCTGACGACGCACGACGATCGCGACCGGGATATTCGGCGGATAGAGACCACCGGTACCTGAGGTGACGAGGATGTCGCCGGGCTTGAACGGATTGTTCGCGATGTTGAGCGTGCGGATGTCGAGGTCGCCGTTGCCGCGACCATAGGCCAGAGCAGGCAGGCCGTCGCGCGCGCGCCTGACGGGAACGATATTGTCGATATCGGTGATCAGCAGCACCTGCGAGACCGAAGGGCCCGAACCGAGGACGCGCCCGATGAGTCCGTCGGCCCCGCGTACCGGCTGCCCCGCCGCGACGCCCAGGTTACGGCCGATGCTGAGCAATGCGATGCGCTTGCTGCTGGTCGAGGTCGAGGTGAGCAGATAGCCGTTGGCGATCGCGGTCTTGTCGGCTTCCTGAAGTTTCAGCAGCGCCTTGAGCTGGCGGTTCTCTTCCTGAAGCGAACTCGTCGCCACGAGCTGGCGGCGCGTTTCGGCCAGTTCCTTGCGCAGCCTGCGGTTTTGCGATCCGGCGCCGACATAGGCTGATACTGCGTCGTCGATACCGGAGATCGAGCCGATCACCGATCGGCTGGCGCGCGCAATCGGCGCCGTCACCTCATGGCTGGCGACGCGAAGCTGGGCGAAGCCCACGGGATCGACGACCGAAAGCACCGCCAGCAGCAAGCCCGCGACCGCCCCTGTCACCGCAATGACATAAGCGACGAATAGGCTGTACTGGGCCTTTCGGGATTGCCCCGGACGCCTATGTGCCGGGCGGACCATGGTGAAGCGCTACCGTTTCGATCAGGCTTGCTGCAGCACGCCGCGGAAGGCCGGGTCCTCCATCGCGCGGCCGGTGCCGATCGCGACGCAGGTCAGCGGGTCTTCCGCAACCGTGACGGGCAGGCCGGTCGCATCGCGGAGAAGCTCGTCGAGTTCGGCGATCAGGGCGCCGCCGCCGGTCAGCACGATGCCCTGGTCGACGATGTCGGCCGCGAGTTCCGGCGCGGTGTTTTCGAGCGCGATGCGCACACCCTCGACGATCGTGCCGATCGGCTCCGACAGGGCTTCGGCGATCTGGGCCTGGTTGATCGAGATTTCCTTGGGCACGCCGTTCACGAGGTCGCGGCCCTTGATGTGGATCGTCAGGCCGGCGCCGTCGGCCGGGATGCGTGCGATACCGAAATCTTTCTTGATCCGTTCGGCGGTCGCTTCACCGATCAGCAGATTATGGTGTCGGCGGACATAGGAGACGATCGCTTCGTCCATTTTGTCGCCGCCCGCGCGGACCGAGGTGGTGTAGGCAAGGCCGCGGAGCGAGAGCACCGCGACTTCGGTCGTGCCGCCGCCGATGTCGACGACCATCGACCCAATCGGTTCGGTCACAGGCATATCGGCGCCGATCGCGGCCGCCATCGGTTCCTCGATCAGCCACACTTCGCTGGCGCCGGCGTTGGACGCGGCGTCGCGGATCGCTCGGCGTTCGACGCTGGTCGAGCCCGAGGGAACGCAAATCACAATTTCAGGGCTGCGGAATGCGTTGGGCTTGCCGCCGTGCACCTTGGTGATGAAGTGCTTGATCATCTGTTCGGCGACATCGATGTCGGCGATAACGCCGTCGCGCAGCGGACGGATCGCCTCGATGCTGTCGGGGGTCTTGCCCATCATCAGCTTCGCATCGTCGCCGACGGCCTTTACCCGCTTGATGCCGTTCAGCGTCTCGACCGCGACGACCGAGGGTTCGTTCAGGACGATGCCCTTACCGCGCACATAAACCACCGTGTTCGCGGTGCCGAGGTCGATCGCCATGTCTTGGGAATTGAATTTAAACCAGCGAGAAAAGAAGGACATCTATACTGCTTCCTGTCGTCGGTATGCTCGGCCCGAAACGGGCCCGCGCCCCCGTATGTGATTCCACCCGCGCGCTCGCCCGGCGACAGCTTCAATCAGAGGGAGATTCCGGCTCGTCCGTGGGGGCTGGCTGGACAAAATGATCAGGCTGTGCGGGTGGGTCGCGATTTGCGTCCGACTGCGCTAGGAGAGCGTTTATGTCAATACGCCGCCTGCCTGAAAAGCTAGTAAATCGGATCGCAGCCGGTGAAGTGGTCGAAAGACCCGCCGCGGCGCTGAAAGAGCTGGTTGAAAACGCCATAGACGCTGGTGCGACTCGCATTTCGGTGCGAATCGCCGAAGGCGGGATTTCGCGCCTCGAGGTCGAGGACGATGGGTGCGGGATGACCGCCGCCGACATGGCGCTGGCGCTCGAACGCCATGCGACCTCGAAGCTGCCGACCGACGCGATCGAGGACGTCACGACGATGGGCTTCCGCGGCGAGGCGTTGCCCTCGATCGCGAGCGTCGCCCGGCTGACGCTCGAGAGCCGCGTCGCGGGCGGCGACGGCTGGAAGCGCGTGATCGACAACGGCGCATTGGCCGCCGAGGGACCGGCGGCGCTGGCAAAGGGGACGCGTTTGTTGGTGGAGGACCTGTTCATGCGGGTCCCTGCGCGGCGGAAATTCTTGCGTAGCGCGCGCAGCGAATATGCGGCGTGCCTGGATGCGGCGAAAAGGCTTGCGATGGCGCGCCCCGATATCGGCTTTACGGTCGAGCACGACGGGCGCCGCGTCCTGGACGTCCAGGGCGGGCAGGACCAGATCGCGCGCGTCGCGGCGCTGACGCAGCGCGACCTGGCCGAGAACAGCATCGGCGTCGACCTGGATCGCGGCGACGTGCATCTGGGCGGCGTGATCAGCCTGCCGACCTACAACCGCGGGATCGCCGATCACCAATATCTGTTCGTCAACGGACGACCGGTGAAGGACCGGCTGCTCGTCGGCGCGCTGCGCGGCGCCTATGCCGACCTGCTCGCGCGCGATCGCCATCCGGTCGTCGCGCTGTTCCTGGATATCCCGACAAGCGAGGTCGACGTGAACGTCCACCCGGCGAAGACCGAGGTGCGCTTTCGCGACCCGCAGCTCATTCGCGGGATGATCGTCGGCGGCCTCCGCCGCGCGCTCGACGAACATGGCTTTCGCAGCGTCCAGCGCCCCGCCGAGGCGGCGCTCGCGGCATGGCAGCAGGAGCCGGTCGCGCCGCCCGAGCCGACCACCGGCTTTCTTTTCGGCCGCCGCACCGAACCCGCCGTGCACCTGTTCGGAACCGACCTGCCGCCGCCGGCCGACGATGTCGCGCGCGTCTATGACCGGCTGGTGCCCTTTGCATCGGCGGCGCCGATCGCCGGGCGCGCCGAGGTTGCCGTCGCCCCGCCGCCCGAGGCCGACGACCATCCGCTGGGCATCGCGCGCGGCCAGATCGCCAAGACCTATATCGTCGCCGAGGCCGAGGACGGGCTGGTGATCGTCGACCAGCACGCGGCACACGAGCGGCTGGTACTGGAGCAGCTCCGCCGCGGCATGGGCGGGCAGGCGGTGCCTTCGCAGGGCCTGCTGCTGCCCGAGGTGGTCGAACTCGACGAGCCCGCGTGCGACCGGCTGGAGGCGGCGGCGGCGCAGCTTTCGGCGCTGGGCGTCGAGCTGGAGCGGTTCGGTCCGGCCGCGGTGATGGTCCGCGCGACCCCGGCGATGCTGGGCGCGATCGACTGCAACAAGCTGGTCACCGACATCGCCGACGACCTGGCGGGCTATGACGCCGCGCTGGGGCTCAACGAAAAGCTGGAACTTGTCGCCGCGACGATGGCATGCCACGGTTCGGTGCGCGCGGGCCGGACGCTGAGCGTTCCCGAAATGAACGCCTTGCTCCGCCAGATGGAAGTGACGCCGCATTCGGGGCAGTGCAACCACGGCCGCCCGACCTGGGTGAAGCTGGCGATGGATGACGTCGAGAAATTGTTCGGGAGGAAATAGGATGAAGCTGCGTGTTGCCGCCCTTGCGCTGATGTGTGTCGCGCCCGCCGTGGTTCTTGCCGCGCCGGCGGCCAAGAAGGCGGCCGAGGCGTGCCCGGCAAAGCCGGTCCTGCCGCCCGAGCTGGCGGGATGGGAGCGCAATGCGTCGAGCAAGACGATCTATGGCTATGGCGATGCGCGGCAGGCCGACTGGCCGCCGCTGGGTGCCGCGCGGACCGAGCTGTCGCTGCACAAGTTCGAAAGCCTGCGCTATGGCGTCACGCCCGAGCGCGAGCCCGATGTGTACAAGTTCGGCGGCATGGTGCCGATCGAGGTCAAGAAGGACGGCCGGCTGGTCGTCGCGCTCGACGGCGGGGCGTGGATCGACCTGGTCCGCGATGGCAAGGTCGTGAAGTCGGTAACGCACGGCCACGGCCCCGCCTGTTCGGGCATCCGCAAGATGGTCGAATTCGAGGTAACGCCGGGGCGTTATCTGCTGCAGATCGTCAACGCGCCGACCGATCGGATCCACGCGATGGCGATGATGCGTTAGGCCATCTTGATCCCGGCAACGCCGTTCTCGACCACGCCCGTTGCGCGTTTCGACAGCGTGTTCGTGGGGGTCGTGACCTTGTCGACGACCATGAAGTGCGTCTGCCACGCCTCGCGATTGACATCGCACACGACATAGCCGCGCTGGTCGTTCGCGAATTTGAGTTCGGGGTTCAGCTTCAGGAAGACGTCGGTGCCCTTGCGCACGTCGCTGCCGTCGCCGCCGCTGGAGATCGAGGTCGCGACGAACTCGCTGCCCACGACCTTATCCTTCAGGACCAGGTCGCCGCAGAAATTCTGATGCTCGTCGCCGGTCAGGACGACGCAGTTCTTGAGGCCCGCGAAGCGCGAGAGAATGCGCTCGCGCGGCGCTTCATAACCCGGCCAACTGTCGAGATTGAGGATCTTTTTCGGTTCGTCCTCGCGGCGGCGGCGGTCGAGCGCCATCATCGTCACCTGCTGCGCGATCGCGTTCCACGTCGCGCCGCCGCTGGCGAGATTCTTGGCCAGCCAGTCTTCCTGCGCCTTGCCCAGCACCTGTGCGTCCTTGGCGAATACCTCCGGACAGGCGGGCTTGAAGCCGTCGCCGCACGGCTGGTTGTCGCGATATTGCCGCGTGTCGAGCACCTGCATCGACACCAGATTGCCGTACCGAAACTCGCGATTGGCCGCGATCATGCCCGCGCGCGGCAGCAACGCCTTGCGGACCGGCATATGTTCGTACCACGCCTGCATCGCCGCCTGTTTGCGCAGCATGAAGACTTCGGGCGGCGGGGCGTCGGGGTCGTTGCCGTCATAGTCCATCTTCCAGTCGTCATAGACCGACACCCAGTCGTTGCGGATCTCATGGTCGTCGAAGCTGGAAACGAAGGCGTGCACCGACCGCGCGGCCTGCATGTCGATGTCGAGCAGGGTCTGGGTATAGGCGGTGCGGAAGTCGCTGAGGTCCTGCAATCCGCGCAGCGCATATTTGCGCACGGGCCGGACGGGCAGGCCGTCGGGGAAGATATAGTCCTGCTGATATTCGTAGATGAAGTCGCCATAGTGATAGACGAAGGCCAGGTCTTCGCGGGCCAGGTGGCGATAGGCGCCGTAAAAGCCCGATTCATAGTGCTGACAGCCCACGACGCCGAACTTCAGCGCGTCGACCGCCGTGCCGACGACCGGCAGCGTGCGGGCGCGTCCGCGCAGGCTGCGCTCGCCGCCCGCGGTGAAGCGATAATAATAGGGGCGCGCGGGCTGAAGGCCGGTCACCTCGACATGGACGCTATGGCCGAGTTCGGGGCGCGCGAGTTCGGTGCCCTTCGCGACGACTTCGCGAAAGCCGCTGTCGGGCGAGACTTCCCATTCGACCGGGATGTTCACGAGCGGCATGCCGCCGTGCGGCGCCATCGGATCGGGGGCGAGGCGCGTCCAGATGACAAAGCCGTCGCTCGCCGGATCGCCCGCCGCGACGCCGAGGCTGAACGGGAAATCGCGGAAGAAACCCGCCTCCGCACGCAGGATCGCGGGCGCGGACAGCCCGGCGAGGGTGGCGGTGGCAAGGAAGTGGCGGCGGTTCAACATAGCGGCTCCGAAAGCGAAAATTACGACTCAGCGCGAGGGGCATAGCCCAGCCGCGCACACAATCCCATGCACCGCCGGTCCTTTTGCGGCTTGCCAGCCTAAGCCAAGTTTGAGACAGATCGGTGATCAACCGGGGGGATGATGATGAGAAGAATATCGAGCAAGGCTAATCTGTTGGCGCTGGCGGGCGTGCTGGCGATCGCGGCGGTTCCGACGACGATGCTCCACGCGGCGGCGCCGACAGCCGCATCCAGCGCGGCGCAAGAGGATGTCGTCGCGCGGCAGCGCGCCGCGACCGAGAAATTGCTGAAGGAACTGAACCGCCAGACGGGCACGATCCCGATCGCGGCGGCGAAGGCCGATTTGAATCTGGGCGACCGTTATTATTTCGTGGGCCCCGAACAGTCGCGGACCATCCTGGTCGACATCTGGCGCAACCCGCCGGCATCGGCGAACGGCGTGCTGGGCATGGTGTTCCCGAAGGGCAAGAGCTTTGTCGACGACACCTGGTCGGCGGTGATCACCTTCGAGGACACAGGCTATGTGTCCGACGACGATGCCAAGACCATCGATTACAATGAGATGCTGGCCAACATGAAGGCGAGCGACGAGGCGCAGGCCCCCGACATTCGCGCGCAGGGCTATCCGGCCGGAATCCTCCAGCGCTGGGCGCAGGCGCCGACCTATGACGCCGGCCAGCATTCGCTCGTCTGGGCACGCGACATCAAGTTCGACGACATGCCCGAGGATAGTTTGAACTATGACATCCGCATACTCGGGCGCGAGGGCGTACTGAGCATGAACATTCTTGCGAGCATGAGCCAGCTCGACGAGGTGCGCGAGGCCGCGAAGGCCTTTGGCGGGGTCGGCAGTTTCCGCACCGGTGCGCGCTATGCCGACTATAATGCATCGACCGACAAGAAGGCCGAATATGGCCTGGCCGGGCTGGTCGCCGCAGGCGGTGCGGCGGCGGTTGCGAAGAAGGTCGGCCTGCTCGCGATCCTGGCGAAATTCGGCAAGTTCCTGTTGATCGGCGTCATCGCGCTGTTCGCCGGGTTCCGCAATTTCATCGGCGGCCTGTTCGGCCGCAAGCCGGCGATGGAAGCGTCGGAATGGGAAGCGCCCGAGCCGGCGGATGACGAGAATAAGCCCGGTTGAGCAGGGCCGTTTGAGCGGGGCCGGCCGGAACGAGGCCAGTTGACGAAAAGCCCGCCCCCGGTCGGGGGCGGGCTTTCGCTTATGGGTTTGTTCGCTTGTTCGGGATCGTCACAGCCACATCCGCGCCATCCACAGCGCCATTGCCACCATCATCACATTCTCGGTGAGCGAGACGAAGCCCAGCGGCACTTTGCTGCTGCCGCCGACGCAGGCGCATTTGATGTCGCGTTTGTCGATATAGACGGCCTTGAACACCGACACCGCGCCGATGCCGCCGATGAAGAGCGCGAGGGGGATCGATAGCCAGGGCAGGGCGTGCGCGGTCATCAGCACCCCGGCGAGACCTTCGGCAAAGGGATAGATGCTGGCATAGGGAACCCAGCGCCGCGCGAGCAGGTCGTAGTTCAGGAACATCGTCGCGAACTTGTCGACGTCCTGCAGCTTCAGCAGCGCGAGGACGATCATGCTGAACGAGATGAACCATTCGGCGGCGCGCAGCGTGAAGGCGTTCCCCTCGACCGCGAAACTCGCCGCGAGCGCCATCAGGGCGGTCATCGCGAACAGCGCGATGACGGGGGTGTAGCTGGTGGCGTCGGGGTCCGCGACCTTCAGCCCGAGATGGCGGCGAAGGTCGTCGTGGCCGCCGATGCGCACGCCGTCGATGAAGGTCTGCGGCGTCGTGCGGACGCCCTGTTCGGCCTTGAACGCGTCGGTCGCCTCGCGCGTCGTCAACCAACGGTCGTCGACCGTGAAGCCGCGGCTTTCGAGAAGATGCTTGGCCTTGAGGCCATAGGGGCATGTGTGCCCCGGCATGACCATGCGATAGAGGATTGCCTGTTTCGTCATGCACCCCATATGGCATCCGTACCATAGTACGGAGTCAAGAGATGCAGCTCACCATCGGAAAATTGGCGGCGGCGGGCGAGGTCGGCGTCGAAACGATCCGCTATTACCAGCGCCGCGGTTTGATGGACACGCCGACGCGAAGCGGCGGCGACGGCTGGGGCGGTGGCGTGCGCCGCTATGGCGCCGACGATCTGCGGCGCCTGAAATTCATCCGTTCGGCGCAGGCCTCGGGCTTCACGCTCGACGAGATCGGCGAACTGATCATGCTCGATGAGGGCGACGATCGCGCGCGGGTGCGGGCGCTCGCGCGCCAGCGGATCGAGGTGCTGGACGACAAGATCGCCCGGATGACCGCGACGCGCGCGGCGCTTGCGCGGCTCGCCGATCAATGCGCGGCGAGCGACAAGGGGCCCTGTCCGATATTGTCGGCGTTCGAGCCGACGTAGCGTTTCGGGGTTCGGCGTTCGGCGTTTAGCTGTGCAGGAAGTGCATGACGTCGCCGTCGTGCACGACATAGGCCTTGCCTTCGGCGCGCAGCTTTCCGGCCTCGCGCGCCTTGGCTTCGCCGCCCAGCGCGACATAATCGTCATAGGCGATGGTTTCGGCGCGGATGAAGCCCTTCTGGAAATCGCTGTGGATTTCGCCGGCGGCCTCGGGCGCGCTCGCGCCCTTGTGGACGGTCCAGGCGCGCGCCTCCTTCGGGCCGACGGTGAAGAAGGTCAAAAGGTGCAGCAGCTCGTACCCGGCGCGAATGACGCGGGCGAGGCCGGTTTCGTGGAGGCCCATCTCCTCAAGGAACATCATGCGTTCCTCGGCATCCATGCCGACGAGCTCGCTTTCGATCGCGGCCGATACGATCACCGCCTGCGCGCCCTCCGCCTTGGCGCGAGCGAAGACGGCCTCGCTGTGCGCGTTGCCGTTCGCGGCGTTGCCCTCTTCGACGTTGCACACATAAAGGACGGGCTTGGTGGTGAGGAGCTGCGCCTGCTTCAGGAGGCGCTCTTCCTCCGGATCCTTGGGTTCGGTCAGGCGCGCGGGCTTGCCGGCGCGCAGCAGTTCGAGCGCCTGGCCCAGAACCGAGGCCGCGGCCTTGGCTTCTTTGTCGCCGCTCGTGGCTTTCTTCGCAAAGGCGGGGACGCGCTTCTCCAGGCTTTCCAGATCGGACAGCAGCAGTTCGGTCTCGACCGTCTCGGCATCGGCGACGGGGTCGACCTTGTTCTCGACATGCTGGATGTCGTCATCCTCGAAACAGCGGAGGACATGGACGATCGCGTCGACCTCGCGGATGTTGCCGAGGAACTGGTTGCCCAGACCCTCACCCTTCGAGGCGCCGCGCACCAGGCCGGCGATGTCGACGAAGGCAAGCTGCGTCGGAATGATCTTTTGGCTCGATGCGATCGAGGCCAGCTTGTCGAGACGGGCGTCGGGCACCGCGACATTGCCGATGTTCGGTTCGATCGTGCAGAAGGGATAGTTCGCCGCCTGCGCTGCCTGCGTTTCGGTCAGTGCGTTGAAAAGCGTGGACTTTCCAACGTTGGGCAGGCCGACGATGCCGCATTTGAAACCCATATATTCTCCATGGAACTGCGGCACCCGGCCGATCTTTGCCCGCGCCCCTAGCGCCAAGTCGCGTCCGACGCCAGCCATATGGCGCGGCGGGCGTCACTGCGGTAGGAGGCGGCGAGGGGGCAGACGCATGACCGAAGGGCCGATTTCCCGCCATATTCCCGCGCGCCGGTTCGCGGGGGCGCTGCTTTCGGCCCGGCTGCGCGAAATTGCGCCGCAACGGCGTGCCGGTGCGCCGAATCGAGCGGATCGCCGGCCCATGCTTTCCCATTGTTCAGCTTGTGCCCGCTAGGGCGAGCCTATGAGACGCCTGTTTTTCGCCGCCACCGCCGCCGCCATATTGACGACCTCCGCCGCCATCGCGGCGCCCTCTGCCTTCGAGACCGAGGTGTTCGACGAACTCAATTATTTCCGCGAGGACCCGGCGGATTATGGCAACGAACTGCGCCCCTATCTGTCGCGCTTCGAGGGCAAGCTGCTGATCGCCGAGGAAGGCGAGGATATCGACATCATGACGAACGAGGGCGCGCCGGCGGTGAGCGAGGCGATCCGCGCGCTGCGAGGCGAAAAGCCGCTGCCGACGCTGATATGGAGCAACCAGCTTCAGCGCGCGGCCGCCGACCAGGTTGCGCTGCAGTCGCGGACCGGCGGCGTCGGCCATTATAACGACGGGCGCGGGCCGGGCGACCGGATGCGCGCGCGGGGCGGCGGGCCCTATGTCAGCGAGGTGATCACCTATGGCCACAATACGCCCGCCAGCGTGATCCATCAGTTGCTGATCGACGACGGCGTGCCGGGGCGCGGGCACCGGTTCAGCCTGCTGCGCACCGATCCGCGCTATGCCGGGGTCGCGTGCGGCACGCACCGCGTCTATCGTACGATGTGCGTCATCGTCATGTCGCAGACGGTCGACGGCTCCGCGCCGCCGCCACCCAAGCGCCCGCAGCAATAGCGCCGGCTTGCGAGCTGTGTTATTATGATATAACAGTGATGTCTCTGAAAACAGGGAGATCGCCATGCGCCGCGCCAAATTCGCATTGATGTTGCCGCTGTTGTTCGGCGCGCTGCCCGCCGCGGCGAAGCCGGTGCCGGGCGAGGCCGCCGTCGCGGCGACCGCGGCGAAGGCGATGGCGGCAACCGGCGCGCGCGGGCTGGCGATCGCGGTGATCGACGACGGCAAGGTCGTCTCGGTCCAGGCATTCGGCGAGCGGAACGCGAAGGGCGAACCGCTGACCCCGACGACGATCATGTACGGCGCGTCGCTGACCAAGGCGGTCTTCGCCTATACCGTGCTGCGGCTGGTCGACGAGGGCAGGCTGGCGCTCGACAAGCCGATCGCGGCGATGCTGGCGAAGCCGCTGCCCGACTATGGGAACCTCGACGATTACGGAAACTGGGGCGACCTGGCCGGGGACGAGCGCTGGCGGACGATCACGCCGCGCATGGTGCTGAACCACAGCACGGGCTTTGCGAACTTCGCCTTCCTCGAACCCGACGGAAAGCTGCGCATCCATTTCGATCCGGGCAGCCGCTACGGCTATTCGGGCGAGGGGATCAGCCTGCTGCAGTTCGCCGTCGACGAAGGGCTGGGCCTGAACAGCGGCAGGGAAATCCAGCGGCTCGTTTTCGATCCGCTGCATATGCCGCGGTCGAGCCTGATCTGGCGTCCCGACTTCGCGGACAATCTGGCCGACGGGTGGGAGCTGGACGGCAAGGCGGTGCCGCATGACGAACGCAGCCGGGTTCGCGCAGCGGGATCGATGGACACGACGATCACCGATCTTGCCAATTTCGCGGCGGCGCTGGTGTCGGGAACGGGATTGTCGAAAGCCGCGCGTGCCGAGTTGATGCGCCCGGGCCTGCCCATCCGGTCGCGCTCGCAATTCCCGACGCTTCAGGGCGAGGCGCCGGCGGCGGATCAACCGGCGAATATCAGCGCGACGGTCGGCCTGATCCGCTTTACCGGGCCGCAGGGCACCGGCTTTTTTCGCGGCGGGCACAATGATTCGACCGGCAACACGCTCGTCTGCCTGGAAAAGGGGCGGCGCTGCGTGCTGATCATGTCGAACGACGTCCGCTCCGAAGCCGCCTTTCCGATGATCGTGCGCGAGATATTGGGCGAGACCGGCGCGCCCTGGCGCTGGATCTTCGGCGACATGAAATTCGTCTGAGGCGACCGCCCGCTCCGTCAGTGGAGCGGGCGGCGCGCGTCGTCAGTTGCCGACCGGCTGCGCGTCGGTGCGGCGCACCACGACCGTCGTCGACCTCGGCTGCTCGCCCGCGATTGGCCAATTGCCGGTCGGATGCTGGATGTTGACGAAGAAGGTGCGAAGGTCGGGGGTATAGGCCAGCCCCGTGATCTCGCAGCCGACCGGGCCGACGAGGAAGCGTTTCGACTGCTTCGTCGTCTGGTCGACATAGAACATCGCATTGTGGCCGAACGCCTGGTCGATCGTCTTGCCCGACACGCCCGAATTGCCGGGGACGCTATGGTCGGTCTGCACCCACAGACGGCCCTGCGGATCGATACGGATGCCGTCGGGGCTGGAAAAGGTGTCGCCGTTGATGTTGCCGGTCAGGTTCGCGCCGCCCGAAGCAAGCGACGGGTCGCCGCCGAGCAGGAAGATTTCCCAGGCGAACTTCGTCGCCAGCGGCGAGTCGCCTTCTTCGCGGAACTTCAGGATGTGGCCGTGCAGGTTGGAGACGCGCGGATTGGCGGTGTCGGTGACGCGGCGGCCGCTGTTGTTGGTCAGCGTGACGAAGATCGCCTGATTGTTCGGCGCGACCGTAATCCACTCGGGGCGATCCATCACCGTGCCCCCGGCGACGCGAGCCGCCGACTGGGTGTTGATCAGCACATCGGCCTGGTTGTTGAAGTTGACCGTCGTCGGGGTCGGCGGCGTCGTGCTCTGGCTGGCGTTGCCCGGGTCCGACGCACCTGCGGTCAGGCCGTTCTGGCCGACGACCAGCGCGCGCCACTCGCCCGTGCCGTCGGCGTTGAAGCGCGCGACATAGAGCGTGCCATAGTCGAGCAGATCGGTGTTGGCGGCGCGGTTCGAGGCGCTGAAGGCCCGATCGGGAACGAATTTGTAGATGCAGCCAGGGGTCGTATCGTCACCCATGTAGAAGGCGACGCGGCGGTCGCTGTTCGTCATGAAGGCGACGTTTTCATGGCTGAAGCGCCCCATCGCGGTGCGCTTCGTCGGCTGCGCCAGTTCGCGCAGCGGATCGATCTCGACGACCCAGCCATAGTTGGTCGCGGGCTGCGCCGGGTCGAGGTAATTGTCCATCGTCTCTTCGCAGGTCAGATAGGTGTCCCACGGCGTACGGCCGCTCGAGCAATTGTTGAGCATCCCCTTGATGCTGCCCGACAGCAGGCCCGCGGCGGGGCCGCCGGCGCGATAGCTGCTGTTGCCGGTATAGCGGCGGTTATAGGTCGAGCCGGCCTTGACCGCCCATTTGCCGTCGCTGCCCTTCGCGATCTCGACGACGCCGATGCCGACGGCCGAAAGCGCGAGCGCCTTCTGGTCGGCGGTCGCGGTGGCGGCGTTGTAGCTGCCCGCCATCAGGATGTTGAAATCGGGGTATTCGTAATTCATCGCGAGCAGGCCGCCGTTGTTCGGATCGACGCCGGGCAGGGTGAAATATTCCATGCCGTCGTGATTGCCGCCGGCCCATTTCTCCGCGACCGCAGGCGTCGGGAAGCTGCCCGAATAGGGGGTGCCGGTTTCAACCGAATCGCCGGCCTTCAGCAATGGTTCGACGACATAGCCCGCGGGAACCGTCACCTTGTCGTCCTGGTTCGCCGCGACCGCCGTAAAGGTGACGGCGAAGCTGGGCGGCGGGGTCGGAGTGGGCGTCGGCGTCGGCGTCGGTGTGGGGGTTACGGTGATCGGCGGCGCGCCGTCGTCGTCGGTGCAGGCGGCGAGCGCCATGGCGGGCAGCGCGGACAGACCGAGCAGCAGCGAGCGCCGCGTCGGATTTTCGGCGACGATCGCCTCCAGGCTGTCGGAGCCCGGCAGGCTTTCCGTTTCATGGCGATAAGGCGCGCGCGCTTCGTCGGTAAGATGTGACATGCAGTACCCCTTTTTTCGGTTGGGCCCCCGGGACTCGACTGTCCCGTTTTTTGAGGTGGCCCCCGATTGCAGAGGGAGATGTCATCGACATGGCTTCTCCGTGTCGCGGAGAAAGGATTTATATTACAGTCTTTTGACGGTCGTCAGTCGTGGACGGCGCGAACCAGCGGGCCAAGCTGGCCGCCGCCGAGCCAGGCGAGCTGAACCTCCGCCGCGACCTTGTTGATCGCTTCCTGCGGTTTGTTGCCGGGATGCACGGCGCGGCGCAGCGGACGGGTGCCCGCGGGCATTGCCATGATCTCCGCAATCGCGCGCGGCACGTCCATCGTATCGGCGCTGCGCCCGCTGCCGTCCTCGGTCCCCATGCCGCGCGTGAAGGGTTCATAGGCCTTGAGCGCAGCCGGATCGCTGCGGTCGCGAAGCGCGGCGGTATAGACGTTGCGGTTCTGCCAGACGCGCGTCGGATAGCCGCCGGGCTGGATGATCGTGACGTCGATCCCGTGGGGCACAAGTTCGTAGGCAAGCTGTTCGGACAGCGCCTCGACGGCGAATTTCGTCGCCGAATAATGGCCGCCGCCCGGCACGATCACGCGTCCGAGCTGCGAGGAGATGTTGACGACATGGCCGCTCTTGCCGGCGCGCATCTGGGGCAGCAGGGCGATCAGCATGCGCTGGATGCCGAGGACATTGGTTTCGAAGATCGCGCGCGTCGCCTCCATATCCTGCACCTCGACGGGGCCGGTTATGCCGATGCCGGCATTGTTGATCAGCGTGTCGATGCGCCCGCCCGCAAGGTCGAGCGCCCTGGCCGTACCGTCGCGCACCGAGGCGTCGCTCGTCACGTCGATTTCAGCGATCTGAAGGTCGAGCCCGGCCTTTGCTGCCTCGGCGCACAGGCTGTCGGCCTCGGGCCGCGGGACGTTGCGCATCGTCGCGATCACCTTGGCGCCCAGCGATGCATAGTGAAGCGCGCCCAGTCGGCCGAACCCGCTCGACGCGCCGGTGATCAGGACGGTTCGGCCGCTCAGCGAGGGCGCGGCGACGGGTGTCGCGGCGTGGAGAAGCGCAGGGGTGGCGGCGGTCAGGGCGGCGACACCGGCGATCAACTCGCGGCGGCTGGGCGTAGAACGATCGGACATAGGGGGGGGCTCCTTTCGGAACCATCATGCATCAAAGGCCCGAAAGCGCCAAATCGCTCCGATCGCGCCGCGGCAGGTTGGCTAGCCAGTCGTCCAATGCCCGGGGGCTTTTGAGCCGGACCAGATCGCCTTGGAATCCCTTGAGAATCGCTTCGGTCCGTGGCCTCGGCCCTTGGTTCCAGCGTAAGATGTAGGTCAGGAACTCAAGGTCGAACCGCTCGGGGCACCCTTCGGTCATGTCGGGACGCGCCCTGCCGCGCCAGGTCCAGATGCGCTTCAACGCCCGCCAAAAGCAGAGGTGGATTGGAAAATCGAGATAGACGACCGTGTCCGCCCGTGCGAGCCGCTCCGCAATCGTGCTTCCGTAATTGCCGTCGATCAGCCAGCGGTCGCCGGCGGTGATCGCTGCGACCTGTTCGATCAGCTCATTCTTGTCGCCCTCGACCCAGCCCGGAGACCAATGCAGCCGATCGAGATGATGAACGGGCAGATCCAGCCGCTGGCCGAGGTCGACCGACAGCGTCGATTTCCCGGCGCCGCACGGGCCGATAACCAGTACGCGTTTCATGTCGGATCAGCCGTTGAGGCGCAGCGCCAGGTCGTTCTGGAAACGGACGTCGTCGCCGTCGGCGAGCCATGCCGCCTCGGCCGCAATCGCGCCGAGCAGGTCGGTCAGCGGATCGACCTCGCTCTTGTGATAATTGCCGAGGACATGGCCGGTGACCCGGTCCTTGTGACCCGGATGGCCGATGCCGATGCGCACGCGGCGGAAATCGTCGCCGATATGCTGGATCATGCTGCGGATGCCGTTGTGGCCCGCCGCGCCGCCGCCCTGCTTTACCTTCACCTTCATCGGGGCAAGGTCGAGTTCGTCGTAGAAGGCGGTGACGTCCTGCGGCGTCAGCTTGTAGAAATCGAGCGCGGCGCGCACGCTGCGGCCGCTTTCGTTCATGAAGGTGCCGGGTTTCAGCAGCAGGATACGCTGGCCGCCGATGCGGCCGTCCTGGATCCAGCCCTGGAATTTCTTTGCCGGGGCGGGAAAGCCATGCATGTCGGCGATGACGTCGACGGCCATGAAGCCGACATTGTGGCGGTGCATCGCATATTGGGGCCCGGGATTACCGAGGCCGACCCAGAGCTGCATGGCAGTGCCTTTCAGGGCCAGGGAAATCTTGGGGCCAAGGAAACCTTAAGGCCAGGGAAAGGGCCGCCTCCCCCAGGAAGGCGGCCCGATCAGATTCAGGCTTCTTCGGCGCCTTCGCCGTCATCCTTCGTCGTGTCGCCGTCGCTCGACTTGAGAGCCGACGGAGCAACGATCGTCGCGATAGTGAAATCGCGGTCGGTGATCGCGCTTTCGACACCCTTGGGCAGGGTGACGTTGCTGATGTGGATCGAATCGCCGACGTCGAAGCCGGTGACGTCGATCGAGATTTCGTCAGGAATCTTGTCCGCGTCGCAGACGAGTTCCAGTTCGTGACGGACGATGTTCAGCACGCCGCCGCGCTTCAGGCCGGGCGAAGCTTCTTCGTTCGCGAACGAAACCGGCACTTCGACATGGACCTTGGCGTCCTTCGAGATGCGCAGGAAGTCGGCGTGGATCGGGCGATCCTTCACCGGGTGGAAGGCGACGTCCTTCGGCAGGGTGCGGATGGTCTTGCCGTCGACTTCGATCATGACGACCGAGTTCATGAAGTGACCCGTCATCAGCTGCTTCATCAGCAGCTTTTCTTCGACGTGGATCATCAGGGGGTCTTCTTTGCCGCCATAGACGACGGCGGGGACGCGGCCATTACGACGCAGGTCACGCGAGGCTCCCTTGCCTCCGCGTTCGCGCGTCTCGGCCGTCAGCGTCAGCTGATCGCTCATATCATTTCTCCGAGATTCGGTTACACAGTTCCGCCACGCCTCCAGGGATGACCATGACGGAAGCGCGGGCGCATAGCCAAGAAGGTGCGGAAATGCAAGCGCGGCGGCGCTTATTGCACGCGGGTGACCCGATAGCCGTCGGCACGAAGCATTGCCGGCACGCCGTCGTCGCCGACGAGATGGCCGGCGCCGACCGCCATCAGCACCGTGCCGGGCTGGTCCATCCGCATCTTGATCCACGCGCTCCAGCGGCGGTTGCGATCGGTGATGATCGCCTTGCGCGCGGCGGGGACGCGGTCGACATCCTCGTTGATCACCTTCGCCAGCGCGTCGGCATCGCCGCGCGACCAGGCGGCCGCCATCGCGCCGACATCCTTCACCGCATGGTCGGCATTTTCGATCGCGCTGACCAGCAGCGTGCGCTGCGTCGCGGGATCGAGCGTTTCGAACAGCATGAGCTGCGTCTTCGCGCTTTCGAGGCCGCGGATCGGCTTGCCCGCGCCGCGGAAGGTCGCGGTCAGCCCCGCCTCGACGCCGTCGGCGGGCGACAGGTCGGCCTCTTGCGCCACCCTTTGTCCCATCAGGACGAGGATGGCCCAGTCGTCGAGCGTATCGCCGCTGAAATCGCCGTCGGCTTCCAGCTTGCGATAGGCGGCAAGCGCGGCCGGGGGCAGGCGGGCCTCCATCGCCAGCGGCTTGTCGCGCGGCGCCAGCGTCTGGAACACCGCGCCGGCCTCCGCCAGTTGCGCCGGCGACAGCTCCAGCATCAGTTCGTCGGCCGATGCGGCCGCCGCGGCGACCTTGCCGCGGTTCCAATCGGTGCCCGCGGGCAGCGCGTGCATCGTTCCCAACAGATAGATGCGGGTGTCGTCGTCCTGCACCAGCCACATCGCGGGGCGGGCCTCGACCGCCGGCTGCGCATCGCATGCCGCCAGCAACAACGGCAAAAGGGCCGCCGCGATGCCGCGACGACCCCCGTGCCGGCGGGGAAAAGCCCCGGCACGTATCACTGGACGCGCTTTGCCTTCAGGCCGCGTGCCTTCAGATAATCCTGCACGCTGTTCTCGCCGGCCAGGTGGCCCGCGCCGACCGCGACGAAGACCGTCCCGGGCTTGTCCATGCGCGCCTTGATCTGGTCGGCCCAGCGGGCGTTGCGGTCCCAGAGCAGCGTCTTGGTCAGTTCGGGCGTCGTCACCATGCTCTCGTTCATCGTCGCCGCCAGGCTGACGGTGTCGCCCTTGCCCCACAGCAGAACCATCTTGTCGAGCGTCGGACCCAGCTTGTCGATGTCCTTCACCGTCGAGTTGAGGAAGGCGACCTGGCCGGCTTCGGGCAGGGTGTCGAAGAAGCCGAGCTGTTCCTCCAGCGTCTCGAAGCCCGAGATCGGCTTGTTCGCGGTCTTGGCGGCGGCGGTAAGCTGCTTTTCGACGCCCTGGTTGGGATCGTAGCCGAGCTTGGTGAGCGGCAGCACCGACAGGGTGACCGCAGCGAACCAGGGTTCGAAGGCGTCGAACGCGTTGGCGGGCAGGCCCAGGCCGGTCAGCACGGTCTGATAGGCCTTCAGCGCGTCGGGCTCCAGCTTCTGCGGCAGCGTCTTGCCGCTGGTGTCCATCGCCAGCGGGATGGTGACCTTCGCCGCCTCGGCCTGGTCTTCGGGAAGGACGAGTTCGAGGACCAGTTCGTCCGACTTGTCGAACGCCTGGCGCACCGCGCCGTCGAACCAGCTGAGGCCGGGCTTCAGCACATGGACGGTGCCCAGCAGATAGATCGTCGTGTCGTCGTCCTTCACGGCCCACAGCGCGGGCTTGACCTTGGTCGTCGTGGCGGTCGTCGCCGCAGGCTCGCGGGCTTGCGCGATATTGTCGCCGGGATTGAGGGCGCAGGCGGCAAAGGGAATGAGCGCGCAGCTGGAGACGAGCGTCTTGAACCAGGTTTTCATCGAAAAACACCTTTCTTGTATGGCCTTATGGCCGGAGGGAGTGGGGAAGGGGAGAAGAAAATTCAGCGGTATTTGAGCCAGAGCCACACCACCAGATTGACCACCAGTCCGCCGACGAAGATCAGCATCGAGTCGGCGGGCGGCGCCAGTCCGGCGCGGGCCAGAACCCACCAGGTGGGGGCGGCGAGGGAGATCGTGTACCAGCCCGCCGTGCCCGCCCAGAGGTAGGCGCGCTCTTCGTGATCGTCGACCGCGCGGTGATAGATGAACAGCGAGATCGCCATTCCGACCACCCAGATGATCGATGCGCCGATCGCGAAATTGGCCGGCAACGGGGCGTTGCTGAGGATCGCGAGGTCGCTCGCCGGTCCGCCGCGCTGCGCCGCCTGCATCCAGCCGCCAAGTATGCCGCCGAACACGCCGGCAAGGACAAGCGCGCTGAAATAGCGCTTGCGGCGCGGCGACATCGGGCGCTTCGCGGGCTTGCTTACGTCACTCACTGGTCGCCTCCTTCAAAACCATCATCGAAAATCTCCTCGATCTTCATTTCGAACAGCCGGGCAAGCTTGAAAGCGAGCGGCAGCGACGGGTCGTATTTTCCCGTTTCGATCGCATTCACCGCTTGCCGCGAAACGTCGAGCCGGTCGGCCAATTCGGCCTGGCTCCAGTTTCGCATCGCCCGAAGCACCTTTAGCCGGTTCTCCATGCATCACCTTTGGTCATCCACACTAGACATTGTGTCAGGTGTTGTTGACTAAATGACATGATTCGCTGACCATGTCAACAACGCCTTACATTTTGTGATGCGAGGCTGACAAAGGCGTCATTTCGGGACCCGCTGTCCCTTGACCCTGCGCCCTTGCTGGGCCAAGGGCGGCGACGATTGTTGCACCTGCGAAAGACGGGAAAACGGTGGCCGACGCGGCGGAAAAGAAAGTCCTCAGCTTTCAGGACATGATCCTGACGCTGCACGCTTATTGGAGCGCGCGCGGCTGCGCGATCCTCCAGCCCTATGACATGCGCGTGGGGGCGGGCACCTTTCATCCCGCGACGACGCTGCGCAGCCTCGGCCCCGAGCCGTGGAATGTCGCCTATGTCCAGCCGAGCCGCCGCCCGACCGACGGCCGCTATGGCGAGAACCCCAACCGGCTGCAGCATTATTACCAGTATCAGGTGATCTTGAAGCCGTCGCCCGCCGACCTGCAGGAACAATATCTGGGCAGCCTCGCCGCGATCGGCATCGACCCGCTGCTCCACGACATCCGCTTCGTCGAGGACGACTGGGAATCGCCGACGCTCGGCGCGTGGGGGCTGGGCTGGGAAGTCTGGTGCGACGGGATGGAAGTCACCCAGTTCACCTATTTCCAGCAGATGGGCGGTTTCGACTGCAAGCCCGTCGCGGGCGAGCTCACCTACGGGCTCGAGCGGCTGGCGATGTACATCCAGAATGTCGACAATGTGTACGACCTGAAATTCTCCGACGCCGTCGGCGACGTCGCGACGGTGAGCTATGGCGACGTCTTCCTGGAGAATGAGCGCCAGTTCTCGAAATGGAATTTCGAGGTTGCCGACACCGACACGCTCTTCGCGGGGTTCAAGGCGGCCGAGGAAGAGTGCAAGCGCGCGATCGCGGCGAACGTGCCGCTCGCGGCTTATGACCAGGCGATCGAGGCGAGCCATCTGTTCAACCTGCTCCAGGCGCGCGGCGTGATCAGCGTGCAGGAACGCGCCAATTACATGGCGCGCGTCCGCGACCTGGCGAAGGGTAGCTGCAAGGCGTGGATCGACAGCCAGTCCGAGCGCTGGACCGAAAAATATCCGGGGTGGACGCTGTGACCGACTTTCTTCTCGAACTGCGCTCGGAAGAGATTCCCGCCCGCATGCAGGCCGGCGCGCGTGCCGAGCTTGAGAAACTGTTCCGCGCGCAACTGAGCGCCGCGGGCCTTGAAGCAGGCGAGCTGACGATCTGGTCGACGCCGCGCCGCCTCGCGCTGATTGCCAAGGGGCTGCCCGAGGCGACCGCAGCGGTCAGCGAAGAGTTGAAGGGCCCGCGTAGCAGCGCGCCGCCGCAGGCGCTGGAAGGCTTTCTGCGCAAGACCGGCCTGACGCAGGACCAGCTCGAGGACCGCGACGGCGTCTATTTCGCCTTGATCGACAAGCCCGGCCGCGCGACCGCCGAGGTGCTGGCCGAGGCGATCCCCGCGATCGTCCGGGGCTTTTCGTGGCCGAAGTCGATGCGCTGGGGCAAGGAAAGCGCGAGCAGCGAAAGCCTGCGCTGGGTGCGCCCGCTGTCGGGCATCGTCGCGATCTTCGGCGAGGAACTGGTGCCGTGCGAAATCGGCGGGATCGCCAGCGGCTTCGCGACGCGCGGCCATCGTTTTCACTGCCCGGGCGAGATCACCATCGGGTCGGCGGCGGACTATGCCGAAAAGCTGCGCGCCTGCCACGTCATCGTCGACCATGAGGAGCGACAGGCGATCATCCGCGACGGCGCCGCCAAGGCCGCGGCCGACGCGGGCCTGACGCTGGTCGAGGACGAGGGTCTGGTGATCGAGAATGCCGGCCTGACCGAATGGCCGGTGCCCTTGCTCGGCCGCTTCGATGAAGCGTTTCTGGAGGTGCCGCCCGAGGTCATCCAGCTCACCGCACGGGTGAACCAGAAATATTTCGTTGTGAACAGCGCCGACGGCAAGCTGGCCAATGCGTTCGTCTGCACCGCGAACATCGACGCGACCGACAGCGGCGCGGAGATCGTCGCAGGCAATTACAAGGTCATCGCCTCGCGCCTGTCCGACGCGCGCTTCTTTTGGGAACAGGACCAGAAGAAGCCGCTGGCGCAACATGCCGAGAAGCTGAAGAACATCACCTTCCACGAAAAGCTGGGCACCGTCGCCGACAAGGTCGAGCGCGTGGCGAAGCTGGCCGAGTGGCTGGCGAGCGAAGGCATCGTTCCGAATTGCGACGCCGCGCAGGCGCGGCAGGCGGCGGAACTGGCGAAGGCCGACCTCGTCACCGAAATGGTAGGCGAATTCCCCGAATTGCAGGGGCTTATGGGCGGTTATTACGCCTGCGCCGAAGGCCTGCCCGACGCAGTCGCCGACGCGATCCGCGACCATTACAAGCCGGTCGGGCAGGGCGACGATGTGCCGACAGCGCCGGTGACGGTGGCCGTGGCGCTGGCGGACAAGCTGGATACGCTTCGCAGCTTCTTTGCGATCGACGAAAAGCCGACCGGTTCCAAGGATCCCTTTGCACTTCGCCGCGCCGCGTTGGGTGTCATCCGGACGTTGACCGAGAATGGGTTGCGCTTTGCCGTGGCGGAGGGTGACCTGCTCGACTTCTTCGCCGACCGCCTCAAGGTCCAGCAGCGCGAAGCCGGCGTTCGCCACGATCTGATCGATGCCGTATTCGCGCTCGGCGGTGAGGATGATCTCGTTCGTCTGCTCGCCCGCGTGAAGGCGTTGCAGGCGTTCATGGGAACCGAAGACGGCGCGAACCTGCTCGCGGGCTACAAGCGCGCCGCGAATATCCTGAAGCAGGCGGGCGAGGTGAGCGGCACCGCCGCCGCGACGCCGCCGACCGACGCCGATGCCGTGCTGCTCGCCGCGCTCGATGCCGCCGAACCTGCGGCTTCCGCTGCGGTCGCCGACGAACGTTTCACCGACGCGATGGCGGCGCTGGCCAGCCTTCGCGCGCCGATCGACGCCTTTTTCGACGGCGTGATGGTCAACGACCCTGACGAGGCGGTCCGCGCCTATCGCCTGGGCCTGCTCGCGCGATTTACCGGTGCGGTGCATGGCGTGGCGGATTTCTCGAAGATCGAGGGCTGACGGCCGGGTTATGCGCCGCAGCTTATAACGAACGAAGTAAAACTGAATCGACGAAGTGCGATTGCATACCTACCCAGCCGCAACCTCCTCCCCGGGGCAGCAGGAGTTAGACATGACGAAGATGGTGCATTTGTTCGGCGGCGACGCGACGACGCGCGAGCGGTCGAAGGAATTGCTGGGCGGCAAGGGATCGAACCTTGCCGAGATGGCCTCGATCGGCCTTCCGGTGCCGCCGGGCTTTACGATCACCACCGACGTCTGCACCGCCTATTACGCCGGCGGCGAACAATTTCCGGCCGGTTTGCTGGAAGATGTCGCGGCAGGCATCGCGCATATCGAGGGCATCACCGGCAAGCGCTTCGGCGACGCAGCCGACCCGCTGCTCGTGTCGGTCCGTTCGGGTGCGCGCGTGTCGATGCCGGGCATGATGGACACCGTCCTAAACCTGGGGCTCAACGACGCGACCGTCGTCGGCCTGTCAGAGGCGTCGGGCGATCCGCGCTTCGCGTGGGACAGCTATCGCCGTTTCGTCCAGATGTATGCCGACGTGGTCATGGGCCTGGACCATGCCGAGTTCGAGGAAGCGCTGGAAATCGCCAAGGAAGACCGTGGCTTCTACCTCGATACGGAGATGACGGCTGAAGACTGGCAGGCGCTGGTCAAGGAATATCAGACGATCGTCGAGCGCGAGACGGGCGCGCCCTTTCCGCAGGAGCCGAAGGATCAGCTTTGGGGCGCGATCGGCGCCGTCTTTGCAAGCTGGGAAAGCGACCGCGCGAAAGTCTATCGCCGCCTGAACTCGATTCCCGGCGAATGGGGCACCGCGGTCAATGTCCAGGCGATGGTGTTCGGCAATATGGGCGACACCTCGGCCACCGGGGTTGCCTTCACGCGCGATCCCGCGACCGGCGAGCGCGCCTGGTACGGCGAATGGCTGATCAATGCGCAGGGCGAGGACGTCGTCGCGGGCATTCGCACGCCGCAATATCTCACCAAGATCGCGCGCGAAAAGGCAGGTGCCAAGCCGTTGTCGATGGAAGAGGCGATGCCCGAGACCTTCGGCGAGCTGGGCCGCGTCTTCGACACGCTCGAAACCCATTATCGCGACATGCAGGACATCGAGTTCACCGTCGAACGGGGGACGCTGTGGATGCTGCAGACGCGCAGCGGCAAGCGCACCGCCAAGGCAGCGCTGCGTATCGCGTGCGAAATGGCGGCCGAAGGGCTGATTTCGGAAGAGGAAGCGGTTGGCCGCGTCGATCCCGGTGCGCTCGACCAGCTGCTCCACCCGACGCTCGATCCGAAGGCGCCGCGCGATGTGCTGACGAAGGGGCTTCCGGCGAGCCCCGGCGCCGCGTCGGGCAAGATCATGTTCGACGCCGACAGCGCCGAAAAGGCCGCCGGCATGGGCGAGGCAGTGATCCTCGTTCGCGTCGAGACCAGCCCTGAGGACATTCATGGCATGCACGCCGCGAAAGGCATCCTGACCGCGCGCGGCGGGATGACCAGCCACGCGGCGGTCGTCGCACGCGGCATGGGGCGCCCCTGCGTCTCGGGTGCGGGCGGGCTGTCGATCGACGGCAATGCGCGCGTGCTGCGCGTCGCGGGCCGCGAACTTCGCGAAGGCGACATCCTGACGCTCGACGGTTCGACGGGCGAGGTGATGGCGGGCGAGGTTCCGACCCTGCTGCCTGAACTGGTCGGTGATTTCGGTACGCTGATGGGCTGGGCCGACAAGGTTCGCCGCATGAAGGTGCGCACCAACGCCGAAACGCCGCAGGATGCGCAGGTCGCGCGCGATTTCGGTGCCGAGGGCATCGGGCTTTGCCGCACCGAGCATATGTTCTTCGACGCCGCGCGCATCACCGCGGTGCGCGAGATGATCCTGGCCGACAGCGAGGACGGCCGCCGCGCCGCGCTCGCCAAGCTGCTCCCCGAACAGCGCGGCGACTTTGCCGCGATCTTTGAGGTGATGGCCGGCCTGCCGGTCACCATCCGCCTGCTCGACCCGCCGCTTCACGAATTCCTGCCGACGCGCGAAGAGGATTTCGCCGACGTCGCCGAGGCGGCAGGCGTGGGGATCGAGGCGCTGAAGGCGCGTGCGAACGAATTGCACGAATTCAACCCGATGCTGGGCCATCGCGGCTGCCGCCTGGGTGTCACCTATCCCGAAATCTATGAGATGCAGGCGCGCGCGATCTTCGAGGCGGCGTGCGACGTCGCCGCGGCAACCGGCGCGGCGCCGATTCCGGAAGTGATGATCCCGCTCGTCGCGACGCGCCGCGAGTTCGATCTGATGAAGGCGGTCGTCGACGCGCAAGCCAAGGCCGTGTTCGCCGAAAAGGGCCGCGAGATCGCCTATCTCGTCGGCACGATGATCGAACTGCCGCGCGCCGCGCTGATGGCGGGCGAGATCGCGGAGACGGCCGAGTTCTTCAGCTTTGGCACCAACGACCTGACGCAGACGACGATCGGCATCAGCCGCGACGATGCGGGCCGCTTCCTGACGCAATATGTCGACAAGGGCATCTTCGTCACCGACCCCTTCGTCAGCCTGGATGTCGAGGGCGTCGGGCAGCTGATCGAACTGGCCGCCGAGCGTGGTCGCGGCACGCGCGCGGGCATCAAGCTCGGCATTTGCGGCGAACATGGCGGCGACGCGCCGAGCATCCATTTCTGCGAAAAGACCGGCCTCGACTATGTCAGCGCCTCGCCCTACCGTGTGCCCATCGCACGCTTGGCGGCAGCGCAGGCGGCCCTCAAAAAGGGTTAGCGCAAGAGGGGGAAGCGCATGAAGAGCTGGCACCGCTATGCGATCGTCCTGCTGGGCGGAATAGCGGTGGGGCTCGGCGCTGCCCGGATATTGACCGGTGGCGGGCTTGGCGACGGCGCGATCCGCAACGGTCCGTGGACGACCTCGCTCGGCTATGGGACGAAGGCGACCGACCCTCTCACGCGCGCGATGGTCGCCCGCTCCGGCCTGCTGGCGCTTCCGGCGAAGGAAACGCTCTATTGGATGGCCGCCACCGACGCGGATGGCGCGCCGCTGGACGGCAATTGCCGCTACAGCCTGTCGGGCAAGCCGCTCGACGCGCGCTGGTGGAGCGTTACCGTCTATGACGCCAAGGGCTATCTGGTCGATAATCCCGCGCGATCATGGTCGGTCAATGGCGCCAACGTCGCGCTCGACGGCGCGGGCGAATGGCGCGTCACGATTTCGCCCGACCGGCCGACAGGCGCGGCCTGGCTGCCCGGGATCAAGGGGCAGCCGTTCCAGTTGACGCTGCGCATGTATAATCCGGGCAAGACCCTGCGCGCCGACCCCGCGAAGGCCGCGCTGCCGCGGCTGGTGAAGGAGGGCTGCTGAGATGCGGAGCTGGCTCGGCCCGATCCTTCTTGGCCTGGTCGTCGCGGCGGCGACCGCATGGGCCACGATCGCCTATATCCCCTATGGCCTGATGCATGTCGCGATGGACCGGCTGGGGCAGGGGGGCGTCAATCGGATGTCCTATGGCAATCTGGCGACGCCTGAACGCCAGCCGGTCGTGCGGCCCAGCCCCGACCTTGCCTATTCGAGCTGCCCCTATGACCTTTCGGGTGGGCCGGTCGCGATCGACGTGGCGCCGGTGCCCGGCCGCTACAGCTCGCTCAGCATCTTCGACGCCGCGACCGACGTGATTTTCGTGCGCAACGATATCGAGGCCGGGGGCAAGCCCTATCGAATCATCGTCGCGCGAACGGGGCAGGCGGTGCCCGCCGGGGCCGAAATCGTCCGCACGGACCATGACCGGGGCATCGCGCTGATCCGTCTTTTGCTGAAGGATCCGGCAGAAATCGGCGGCCTCGACGCCGCCCGGCGACAATCCTCCTGCGCGATCGTCACAAATCGGAAATAGGGGGTTGCGCACCCCGGCGACTGTCCGTAAAGGCACCGCTCCACGCACCCGTAGCTCAGCTGGATAGAGCACCAGACTACGAATCTGGGGGTCGGACGTTCGAATCGTTCCGGGTGCGCCATTTCCCCAAAATCGGCGAAAATGCCTGTCTAGAGCAGGCTGTCGAGCAGCGTGCGCAAATGACGCGCGGTGTCCCATTGCGCCTGCGCGTCGCCCTGCAATTTGATGAAAGCGGCGGCGATTGCCGTCCATAATGCGACCTGGGCATGATCCTTCATTGCCGCGAACGATCCGATCATTTCGGCGATGACGACGGTGCCCCGGGCGCCATGAGTGTCGTGAATGGTTCGGGCTTTTTCATGCGCGATGCGCTGGTCGGCGGTCATGCCGTCGGCCTTTTCTGATCCGCGATGCCCGATGCCGTGGACGGTGACCCCGGGCGACGTCTGTGAACGCATCGCGGTTGGCCGCAGGAAAGAGGTAACTGCGGCTTGGATCCAATATATATGGCATCGATGTCATAGGCAAGGCTTGAGGTCGTGCCGGTCCGCATAGCTATGCCCTGTTGCATCGCTCGCCGCTGTGCGACATTCCAACCCGTGGACAAGGGAGAGTCATGAGCGAACAGATCGTTACGGTCGACATCGGCGGCACCCACGCGCGCTTTGCGATCGCCGGGGTAGCGGACGGCCGCGTCGTTTCGCTGGGGCAGGAGACGACGCTCCACACCAAGGATCATGCAAGCTTCCAGACCGCCTGGCAGGATTTCGAGCGCCAGCAGGGCGGGGCCTTGCCGCGCGCCGTCGCGATTGCGATCGCCGGGCCGACGCGCGGCGAGGTGATCCGCTTCACGAACAATCCGTGGATCATTCGCCCCGCGCTGATCGGCGAAAAGCTGAACGTCGACCGGCATGTGCTGGTCAATGACTTCGAGGCGGTGGGCCATGCGGTCGCGCAGGCCGACGCATCTTATTTCGAGACGTTGACCGGCCCCGACGAGCCCTTGCCCGCAGCGGGAACGATCAGCGTGATCGGCCCCGGCACCGGCCTGGGCGTTGCGCATGTCTGGCGCGGCGACCGCGATTATCGGGTGCAGGCGACCGAGGGCGGGCACATCGACTTCGCGCCGCTCGACAGCATCGAGGATGCGATCCTCGCGCGGCTTCGCAAGCGTCATCGGCGCGTGTCGATCGAACGCATCGTGTCGGGGCCGGGGATCGTCGACATCTATGAAACGCTGGCCGGGATGGAAGGGCGCGCGATCACGCCGCTCGACGACCGCGAAATATGGTCGCGGGGCATGTCGGGCGAGGACAGCCTGGCGGCGGCGGCCGTCGATCGTTTCTGCCTGTCGCTCGGCAGCGTCGCGGGCGACCTGGCGCTGGCGCAGGGCGCGAGCGGCGTCGTCATCGCTGGCGGACTGGGCCTTCGCATTCGGGACAGCCTGGTCAAATCGGGTTTCCCCGAACGTTTCGTCGCCAAGGGGCGGTTCGAAAATTTCATGGCGGCGATCCCGGTCAAGCTGATCACCCATCCGCAGCCGGGCCTGTTTGGCGCCGCGGCCGCCTTCGCGCGCCAATATTCGTAAAATTCCGCTGGCGCGCGCGCCCGAAAATCGGCAGCAAGGGGCATGTCTTCGCGCCCCGTCCTCGGTATCATCGCCTGCAACCGCGCCGTCGGAACCGAGATCGCGCAGACGGTGATCAATCGATATGCGACCGCGGCGATGCGGCATGCCGATTGCGCCGCGCTGATCATCCCGTCGCTGCCCGATCATATGCGCGCCGACGAAGTCGTCGGGCGGCTCGACGGCGTGCTGCTGACGGGGACGCCGTCGAACGTCGAGCCCGCGCGCTACAACGATCCGTCGGCCGGCGAGGGGCCGTTCGATCCCGACCGCGACCGCATGATGATCGAACTGGTCGAGGCGGTGATCGCCGCGCAGCGGCCGCTGTTCGGCATCTGCCGCGGCTTTCAGGAAATCAACGTCGCGCTGGGCGGGACGCTGCGGCGCGATACGTCGGCGAGTGCCGAACTGCTGCACCACCATGCGCCCGACGGCGTGGCGTTCGACGCGATGTTCGACCATCGGCACAAGGTCGACCTGGTCGAGGGCGGCCTGCTCGCCGCGGCGTATGAGGCGCCGTCGCTGGACGTGAATTCGGTCCATTATCAGGGGATCGGCGATCTTGCCGATGGCCTGCGGGTCGAGGCGCGGGCGCCCGACGGGCTGGTCGAGGCCTATAGCGCCCGGCCGAACGGCGCGCCGCTGCTGGCGGTGCAATGGCATCCCGAATGGGCGACCGACGGCAACGACCAGAGCCAGACCTATTTCCAGCTACTCGGACGCGCGTTAAGAGGGGCGCTATGAACCGCCGCGTCACCCGTTACGACCGCTATCTCGCGCGGCTCTGCTTCTCACCCTGATCGAAGGCCATGCTCTCGCCGCCGCCCGCCTCGGGCGCGGTCGGGAGGTTAATCGTCGTAGCGAAGGATCGAGCAATCTCTCGACGTCGCGCGACGCGAACGCTTCTTGGAAATTCAGGAGTTTTGACATGCCCTGCAATCACGACATCGCCGAACTGCGCCGCCTGGACGTCGCGCACCACCTTCCCGCACAGGCCGACTGGGCCGAGATCGAACGGCTGGGCGGCAGCCGCATCATCACCCACGCCGAGGGTGCGTATATCACCGACGGCGACGGTCACCGCATCCTCGACGGCATGGCCGGCCTGTGGTGCGTCAACGTCGGTTATGGCCGCGAGGAGCTGGTCGAGGCGGCGGCGGCGCAGATGCGCGAGCTGCCTTTTTACAACACCTTCTTCAAGACCGCGACGCCGCCGACGGTGACGCTCGCGGCGAAGATCGCCAGCCTGACCGACAACCGCCTGCCGCACATCTTTTTCAACGCGTCGGGCAGCGAGGCGAACGACACCGTCTTTCGCATGGTGCGCCACTATTGGAAGCTGAAGGGTGAGCCCAAGCGGACCGTCTTCATCAGCCGCTGGAACGCCTATCACGGATCGACCGTCGCGGGCGTCTCGCTGGGCGGGATGAAGGCGATGCACGCGCAGGGCGACCTGCCGATCCCCGGCGTCGAACATGTCCGCCAGCCCTATTATTTCGGCGAAGGCCAGGGGATGAGCGAAGAGGAGTTCTGCGACGCCTGCGTTCAGGCGATCGAGGACAAGATCTTGGAAGTCGGCCCCGAAAATTGCGCGGCCTTCATCGGCGAGCCGGTGCAGGGCGCCGGCGGGGTCATCATCCCGCCCAAGGGGTATTGGCCGAAGGTCGAGGCGGTGGTGCGCAAATATGGCCTGTTGCTGGTCGCCGACGAGGTGATCTGCGGCTTCGGACGCACCGGCAAGATGTGGGGACACGAAACGATGGGCTATTCGCCCGACCTGATGCCGATGGCAAAGGGGCTGTCGTCGGGTTATCTTCCCATCTCCGCCACCGCGGTCGCGAGCCATGTCGTCGACGTGCTGAAGACCGGCGGCGATTTCGTCCACGGCTTTACCTATTCGGGGCATCCGGTCGCGGCAGCGGTCGCGCTCAAGAATATCGAGATCATCGAACGCGAGGGGCTGGTCGAGCGGACGGGCAATGTCACCGACCCGCATCTGGCCAAGGCGCTCGCGACGCTGAACGACCATCCGCTGGTCGGCGAAACGCGTTCGATCGGCCTGTTGGGCGCGGTCGAGATCGTCGCCGACAAGGAGACCCGCGCACGCTTCGGCGGTGCCGAGGGGACGGCGGGACCGATGGCGCGCGACGCGTGCATCGCGAACGGCCTGATGGTGCGCGGCATCCGCGACAGCCTCGTCATGTGCCCGCCGCTGATCATCACGACCGAACAGATCGACGAGATGGTTGCCATCATCCGCAAATCGCTGGATGAGGTTCTTCCGAAACTTCGCGCGCTCTGATCCGCGCCTTCTGACCCGACCCTCTGACAAGGAAAGACCAAGCCTCCATGCCCTCCGGCCTATTTGCCCTGCTCGACGACGTCGCCACCATTGCCAAGGTGGCGGCCGCGAGCATCGACGATATCGGCGCCGCCGCGTCGAAGGCCGGGGTCAAGGCGGCGGGGGTCGTGGTCGACGATACCGCGGTGACCCCGCGCTATGTCACCGGCTTCACCCCCGACCGCGAACTGCCGATCATCTGGCGGATCACCAAGGGGTCGATCTTCAACAAGCTGGTGCTGATCCTGCCCGCGCTGCTGTTGCTGTCGACCTTCGTGCCGTGGGCGATCACGCCGCTGTTGATGCTGGGCGGCGCTTATCTGTGTTTCGAGGGCGCGGAAAAGGTCCTCCACTCGTTGCAGGAGGACAAGACCAGCCTCGAGGAAGATGCCGAGATCGTCGCGGACAAGGATCATGAGGAAACGATGGTGAAGGGCGCGGTCCGCACCGACTTCATTCTGTCGGCCGAAATCATGGTGATCGCGCTGAACGAGGTACTCGACGAGCATCTGATGATGCGCGCGGCGACGCTGGCGCTGGTCGCGGTCGCGATCACGATCGCGGTCTATGGCGTCGTCGGTCTGATCGTGAAGATGGACGACATCGGCCTCCACATGGCGAAGGAAGGCAACCGGGCGCGGCGCGCGATTGGACGCGGGCTGGTCGATTTCATGCCGAAGCTGCTGCGCGCGCTGGCGGTGATCGGCACCGCGGCGATGCTGTGGGTCGGCGGCCAGATCATCCTCCACGGCCTCGACGAATATCATATCGGCGGCATCGGCCATTGGCTCCACGACACGGCGCACGCGATCGGCGGGGGCTTGCCGCTCGCCGGCGTGTGGGAATGGCTGATCAACGCCGGCGGCGCGGGTGTGTTCGGGCTGTTGCTCGGCGGGCTGATCGTCGGGGCGCTGCACCTGGTGCCGGGCAAGAAGGCGGCGCATTAGTTTCGTCGTCGGGACGGGTTCCACTCGTCATTCCGGACTTGATCCGAGATCCATCGCAGCGTCGAAGTCGTGGACCCCGGATCAAGTCCGGGGTGACGAAAGAGGCGGTGTAACGAGGGGCGAGGCCATGAGAGCGCCGAGCGCGGGCGTCCGACTTGCGTCTTCCTGAGGTCTTGAGGAGACAAAGTACACGCATGCGCGTGTCCGAAGTGTCTCCTTTGTCGCTTTAAGTCTTAACTGGGCGGGCGGAGAGCGCGGATCGTCGACATGTGAGAAAGAGCCGGAATCATAGGCTCTCACACCGAAATTTTGTAGGAAAGCGCTTTCGCCGCGACCCGGTCAGCCCAGCAGAACCACCGGACTGTCGGCGCGCCAGTGCATGCTGACCTTGTCGTCCCAGGTGAAGTCTTCCTGGTCGTGGCGCGAGAGGTTGGGGCGCGAGACGCGGATACGTGCCCCCGATTCCAGTTCGATCTCGAACAGGGTGATGTCGCCGAGATAGCTCATGCCCTTGATCTTGCCGCGCGCGAAATTGTAGCCCTCGGGCGCGTCCTGCGCCGCCGCGCGGACGGCCTTGCCTTCGCCGGGAACGTGCAGATAGATTTTCTCGGGCCGCAGCGCGATCCAGACGTCGGCGCCGTGCGGGCCGGTGACGCCATGGTTCAGATAGACCTTGCCGAGGCCGGGGCAATCGACCGCCGCCTTGTCGGGCTCGTCGAGCGTCAGCTTGCCTTCGAAGATGTTTACCGAACCGACGAAGTCGGCGACGAAGCGGTTGGCGGGATATTCGTACAGGTCGGACGGCGTCGCGAGCTGTGACACATCGCCCTTGTTGATCACCGCGATGCGGCACGCCATCGACAGCGCTTCGTCCTGATCGTGGGTCACCGTGACGAAGGTGATGCCGACCTTTTCCTGAAGCTCCGACAGTTCGAACTGCATCTGCGCACGCAGCTTGGCGTCGAGCGCCGACAGCGGTTCGTCGAGCAGCAGCACCTTCGGTCGCATCACCAGGCTGCGCGCCAGCGCGACGCGTTGCCGCTGACCGCCCGACATCTGGTCAGGCATCCGGCTTTCGAACCCGCCCAGCTTGACCAGTTCCAGTGCCTCGGCGACGCGGTCGTTGGCTTCGCCGCCCTTCACGCCCGCGATCTTCAGGCCATAGGCGACATTGTCGGCGACGCTCATGTGCGGAAAGACGGCATAGCTCTGGAACACCATGTTCACCGGCCGCTTGTTCGGCGGAATGCCGGTCATATCCTGTCCGTCGATCAGGATCCGCCCCTCGGTCGGCAGTTCGAACCCGGCGATCATGCGCAGCAGGGTAGTCTTGCCGCAGCCCGACGGGCCCAGCAGGACGAAGAATTCGCCCGCCTGGATATCGAGGCTGACATCGTCGACCGCGGTCACCTTGCCAAAGCGTTTCGAGACGTTCTGGATCTGGATGATCGGCGGCTTGGTGTCGGTCATGGTTGGTCCTAAATCCGTTCGGGCGAACGGGGTGGAGAGATGGCGTCAGTGGGTTTCGGCGATGGCCTTCACGCCCTGAAGCTTCAGCGCGATGGCGGTCAAAACGATGGTCAGGATGATCAGCAGGGTAGAGGCGGCGTTGACCTCTGGCGTCACGGAGAAGCGGACCATCGAATAGACCTTTACCGGGAAGGTGATGGTGTCGGGGCCGCTGGTGAAATAAGTGATGACGAAATCGTCGAGGCTGAGCGTGAAGGACAGCAGCGCGCCCGCGACCAGCGCCGGGCGCATATGCGGGATCAGCACGTCGCGGAACACGGCCCATTCGCCCGCGCCCAAATCCTTTGCGGCCTCTTCCTGCTCGCGGTTGAACGTCGCGAGGCGCGATCGCACGACCATCGTCACGAAGGGGAAGCAGAAGGTGATGTGCGCAATGGTGATCGCGCCGAGGTTGAACGGCCAGATCAGGTCGGTCGGCCATTCGAGCCATTTCGCGAAAAAGATCAGAAAGGCGACGCCCATGCAGATTTCGGGGACGATGATCGGCAGCGATATGGTGCCGTCGATCGCCCCCTTCAGCGGGAAGCGGAAACGCCACAGCATGACCGCCGCGATCGCGCCCAGGATGAGGCTGGCGATCGTCGCGAGCGCGGCGATGGTCAGCGAGTTCACCAGCGCCTCGACCAGCACGTCGTTGCCCAGTGCCTTTTCATAATATTTGGTCGTGAAGCCGCGCCACACGACGTTGCGCTTGCTGTCGTTGAAGCTGAAGATCATCAGCACGATCAGCGGCGCATAGAGGAACAGCATCACCAGCCCGACCCAGGCCCGCATCCACAGGGTGCGGCTGTATTCGAGCGGCGCGCGCGGGGTGCGTTTGAACAGTGCCATCAGCGGACCTCCGGCACTTTCTTGCGCATCGCCTGCAGCGCGATGAGCAGGAACATGGCATAGATGAGGATGAACGACAGCGCCGCGCCGAAGGGCCAGTCATTCGCCTTTTTGAACTGGCGCTCGATCACGTTCGCGATCATCTGGCTGTCGGTCCCGCCCATCAGGTCGGGGGTCAGATAGGCGCCGAGCGCGGGGATCAGGGTGATCATCACGCCTGCGACGATGCCCGGCGCGGCCAGCGGCACGACGATGCGCATGATCGTGCGGAAATGCCCCGCGCCCAGATCGAGGCTGGCCTCGATCAGGCTGCGGTCGAGCCGGTCGAGCGCGGCATAGAGCGGCAGCACCATGAAGGGCAGGTGGACATAGACGAGCCCGAAGACGACCGCGAAATTGTTGAAGAGAAGCTGCACCGGTTCCCACGTCGGCAGCGGCTGCATCCCGACGAGCGTCTTCAGCCAGCTCGCGCTGCTCCACAGCGCCTCCAGCCCCTTGTTCGCGAAGCCCTGGCTGCCGAGCAAAATCATCAGCGCATAGGTTCGGATGAGCAGGTTGGTCCAGAAGGGCAGCATGATGCCGAGAAGCAGCCAGGGCCGCCATTTCTCGCTGGCAAAGGTGATTGCCATCGCCACGGGAAAACCGATGATCAGACAGATCAGCGTAACCAGCGCCGCGACCGCGAAACTCTTTCCGAAAATGCCGAGATAGAGAAACTCGGTCGCGCGCTTGTAGTTTTCGAGCGTTCCCGAAAACTCGATCTCGGTCAGCCCCTTGTTCTCGCCAAAGCTGTAGAACCAGACGATCGCCATCGGAATGACGAAGAAAAGGAGCGTCCACAGCAGGGTGGGCAGCGATACCGCCGCGAACACCCGCTTGTTGGTTTTCCAGTCCTGTTCGGCCATCCCCCCGATCCCCCCTTCAGGACCTTAAGACGCCCGCACCTTCGTGAAGGCTTCCTCGTACAGCGGCTGAAGCTTTTCGTTGAACTTCGCATATTCGCATTTCGCGAGGACATCCGCGGGCGGAAAGATCACCTGATTATTCTTGTACGAGTCAGGCATCAGCGCCTTGGCGGCGAGATTCGGCGTCGGGAAAAGGATCGTTTCGGCGATCTTCTTGCCGACTTCGCCGTCGAGCATATAGTTGATGAAGGCGTGTGCATTCTTCGGGTGCGGCGCGCCCTTCGGGATGCAGAGCGTATCCGAATTGAGCTGGCTGCCTTCCTTCGGCACGATGAAGTCGAGGTCGTCGTCCTCGACCATCGCCTGCGCGATGTCGCCATTATATTCGAGCACGACGTCGCAATCGCCCTTCAGCAACAGGTCCTGCCCGTCGTCCTCGTGGAATTTCTTCACATTGGGCTTTTGCTTGATCATCATCGCAGAGATGGTTTCGATGTCGGCCGGGGTCAGCGAATTGACCGACTTGCCCAGATATTTGCCGTAGAGGCGGAACATGTCGCCCGCCTCCGACAGCCAGGCGATGCGGCCGGCATATTCGGGGCTGTCGAACAGCACCTTCCAGCTATCGGGCTTCGCTTTGACCTTCGACTTGCGATAGCCGATGCCGAGCACGAGCCAGGTATAGGGCATCGAGAATTTGCGGCCCGGATCATAGTCGACGTTGATGAAGGCCGGATCGACATTCTTCAGATTGGGGATCTGCGCATGGTCGAGCGGCTCGAGCATGTCGGAGCGGATCATGCGTTCGACGAAGTCGTTCGACGGCACGATCACGTCATAGCCGGGGTTGCCCGCCTTGAACTTTGCGAACAGCGTGTCGTTGCTGTCGAAAAGGTCCATCGTGACCTCGACGCCCGTCGACTTCTTGAAATCGTCGAGCGTCGTCTCGCCGATATAGGTGTCCCAGTTGTAGAAGTTGAGCTTGGCTTCCTCGCCGTTCGCGAGCTTCTTGCCTTCGCTCTTGCTGCAGGCCGCGAGGCCTCCGAAGCTGATCCCGACTGCCGCCACCCCAAGGGCCTGCAACAACGAGCGACGGCCCCGGTTTTGTTTCAGCAGTTCGTTCAGATCCATGGCTGGCCTCCCTGTTATATGACGTCAAGCTGACTCAATAATGGCACATTGGGAAGAGGCTTTTTTGCGCTGCACCAAGAATTCTTGGAAGATTCATGCGTTGCGCAGGTACCAATCGTAATCGAGCGTCGGAACCACACCGAAATAGCGGTCCTGCTCGACACGCTTCACAATGGTGAACATGTCGACGAAGCGTTCGCCCAGATAGTCGCGCATCAGCTTCGATTCGTGGAAACGGTCGACCGCGGCGAACCAGTTCGACGGTGGTTTGGCATCGCCGCTGTTGTCGCGGTCGTATCCGTTGCCGACGACGGCGGCGCCCGGATCGGCTTTGGCGGTCATGCCGTGGTGCATGCCGGCGAGGACCGCGGCGACGGCCAGATAGGGGTTGGCGTCGGCACCGCACGCGCGATGCTCGACATGCCGGCTCGGCGGCGGGCCGGCGGGGATGCGGAACGAGACGGTGCGGTTGTTGACGCCCCAGGTTGGCGCGACGGGGGCATAGCTGTTCGCCTTGAACCTGCGATAGCTGTTCGCATGCGGCGCGAAGAGCGCGAAGGCGTCGCCGACGCTGTCGATCATGCCGCCGATCGCGTGGCGCAGCGCGGGCGTCCCTTCGGGATCGTCGCTGGCGAAGATGTTGCCGCCCTTGTCGTCGTTGACCGACACATGGATGTGCATCCCGCTGCCCGCCTGTTCGGCGAAGGGCTTGGCCATGAAGGTCGCCTCCAGCCCGTGCTGCTGCGCGATCGCCTTGACCAGCCGCTTGTACATGATCGCATCGTCGCAGGCGCGCAGCGCGTCGGGTTTGTGCCGCAGCGTCAGTTCGAACTGGCCCGGCGCGAATTCCGAAATCGCGCTCTCCAGCGGCAGGTCCTGCACGTCGGTCGCGGCATAGAGCGCATCGAAGAAGGGACGGAAATCGTCGAGTTCGCGCAGGCCATAGACCTCGACATTGCGGGGCGTGTCGCGGCTGTAGCCGGGGCGGGCGGGGCGCACCGACCCGTCGCGCGCGCGGCGCGGATCGAGCAGATAGAATTCCAGCTCGACCGCCAGAACCGGCGTCAGGCCGTCGGCGACGAAGCGGTCGATCACGCCGCCCAGGACATGCCGCGGATCGAGGTCGTGCGGAGTGCCGTCGAGCTCGTAGAAATCGACCAGGAACTGCGCCGCATGGTCGCCGCCCCACGGCGTGCGGACGAGCGTGCCGGGGATCGGCTTCATCGATCGGTCGGCGTCGCCATCTTCCCACACCAGGCCGGTTTCGACCGTGTCCTGCCCGGTGATGTCGACGACGGTGATCGACCCCGGGAACATGCGGCCGCTTTCATAGACCGCCATCACCTCGTGCTGGCGCAGCCGCTTGCCGCGCGGAACGCCGCCCATGTCGGTATAGATCATCTCGATCGAATCGACGTCCGGATTGGCCTTGAAAAACGCCTCGGCCTCCGACCGCGGCGCAATCACGCCCGATGACTTCGACATCGCCCCACTACTCCTTCAACGCTTTGATACAGTCGGCGAAGCCGCCGACCAGCCGGTCGATCTGTGCGTCCGACGTGACCGGGCTCACCAACATCATATTGTGAAACGGCGCCAGCAAAATCCCGCGGTTGGCGAGGAAGAGGTGCGTCGCCGCCTCCAGCGCCGGATGCATCGCTGCCTTCGCCTCGCCACCGTTGCGCGGCGGGGTGGGGCAGGTCAGGAACTCGACGCGGGCGCCGACCTGCGTGACGTGCCAGTCGAGGCCGGCGTCCGCGATCTGCCGTTCCAGACCGCCGACCAGACGCGCCGCGCCGCGCAGCATATGGTCATAGGCCGCGGGCGTGATGACCTGGCCCAGCATCGCGTCCATCGCCGTGATCGCGAGCGCGTTGGCCGACAGAGTGGTGCCGATGCCGCTGTGCCCCGGCGGGCGCGAGCGGTTGAGCGCCGCCATGCGTTCGGCAACCTCTGCGCTGAAGCCATAGACCGCGCAGGGGACGCCGCCGCCGATCGATTTGCCGACGACCATCAGGTCGGGCACCGGCCCATGCGTGCGGCCGTGACCGCCATATCCCGACGAGATGGTGTGCGTTTCGTCGAAGATCAGCAGCGTGCCGGTCTGATCGCACAGTTCGCGCAGCCGCTGGAGAAACCCCGGCGCGTCGCGCACCATGCCGACGTTGGTCATCACCGGTTCGGCCAGCACGCAGGCGATGTCGCCGCCACGCAGCGCGGCGGCGAGCGCGGCTTCGTCGTTGAATTCGATGACCGTCGTCGTGCCGCGCAGGTCGTGAACCTGTCCCACCAGGCTGGCGCGCATTACCGGCGCGCCGTCCTTCAGGTCGACGAAGCCATCGTCGACCGCGCCGTGATAGGCGCCGTTGAAGGTCAGGATCTTCGGCCGCCCGCTGATCCCGCGGCACCAGCGGATGACCGCGCGATTGGCCTCGCTCGCGGTGGTCGTGACCTGCCACTGCGGCAGGCCGAACATCGCCGACAGCCGTTCGGACAGCGCCGCGCCGCGCTCGGTCGGCAGCATGTAGCTGAGCCCTTCGCTTGCCTGCCTGGCCAGCGCGGCGGCGAGGGCGGGGGGCGAATGGCCGAACAGGCTGGCGGTGTCGCCGAGGCAGAAATCGTCATAGCGCTGCCCGTCGATGCTGGTCAGCGTCGCGTCCTTCGCCGACGCGGCGACGATCGGCACCGGGCTGGGCCAATCCTGCATCCAGTGGAAGGGCACCGACTGGAACCAGCCGGTCGCCGCCGCCCGGTGCGCGAAGGCGCGGGGGTTGGCGGCGCGAAAGCGGTCGGCCTCGCGCGCGGCGACACGGGCGATGGCGGCGTTGGCGATCACCCGAGCCGGTCCTTCATCGCATAATAGAGCAGGCCCAGCGTCGCGAGCGGGCGGCGCAGCCACTTGCCGCCGGGAAAGGGTTGCGACGGCAGGCCGGCGAGCACGTCGAAACGCTCGGCGGTTCCGGCCAGCGCCTCGGCGACCAGTTCGCCCGCGATCGTCGTTACCAGCGCGCCATGCCCCGAAAAACCGTGCGCGAAAAAGACGTTCCCGCGTCGCCCGACATGCGGCAGGCGATTCATCGTCACCGCGACCACGCCGCCCCAACCATAATCGATCGGCACATCGGCGACCTGCGGAAAGACTTCCGCCATGAAGGGGCGCACGAAGCCGGTGATGTCGCGCGGCGGCGTCTGCGAATAGCGCTCTCCGCCGCCGAAGATCAGGCGCTTGTCGGCCGAGAGGCGGAAATAGTTGAGCACGAACCGGCTGTCGGCGACCGCGGCGTCGCTCGGCAGCAGCGCGTCGGCATTCGCGAGCGGGGCGGTCGCGATATTATAGTTCATGATCGGGACGGTGTAGCGGCCAAGCTCGGGCTCGACTTCTTCGATCCAGCTATCGGTGGCGTCGATGATATAGCGCGCGGCGACGTGCGCGCGGTCGGTCATCACGCCGGGTCCCTCGCTGCTTTCGGTGACGCGGCGCGCGCATTCGCCTTCCCATATCCGCACGCCGGCCGCTTCGGCAGCGCGGGCCAGGCCGATCGCATAGTTCAGCGGGTGAAAATGGCCGCCCTGCGGATCGTAGACGCCGCCGTGATAAAGGGGGCTGGCGATATGCGTGCCCATATCCTCCTTCGGGACGACGTCGCTGGCATAGCCGAAGCGCGCGGACAGATGCTCCGCCTCGCGACGCATCGCGTCGAAATCCTTCGGCGTCCAAGCCGCCTCGAGATGCCCGGATTTCAGGTCGCACGCGATGGCATGTTTCGCGATGCGGGCGTGGACGCGGTTGTCGCGCCAGCACAGGTCGAACAGCGCGTCGGCGCGCTCGCGGCCGAAGTCTTCCTCCAGCTCCGATGCGGTCCAGCGCAGCCCCGGGATCAGTTGTCCACCGTTCCGGCCCGACGCGCCGAAGCCGATATGGTGGCGTTCGATCAGGATGACCGAAAAGCCACGCTCGGCGCAGGCGAGCGCGGCAGACAAGCCCGTGAACCCGCCACCGATGACCGCGACATCGCACGTGCAATCCCGTTCGTCGAATGCGTGCGGCGGCCAGTCGTGGGCCGTCGCGACATAATGGCTGTGGTTCAGCGGATCGGTCATGGTCGCGGCGCGGTTCAGACCCGCATCAACAGATGTTCGCGCTCCCAGCTCGACACCACCGACTGGTAGTTGAAGAGCTCATAATCCTTCACAGCGAAGAAGATTTCGAAGAAATCGTCGCCCAGCAGGTTGCGCACCTTCTTGCACGACGCGAAGCGATCCAGCGCGGCCTCCAGCGTGCGCGGAAGCGTCCGTGCGCGGTTATAGGCACTGCCGGTAATCGGCTGCGGCGGCACCATGCGGTCGACCATGCCGATGTAGCCGCACACCAGCGACGCGGCGATCGCCAGATAGGGATTGCTGTCGGCGCCGGGCAGGCGGTTCTCGACGCGGCGGTTGTGCTTGTCGGACACCGGCACGCGGAACCCGCACGACCGGTTGTCGACGCCCCATTGGACGTTGATCGGCGCCGCGCTGTCGGGGCGCATCCGTCGAAAGCTGTTCACGTTTGGCGCCCACATCGGCGAAATCTGGGGCATGAAGCGGATCAGCCCCGCGATGTAGCTGCGAAAGGCGGCGCTATCGCGACCGTTCGATGTGGCGAACAGGTTTCGCCCCGTTTCGGCATCGACGACCGACTGGTGGATATGCATCGCGCTGCCCGGCTGGCCCGCCATCGGGTTCGCCATGAAGGTGGCATAGACGTCATGTTGTTTCGCGACGTTGCGCACGACACGCTTGAACAGAAATACCTCGTCGGCCAGCCGCAGCGGGTCGCCGTGGATGAAGTTCACCTCAAGCTGTGCGGCGCCCATTTCGTGGATCATCGTGTCGATATCGAGCCCCATCAGCTCGCAATCGTCATAGATATGATCGATGATGTCCTCATATTCGTTCATCGCTTCCAGCCCGTAAGGCTGGCTCGCGGTCTCGCTGCGCCCCGACCGGCCGACAGGAGGGGTCAGCGGGAAATCGGGGTCGGCGTTCTGCGAGACGAGATAGAATTCGACCTCGGGCGCGATGATCGGTTTCCAGCCCTTTTCCGCGTAGAGGCCGAGCACCTTTTTCAGGATCGTGCGGGGTGCGATGTCGACCTGGGTGCCGTCACCGTTGAGCGTGTCCGCGATGACGAAGGCCGTCGGCGAGGTAAAGCCGGGCGCGACGCAGATTGCGCTGGGATCGGCGATCAATATCTTGTCGGGATCCTTGTCCCAGATGTCGTCGATATCCTCGGGATAATGGCCGTCGATCGTGCAGATGAAGACGCTGCCGGGAATGCGCAGCGACTTGTCCTTGACCGAGGAGAGGAACTTCTTTGCCGGCAGAACCTTGCCGCGTTGAACCCCGTTGATGTCGGGTACGATACATTCGACTTCGTCGATTTTATGGTCGCTGATCCATTGTTCCAGATTGACTGACATGAGCCCCCGATTGGGCCGAGGAGTCGGCCCGTTGTGGAGCGGGCAGCGTATCGCAAGGTTGGACGGAGCGCCAGAGGGGACGTTATTCCGCCATTTTCGGCATTGTTTGATGCCGGAATCTTTGCTTGCGCGACACGGGCGCGTCTTCATTCTCGTTACGTCGGGCTTGACCGGGTGTCGGGCTTTTCCCCAAGACAGGCGTGCTCCCGACCGGGTGGGGGCGAATGATTGCCAGCATGGATGCGCCCCGGAAGGAGACGATGGTGATGAGGGGTGAAAACGACCAACTGGCCTCCTTCTGGATGCCGTTTACCGCCAATCGGGCGTACAAGGCGCATCCGCGCCAGCTCGTGTCGGCCAGAGGAATGCATTATCAGTCGAGCGACGGTCGAGAGATTCTCGACGGCACCGCGGGCCTGTGGTGCAGCAATGCGGGACATTGCCGTCCGGAGATTACGGAAGCGATCGCAAAGGCCGCGGCGACACTGGATTTCGCGCCGACCTTTCAACTCGGCCATCCGCTGCCGTTCGAGCTTGCGCAGCGGCTCGCGGCGCTGATGCCCGATGGGCTCGACCGCATTTTCTTCACCAACAGCGGGTCCGAGTCGGTCGACACCGCGCTCAAGATCGCGCTCAATATCCAGCGCGCAAAGGGGCAGGGGACACGCACCCGCCTGATCGGCCGCGAGCGCGGCTATCACGGCACGGGCTTCGGCGGGATCAGCGTCGGTGGCCTCGTCAACAATCGGCGTGCATTCGGCACCGGCCTGCCCGGCGTCGACCATCTTCGCCACACGCACGACATCGCGCGCAACGCCTTCTCGCGCGGTTTTCCGCAGCACGGCGCCGAACTCGCCGACGACCTTCAGCGGCTTGTCGATCTTCATGGCGCGGAGACGATCGCGGCGGTGATCGTCGAGCCGATGGCGGGGTCGACCGGGGTGCTGGTTCCGCCCGTCGGCTATCTCCAGCGGCTGCGCGAGATTTGCGACCGGCACGGCATCATCCTGATCTTCGACGAGGTGATCACCGCCTTCGGCCGCGTCGGCGCCGCCACGGCATCGGAGGCGTGGGGCGTCACCCCCGACATCATCACGATGGCGAAGGGCCTGACCAACGCCGCGGTGCCGATGGGCGCGGTCGCGGTGAGGCGCGAACTGCACGACGCGGTGATCGACAGCGTGCCGGGCGGCATCGAGCTGTTCCACGGTTACACCTATTCGGGCCATCCGCTTGCAAGCGCCGCGGGCCTTGCCACGCTGGATATTTACGCCCGCGACGGGCTGTTCGATCGCGTGAACGCGCTGTCGGCCTATTGGGAGGAGGCGGCGCACAGCCTGAAGGGGCGGCGCCACGTCATCGACATCCGCACCATCGGCCTGGTCGCGGGCATCGAGCTGGATCCGCGTGCGGGGGCGCCGACCGCGCGCGCGAACGAATTGTTCCAGGCTTGTTTCGACAATGGCCTGCTCGTTCGGGCGACCGGCGACATCATCGCGCTGTCGCCGCCGCTGATCGTCGAGAAGAGCCACATCGACGAGATGTTCGCGAAGATTGCCGATCTTCTCGATCGGATCGACTGACGACGGGGGCCGCTCCGGCCCGCTGCGCCTTTTGCTGAATGGCGAAAATATTTGCGGGGAGCCGGGAACCATCGGGCAGCGCAGACGTTTCAATTACCTACTCGATCGAAAGTGAAGGTAGAATTTGCTCCTGTCTTCGGACGGAAGCTAGGGAGCCCCGCCGCAGAAATGCGACGGGGCTTACTCGTTTCCGGGCATTGGTCTTTTCAAAGATTTGGGAATTCGGGTTGCCGGCATCAGCGGGTTTTCGCGGCCGACATGCCGGATGCTCCGTCGCTCCGCTTGCGCCGACATGAACGGCGCGCGGTTTCTGCGACAATTTGCGACAATTTTTCGTTCATTCGGCAACGGACTGGGACAAATAGGGCCTAGAACGGCTTCATCGGGACGCCCCACCGGCTCCCTCGACGAGGAGTTCGTTACGTGAAGAAGAAAATTTCGCTTTTGACGCTGGGCGCCGCGCTGATCGCCGTGCCCGTCCTGGCCGCTCCCGGCCTGAAGGCCGGCGCCGACGGCAATGGCACCGTGACTCGCGCCGAGGCGCAGGCCCATGCCGCCGAGCGGTTCGCCAAGCTGGATGTGAACAAGGATGGCAAGCTCGATGCGAGCGACCGCGCCGCCAAGCGCGCCGAAATGCAGGCGCAGATGTTCGAACGTCTCGACGCGAACAAGGACGGCAGCATCAGCAAGGCCGAATGGGATCAGCACGCTGCCGATCGCGACGCCAAGCGAGCGGAGCGCGGCGAGAAGCGCGCCGACGCCGGTGAAGGCAAGCGCGGCATGCGCGGCCATCACGGCAAGCGCGGCGGCCATCACGGCATGATGATGGGCCGCGCCGACGCGAACGGCGACAAGGTCGTCAGCCAGGCCGAGTTCCAGACCGCGGCGCTCGCGCGCTTCGATGCGGCCGATACGAACAAGGACGGCAAGGTGACGGCCGAGGAACGCGCCGCACAGCGCGAAGCCTGGAAGGCGAAGGCCGGCGAGTGGCGCGCGAAGCGCGGCGCGGCGCCGGCCGCTCCGACAGGCGAATAAGGACATGGCACGGGGCAGCGGTGACGGGCAGGTCATCCTCCCCCTCCCGGCATTGCCTTTGCCGCCGGCCCCTGCCAGCATCGCCCACCGGTCCATTGCGACCGGTGGGCGAACTACTGCATTTTACGGACAATTGATGACCGAGACCCCGCGTATCCTGTTGATCGACGACGAGCCTTCGATCCGCGAGCCGCTCTCCGAATATCTGGAGGCGCAGGGCTTTGCCGTGACCGATGCGGCGAGCGCTGCCGAAGCGCGGTCGGTGCTGCGTGCGCAGTCGGTAGACCTGGTCGTCAGCGACATCATGATGCCGGGCGAGGACGGGCTGTCGCTTACCCGCCATCTGCGCGAAACGAGCAGCATTCCGGTGATCCTGCTGACCGCGCGCGCCGAGGATACCGAACGGATCATCGGGCTGGAGATCGGCGCCGACGATTATGTCGTCAAACCCTTCAACCCGCGCGAACTGGTCGCGCGTATCCGGACCGTGCTGCGGCGGACGCAGGCCGGCGGACGCGCGCTCGACACCAGCGGGACGAGCTATGCCTTCGGTCGCTGGGTGCTGCGCGAGATCGAGCGCGTGCTGGTCGACGACGACGGGAACGAGGTCGCGCTGTCGTCGGGCGAATATCATCTGCTGCAGGCGCTGCTGCGCCATCCGCGCCAGGTGATGAGCCGCGACCGGCTGCTCGACCTTGTCCGCGGGCGCGAGGCCGACATCTTCGACCGCGCGATCGACAATCTGGTCAGCCGCCTGCGCAAGAAGATCGAGGAAGACCCGGCGCATCCGCAGATCGTCAAGACCGTGTGGGGCGGCGGCTATACGCTCGCGTGCGAGGTCAAGCGGATGGGCCCCGCCGCGTGAAACTGCGCCTTTGGCCCAAAAGCCTGGTCGGCCAGCTTGTCTTTGCCGTCGCGGTGATGCTGTTCGTGGCGCAGGCGATCAACTTCGTGTTGCTGTCGCGCGGCATGAAGCAACAGGCGCTCGCGCACGGTGGCGGCATGGCCGTCGCGCGCGTGATCGACGCAATCGAGCGCGACCGGCGGGGCGATCGGCCCCACGGCGGGCGCGGCGTACGGGAACGCAATCAGAAGATGGTCGTCTCGACCCAGCCGCTGCCGCCGCCGCCCGGCGCGGTACGGATGCCCGAACTGGCCGCCTATGTTTCCGGCCTGCTGGCCGAAGCCGACCTGCAGGCGGACAGCGTCGATGCCTGGGCATTGCCGCAACGCCAGCGGATGCAGAGGCAGAATTTCCCGCGCGTCGTCGTCGTGACGGCGAAGGTCGAGGGCCGCTATTATTCGGTGCGGTCGCGCGTGCCCGCGGGCGGAAACAAGCTGCAGGGCTTTCTGGTCTGGCAGACGCTGTCGCTGTACCTGTTGCTGCTGATCCCCATCATCGTCATCGCCTATCGCGCGGCGGCGCCGCTGCGCGACCTGACGCGCGCCGCGCGGACCAACCCCGCGCTGCGCGACGCCACGCCGCTGGAAGAGGCCGGACCTTCGGATGTGCGCGACCTGATTGCGGCCTTCAACGCCTATCGCACGCGGATCGCGACGATGCTGTCCGACAAGGACCGGATGCTGGGCGCGGTCGGGCACGACCTGCGCACCCCGCTCGCCAGCCTGCGCGTCCGCGTCGAGCAGATCGACAATGAGGTGCTGCGCGAAAAGATGATCGCGTCGATCGAAGAGATGACCGCGATGCTGACCGACATATTGTCGCTGGCGCGGTCGGGCGCCGGTACCGAGACGCAGGAGCGCGTCGACCTGCGCGCGCTCGTCGGCGAACTGGCCGGCGATTACCGCGAGCAGGGCAAGGACGTCGGCATCGGCGAGACCGCCGACGCCGCGGTGCTGGCGCGGCCGATGTTGCTGCGCCGCGCGTTGCGCAATCTTATCGACAATGCACTGGCCTATGGCGTGCGGGCGCGGCTGTCGGTCGCGGTCGAAGTGGTCGACGGAGAGGCGCGGATCATCGTGTCCGACGACGGCCCTGGCCTGACCGACGAGCAGATCCGGACGCTGGTCGAACCCTTCGCGCGCGGCGAGCAGTCGCGCAACCGCGCGACGGGCGGCGCCGGGCTGGGCCTGTCGATCGCGCGCGAGATCGCGAGCGGCGAGGGCGGGACGCTGACGCTTGCCAATCGCGCCGGTGGCGGCGGCCTCGACGCGGTGATCGCGCTGCCGCTTCAGGCGTAGATCGCGATCGCCTGACTGCCGCTTAGCACCGGTTCGCCGGCGCGGTTCCACAGCATCATGTCCTGCACCGACACGCCCTGGCGGGCAAAGCCGGTCTTGGCAGACAACAGCCACCAGCCGTCGTCGGTCTGCGGCGTGCCGGTGAGCATATTGACCGTCCAGTTCATCGAGCTGATCGGCCCGAACTCGCTGAACAGCGCCATCGCCGCGGGCGGCAGCGCGTCGCCCATCGCGAGCAGCGCGACGGCGGGGTGGCATGCGGGCTCCTCGACGAAGCGAACCCAGGTCAGATATTCGCCGACCTCGCCCTTCCAGCTGAACCGCGGTCCCGTCGTCGGGCGCATGTCGAAATGGCGCACGAAGCTGGGCCGCGCCTTGTGATCGGGGACGGGCGCCAGCGTTTCGGGATCGGGCGCATCGGGCATGGACAGGCGGTTGTGGTCGAGATGGCTCTTGCGGTCGCCGGAGAAGGCAAAGACCGCCGCGGTGCCAAAACCCTGATCGCTCGACACGCCGGCGTCGACGAACAGGCTGGATTTCGACTGGCGCAGTACGCGGGTGGAGACGGTGCAATCGCCGCCGACCGGGCCGACGAAGCTGATCTGCGCATAGCGAAGCGGCGTTTCGGTCGGGTGGAGCGCCATCGTGCCCGCCAGCGCGACCGCCGAGCTGATCCCGCCATAGGCGGTGCGGCCTTGCATCCAGCCATCGTCGATATGCGCCTTCGCGACATCGCCATCGATGCGCACGGTCGAGAGAAGCGCGTCGAGCGCGCTGGGAGAGCTTGTCATCTTTTGCTTATTCCTCGATCTGGAAAGTCAGTCCGGCATTGGCGGTGAGCCGCGCGATCAGCGCGTCGCCGAGCAGCGCACCCGGGGTCCAGACCCCGCCGCCGCCCTTGTTTTCGAGCAGCGCCATGCCGGTTTCGGCAAGCATCTTGGACGTCGAGCCATAGCCGGGGTCGCGGTCGCCCTGTACCGAGGCGCGCACCGTCGTTCCGTCGGGATATTCGCCGATGAACAGGATGTCGTAGAAACCGTTCTCGCGCTCTTCCTTGCTCGGGCCTTCGCCGGGCTTGATACTGGGGTCGAAGGGGTTCGCCTTTGCCATCGCTTCGGCCATCGCCTTTCCGGCGTCGCCGATCGTGGTCATCACCATTTCGTCATAGACCAGGTCGTCGCCCCACGGATGGCCGAGCAGGAAGTTGGTGCGATGCACATTCTTGGTGTTGATCGGCGCCATGACGAAGGGCGCGGTCCACGTGCCGGTCGCGCCGTCATATTCTGGAACCAGCCCGGTCGGCTGCGACGGTCCCTCGAATCCCGGGGTCAACGCGAAGGAAGATTTCAGAAGCAGCGCGAGCGATGGCTTCTTCGCGATCGCCTTCAGCGTTTCGGTCAGGCTCGCGATCGTGCCGCCCGACGCGCCGCCCGCCATCTTGCGGACACGGCCCTTGACGCGCGGCGCTGGCTTGCCGTGACGCTTCACCGCCTCGGCCTGCAGGAAGGAGACGCCCAGATCGAACGGGATCGAATCGAACCCGCACGAAAAGGTAATGCGCGCGCCCGACGCTTTCGCGGCCTCTTCATGCGCGTCGATCATCTCGCGCATCCAGCCCGGTTCGCCGCAGAGATCGGCATAGGCGGTACCCGCGCGAACGCAGGCCGCGACGAGTTCATTGCCATAGAGCTGGTACGGGCCGACGGTCGTCAGCACGACCCGGGTGCTTTCGGCCATCCGGTCGAGGCTGCCCGGATCGGCGGCATCGGCGACGACCAGCGGCGTTTCTTCGTCGGCGCCGATCAGGTCGCGGACCTCGGCAAGCTTTTCGAGGCTCCGCCCCGCCATCGCCCATCGGGGCGCATCCTTGCGGCCCTTGTACTGATGCGCGAGATATTCGGCGACGAGGCGACCGGTAAAGCCCGTTGCGCCATAGACGATGATGTCGAGATCGCGGCCCGAAGTCATGGCAAACCTCCCTTTACGTAAACGTTAAGTAGAGGCTAGCGCAGAGCGCACGCGATGCCAAGCGTGAAGCGTCAGCGGCGCCACCAGGGGCGCTGGACGACCACCGGAGCGTCGACCGCTTCCGCACGTCCTTCGGCGCGAGCGGCACGCAGTTCGGCTTCATGCACGTCGATCTCGTCGCGCCGTTTGCGGCGAAGCGCGTCATAGCTCCAGCGCGTGTTGCCATAGCCGAACAGGCAGAGCAGGCCGCCCGCGATTGCGAGATTCTTCATCGCCATCATCGCCTGCATCGGGTCGGTGAACTCGCGATGGAAGAACAGGATCGTCAGCAGCACGAAGGCGGCGAGCAGCACCGAAAAGAACCGCGAATAAATGCCGAGCGCGATGCACGCACCGGCGATCAGTTCGAACAGGCCCGTGGGAACCGCCAACCAGCCGGGCAGGCCGGCGGCGGATATCATCGCCTGCGTATCGGCGACGTGGATCAGCTTGTTGATCCCGGATACGATGAAAATGACGGCGATGAACAGGCGGCCGATGAAGACGGCGATCATGGACATGGATAATCCTCCACTCGCGCCCCATCCGCTATGCGGATAGGACGCGCGGAGTCCGGCACTGGTTCCGTGATCAGAGCTTGGGCAGCGTGACGCCCTTTTGGCCCATATATTTGCCCGCGCGATCCGCGTAGCTCGTCTCGCAGGGTTCGTTGCCCTGCAGGAACAGGAATTGGCACGCGCCTTCGTTGGCGTAAATCTTGGCGGGCAGGGGCGTGGTGTTCGAAAACTCCAGCGTCACATGGCCTTCCCAGCCGGGTTCCAGCGGGGTGACGTTCACGATGATACCGCAGCGGGCATAGGTCGACTTGCCGAGACAGATGACGAGCACATCGCGCGGGATACGGAAATATTCGACCGTCCGCGCGAGCGCGAAGCTGTTCGGCGGGATGATGCAGACCTCGGTTTCGCGGTCGACGAAATTCTTGGGATCGAATGACTTGGGGTCGACGATCGTGCTGTCCACATTCGTGAAGATCTTGAATTCGGGCGCGACGCGCGCGTCATAACCATAGGATGACAGGCCATAGCTGATGCAGCCGTCGCGGCGCTGCGCCTCCACGAAAGGTTCGATCATGCCCTGCGTCCGGGCGGCTTCGCGAATCCATTTGTCGGAAAGAATGGCCATGAGCGTCTCTTGAAAGGGCAACGCGGTTTGCGCAAGCGGTCAGTGGAACTAACTGTTTCCCAGCGAAAGCCGAGGCCGGGAACGTTCAAAAACACGAAGGCGGCGTGGGTCACGGAGCCCCGCTTTCACCGGGGAGCGGCGGGCGAATGCCCGCTATTCGATCAGGCCCAAATCCTTGGGCCCGAAGGCGGCGGGAAGCAGCTCGCTGAGCCGGTAGCTTTTGACCGCCGTGCCGTCACCGGAGGCGCAGTGGACCAGGACATCGGTCTTCGACCGTTCGGCCGCCTCGTTCAATATCTGACGGCAACGGCCGCACGGATTGACCGGATCGCTGCCGATCAGATCGTCGCCCTGGGGCCGTCCGCCGATGATCGCGACCTCGGCCAGTTCGCCGATCCAGCCTTCGTTCGCGATCTTCGCCACCGCGCTGGTTTCGGCACAGAGCGTCAGGCCATAGCTGGCATTTTCGACATTGGCGCCGGTGACGACGTCGCCATTCTTCAGCAACAGCGCGGCACCGACATGAAAGCCCGAGTAGGGCGCATAGGCGCGGCTCGCGGCATCGCGCGCAGCGGCGATCAGGGCGTCGCGGGTCTCGCTCATTGTGTGTCTCCTTGCGGGCGCAGCACGTTCCACCCGACTGTGCCGTCGGCGCCGGTCAGGCGTATATGGCTATTCGCCTGCCACATTGCCCAGGGGTGCGCGCCATAATCGGGCTCGAAGAAGTCGCGCCGCAGCCAGGTCGTGCGCGCGATCCCCTGTGTCACCTTGTAATCGGCCTCGAACGATGGGCCGGGCGCGATCAGGCTGCGCTTTCCGCTATGCGCCTCGATCTGCGCGAGGAAGGTCGCGAGTTCGGAAAGCAGCAGCGCACGCGTCGGGCGGTCGGGGCAGCGATCATCATAGTCGAGCCACACCACGGCGGGCAGCGCGTCGGCGCGCCGCGGGACGTGGCGGATGAAGTTCGCGGCCTGATCGGTGGCGAGCTGGCACAGGCTGTAACGATGGATCGCGCCGATCTGTACGCCGACCTCACGTGCGGCCGCCAGGTTGCGCGTGAAGGTCGGATCCAGCCCGGCGGTTCCGTCGGTCGCGACGACATAAGCGAAATCGGCGCCGGCAGCCTTGATCGAGCCCCAGTGCACGTCGCCGTTATCGGCCGAAATCGTCACGCCCTGGATCGGAAAGCGGGTGCGGTCGGGTGTCCAGCGCGCCGCCCACCACAGCGCAAGGCCGGCGAGCAGCACGACCGCGAGCAGTCCGCCCGCGACGCGGCGGAGGAAATGCGCGACCTTGGCCTTCCAGTCGCGCGCCACGCTCTTTGCTTTGCTGGCCGCCCCGGTCGCCATCTCAGCCCTTGATGTGAAGTACGCAGATCAGCGTGAACAGCCGCCGCGCGGTATCGAAATCGACCGCGATCTTGCCGTCGAGCCGGTCCATCAGCATCTCCGCCGCCTCGTTATGCAGTCCGCGGCGCGCCATATCGACGGTCTCGATCTGTTGCGCGGTTGAGGTCTTGATGGCCTGATAATAGCTGTCGCAGATCGCGAAATAGTCGCGGATCGGACGGCGGAAGCGGCCGAGGCCCAGGATAACGGCCTCCAGCGGCGAGCCGTCTTCGCGGCTGATTTCAAAGATCAGCCGGCCTTCCTCGACGCGAAGCATCAGCCGATAGGGGCCGGCATAGCCGTCGGGGTGGCCGCGTTGCGGCACGAATTTATTGTCCTCGATCAGGTCGAAGATCGCGACGCGCCGTTCCTGCTCGACGTCGGGGTTGCGCCAGACGATCGAGCCCTCGTCGAGCTCGACCGAAATGATGCGTTGTTTGGAAGGGTCGGCGTCGGTCATGCTGCAAGTGCTTCTACTTGCCGCGCCGCGAAGGGCAAGGGGGCGGACTTATTCACAGCATTCCACAGATATGATATGCAGGACGATATCGTCGCTTGTGCCGATCCGCGCCCCGACGCATTAAGATCGTCATGGCTGAACTAGCACTCTTTCCGGCCCCGGTCGCCACCGGGGAAGAACGTCAATTACCTCGGAATATCGAGGCTGAAGCCGCTTTTCTGGGCGCGATCCTGATCGACAACCGAGTCGTCGAGGATTTGCCGGTGCAACTTAACGCCGCGCATTTCTTCGAGCCGCTGCACGGCCGCATCTTTCAGCAGGCGATGGCGCTGATCGAACGCAACAGCATCGCGACGCCGGTGACGCTCAAACCCTTTTTCGAGAATGACGAGGCGATGAAGGCGGTCGGCGGGGTCGGCTATCTGGCGCAGCTTACGGGCAGCGGCGCCGGCCTGATCGGCGCGCGCGACTTCGCGCGGCAGATTTTCGACCTTGCCTTGCTGCGCGAACTCGTCGGCGTCGGGCGCGGGCTCGTCGATGGCGCGCTTGATACGAGCGAGAGCGTCGATCCGCATGCGCAGATCGAGGAAGCCGAAACCGCACTCTATCGCGTCGCGGGCGGCGAGGCCGAGATGGGGTCGGTCAAAAGCTTCAGCGCGGCGAGCCTGACCGCGCTGCAGGCGGCCGAGCGCGCGCTGAATTCGGGCGGTCACCTGTCGGGTATCACGACCGGTATCGGCAGCATGAACGCCAAGATCGGCGGCATGCACAATTCCGACTTGATGATCCTTGCCGGACGTCCGGGCATGGGCAAGACATCGCTGGCGACGAATATCGCCTATAATGCCGCCGAACGTTTTCGCCGCGACGAAGAGGATGGCATCCCGCCCGAAAAGAATATGGGCGCGAAGGTTGCCTTCTTCAGCCTTGAAATGTCGGCCGACCAGCTCGCAACGCGTGTGCTTGCCGAACAGTCGGGCGTGTCGGGCGAGGCGCTGCGCATGGGCAAGATCAGCAAGGAGCAGTTTCAGCAACTGAGCCGCGCCGCGCAGGCGCTGCAGACGCTGCCGCTGTTCATCGACGACACGCCGGGCCTGACGATCGCCAGCCTGCGCACGCGCGCGCGCCGCCTGCAGCGCCGGCACGGCATCGGCTTCATCATCGTCGACTATCTGCAGCTGTTGCAGGGGTCTTCGAAGAGCGGCGACAATCGCGTTCAGGAAATTTCCGAAATCTCGCGTGGTCTCAAGACCTTGGCCAAAGAGCTTCATGTGCCGGTGATGGCGCTGTCGCAGCTCAGCCGTCAGGTCGAAAGCCGCGAGGACAAGCGCCCCCAGCTCTCCGACCTTCGCGAATCGGGCTCGATCGAACAGGACGCCGACATGGTGCTCTTCGTGTTCCGCGAGGATTATTATGTCGCGGCGCGCGAACCCAAGCGTCCGGTCGAGGGCGACGACGTCAAGATTCATGCGGCGCACGAGGAATGGGCGGCGGAGATGGAGCGCGTCTTTGGTCTGGCCGAAGTCATCGTCGCGAAATCGCGTCACGGTTCGACCGGCAAGATTCGCATGCACTTCGAGGCGAAGACGACGAAGTTCAGCGACCTGGCCGACGAGAGCATGGCCTACGCCGATTACGAGTAACGCCTGATCGGCCGACCTTCGGTGCCGCGAAATCCTCGGTCATTGCGAACGAAGCAATGACGTTTTGGAGGGTTTGTCAGAACGCCGGGTCGTTCGCCGGATTGTCGTCGATCGGCGTCACGGCCTCGTGGATGCCGCACTCGGTCTTGTCCCAGCCGCGCCAGCGGCCCGAGCGAGGGTCTTCGCCGGGCTGTACCTTCGACGTGCAGGGCGAGCAGCCGATCGAGGGATAGCCCTCGGCCTCCAGCGGGTGGCGCGGCAGGTCGTGTTCGGCAAAATAGGCGTCGAGCGCGTCGCGCGTCCAATTGGCGAGCGGGTTGAACTTCAGCCGGCCGGTGTTGCCGTCGAGTTCGAAGCGCGGCAGCCCGGTGCGCGTCGACGACTGAAAGCCCTTGCGGCCGGTGATCGAGGTATCGAAGTCGGTCAGCGCGCGCTCAAGCGGCTTTACCTTGCGGATTTCGCAGCAGCCGTCGGGGTCGTAGGACCAGCGAAGCTCGGTCGCGTCCTTCGCGGCGAGGTCGGCGGGATCGGGCGCCAGGTTGACGATGTTCAGTCCCAGCCGCTCCGCGAGCGTGTCGCGATAGGCGAGCGTTTCGGGGAAATGCTTTCCGGTATCGAGGAAAAGCACCGGCATTTCGGGCGCGACGCGACTCACCAGGTGGAGCAGCACCGCGCTTTCGGCGCCGAAGCTCGACACGATGGCGGTCTCGCCAAGCAGCCCCGCGCCGATCACGCTCGCGACGACCTCTGCGGCGTCCTGGCCACGGAAAAGGTTGTTGAGACGGATGACGTCGGCCTGCGTGAAACGCGGGGCCACGTCGATCCGGTCGCGGGTGCGATCCTCTGCGGAGCCCTTGACGTCAGCCATGCCGAAGCTTCCAGATCGGCACCGCGCCATCGGCGGCGCCCTGATAATGTTCGGGCCACCGCGTCAGTGCGGCGTCGACATCGGCGGCATTGAGCGGCTTTTCGGGCGAGAAGCTGTCGAAACCGCACCGCTTCATATAGGCGATCTGGTCGACGAGGACGTCGCCCTGCGCGCGCAGTTCGCCCGTATAGCCCGCTTCGCGCAGGATGCGCGCCGAGCTGTAGCCACGCCCGTCGCGGAACTTCGGAAAGGCGACCTCGATCAGCGCGAGCCGGTCGAGATGCGGGATCAGCGCGCGGGCATCCTCGTCGGGTTCGAGCCGAACCGCGGTCGCGTTCGATTGCGACAGGAAAGAGTCGAGGGTGACCGCGGGTTCTTCGCCGTCGCTATGCAGATGCTCAACCATAGATCGCCTCCTTGAAGGGGGCCATGCCGATGCGGCGGAAGGTGTCGACGAAGCGCTCGCCCTCGGTGCGCTGAGCCAGGTAGGTGTCGGTAACGCGTTCGATCGCATCGACCACGCCGTCCTCGTCGAAGCCGGGGCCGGTGATCGTGCCGAGGCTGACGTCCTCCGCACCCGATCCGCCGAGCAGCAGCTGATAATTTTCGGTGCCTTTGCGGTCGACCCCCAGGATGCCGATGTGGCCGGCATGGTGGTGGCCGCAGGCGTTGATGCAGCCCGAAATCTTGAGCTTCAGCTCGCCGAGTTCGCGCTGGCGGCCGAGGTCGGCAAAGCGCGACGCGATCTTTTGCGCGACCGGGATCGAGCGCGCATTGGCAAGGCTGCAATAATCGAGACCGGGGCAGGCGATGATGTCGCTGATCAGGTCGAGGTTCGGCGTCGCGAGCCCCGCCTCGTCCAGCTTTTGCCAGAGCGCGTAGAGATCGGCCTTGCGGACATGCGGCAGCACGATGTTCTGCGCGTGGGTGACGCGCAGCTCGTCATGGCTGTACGTCTCGGCAAGGTCCGCCATCAGGTCGATCTGCGCCGACGAGGCATCGCCGGGAATGCCGCCGACGGGCTTGAGGCTGATGTTGACGATCGCGTGGCCGGGCACCTTGTGCGCGGCGACATTCTGGTCGACCCACACCGCGAAATCGGGATCGCTGCGATCGATCGCGTCGGGCGCCGACGCATCGAGCGCGGGCGGCGCGAACTGCGCGGCGATACGGTCGAACTCGGCGCGCGGCGGGTCGATGCCCAGCGATTTTACATGCGCATATTCTTCTTCGACCTGTCGGGCATATTCCTCCGCCCCCAGCTCGTGGATCAGGATCTTGATCCGCGCCTTGTAGATATTGTCGCGGCGGCCGTAGCGGTTATAGACGCGCAGGCATGCCTCGGCATAGCTCAGCATATCCTCGAGCGGCACGAAATCCTTGATCAGCGGTGCCACCATCGGGGTGCGGCCCATGCCGCCGCCGACATAGAAAGCGGCGCCATGGACGCCGTCTCGCTCGACGATCTGAATGCCGATGTCGTGAAGCCGCATCGCCGCGCGATCTTCCTCGGCGGCGATCACCGCGATCTTGAACTTGCGCGGCAGATAGCTGAATTCGGGATGGAAGCTCGACCATTGGCGGAGCAGTTCGGCCCACGGGCGCGGATCGGTCAACTCGTCGGCCGCGGCGCCCGCCCACTGGTCCGAGCTGATGTTGCGGATGCAATTGCCGCTCGTCTGGATCGCGTGCATCTCGACCGACGCCAGGCCGGCGAGGATCGCGGGCGCATCCTCCAGCTTGATCCAGTTGTACTGGAGATTCTGGCGCGTGGTGAAATGGCCGTAGTCGCGGTCATATTTGCGCGCGATGTGCGCGAGCATGCGCATCTGACGGCTGTCGAGCGTGCCATAAGGAACGGCGACGCGCAGCATATAGGCGTGCAGCTGGAGATAGAGGCCGTTCATCAGGCGCAGCGGCTTGAACTGATCCTCGGTAATCTCGCCGGCGAGGCGACGGCGCACCTGATCCGAAAATTCGGCGACGCGGGCGTCGACCATCTGCTGGTCATATTCGTCATATTTATACATGTCAGATCACCCAGTCGCCGGCCGCGGGATCGGCGGGTTTCAGTGTCAGGTCGGGGCGCACGGTGGGGCCGAGCGCGCGAATGCGGTCCTTGATGTGCGCGGGGCGCGGACCGTCGGCGGTCTGTTCGCCGGCGATGATATAGGGCGCGTTGACGCGGCGTGCGCCCTCCTCGGCGGCGGCGATCGCGTCGCCCGCCTCGCCGACGTCGGCGGCGTCCTCGATATGCAGCGACCAGTCCGCACCGGTCCACCAGGTGACAAATCCTGTTTTCAGGTCATTGCCCGTCAGCAGCTTCATGAGAAATCCCTTATTTTTGCGGCGACGCCCGGCGCGCCGAGGCAGTCGAGCGCGTCAGCGCGCGCCGCGACCTTGCCGACGATGATCAGGGCCGGGCTGGCTACTTTCTCGCGCGCGACAAGGTCGCCGAGATCGGTGAGGAGGGTACGAAGAACGCGTGCATCGGCGGTGGTCCCGCGCTCGACGACGGCGACCGGCAGGTCGGGCGAGACGCCGTCCGCGATCAGCTTGTCGGCGATGGCGGTCGCGGTGGCGAGGCCCATGTAGATCACCAGTGTCCGACCGACGCCCGCCAGCCCCGACCAGTCCTGGTCGGTCAGGTCCTTGCACTGGCCGGCGACGAAACTGACCGCGCTCGCGTCCTCACGGTGGGTGAGGGGAAGGCCGGCCTGCGCGGCACAGCCTGCCGCGGCGGTGATGCCGGGCACGACCTCAACCGCGATGGCCGCCTCGCGGGCCGCGTCGAGTTCCTCGCCGCCGCGACCGAAGATGAAGGGATCGCCGCCCTTCAGGCGAACGACCTGCTTGCCGGCCAGCGTTTCGCGGACGATAAGCTCGTTGATCAGTTCCTGCTTCATCGTATGGCGGCTGCGCTGCTTGGCGACGCTGATCCGCTCGACATGCGCCGGGATCAGCGCGAGCACGCCGTCACCGACCAGGCCGTCGTGGACGACCAGATCCGCCGTCTGCAACAGCCGCGCGGCGCGAAGCGTCAACAGGTCGGGATCGCCGGGACCGGCGCCGACGAGCCACAGCTTGCCCGCGGAAGGGAGAGTCTTTTCCATGCAGGCTAGATGATCCCGCGACCCCGGAATGGCAAAGCAGGCTTTGTTGACGGTGATGAAGGTAAAATTGCGCCGGCATTCGGTGACCGTCGTAGTCGGTCCGGATCAAGTCCGGGATGGCGGGTCGCGCTAAAGAAAGCCCTTGCGCACCAGCTGCGATCCCTCGGGATCGCGCAGGCCCACGCCGATCGAGGCGCGAAGCGCGTCGCTTTCGGCGCTCGCGACCGGATAGGCGCAATAATCGGCGGCATAGAAGGCGCTGGGGCGATGGTTGCCCGACAGGCCGATCCCGCCGAAGGGCGCGGCTGACGAGGCGCCGTTCGTCGGACGGTTCCAGTTGATCACGCCCGCGCGGGCATTCGCCCAGAACTGGTCGTAAATCTGCGGGCTTCCGCCGATGAGTGACGCCGACAGGCCGAAGCTGGTATTGTTCGCCTCTGCGATTGCCGCCTCGAAACTGTCGACGCGGGTGACCTGCAGCAAAGGACCGAACAGTTCGATATCGGGGCGTTCGGGCATCGACGTCACGTCGATGATGCCGGGCGTCAGGAACGGGCGGCCCGCGATCGGCCGCGACATGTGACGGATCACCTGGCCGCCGTTCGACATCAGGATCAGAAAGCTTTCGGTCAGGTGGTCGGCCGCCTCATTGTCGATCACCGGGCCCATATAGGGGGCGGGGTCGGCGTGCGGATGGTCGACGATCAGCCGGTTGGCCAGCGTCTTGACCTCTTCCAGCAGGCGGTCGGCCATGCTTTCCTTGACGATCAGGCGGCGCGCGTTGCTGCACCGCTGGCCCGCGCTCAGGAAGGCGGACTGGACGACCAGGATCGCCGCGGTCGCGATGTCGGCGGTGTCCCAGACGACGATCGGATTGTTTCCGCCCATCTCCAGCGCCAGAATCTTGCCTGGCTTGTCGGCAAACTGGCGATTGAGCGCGACTCCGGTACGGGCCGACCCCGTGAAGAGGAGGCCGTCGATCCCGTCATGTCCGGCCAGCGCCTTGCCGGTTTCAGGCCCGCCGATGACAAGGCGCAGCACTTCTTGCGGCACGCCGGCGCTGTGGAAGAGTTCGACCAGCTTCGCGCCGACGGCGGGGGTCTTTTCGGACGGCTTGAACACGACCGAATTGCCCGCGAGCAGCGCGGGTACGATATGGCCGTTCGGAAGATGGGCCGGGAAATTATACGGGCCGAGTACCGCCAGCGCGCCGTGCGGCTTGTGGCGCACCGCGTTGCGCAGCCCCATCGCGCCTTCGATGCGGCGATTGGGGGTGCGTTCGGCATAGGCCTTGATCGAAATATCGATCTTGTTGGCGACCGATTCGACCTCGGTACGCGCTTCCCACAGGGGCTTTCCGGTTTCGCGCGCGATCAGATCGGCCAGGGCATCGCTGTCGGCCTTCACGCGATCGGCGAAGCGGCGCAGCGTTTCGGAGCGAAAGGTGACGGCTTTGGCGGCCCATTCGGGCCAGGCGCGACGCGCGACCTCGACTTCATGATCGACATTGCTCACCGCGCCGCGCCACAGCTCTTCGCCGGTTGCGGGCTCGAAGGAAAGCAGGTCTTCGCTCATGGTCCCCTGCCTCTTATCTGCGAAAGCGGATGGCGGCAACCGGTCGAGGCCCAATTCGCGACGCATGGCTTGCGCCGCGCGCGCTGGTTGGCGATAGACGGGGGCTGGCGCATGAGAAGGGGACGCGCGATTTCGGTCAGGCAGGACATCAAGCGCGAATGGGACGACCATTATTGGTGGTCGCACGATGGCGTTCGCCTGCATGCGCGCATCTATGCCGGTCCGACGGGCAGCGAGGGCGCGCCGCCGATCCTCTGCATGCCGGGGCTGGCGCGCAACGCCCGCGATTTCGAAGCGCTCGCACCGCATATGGCCACACGGCGGCGCGTCATCGTCCTGGAGTTCAGGGGGCGCGGCGAAAGCGCCTATGCCAAGGATCCGATGACCTATGTCCCGCTCACCTATGTGCAGGACGTGGTCGCGCTGCTCGACGAGATGGATATCAAGCGCTTCGCTGCGGTCGGCACTTCGCTCGGCGGGCTGGTCTCGATGCTGCTCGCGGCGACGCAGCCGGGGCGGATCGTCGGTGCGGTGCTGAACGATGTCGGGCCGGAACTGGAGACGGCGGGGCTTGAACGCATTCGCGACTATATCGGCGCGGGCGGTAGTCAGCCGACGTGGATTCACGCCGCGCGCGCTTATGCCGAACTCAACGGCGCCATCTATCCCGGCTATGACATTCATGACTGGCTGCGCATCACCAAGCGTACGCACCGCCTGACGCAGGAAGGGCGGATCGTGACCGATTATGACAAGCAGATCGCGGCGCCGCTGCGCCTGCCCGGCGGCGAGGCGGGGGTCGATCTGTGGCCTGCCTATCAGGCGTTGGGGGATGTTCCGGTGCTGATCCTGCGCGGCGCGCTGTCCGACATATTGTCGAAGGCGGCGGGGAAGAAGATGGCGACCAGGCTGCCCAGCGCGAAACTGGTCGAGGTTCCCGGCGTCGGCCACGCGCCGACGATGGACGAGACCAAGGCCCGCACGGCGATCGACGGCTGGATCGCGGAGCTTCCGGCGGCGTGAGCGCGGAAGAACCCGATAAAATCTGGCCGATCCGCATCCTGCATCTCCATTCGAGCTTTTCGCTGGGCGGAAAGGAAGCGCGCGCGGTTCGGCTGATGAACCTGATGGGCGACCGGGCGCACCATACCATCCTGTCGGCCATGCCCGACGCGCTGGGCGCGCGCGCGGCGATCGATCCCGGGATTGTCGTCGATTTTCCGTCGAACGCGCCCCCGCTGCACGGGCGTCCGTCGCTGGCACGATATCGCGACTTGACGCTCTACATGGCCGACTTCAACCTGGTCCTCAGCTATAATTGGGGAGCGATGGACGGGGTCATGGCATATCGCCTCGCTGCCTTGCACCGACGGAATCGAATGCCGACGCTGATCCATCACGAGGACGGCTTCAACGAAGACGAGAGCGTCCGCCGCAACTGGAAGCGCAATCTGTTCCGGCGCGTGGCGTTGCGTGCGGCGCAATCGGTGGTTGTCCCTTCAACCCTCCTGCAACGGATCGCGCGCGACGAATGGCGCGTGGGCGACCGAACCCGGCTGATCCGGAACGGCATCGACGTTTCCTCTTATGGTGCCGGGCCCGTCGTTCCGATTCCCGGATTCGAACGCCGCGAAGGCGACGTCGTGATCGGTACGGTCGCGGGGCTTCGCAAGGTCAAGGACCTGCCGCGCCTGGTGCGGGCGGTGGCGACGCTGCCGCCGAACGTGCGGCTGGTAATCGTTGGCGAGGGGCCCGAACGCGAGGCGATCCAGGCCGAGGCGCGGGCATGCGGCATGGCCGATCGGCTCGTCATGCCGGGCTTCATGGCCGAACCCGCGCGATGGATCGGCGCGTTCGATCTGTTGGCGCTGTCGTCGCTCAGCGAACAAGCACCGATCGCGGTGATCGAGGCGATGGCGGCCGGACTGCCGGTCGTAAGTCCCGATGTCGGTGATGTCGCGGCGATGCTGTCCGATGCGAACCGGCCCTTCGTCGCCGCGGATGAAGCCGCGTTCCGGGCGGGGCTGGCGCGGATGGCGGGCGATGCGGCGCTTCGCGCGGACGTCGGCGCCCGAAACCGGCAGGTGGCTGCCGAGCACTTCGACGAATCAATTATGGTCGCAGCTTATGAAAGTCTCTATGCTCGCGCGCTTGAAGGTTATGGCCCGTTCAGCGGGCGCTGGGTCGGTGTCGCTGATTGACAAAAGCCGCGGTCTCCCGCTTACGGAAGCGACAAACGGGGGTCTGCGCGCGATGAGCGACAGGCGGAGAGAAAGAGGTTTAAAGTGTTCAAAGGTTTGAAGCCCATCCTTTACGGTGGCCGTGAAGTCTGGCCGCTGGTCGAGGGGGGCAAGGGCGTCTCTGCAACCAACCATATGTCGAGCGGCGCGTGGGCCGCGGCGGGTGGTATCGGCACCGTGTCGGCGGTGAATGCCGACAGCTATGACGCCGATGGCAAGATCGTTCCCCAAATCTATCGCGCGCTGACGCGCAAGGAACGGCACGAAGAGTTGATCCAATATGCGATCGACGGCGCGGTCGAACAGGTCAAGCGCGCCTATGACGTCGCTAGCGGCAAGGGCGCGATCAACATCAACGTCCTGTGGGAAATGGGCGGCGCGCAACAGGTGCTCGAAGGCGTGCTCGAACGCACGCGGGGCATGGTCACCGGCGTGACCTGCGGCGCGGGCATGCCTTATAAGCTGAGCGAGATCGCGGCGAAGCACAATGTGAACTATCTGCCGATCATCTCGTCGGCGCGTGCTTTCCGCGCCCTGTGGAAGCGCGCCTATCACAAGGTTGCCGACCTGATGGCGGCGGTCGTTTATGAGGATCCCTGGCTGGCGGGTGGCCACAACGGCCTGTCGAATGCCGAAGATCCGCTGAAGCCCGAAGATCCCTATCCGCGCGTCAAGGCGCTGCGCGACACGATGCGGGCCGAGGGGATTTCGGACGATGTGCCGATCGTGATGGCCGGCGGCGTGTGGTATCTGCGCGATTGGGAGGATTGGATCGACAATCCCGAGCTCGGCTCGATCGTCTTTCAATATGGCACGCGCCCGCTGCTGACCGAGGAGAGCCCGATTCCGCAGGAGTGGAAGGATCGCCTCCGCACCCTGGACGAGGGCGACGTGCTGCTCCACCGCTTCTCGCCCACGGGCTTTTACTCGAGCGCGGTGCGCAATCCGTTTCTGCGCGACCTCGAGGCGCGTTCGGAGCGCCAGATTCCCTATTCGAAACAGGAAGCGGGCGACCATGTCGCGCAGCTCGACGTCGGGGTGAAGGGCAAGAATTTCTGGGTCACCCCGCACGACCGCGACCGCGCGCGCGACTGGGTTGCCGAGGGTTATACGACGGCGCTGAAGACGCCCGACAATACCGTCGTCTTCGTCACCGAAACCGACAAGACGGTGATCCGCAAGGATCAGGCCGATTGCATGGGCTGCCTGTCGCATTGCGGTTTTTCGGCGTGGAAGGACCATGACGACTACACGACCGGCTATCTGGCCGATCCGCGCAGCTTCTGCATCCAGAAGACGCTGCAGGACATCGCGCATGGCGGCGACGTCGAACAGAATCTGATGTTCGCGGGCCACGCCGCGTTCAATTTCAAGACCGATCCCTTCTATTCCAACAACTTCACCCCGACGGTGAAGCAGCTGGTGGATCGGATTTTGACGGGGGACTAAAATCCTCCGCTATCGCGAACGAAACCATCCTGAGAGGCGATGCGCGAACGTTTTCCGGCGGTCTATATCATGACAAACAGGCGCAACGGCACGCTCTACACAGGCGTGACGTCGCAGTTGTTGCAGCGTGTGTGGCAGCATCGGGCTGGTTCTGGCGGCTTTTCCGAGCGTTACGGCTGCAAGATGCTGGTCTGGTTCGAGATGCACTCGACGATGGAAACCGCTATCGCACGCGAAAAGCAGATCAAAGCGGGGAACCGGGCAAGGAAGATCGCTTTGATCGAGACCGAGAATCCGTTCTGGCAGGATCTGTGGCCTCGGATCATCGACGGCAGTGAGTGACCTCTGGATTGCTTCGCTTCGCTCGCAATGACGTAGAATTAAAAAGCCCTCGTCATTGCGAGGAGCGTAGAGACGAAGCAATCCAGAGCGGTTTACGCAATATGAGCGGCGGTTAGGCCCACCCCTCCAGCACCTGATCGGCCGGGCGATGGCCGTCGCACCAGGCGCGGATGTTCGCGATCACCTTCTCGCCCGACGCCTCGCGGCCCTCGATCGTGGCCGAGCCGAGGTGCGGCAGCAGCACGACATTGTCGAGCGCGAGCAGCGCGGGGTCGACCGCGGGTTCGTGGGTATAGACGTCCAGCCCGGCGCCCGCGATGCGGCCGGTCTGCAGCGCCGCGATCAGCGCCTTTTCGTCGACGATCTCGCCGCGCGCGGTGTTGATGAGATAGGCGGTAGGCTTCATCGCGCCGATCCGCGCCGCGCTGACCATCTCGTGCGTTTCGGTCGTGTGCGGGCAGTGGATCGTCACCACGTCGCTGATCCGAAGCAGCGTATCGACGCTGGCGTGATAGCTGGCGCCCAATTCCTCCTCGATCGCCTCGGGCAGTCGCCGGCGGTTGTGATAGTGGATCGACAGGCCGAAGGCGCGCGCGCGGCGCGCGACCGCCAGGCCGATGCGGCCCATGCCGATGATGCCTAACAGCTTGCCGCCGACGCGGTGACCCAGCATCGCGCTGGGGGCCCAGCCGGCCCATTTGCCCGACCGCATCAGCTTTTCGCCCTCGGCCAGACGGCGGGGCACCGACAGGATCAGCGCCATCGTCATGTCGGCCGTATCTTCGGTGAAGACGCCCGGCGTGTTCGATACCATGATGCCCTTCGCGCGCGCGGCGGCCAAGTCGATATGATCGACACCCGCGCCGAAGTTGGCGATCAGCTTGAGCCGGTCGCCCGCCGCGCCCAGCACCTCGGCATCGATCTCGTCGGTCACGGTGGGCACCAGCACGTCGCAGTCCGCAACCGCGGCCTTCAGCTCGTCCTTGGTAAAGGCGTGGTCGTGCGCCGACAGCGCGACGTCGAACAGTTCGGCCATTCTCGCCTCGACATGCGGCATCAGTTGGCGGGTTACGATGACGCGCGGGCGTTTCGGACGGGATGAATCAGGCATGGTCGCGGATAGAGCGCGCCGCGGGACGGGGGTCAAGAGGGCGGGCAACGAAAAGACTGGGGACGAACGCAGCCTTTTGGGCGGCCAGCGGTTGAAAAGCGGGGCCGAGTTTGACAAGGCAGAGCGATGACCAGCCGCCAGATTTTAGCAGGAATAGCGTTGATGGCCGCCGTGGGGCCGGCCGCAGCGCAATCCGACGTAGAGCTTCCCTATTGGGCGTCGATCAATGTCGACGAGGCGCGCATGCGCAAGGGACCATCGCCCGACGTCCCGGTCGTCTGGGAATATCGGCGCAAGGACCTGCCGGTAAAGGTGGTGGCGCGCTTTGAGACCTGGCGAAAGATCGAGGACCCCGACGGCACGCAGGGTTGGATGGCCGCCCGGCTGCTCAGCCGGACGCGCACCGCCATCGTCACGGGCGGAATCCGCGAAATGCGCGAAGAACCGAGCCCGTCTGCGGCAGTCGTCTATCGCGCCGAGCCCGGTGTCGTCGGCCGCATCACCGATTGCAAGGACGGCTGGTGCCGCTTCGACGTCAAGGGTCGCAAGGGCTGGATCCAGACCGACCATATCTGGGGCGACTAGGGCCGCCCCAGACGCCGGTGATTATTTCTTTTTCGGCGTAACCGTCACGACGGTGCCGTCGTCGGCGGTTGCGGTAAAGCTGCCGTCGGCGCCGGGCTTCGATACCGCCCAGCACATGCCCATTTCGTCGCCTTCGGGATCGAAGCAATCCTTGCCGTCGTGGGTCGCGTACAGCCCCTTGACCTGTTTGCCCTTGGCGTCGGTGTCGACATAGGTTCCGTCGGCGTTGATCGTCGTGGTGGCCACCGTTCCATCGGCCATTTTGACGTCATAGGTGCCGGGCTGCGTTCCCGAGTCGGCCGCCGGAGCGGGCGCGGCCGTGGCGGCCGGTTCCGGAGCAACTTCCTTTTTCTCTTCAGTCTTTTGCGAGCAGGCGGCGAGCATCGAAAGCGCCGCAATCAGGACAATCTTCTTCATCATGCCTCTCCCCATCAAAGAGAGGGCAAGGCTAGGCCGATTGGTCGAGGTCGGCAAATGAATGCGAAAAGGGCCGGACGGTTTCCCGCCCGACCCTTCGTCGTTCGCTCAGCGCGTGGCGATTAACGCCAGCGGAAGTGGTTGCGATAGACCTTCACCACCCGGCCATTGCGCTCGTTGACGAGCAGCAGGTCGTTATAGTGGCGGACATAGGTCAGGTTGCGACCCGCGCGGGGCACGCCCCAACGGCTGTCCCAGGTCGGACGATAGCTCGGCGCGTAGTAATTCGAGCGGAGCGTCGAGCCGACCGCGAACTGCTGATAGCGGAACGGTGCGCGATAATTCTGGTAGCGCGTGTCGCGGCGCCAATCGCGAACGTCCTGGCGATACTCGCGCTTGGAGTCGCGAACATCCTTGCGGGCATCGCGAACGTCGCGGTGATCGCCGTAACGCTGCGCGTGGTTCAGGTCGCGCTGGTCCTTGCGGATGTCCTGACGGTCGCGGCGGAGCTCGCCGGTCTGGGCCTGTGCCATGGCCGGAACCATCATCGCGGCGATCAGGCCGGCGGTGAGAAATTTCATCTTCTTCATTGTGCCATTCCTTTGCATCGTCAGGGGGGAGGGGGATCTGCCCGATGACTGGGAATGGTTTACGCGAGTCGATTTGAATTGTTCCGGAACGCCGCGTTTATATTCAATACATTAGTGTCGCAGTTTGTCGCAAATTGCGGCGGGATGGCGCCGTCGTGCGACGGCGCCATGCAACCTTTGCGAAACGCCGGTTCAGACCAGCTCGACCGCTACCGCCGTCGCTTCGCCGCCGCCGATGCAGAGGCTGGCGATGCCGCGGGTCTTGCCGTGGCGCTGAAGCGCCGCGATCAGCGTCGTGATGATGCGCGTGCCGCTGGCGCCGATCGGATGGCCCAATGCGGTCGCGCCGCCGTGGACGTTGATCTTTTCGTGCGGAATGCCGAGGTCGTGCATCGCGAACATCGCGACGCAGGCGAAAGCTTCGTTGACTTCGAACAGTTCGACGTCGCCGATCGACCAGCCCGCCTTCGCCAGCACCTTGTTGATCGCGCCGACCGGAGCGACGGTGAAGTCCTTGGGCTCCTGCGCGTGCGCGGCGTGCGCAACCAGCTTCGCGACCGGCTTCGCGCCCTTGGCGTCGGCGACCGACTGGCGCGTCAGCACGACGGCGGCGGCGCCGTCGGAGATCGACGAGCTGGTCGCGGCGGTGATCGTGCCATCCTTTGCAAAGGCGGGCTTCAGCGTCGGGATCTTGTCGGGGCGGCCCTTGCCGGGCGCCTCGTCGGTGTCGACGGTCACGTCGCCGGCGCGGGTCTTCAGCGTGACGGGCGTGATTTCGTTCGCGAAGGCGCCATCGGCGATCGCAGCTTGGGCGCGCCGCAGCGATTCGATCGAATAATCGTCCTGCGCCTGGCGGCTGAGCTGATAGGCGTCGGCGGTATCCTGCGCAAAGGTGCCCATCGCGCGGCCGGCCTCATAGGCGTCTTCCAGTCCGTCGAGGAACATATGGTCATAGGCGGTGTCGTGGCCGATGCGCGCGCCCGAACGGTGCTTCTTCAGCAGATAGGGCGCATTGGTCATCGACTCCATGCCGCCCGCGACGACGACATCGACGCTGCCGGCTGCCAGCGCTTCGGCGCCCATGATCACGGTCTGCATGCCCGAGCCGCACACCTTGTTGACGGTGGTCGCCTGAACCGACTTCGGCAGGCCAGCCTTGATCGCCGCCTGACGCGCGGGCGCCTGGCCAAGGCCGGCCGGAAGGACGCAGCCCATATAGATGCGCTCGATATCGTCGCCCGAAACGCCTGCGCGTTCGACCGCCGCCTTTACCGCGGTCGCACCGAGATCGGTTGCGCTCGCGTCCGACAGCACGCCCTGCATGCCGCCCATCGGGGTGCGGGCATAAGAGAGAAAGACGACGGGATCGGTGGCGGTCATAACGAGAGACTCCGTAGGGGAAAGATACGTCGGCGGTCCGATTAGCGCCTTTGCTGCAACTGCGAAAGGGGAAAGGGGGATGGCCGATACGGGACGAAATTTCCGAAATTACGATTTGTTAAAATATTAACTAGTTGTTAAGAATATCACGAGTTTCGGCCGAATCCGGTCGTCTCGCACAATCGGGGAACGGAATTTTCGTTACCTCGTGGGGTTCGCTAAAAATTGTGGGTCTGCACCAAGCCTCTGGAAAAAAGGGAGTTTTTGACGTGCGAAAATGGACTTACCGATGGACGAAGCGGCTTGCTCCGCTGGCGTTGGGTCTTGGGGCGCTGACCTCCGGACAGGCGCAGGCTGCGATCACAATATATCCCGATGCGGGAACACCTAATCCGGCTCTCTATACCTTCACCGCGACTTCGAGCGGGCCGATCATTGCCTATTTCGCCGGCAACCGGGGATCGTACGAGAATATCCTCGGCCTCCTGGTCAATGGCACCGATGTGGGCATCTATGGTCTAAACAGCCTCAGCGCCGTTGCGGGTGACAGCCTGAATTTCGGCAATGTGAACGCGGGCGACGTGTTGACCTTCTTCATTCACGTCAATCCTAATGAGGATGGGGACGGCGATCCGAGCAACGATCGCTATTTCTATTCGAACAAGGCGCTGAACTTCGACGGCGTGAACCATGTGTACTCGTCGTCCTATGCCGGCGGCGACTACGATATCCCGGCCGGCACCTATGTCGCGTTCGAGGATCTCGATTACGGCGGCGACTTCAACTACGCCGACCTCGACTTCGTGTTCACGAACGTGTCGGTTTCGTCGGCCGTTCCCGAACCCGCGACCTGGGCAATGATGCTGCTCGGCATCGGCTTCGTCGGCGGCGCGATGCGGCGCAGGCAAAAGCCCGCGCTGCAGGGCAAGCTCGCTTAAGGGCACTTAAAGGGCAATGGGGGGCTTCGGCCCCCCATTTTCCGTGCGCAGCGTCGAACGCACGCGCCGGCATCAGGGCCGTCCGGCCCTTCTTCAGAAACATCTGTCTTGCAATATCGCGGCGCCTTGGCGTCCGTGGATCGTCGGCATGGTCGCCGCAACTGTCAATCACGAGTGAAGTTGCGCAGTTTTCCGCCACTTTCCGATCGACGGTGCGGCCCGTCGGGTTTCATCTTGCAACCCGACGCGCGCCATGATCAAACGGCGTTCGAAAATCATAGGGGAGATGGGTCATGGCTACCGCGATCAAGCAGGATATCGCCGGCGAAACGGCGCGTATGCACGAGGTGCTGGCGGCACAGAAAGCCAGCTTCACCGCCGCGATGCCCGAAAGCCTGGCGGTGCGCACCGACCGCATCGACCGCGCGATCGCGCTGCTGGTGGACAATGCGGAGGATTTCGCAAAGGCGGTGAGCGAGGATTTCGGCCACCGCAGCCGCGAACAGACGCTGATGACCGACATCATGCCCTCGGTCAGCGCGCTCAAACATGCGAAGAAACATATGGCGAGCTGGTCGAACGGGGAACGGCGCAAGCCCACTTTCCCGCTCGGCCTGCTCGGCGCAAAGGCGGAGGTCGTCTATCAGCCCAAGGGCGTCGTCGGCGTCGTCGCGCCGTGGAATTTCCCCGTCGGCATGGTCTTCGTTCCGATGGCGGGCATTCTTGCGGCCGGTAACCGCGCGATGATCAAGCCCAGCGAGTTCACCGAGAATGTCTCGGCTTTGATGGCGCGGCTTGTCCCCGACTATTTCGACGAAAGCGAAATGGCGGTCTTCACCGGCGACGCCGATGTCGGCATCGCCTTTTCCAAGCTGGCCTTCGACCACATGATCTTCACCGGCGCGACGGGCGTCGGCCGTCACATCATGCGCGCCGCGGCGGACAATCTCGTGCCAGTAACGCTCGAACTTGGCGGCAAGTCGCCGACCTTCATCGGACGCAGCGCGAACAAGGATCTGGTCGGACAGCGCGTCGCGCTCGGCAAGATGATGAACGCCGGCCAGATCTGCCTTGCTCCCGACTATCTGCTCGTTGCCGAGGACCAGGAGGGCGAGGTGATCGACAGCGTGACCAAGGGCGCGACCGCGCTCTATCCGACGCTGTTGTCGAACGACGACTATACCTCGGTCGTGAACGGCCGGAACTATGACCGGCTGCAATCCTATCTGGCCGACGCGCGCGAGAAGGGGGCCGAGGTGATCGAGGTCAACCCGGCGGGCGAGGATTTCGCGAGTGCGAACGGTCACAAGATGCCGCTCCACATCGTGCGCAACCCGACCGACGACATGAAGGTGATGCAGGAAGAGATTTTCGGCCCGATCCTGCCGGTAAAGACCTACAAGACGATCGACGAGGCCATCGATTATGTGAACGACCATGATCGTCCGCTGGGCCTCTATTATTTCGGCCAGGACAAGAGCGAGGAGGATCGCGTGCTTACCCGCACGATCTCGGGCGGCGTCACGGTGAACGACGTGCTGTTCCACAACGCGATGGAGGATCTGCCCTTCGGCGGGGTCGGTCCATCGGGCATGGGGAATTATCACGGACTGGACGGGTTTCGCACGTTCAGCCACGCGCGGGCCGTCTATCGTCAGCCCAAGCTCGACGTCGCGGGACTTGCGGGTTTCAAGCCGCCCTATGGCAAGGCGACTGCAAAGACGCTGGCGAAGGAACTCAAGAAATAGCTTGGCAAGCGGCGGCGCTTCGCCCTAGGGGAAGCGCCGCGCTGCAAGCGCCTGCCCCTGTGGTGAAATTGGTAGACGCGCTCGACTCAAAATCGAGTTCCGCAAGGAGTGCTGGTTCGAGTCCGGCCAGGGGCACCAATACAGAGTCCGGCAACGTCCGTGGACGTCTGGAAACCTAGCCTTTTCCGCCATTTTTTGGCTATAGTTCGTCCGACGAAATCCGGGCACATCCGGCCCCAGCCATCACAAATGATGGCCGTTTTGATGGCCGGATCGACCCGATGTTGACGGAGGCGATCATGACCAAACTTTTTGCGACGACTGTAGCGAGCGCCCAGCCACGCGACCGCGATTACAAGTTGCTGGACGGCGATGGCCTCTTTTTGCTCGTCCGGCCCGGCGGGCGGAAGGTATGGCGGTTCAATTACCGCTACTGCGGAAAACAGCGCACTCTGACATTCGGGTCCTATCCCGCAATCGGGCTGGCCGACGCGCGCGACCGGCGCGCCGATGCACGCCGCCTGATCGCGGCCGGGCGCGACCCCACGCACGAGGCCAAGCTGGTAGCCGCGCAGGCAGCCGTCGCCGAGGCCGACAGTTTCAAGTTGGTGGCGGAGGAATGGTACACCAAGAACGAAACCGAAGGTCTCGCGCCCGTCACGCTGCGCAAGCTTCGCTGGCTTCTCGATATGGCATATCCGCGCATAGGCAACCGGCCCGTATCGAAGATCACTGCGCAGGAAGCTCTAGCAGTGCTGCGCGCGGCGGAAGCTCGCGGCCGCTTTGAAAGTGCGAGGCGCATGAGAAGCGTTCTCAGCCGGGTCTTCCGCTACGCGATCGCGACAACCCGCGCCGACAGCGATCCGACCCGCGACCTGCAAGGCGCGCTGACCGCGCCAAAAGTCAGGCATCTGGCGGCGATCACCGAGCCGAAGCGCGCGGGCGACCTGCTTCGCGCAATCGAGGGCTATAATGGACATGGCGTGACTTTGCTTGCGCTTCGCCTGTCGCCACATCTGTTCGTTCGCCCCGGCGAGTTGCGCAAGGCCGAGTGGGCCGAGTTCGACTTCGAACGCGCGGTCTGGACCATTCCCGCGCACAAGATGAAGATGCGGCGGCCCCACCGTGTTCCGCTCTCCGATCAGGTGCTGACATTGTTCGAGGAACTTTGGGGGCTCACGGGTACCGGCCGCCTCTGCTTTCCTTCCTTTCGTTCCGACCGGATCTGCATGTCGGAAAACACCGTCAACGCGGCTCTGCGCGCCATGGGCTTCTCGCGCGAGGAAATGACCGCGCACGGGTTTCGGGCGATGGCCGCGACGCTTCTCAACGAGAGCGGGCATTTCCATCCCGATGCCATCGAACGCCAGCTCGCCCATGTCGAGAATGACGGCGTTCGCCGCGCCTATGCCCGCGGCGAATATTGGGACGAACGGGTCGGGATGATGCAATATTGGTCCGACGAGATCGGCCGGCTTCGGCAACTGACGCCGGCCGCCATGCCGCGGTTTCGAAGGACGAAACCGGAGGTGCCGCAGGCGGCCGCCCGGATGGCCCAATCTGGGTAGGGCAGCGTCGAGAAACATCTCGGCAGGCTTCGGCCCCCTTGGATATGTCTCCACCCCGCCTATCTGGCCGTAATGACCGGAATCGACCGGCTGCGGAAACCTGGACCAGTCCGTACGGGAGAGCGCAAGGGTCTCCAGCACGCGGGATGCAAGGGGTATGCGAAAATTGCGCGGGGCCCGCTCGCCCGGGCATCGCTTTAGCGGACGAATTCGGCCTTGCTGCAGTCGGAGAAATAGACCTTGCACCCGCTCAATTTCTGGTCGGTGCATTGCTTCATCGCGACCTTCGTCGCCTTCTTGATCGTGTAATGCCTGTAATAGAATGTGTTGTACTGCCCGTTCGGGGCCTCTCCGGCTGCGACCACGGCGCATTGATTATACCATGTCATCGCCATGCGGCAGTCGGTGCCTCCCTTGGACGTGCAGTGGGCGATCGCGTTGTCGATCGCATCGTCCTCGCTCGGACGGGTACTCGCGAGGCCGATCATGCCGTTTTCGCTGGCGGCGAACGCGCCCCAGCGCGTCTCCCAATGTCCTTGCGGCACAGGTGCCTGCTGGCCGCCGCCGGGCTCGCGGTACAGGCCGGGGATCGGCTGGCATCGGATGCCTTCGGGCGAGGGTTGGGGGGTATATCCGTCGGCGCAGCCCTGCTCGGCGCGCGCCTTCTCGACCGGGCTGCCAAGTACGAACAGCGTGGCTGCGACGGCGAACAGGGCAACGACACAAAACCACGGATAACGACGCCGCATATTCCGACTCCCTCGAAAAATTCATTCCTTGTTACCGCCGGTTACAGGCGGGCGGCAAGGATCGATGTGATCGCGACCACAGCGGCGGGATAGCTCGTCGCGCCACGCGGCTAGTCAAACCATGGCCCCGCGAGCGGCTCGGCCAGGTATCGCCGCGCGGCTTTGACGAGGCGCTGCACGCGAAGCCGGTACCTGCCGCGCAACGTGCCGCTCGTGAAGCGCGTCGTCGCCGCTCGCGGCGACCTTGTGTGCGCCCGCGGCGCGTCGATTTCGATCAATGGCGTGCCCGCCGTCACCCGCCGCGCCGCCGACGGCGCAGGCCGGACGCTGCCATGGTGGGAAGGCTGTGCGCGGCCCGGGAAGGGCGATGCGTTCCTGCTGATGACAAGCGCGGATGCATCCTTCGACGGCCGTTATTTCGGGGTGACGCGGGCGCGCGATATCATCGGCAGGGCGCATCTCCTGTGGCCGCGCTGAAGCCCGCCGCAGCGGCGCTCGCGCTCATATTGTCGCTGGCCACCGAACCCGCTTTCGCGCGCGAAGAGGCGTCTTGGCGCGTCCATGTCAGCGCTGCAGCGGCACGCTTCGGGCTTCCCGAGGAGTGGATATTGCGCGTGATCGCGGCGGAGAGCGGCGGGCGGACCGAGCTTGGCGGCAAGCCGATCACCAGCCATGCGGGCGCGATGGGATTGCAGCGCAATGGCGATGCGCCGGCAATGGCTGATCGACGAAGACCTCGCCGACGCCGCGGGCGACGGGATCGCCTATCGCCGCGGCGCCCTGGCAGCGCTCCAGCGGCGCGAACTCTTGCGCCTCGCGCGGAGCCTCTCGGGCGAGCTCGGAATGACGTTCGCAGAGGCGAGCGAAGGGGAGCGGATCGAGGGCAGGCTCGCGCGGCGGATCGATGCAGCCGGCGGGCGCTATGCGCTCGTCGAGAAAGCGAAGCAATTTACGCTCGTTCCGTGGAAGCCTGTGCTCGAGTGACCGGCCCCCACCGAGTGGTCCGCTGGGATTGTTAGTGCATTGACGCGTCCATCGCCAGTGTTGGCCGCAGGTGGAGCGAAGCGGAACCGGCGGGCGACACTGGCGATGGAACGGCCTC
>Ga0209571_1000284_pt1 | contig 76847 bp, 65 predicted proteins | sample EBPBio102011_DNA_FD_185866 | JGI IMG/M metagenome (GOLD analysis project Ga0209571, IMG submission 185866) | Wastewater treatment Type I Accumulibacter community from EBPR Bioreactor in Madison, WI, USA - Reactor 1_1/10/2011_ DNA (SPAdes)... | ecosystem: Engineered > Bioreactor > EBPR >... | reverse complement strand
CCCGCCCGTCCGACGGCGTCAGAAGCCCCCCGACCCAGCCCGCAGCGTTCGGCAGGCGCGCGTCCACCTCTGCCCGCGACAGAAGCCGGCTGTCGAGCCCGTGGGCGCGGGCATGGACCAGCCAGGCCTCATACTGGGCCATGTCGGCGGGGCCGTTCGCGAAGTAAAGAATACCCTCCTGCCGGAAGCCAAGGTCCGCGCCGACCTCTGCGCCAAGGCCCTTCCAGATCGACAGGGCCTCGATCATCAGGGGCAGTTCTGCCGGGTCGCGGCCCTGCTGGCGCACCCAGCCCCAGTTCCGGCCGGACTGTTCGGCGGCGATGCGGCCCTTTTCGCACAGGACCACCTTCTGGCCCGCCTGATGCAGATACCAGGCTGTCATCACGCCCGCGATGCCGCCGCCGATCACGACGACATCGGCAGCCTCGGGCAAGGGGCCGGTGAAACGGGGCGTGCCCACCTGACGAAAGGGAAAGGTCATGCGGCGAGATCCTCGACAAGCTGCGTCATGAAGGTCCAGCCGGCGTCGAACTCGGACCGGGCGAGCCATTCGTCGGGCTGATGGGCCTGCGCGATCGAGCCCGGGCCGCAGACCACGGCGGAATAGCCATAGGACTGGAAGTGCCCGGCTTCGGTCCCGTAGCTGACGACATGGTCGCCATTGTCGCCGGTCAGGCGGCGGGCGAGCGTTTCGGCCGCGCCCCCCTCTTCGGGGACAAGGGGCGGCGCAATGAAGCGGCGGATCAGCGTGATACCCGCCTCGGGCCGGACAGCCTTCATGCCCGCCTCAATGCGCCCGACCTCTGCCGTCAGGCGCGCGATCCAGTCTTCGATCCCCTCGCCCGGAACGACGCGAAAGCCCATGTCCATCCGGCAATCGGCGGCGGTGATGTTCGCGGCCGTCCCCCCGGCGATGGTGCCCGAATGGATGGTGGTGAAGGGCGGATCGAACCGGGCGGCCAGCGGCGCCGGCGGGGTCCTGGCGAGCCGCGCGTTTTCGGCGTTGAGCCAGGCCAGAAGCCGTCCCGCCTCGTGGATGGCGGACACGCCCTGCGGCGCGATCGAGGAATGGACCTCGAACCCCTTGATGCGGACGTCGAAATTCACCCCACCCTTGTGGCCCGACACGACCTGCATCAGCGACGGCTCGCCCACGATCACGGCGGCTGCGCGCGGCAGCTTCGCCGCCATCTCGGCGATCATCGGCACGCAGCCGGTCAGGCCAAGCTCTTCATCATACGAAAGCGCGAGTTGCAGGGGCCGCTTCACGCCCCGCCTTTCTGCCGCCACCAGCGCCGCGATCGAGAGCGCCACAAAGCCCTTCATGTCGCAGGTGCCGCGCCCGTAAAGCCGCCCGTCCCGTTCGACCAGCCGGAAGGGGTCGTCGGTCCAGACCTGCCCGTCGACCGGCACCACGTCGCTGTGGCCCGACAGAATCACGCCCCCCGGCACGGCGGGCCCTGCCTGGGCGTAGAGGGCTGCCTTCTGCCCATCCTCGCTCGGGACGCGAGTCGACGAAATGCCGTGGCCGGCGAGGTATTTTTCGACCCACTCGACCAGCGCCAGGTTGCTGTCACGGCTGACGGTGGGGAAAGAGACGAGCTGCGCAAGGATCGCCGTCGGATCGAGTTCTTTGACCATGCCTTGCGCCTTTCTGCACGGTCCGACCTGCCAAAACGGCGAAGCGCCTACCGCAAGGGAAGCCTAGCGATTGCGCCGTCCGAGGGCAATCCGAAGGGCCCGCCGGCAAGGCGCCCCGTGCGGGAATCGCGATTGAGGCGTTGTCAGAAGCGACAAAATGCGCAACTGTCGCGACAGTAGAGGCCGGGGCACACCGGCCCGATGTCCATACGTCCGACTGGGGAGTCGTTCATGCCCGATGGGTCCTTGCCCGTCCTTGATGTCAAGGGCTTGAAGACGGTTTTCCGCACACGAGCGGGCGAGATCCATGCCGTCAACGATGTGACGTTCGACTTGCGCCCGGGCGAACTGTTGGGCGTCGTCGGGGAAAGCGGGTCCGGCAAGTCGGTGACGATGATGTCACTCCTTGGCCTGCTGCCATCGCCCCCGGCCGAGGTGCGCCACGGCACAGTGACGTTTGAGGGCGACAACCTTCTGGCCGTCACGCCGGAGAAGCTCCGGGATGTGCGGGGCGGCGGGATCGGCTTCATCTTCCAGGATCCGATGACCAGCCTGAACCCGGTTTTCACGGTTGGCTACCAGATCATGGAGCCCCTGCGCCGCCATCTGGGCCTGACCAAACCGCAGGCGCGGGTCAGGGCGAAGGAGCTGTTGGAACTTGTTGGCATCCCGGACGCCGAACGGCGGCTGCGCGATTTTCCGCACCAGTTTTCCGGCGGCATGCGCCAGCGGGTGATGATCGCCATCGCGCTGGCCTGCGACCCCAAGGTGCTGATCGCGGACGAGCCGACGACGGCGCTCGACGTGACGATCCAGGCACAGATCATCGAGCTGGTGCGCGAACTTCGCCAGAAGCTCGGCATGGCGATCGTCTGGATCACGCACGACCTGGGCGTGGTCGCCGGGATCGCCGACCGGGTGATGGTCATGTATGGCGGCCAGGTCGTCGAACAGGGCCCGGTGCGCGAGGTTTTCGCGAACCCCCAGCACCCCTATACGCGCGCCCTTCTGACCACGGTGCCGTCGATCCGCGGCCCCCGCGCCGCAAAGCTGAACGTGATCGAGGGCCAGCCGCCGATCCTTCTGGCGGCACCTGCTTCCTGCTCGTTCGCGGCGCGCTGCCCGCACAGGTTCAACCGCTGCGAACACCAGAACCCACCGCGCATTCCGGTCGGGCACGGGCATGACGTCGCCTGTTTCTGGAACCCCGAAACCGGAGGGCCGCGCGATGTATGACGGCAAGCCCCGGAAGGAAAAGGGACGGCCACTCCAGCCGCTGGTCGAGGTGCGCGGGCTGAAGATGTATTTCCCCATCACCTCGGGCCTCTTCCGCCGCAAGGTCGGGGACGTGAAGGCGGTCGACGGGCTGACGTTCGACATCCTTGAGGGCGAAACGCTGGGTCTGGTGGGCGAATCCGGCTGCGGCAAGTCGACGGCGGGCCGTGCCATCCTCAGGCTCTACGACCCGACCGAAGGCGAGGTGGTGATCAACGGCAAGGACGTGGCCCATGCCGAGGGCGACGCGCTCCGCCGCTTGCGCCCGGCCATGCAGATGGTGTTCCAGGACCCGCAGGCCAGCCTCAACCCCCGCATGACGGTCGCCGACATCATCGGCGAGCCGCTGCTTGAGCACACCAGATTGACCTCGGACGAACGCACCGCGCGTATCTACGAGCTGATGGATGCCGTGGGGCTGAACCGGGTCTACGCCAACCGCTATCCGCACGCCTTTTCCGGCGGCCAGCGCCAGCGGATCGGCATTGCGCGCGCGCTGGCGCTCAATCCCAGGTTCATTGTCTGCGATGAGCCGATCGCGGCGCTTGACGTGTCGATCCAGGCGCAGGTGGTGAACCTGCTCGAGGAACTTCAGGACCGGCTCGGGCTGACCTACCTGTTCATCAGCCACGACCTGTCGATGGTGCGCCATATCGCCGACCGGGTCGCGGTCATGTATCTGGGCCGGATCGTCGAACTTGCCGACCGCGACGCGCTCTTCGAGGACCCGCTCCACCCCTATACAGAGGCGCTTCTGTCCGCGATCCCCGAGGCTGACCCCGAAGAAGCCAAGCGCCGGACGCGGATCCTGCTGAAGGGCGACGTGCCCTCGCCGGCCAATCCACCCAAGGGCTGCAACTTCTGCACCCGCTGCCCCAAGGTCATGGACGTCTGCCGCAGCGTGAAGCCTGACCTCTTCGAGGTGCGCCCGCGGCATTTCGTGGCCTGCCACCTCTACCCCCCTTCCTGAGAACCGCCCCCTCAAGGCGGCACCCCGAGGATGTTCGAGCACCGACCAAACGACCCAACAAGGAGAACGACATGTATATGAGAACCCTTCTTCTCGGCGCAGCCGGCGCGATGGCGCTGGCAACCGCCGCCTTCGCCGAACGCGGCGCGGACGGCGAGGTCAAGGTGCTCTACTGGCAGGCGCCGACCACGCTGAACCCCTACCTCTCGTCCGGGACCAAGGACGTCGAGGCCGCCTCGCTGGTCCTTGAGCCGCTCGCCGGCTTCGACGACAAGGGCGCGATCTTCCCGCGCCTCGCGGAATCGATCCCGACCGTCGACAATGGCGGCATCTCGCAGGACATGACGACCGTCACCTGGAAGCTGAAGAAGGATCTGAAATGGTCCGACGGCACGCCCGTGACCTCGGCCGACGTGGCCTTCACCTACCAGTATTGCACCGACCCGAACGGCGGCTGCGCACAGGCGGCGTCCTATGAGGGCATCAAGAGCATCGATACCCCCGACGCCGAAACGGTCGTCGTGACCTACACCGGGCCGAAGCCCTACCCCTACGCGGCCTTCGTCAGCGCGCTGGCGCCCATCATCCAGAAGGCCCAGTTCGAGAAGTGCATCGGCGCCGCCGCACCCACCTGCACCGAGCAGAACTTCAAGCCGATCGGCACCGGCCCCTTCATGGTCACGGACTTCAAGACGGGCGACGTGGTGCAGCTTGAAGCCAACCCGAACTACCGCGATCCGGCCAAGCCCGCTTTCGCCAAGATGACGCTCAAGGGCGGCGGCGATGCGGAAGCGGCGGCGCGCGCGGTCATGGAAACGGGCGAGTATGACTATGCCTGGAACACCCAGATCAACCCCGACCTGCAGTCGCAGATGTCGGCGGCCGGCAAGGGCCACTTCGTCGGCGGCTTCGGCTCGCTCGTCGAGCGGATCGAGATGAACCAGTTCGACCCGAGCCCCGACCTGCCCGAGGGCGAGCGCTCGACCGCCAAGCATCCCCATCCGTTCCTGACCGACCTGAAGGTGCGCCAGGCGCTGTCGATGGCGATCGACCGCCAGGCGCTGGTCGACGTGGGCTATGGCGCGGCCGGCAAGCCGACCTGCGACCTGGTGCCCGCGCCGGAAGGCTATGCCGCCAACACCACCGACTGCCTGAAGCAGGACCTGGAAGGCGCCAAGAAGCTTCTGGATGAAGCCGGCTGGAAGATGGGCGCCGACGGCGTGCGCGAGAAGGATGGCAAGAAGCTGCACATCCTCTACCAGACCTCGACCAACCCGGTCCGCCAGGACATCCAGACGCTGGTCAAGGGCTGGTGGAACGAGATCGGCGTGGGCGTGGACCTGAAGAACATCGACGCCTCGATCTACTTCGGCGGCGATGCCGGTTCGCCCGACACGTTCGAGAAGTTCTATGCCGACGTCGAGATGTATGCCAACAACTTCAACGGCACTGATCCCGAAGCCTACATGACGCAGCTTCTGTGCTCGAAGATCCCGGGCCCGGACACCCAGTGGCAGGGCGAGAACATCCCGCGCTTCTGCGACAAGGACTATGACGCGAAGATCGCCGAGCTGTCGAAGACGGCCGACCTCGCCAAGCGTCAGGAACTGGTGAAAGAGCTGAACAACATGGTGTCCGCCAAGGGCCTGGTCACGATGGCGATCGTTCACCGCGGCACCCTGTCGGCGGCGTCGAACGCGCTTGACGGCGTTGCGATCAACCCGTGGGACACGGAAATCTGGAACGCGCAGGACTGGACGCGCAAGAAGTAAGGCCAGACTGTCAGCCGGGGCCGCGTTCGCGCGGCCCCCTTTTTTACACCCGGCCGACGGGGGAACCCGCCCTTATGCTCACCTTCATCCTTCGCCGGCTGCTGATTGCCGTGCCGACGCTCTTGCTCATCAGCCTGGCGATCTTCCTGCTGGTCGACCTGGCGCCGGGCTCGCCCGCGTCGCAGATCCCGCTGACCGTGCCACCCGAGGTGAAGGCCAAAATCCTGGCTGCGATGGGCGCCGACCAGCCTGTGCTGGTGCGCTATGTGTTGTGGCTGAAGCAATTCTTCTGGGTCGAGCCCGCCTACTGGATCGACAGCCGTTTCGGCACGAACCTCGCGGATGGCGCCCAGCGCATCATCAGTTACCAGACCCGCGCTCCTGTGTTCATCACCATCGGCGAGCGCATTCCGCAGACCATGACCGTGGTCGGCGCGGGCTACCTGATCGGCATCCTGATCGCGGTGCCCATCGGCATCTATTCGGCCTACCGGCAATATTCCTGGTTCGACCAGGCCGGCACCTTCTTTGCCATGATGGGCTTTTCTGTGCCGACCTTCTTCACCGGCGTCCTTCTGATCGTCATCTTCGCGACCAAGCTGCACTGGTTTCCCTCGGTCTATGACACGACGCTTCTGGTGACCGACTGGTCGAGCTTCGTGGCACAGATCCGCCAGATGGTCTTGCCGGTCACCGTCCTGGCGCTCTTCAACGCGGCGACGATCAGCCGCTACATGCGGTCCTCTATGCTCGACAACCTGGGCCAGGACTATGTGCGCACCGCCCGCGCCAAGGGCATGGGCGAAGGCACCGTGGTCCTGAAGCATGTCCTGCGCAACTCGCTCATTCCGGTTGTCACGGTCATAGCACTTGGCATTCCGTCGATCTTCGGCGGCGCGATCATCACCGAACAGGTGTTCAAGGTGAACGGGCTCGGCGCCGCGCTCATCACCGCGATCAACGCCAACGACATTCCCATGGTCCAGACCCTGACCTTCATCTTCGCGGCACTCATCGTGCTCTTCAACCTTGTCGCCGACGTCCTCTACGGCGTCCTTGACCCGAGGATCCGCTATGCCTGAGGCCACGCTGAACAAGCCCATGAAGATCGAGAAGCCGCGCAGCCAGTGGCGCGATGTCTGGATCCAGTTCCGCAAGCACAAGGGCGCCATGGTCGGCATGGCCGTCCTGACCTTGCTGGTCCTTTTCGTCGTCATCGGCCCGATGGTCTGGCACCCGCCGCAGATGACCACGACGCAGATGCTGCTGAGCAAGAACAAGCCGCCGTCCTGGACCTTCCCGCTCGGCACCGACCACCTGGGCCGGGACTTCCTGACCCGGCTGATGATGGGGGGGCGCGTCTCGATCGCGGTCGGCTTCGTCGCGATGATGATCTCGCTCTTCGTGGGCACGACCATCGGCACGCTGGCGGGCTTCTTTCCGCGGCTTGACGGGCCCCTGATGCGGCTTACCGACCTGTTCCTCGCGCTGCCGCTCCTGCCCTTGCTTCTGGTCCTGATGATGCTTTTCCGCGACACGCTCGCGCGGGCCTTCGGGGTCGAGATGGGGACCTTCCTCTTGATCGTCATGGCCATCGGCGTGACCAGCTGGATGCAGTCGGCGCGGGTCGTCAGGGGCGAGGTGCTGGCCCTGAAAGAGCGCGAGTTCGTGCTGGCCGCGCGGTCGATCGGCACGCCTCCGCGCCGAATGATCCTGCGCCATGTGCTGCCGAACGTCATTTCGCCGGTCATGGTGGCCGCGACGCTGAACATCGCGGATGCGATCATCACGGAAAGCGTGCTCTCGTTCCTGGGGCTCGGCTTTCCGCCGGACTTCCCGACCTGGGGGCGGCTTCTCTTCGACGGCCTGCCCTATCTTCAGCAATTCCCGGAACGGGCGCTCTGGCCGGGCGCGCTGATCTCGCTGACGGTGCTGTCGGTCAATTACATCGGCGACGGCCTGCGCGACGCGCTCGACCCGCGGATCCGGGGGCGATAGAGCGGGTCGGTCGCCGGGGCGGGTGGCAGAGGCCGTCGCCTCTGCCATACGAAGGCTTTGTCTTTTGTCCCGGCCGATGGCCCAAAGGCCATCGGTCAGCGCCCGCCCCGCCCATGGCGGGCGCTTCCGCGCCCACCGGGGCAGGCACTGGCCTCTGATGACTCCCTACACGAGCGGTCCGGCGGTGACGTTTCCGCACGGTCGGGGGAAACCTATAGGTTTCCTGATCCCGCCCGGCCCGGCGGTGTCGGACGGACCGCCCCCCAAAGCGCCGGCCGGCTGAGCGTCAGCATCAATGCCAGAAGCGCCCCCCCTGCCCCAAGGCCAAAGGCCGCGCCCGGCCCCCAAAGCGTCCAGAGCCCGCCGGCGGCGCCGTTGGCCGCAAGCGTCGCAAGGCCGCCCGCAAGGTTGTAAAGGCCAAAGCCCGTGCCGCGCAGGTTGGCGGGCAGCAGCCGTGACAGGGCCGCCGTCAGGACGCCCTGCGACAGGCCCATGTGCAGGCCCCAGAGCGCGACGCCCAAGAGCGCAAGCGGCAGGCCGCCCGCGATCAGGCAGCCGTAAGCTGCGGCCAGCACGGCAAGCGACAGGGCCAGAAGCCCCCTGCCCCCGAGCCTGTCGGACAGGTGCCCGACCGGCCAGGCGGTCGCGGCATAGGCCGCGCTCAGGATCGACAGGACCAGCGGCGTCCAGGTCAGGCCGAGCCCTGCGTCCGAAGCCCGCAGGATCAGGAAGGGTTCGGACAGGCGCGCGACCGCGATCAATGCGGCAAGCGCGGTCAGCATCCAGAAGGGCCGGCCGAGGGCCGCCATCGCCGCGCGGCTGAACCGGCGGGCCTGCGGCACGGGGGTGGCGGGTGCAGGGGCGGCGCGGGGCGGCTCCTGCACGCCTCGCGCCAAGATCGCGAGCGCGATGGCCGCTGGGATGATGGCCAGCGCGAAGACCAGCCGTATATTGCCCGACGAGGCCCAGAGGATGCCGATCGCCAGCAATGGCCCGATCACGGCGCCGATCGTATCAAGCGTCTGCCTGAGGCCGAAGGCGGCGCCCCGCCGCTCGGGCGGCACCAGGTCGGCCACCAGCGCATCGCGCGGCGCGCCCCGGATGCCCTTGCCCAGCCGGTCGGCGAGCCGCGCAGCCAAGACCATCCCAGCCGACCCCGCCAGCGCGAAGGCGGGTTTCGTCAGCCCCGCGAGCCCATAGCCGAACAGAAGCAGCGGCTTTCGCCGGCCGATCCGGTCCGACAGGGCCCCGGAAAAGACCTTGACGATCTGCGCGAGCCCCTCGCCCGCGCCCTCGATCAGGCCGACGTAAAGGACGGGCGCGCCGAGCGTGCCGGTCAGGAACAGCGGCAGGAGCGCATGGATCATCTCGGACGAGACATCCATGAAGAGGCTCACGAAGCCCAGGGCGACGACGCCCCCCGGCAGACGCGAAGACATGGGGTTCAGGCTCCGGTTTGGGCCCCCCGATGGGCGAGCACATCGCGGGGGACATTCAACCCGTTGATCGCGTCAGGCAAGCCCCCGTAGACTGCCATTCGCCAGATCGTCCCACGGTCTTGCGGGCCAGAGCATTCCACCTGAACGCCGCCCTTCTCGCCCCGCAAGGCGCCCGGGACGGTGACCAACGGCTCAGGCCAGGTGCTGCCCGAAGAAGGCGAGCGTCCGCCCCCAGGCCAGATCGGCGGCCGCCTTGTCGTAGCGGGGCGTCGTGTCATTGTGGAAGCCGTGGTTCACGCCTTCGTAGATCCAGGCGGTGTAGGTCTTGCCGCCCGCCTTCAGCGCCGCCTCATAGGCCGGCCAGCCTTCGTTGATGCGCTCGTCGAGGCCCGCATAGTGGAGCAGGAGCGGCGCCTCGATCTTCGGCACGTCCGCCGCAGCGGGCTGGCGGCCGTAGAAGGGGACAGAGGCGGCAAGGTCGGCATAGGCGACGGCGAGCGCATTGCAGACCCCGCCGCCATAGCAGAAGCCGACCGCGCCGACCTTGCCGGTCCCGCCGTCGTGCCCCCGCAGATAGTCGTAGCCGGCAAAGAAGTCGGCCATCAGCTTCGCAGGATCAATCGTCGCCTGCATCTCGCGCCCCTGATCGTCGTTGCCCGGATAGCCGCCAAGGGGCGACAGTCCGTCGGGGCCGAGCGCGAGGTAACCCGCCTTGGCCAAACGCCGCACCACGTCCTGCACGTAAGGATTGAGGCCGCGGTTTTCGTGGACGACGAGGACCGCCGGCAGCCTGCCCGTGGCGCCTGCGGGGCGCGCCATCAGGCCCTTGATGGTGCCGTTGCCTTCGGGGCTCTGGTAGTCGATCCACCCTGTCCTGATTGCCGGATCGTCGGGCGCCACCTGCTGGGCCAGCGCATAATCGGGCTGAAGCGCGGCCAGGATCATGGCGCCGGTCATACCGGCGGCGGCATATTGGCCGGCCTGTTCCATGAACTGCCGCTTGGTGATGCGGCCATGCACATAGCCGTCGAAGATCTGAAGGATGCGCGGGTCAAAATCGCGCGCGCTCTTGCGCGGGCCGTCTGGCTTGGTCGCGGTCATCTTTCCCTCCGTTCGTTGCGGAGGGGCAGGATAGGGCGAATCGGTGGGGGCCGGCCAGAAGGAAGGCCCCCGCCGCGCGTAAGGCCGCCTAGTTGATCATCGGCAGAAGCGCGTCGAGGCTCTTCTTGGCGTCGCCGTAGAACATGCGGGTATTGTCCTTGTAGAAGAGCGGGTTCTCGATCCCGGAATAGCCGGTGCCCTGCCCGCGCTTGGACACGAATATCTGCTTGGCCTTCCAGACCTCAAGCACCGGCATCCCGGCGATGGGGCTGTTCGGGTCTTCCTGCGCCGCCGGGTTCACGATGTCGTTCGAGCCGATGACGATGGCCACGTCGGTCGACGGGAAGTCGTCGTTGATCTCGTCCATCTCCAGCACGATGTCGTAGGGCACCTTCGCCTCGGCCAGAAGGACGTTCATGTGGCCGGGAAGGCGGCCTGCGACCGGGTGGATGGCGAAGCGCACCGTCTTTCCGGCCGCGCGCAGCTTGCGCGTCAGTTCGCTGACCGACTGCTGGGCCTGCGCCACCGCCATGCCATAGCCCGGCACGATGATGACCGAGTCCGCATCGTTGAGCGCCGCCGCGACCCCCTCGGCGTCGATCGCCACCTGTTCGCCCGCGATCTCCATCGCCGGGCCGGTGGTGTTGCCGAAGCCGCCGAGGATGACGCTGACGAACGAGCGGTTCATCGCCTTGCACATGATGTAGCTCAGGATTGCGCCGGACGAGCCCACGAGCGCGCCGGTGACGATCAGCAGGTCATTGCCGAGCGAAAAGCCGATCGCCGCCGCCGCCCAGCCCGAATAGCTGTTCAGCATCGACACGACGACCGGCATGTCCGCGCCGCCGATCCCCATGATGAGGTGGTAGCCGATGAAGAAGGCCAGAAGCGTCATGGCCAGCAGGGCCCACATGCCCGCGCCGTTGAAGTAAAGGACCAAGAGGATCAGCGACAGAAGTGCGGCACCCGCGTTCAGCATATGGCCGCCCGGCAGCTTCTTCGCCTTGCCGTCGACGCGGCCCGCGAGCTTGCCGAAGGCGATGACGGACCCGGTGAAGGTCACGGCACCGATGAAGACGCCAAGGAAGACCTCGACCTTCAGGATGTTCAACTCGACCGGCGTCTTGTGGGCGACCTTGGCGGCAAAGCCCGTCAGTGCGTTCAGCCCCTCGGCGTCGCCCGCCGCCACCATGCCCGCGATGCGGCCCATCTCGATCTGGGCGTTGACACCGATGAAGACAGCCGCGAGGCCAACGAAGGAATGAAGCGCCGCAACAAGCTGCGGCATTTCCGTCATCTGGACGCGGCCCGCGACGACGGCGCCCGCCGCCGCGCCGATGGCGACCATCAGCGCCACGACCCAGAGGTGCCCCATGCCGGGCCCCCAGATCGTCGCGCCGACCGCGAGCGCCATGCCCGCGATCCCGTACCAGACGGCGCGCTTGGCGCTTTCCTGTCCCGACAGGCCGCCGAGCGACAGGATGAACAGGATGGCCGCTGCGATATAGGCGGCCGAAACGATTCCGATGCTCATTGGTCCGCCCTCACGACTTCTGGAACATGGCCAGCATCCGGCGCGTGACCAGGAAGCCACCGACGATGTTGATGCTGGCGATAAGGATCGAGATCGAGGCGAGCGTGACGACGAGCCACGAGCCCGAGCCGACCTGCAGGAGCGCGCCCAGGATGATGATGCCCGAGATCGCGTTCGTCACGGCCATCAGGGGCGTGTGGAGCGAGTGGCTCACGTTCCAGATCACCTGGAAGCCCACGAAGCAGGCCAGCGCGAAGACGACGAAGTGGCTCATGAAGGCTTCGGGCGCAAAGGCGCCGATGACCAGCATCAGAAGCGTGCCGATGGCCAGAAGTGCCACCTGGGTCCGGGTCTGGCCGCGGAAGTCGGCAAGCTCTTTCGCGCGCCGTTCCTCCGGGGTCAGTTCCTTCGGCTTTTCCTTGGGCTTGGCGGCCGCGATCGCCTGCACCTTCGGGGGCGGCGGCGGGTAGGTGATGGCGCCCGCATGGGTCACGGTGGCGCCCCGGATCACGTCATCTTCCATGTTCTGGACGATGACGCCGTCCTTCTTCGGCGTCAGGTCGGTCAGCATGTGGCGTATGTTGTTGGCGTAAAGCGTCGAGGACTGGGTGGCCATGCGGCTTGGGAAGTCGGTGTAGCCGATGACGGTCACGCCATTGGCGCTGACGATCTTTTCGCCTGGCACCGTCAGGTCGCAGTTGCCGCCACGCTCGGCCGCAAGGTCGACGATGACCGAGCCGGGTTTCATCGCCTCGACCATGTCCTTCAGCCACAGCTTCGGCGCGTCGCGGCCGGGGATCAGGGCCGTGGTGATGACGATGTCCATCTGGGGCGCAAGCTCGCGGAACTTCGCCAGTTGCTTTTCACGGAACTCGGGGCTCGAGGGGGCGGCATACCCCCCGGTCGCGGCGCCGTCCTGGGCGGGCTCGAACTCCAGGAAGACGAAGCTCGCGCCCATCGATTCGATCTGTTCGGCGACCTCTGGCCGCACGTCGAAGGCATGGACCACCGCGCCGAGCGAGGTGGCAGTGCCGATCGCGGCCAGCCCCGCGACGCCCGCGCCGATCACCAGAACCTGCGCCGGGGGCACCTTGCCCGCCGCCGTCACCTGGCCGGTGAAGAAGCGCCCGAAGTTGTTCGCGGCCTCGATCACCGCGCGGTAGCCCGCGATATTGGCCATGGACGACAGCGCGTCCATCTTCTGCGCCCGGCTGATCCTTGGCACCATGTCCATGGCGATGACGGTGGCGCCGCGATCCTTGCAGACCTCCAGCAGCTCCTTGTTCTGCGCGGGGTAGAAGAACGAGATCAGCGTCTGCCCGGACTTCAGCCGGTCCGCCTCTGCCTCGGTCGGGGGGCGCAGGCCGACCAGGATGTCCGAAGCCGCGCCGAGCGCCGCCTCGTCGGGGACAAGGGTGACGCCCACGGCCTCATAGGCCTGATCCGCGAACCCGGCGCGTTCGCCCGCGCCCTTCTGGATCAGGCATTCATGGCCGAGCTTCATGATCTGCACCGCCGACTCAGGCGTCATCGCTACCCGGTTTTCCCCAGGCGCGCTTTCCCGCACCGCTCCGATCTTCATGGCAACCGTCCCCCTAGATGCGCGCAGGCCGCTTGTCGCGCCTTGCGCTGCGTTGCAGCAGAATGAGCGAAGTCCGCGGTCAAATCCAGCGCCGCGTTTGGCTTTCGTAACGTCGGAAGGCCGGACCGTAGAGAGCGGCGAGCCTTTCCTCTTCGGCCCCGATGAATCGCCGGTTTATCAAGGTGATGAAGGCCGGGACCAGAATTGGCGCGGCCCAGGGTGCGGCCCAGTAGAGGCAAAGCCCGGTCAGCAGCACGGCGTCGGCCAGGTAAATCGGATTGCGGCTCAGGGCGAAAAGGCCGCCGGTCAGAAGCCGCGACGGATCGCGGCGGGGAATCACCGTCGTGCGCGCCATCATCATCTGCACCGCCGCGCCGACCATCAGCGCCAGGCCGACGAGCACCAGGATGCCGCCCGCGATCTGAAGGGGCGCCCAGGGCATCGGCGCGACGTGCGACGCGATCCAGGCCAAAAGAGCAAAAGCTGCAAGCCAGACCGGCGGATAATCGACCTCTCGGACCATCGCTGTCCCCTTTCGTTGGCGGGCAGGCTTAGGCGTCTTCCTCCCGCCGCACAACCGCAAGGCCAGGCGATCAGCCGTTTTCAGTCGATCGGCGCCCCTGCCCCCACCCCCGCCAAGACTGTTGCCGCAAGGGTATTATTTTGAGTATGAAAGAATGGGGACAATCGGAGCCGCAGATGACCAAGGACCTGACCGCGACCTTTGCCGCCACGCGGGCAATGTTCGATCTGCCCGAAGGCGTGATCTATCTGGACGGCAACTCGCTTGGCCCCCTGCCCCGCGCGGCGGCCGAGCGTGTCTCGTCGGCGATCACCGACGAATGGGGCCACATGCTTATCACCGGCTGGAACAAGGCCGGCTGGATGGACCTGCCCGCGCGCGTCGGCGACCGGATCGGGCGGCTGATCGGTGCGGCGCCCGGCACGGTCGTCATGGGCGACACGCTGTCGATCAAGGTCTACCAGGCGCTGGCCTCGGCGCTGGAGCTGAACCCCGGCCGGCGGGTGATCCTGTCGGATACGGGCAACTTCCCCTCGGACCTCTATATGGCGGACGGGCTGTGCCGCACGCTGGGCCAGGGCTATCAGCTTCGGACCGTCGCGCCCGAAGAGGTCGACGCGGCGATCGGCCCGGACATCGCGGTCCTCATGGTGACCGAGGTCGATTACCGCACCGGCCGCAAGCACGACATGGCGAAGCTGACGGCGAAGGCCCATACCGCCGGCGCGCTGACGGTGTGGGACCTGGCCCATTCGGCGGGTGCGCTGCCTGTGGATCTGGCTGGCGCCGGCGCGGATTTCGCGGTCGGCTGCACCTACAAATACCTGAACTCCGGTCCCGGCGGCCCGGCCTTCATCTACGTCGCGCCCAAGCTTTCGGACCGCGTGCGCCCCGCCCTGTCCGGCTGGCTCGGGCACGAGGCGCCCTTTGCCTTCGACCAGGACTACCGCCCCGGCCGCGGGATCGAGCGGATGCGCGTCGGCACGCCGCCGATCCTGCAACTGCGCGCGCTTGAAACGGCCATGGACATCTGGGACATGGTTACCATGGCCGATGTTCGCGCCCGTTCGATCGAACTCTGCGACGCCTTCATCGCCGCAGTCGAGGGCGCCTGCCCGACGCTGACGCTCGCCTCGCCCCGTGTTGCGGCCGAGCGCGGCAGCCAGGTCAGCTTCCGCCACCCCGAAGGCTACGCCATCATGCAGGCGCTGATCGCGCGCGGCGTCATCGGTGACTTCCGCGCGCCCGACATCCTGCGCTTCGGCTTCACGCCGCTTTACACGACGATGGAGGACGTGGGGGGTGCCGCCGCCGTCTTGGCCGACATCATGGCCAACGCACTGTGGGACCGGCCCGACTACAAGCGGCGGGCGCGCGTGACATGAGCCTGACCGTCCGCCCCTACAAGGCTCACGACCGGACCGCCTGCTGGGGTGTGTTCTACCGGGCCGTGCGCGAGGGGGCGGCGGGCGTCTACGACGAAGCGCAGCGCGCGGCCTGGGCACCGTCGCCCCTGCCGAAGCGCGACGGGCACGACAAGCTTGCCGCCGCCCATACGTTCGTGGCTGAAAGAGAGGGCCGCATCGTGGGCTTCATGAACGTGGAGCCTTCGGGCTACCTCGACATGGCCTTCGTCCTGCCCGAGGAGATGGGCCAGGGGACCGCCGCCGCGCTTTACGGTGCGGTCCTGGCCCAGGCGCGCGCGCAAGGTTCTGACCGGATGACGGTGATCGCCAGTCCCCTCGCCCGCCGCTTCTTCGCCAAGCGCGGCTGGTCCGTGGACCGGCGCGAGGATCTTGCGGCGGACGGGCAGGTCTATGAGGTCTTTCACATGTCGACCGTGGTGACCGCCGATGCTTGACCGTATCGTCGAACCGCCACTGTCGCGCCCCGGCGCCTGGGCGTCGGTCTGGCGGCAGATGGGGGTCAAGGGCTGTCTCGCGGCGCGGCAGGCGGGCTGAACCCCGTCCTGCCAACCCTTTTTCACGGAGACAAGAAATGTCCCAAGCCTACGATCCCTCGCGCGAAGGCGCGCAGATGTCCTTCGACGGCCGCATGTCCTATGGCGACTACCTGCGGCTCGACCAGATCCTGTCGGCGCAGTCGCCCCTGAGCGACGCGCATGACGAGTTGCTGTTCGTCATCCAGCACCAGACCTCGGAGCTTTGGATGAAGCTTGCGCTTCATGAGCTTGGCGCCGCGCGCACCGCGATTGCCGGGGACCGGGCGCAGACCGCCTTCAAGATGCTGGCCCGTGTGGCCCGGATCATGGAGCAACTGAACAACGCCTGGGACGTGCTCAGGACGATGACGCCGTCCGACTACACCCGGTTTCGCGCCTCGCTCGGCCAGTCGTCGGGCTTTCAGTCCTGGCAATACCGTCTGATCGAATATGCCGCCGGCAACCGCAATGCCGCGATGCTGAAGCCCCACGAGCACCGGCCGGACATTCTGGCGAAGCTGAAGGACGAACTGGCACGCCCCTCGCTTTACGATGTGGCGCTGCATGCGCTCGCCCGGTCGGGCGTGTCGGTGCCCGAGGATGTGCTGAACCGCGACGTGGGCCAGCCCTGGACGCTCGACCCGCGCGTGACCGACGCCTGGGCGGTGGTTTACCGCGACCCCGAGCAGCATTGGCAGATGTATGAGCTGGCCGAGGAACTGGTGGATTTCGAGGATTACTTCCGCCGCTGGCGCTTCAACCATGTCACGACGGTCGAGCGCATCATCGGCCTGAAGCGCGGCACCGGCGGGACCGGCGGCGTCAGTTACCTGCGCCGGATGCTGGAGGTCGAACTGTTCCCCGAGCTTTGGCAGGTCCGCACGGTCCTCTGAGCCTCCGGGCGGATCGGTCTTCGACCGGGTGGGCATGGCCGGGCCGGGCGGGAAAAGGAAACGCGACCCACGTTTCCCCCGCCCGTCGCGGGACCGATGCCGCTGGACCGCTGGTGTCCTGAGACATGAGAGGCCAGCGCCCGCCATGGGCGGGGCGGGCGCTGGCCGATGGCCTTCGGGCCACCGGCCGGGACAAATGACAAAGCCTTTGCATGCCAGAGGCGATGGCCTCTGCCACCCCGACCTGACGGGCCGCTTACTCCAGCCACCTGTCGTAGTCGCTGACCAGCAGGTGCGTGGGCGCCACGTCCTCCTCGACCTCGGCGAAGCGGCCCAAGGGGGTGACGAAGACATTGTCGGTCACGTCGTCGTTGACGGTCGAAACCTCGCCGATCAGCACGTCGCCGCCCTCGCCCCAGAAGGCGTGCCAGTCGCCCGGCATCAGCGTCACGCTTTCGCCGGGGGCGAGCCGCAGAACCTCTCCGGGCCCAAAGGGCCGCGCCACGCCGTCGCACAGGACCGTCCCGCCCGCAGTCTTGCTGAACCGCCCTTCGGCGTCAGAACCGTTCAGCCGAACGGCCAGCGTGGCACCGCCGCGGTTGATGATGTCCTCGGCCTTCACGATGTGGGTGTGGCAGGGCGAGAGCTGATCCTTGCGCGAAATCAATAGCTTCTCGGCATAGCACATGCCGCCGCCCCGCCTCAGGTCGGCCAGCCGCCCGTTCCTGAGAGTGAAGAGGAAAAGCCCCAGCCGGTCGAAATCGCCCTGGCCATAGTCGGTGATGTCCCAGCCCATGCGCGCGTCGATGACGGCGCGGGCCTCGGTCCGGCGCGCGCGGAACTCGTCCGGCGACCAGCGCGCGAAGGGCGGCAGCGTGAAGCCGTAGGAGCGGATCATCTGATCCGCCGCCGCCATCACCTCGTTGATCCGCGACCGTTTCATGTCCGCCCCCCGCCCCATGCCGCCGTCGCCTTCCCGAACGCCTCGAACAGGGGCCGCGAGACGGGATCGCTCGCTGCGTGCCATTCCGGGTGCCACTGGACCGACAGGGTGAAGCCCGGCGCGTCGCGCACATAGAGGGCTTCGGGCGTGCCGTCATCGGCCCAGCCGTCGACGACGATCCGCGCCCCGGTGTCCTTGATGCCCTGCCCGTGCAGCGTGTTGGTCATCACCTCGGCCGCGCCCATCAGATGATGAAAGACGCCATCCTTCACGAAATGCACCGGATGGCGCAGGGCGAACTTCTCGTCGATCGTGCCCTCGGGGGGCATGCGGTGGTTCATCCGCCCCGGCAGGTCGCGGATTTCGGGGTAAAGCGTGCCGCCGAGCGCCACGTTCACCTCCTGAAAGCCGCGACAGATGCCGAGGAAGGGCTGGCCGCGCTCGACGCAGGCGCGCACGAGCGGCAGCGTGATCGCGTCGCGGGCGCGGTCGAATCTGCCGTGCGCGTCCGTGACCTCTTCGCCATATTCGGCAGGATGAACGTTCGGCCGGCCGCCGGTCAGAAGAAAGCCATCGCAGACATCCAGAAGCTCGGGCACCGACACGAAGCGCGGGTCGGTCGGGATGAGCAGCGGCATGCAGCCGGCCACGTCGGCAACAGCGGATGAGTTGCTCAGGCCGCCCGCATGGACGGGATAGTCATCGTTCAGGATGCTGATGTTGCCAATGATGCCGACAACCGGCCGCCGCTTGCCCATGAATACCCGGTGCACCTGTTCCGGGCCCGATGATAGCCGCCAAAGCGGCGGGGTAAAGGGCCTGGGATAGGTTGACGCTTGACCATTCCGTCATGGCCCGGCCGGGCGGGACCAGGAAACGCACCGCGTTTCCCCCGGCCGCGTGGGAACGGTGCCGCTGGGCCGCTGAAGTCCTGAACTGACAAAGGCCGGCGCCTGCCCCGGTGGGCGCATAGCGCCCGCCATGGGCGGGGCGGGCGCTGGCCGATGGCCTTTGGGCCACCGGCCGGGACAAAAGACATATTCACCGCATGGCAGAGCCAACGGTCTCTGCCACCCGGGACCTTGCGCCCCCGTCCTCAGACCCTGCGCGCTTTCACCCGCGCCCGTGCCGCGTGCAGGATCGGCTCGGTATAGCCCGAGGGCTGTGCCCGCCCCTCAAGGATCAGGTCGCGCGCCGCGTTGAAGGCGATGCCGTCGAAGCCCGGCGCCATCGGCTTATAGGCCGGGTCGCCCGCGTTCTGGCGGTCCACGACCTCGGCCATCTTGCGCAAGGTGGCATCCACCTCCTGCCCGCCGACGATGCCGTGATGCAGCCAGTTGGCGATATGCTGCGCGGAAATCCGGCAGGTGGCGCGGTCTTCCATCAGGCCGACGTCGTTCAGGTCCGGCACCTTCGACGCGCCGATGCCCTGATCGACCCAGCGCACGACATAGCCGAGGATGCCCTGGGCGTTGTTCTCGACCTCGCGCGCGATCTGGGCGGGGGTCCAGAGCCGGTAGGCGGCAAGCGGGATTTCCAGGAGCGCCTCAAGGTGCGCGCGCCGGCCGCCCCTGGCCAGCCGCTCCTGCACCGCGCGCACATCGACCTTGTGATAGTGGAGGGCGTGCAGCGTCGCGGCCGTCGGGCTCGGCACCCAGGCGCAGCTTGCGCCCGAACGCGGATGGTCGATCTTCTGGTCGAGCATCGCCGCCATCAGGTCGGGCATGGCCCACATGCCCTTGCCGATCTGCGCGCGGCCCGCAAAGCCGCATTCCAGGCCGATGTCGACGTTCAGCGACTCGTAGGCGCCGATCCAGCCCTTGCGCTTGATGAAGTCCTTGCGGCTGAAGGGCCCGGCCTCCATCGAGGTGTGGATCTCGTCGCCGGTGCGGTCCAGAAAGCCCGTGTTGATGAAGGCGACGCGGCCCTTCGCGGCGCGGATCGATTCCTTCAGGTTGACCGAGGTGCGGCGCTCTTCGTCCATCAGGCCAAGCTTCACGCTGTTCGCGGGCAGGCCCAGCATCGCCTCGACCCGCGCGAAGGTGCGGTCGGCGAAGGCAACCTCGTCCGGCCCGTGCATCTTGGGCTTCACCACATAGATCGCGCCGGTTTCCGAGTTCCGCGGCCCCTTGCGCTTCTTCAGGTCGTGCATGCCGATCAGGACGGTCACAGCCGCGTCCATCAGCCCCTCGGGCGCCTCCGACCCGTCGGGCAAAAGGATCGCGGGCGTCGTCATCAGATGGCCAACGTTGCGGACCCACAGAAGCGCGCGGCCCTTCAGGCTCTTCGGCTTGCCGTCAGGTGCCAGCCAGTCACGGTCCGGGTTCAGCCGGCGGGTCATCGGGCGGCCGTTCTTCTCGAACGTCTCTTCCAGGTCGCCCTGCATCAGGCCGAGCCAGTTCGCATAGGCCGCGACTTTGTCCTCGGCATCCACGCAGGCCACCGAATCCTCGCAGTCGATGATGGCGGAAAGCGCGCTTTCCAGGATCACGTCGGCCAGCAGCGCCTGGTCGCGGGCGCCGATCGGGTGGGCGCGATCGAAGACCAGTTCGACGTGAAGGCCGTTGTGGACCAGCAGCACGCCGTCCGGCGCGCGCGGATTGCCCCGGTAGCCCGCGAGTTGCGCCGGATCGACCAAGGGCAGGTCGTCGACCAGAAGCGCCCCGTCCTTCACCACATAGCGGCGCACGTCGCCGTGGCTCGCGCCCTGGATCGGGAAAGCCTCGTCCAGAAAGACCCGCACCCGCGTCACGACCCGGGCGCCGCGGCCGCGTTCGTAGCCCCCGGCGGGCGGCGGGCTGCCCATGGCATCAGTGCCGTAAAGCGCATCGTAAAGGCTGCCCCAGCGGGCATTCGCGGCATTGAGCGCATAGCGCGCGTTCGTCACCGGCACGACGAGCTGGGGGCCAGCGATCCGGGCGATTTCGGGGTCGACCTTGGCGGTTTCGATCTGGAACTCGGGGCCTTCGGGCAGAAGGTAGCCGATCCTTTCCAGGAAGGCGCGGTAGGCGGCGGGGTCGTGCAACCCGTCACGGTGCGTCAGGTGCCAGGCGTCGATCTGGGACTGAAGGGCCTCTCGCCGGCCAAGAAGCACCCGGTTTTCCGGCGCCATATCCGTCAGGATCGCGGCAAAGCCTGTCCAGAAGTCATCTGGATCCACGCCCGTTCCCGGCAGTGCGCGGGTTTCGAGGAAGTCCGCCAGTTCCGCCGCGACCTTCAGTCCCTTGCGATCGACCTGCATGATGTGCCTCCGTCCGGTCCGGGGCTCAGCCTAAGCCCCCGCCGCGCCCGCTGGCAACGGCCGGACAGCCGAGGCATGGCCCGGAAAGTCCGCAGGTCTTTCGCCGCAAATAAGTAAGGCTGTCACCTAAGTTTTACTTGCCACGCCGGGTTGCGGCTGATAGTTAGGCCATGACATAACAATCCCGAGGCCATGGACCTTACACCCGGCCAGCTCGACAAGCTCTTCCAGGCGCTCGGCGATCCCACCCGCCGCGCGATCCTGACGCGGCTTGCCCGTGGCCCGGCCAGCCTGACCGAGCTCGCGGCCCCCTTCGACATGGCGCTGCCATCGGTCATGGGGCACCTGCGGCGCCTGGAAGAGGCGGGGCTGGCCCAGTCGGCGAAGGCGGGGCGCGTGCGGACAGTGACGCTTGTCCCCGGCGCTTTCGCGCCGGTGCATGGCTGGCTCGACGCCCAGCGCGCACTTTGGGAAGACCGGCTCGACCGGCTGGATGACTATGTGACCCGACTGCACAAGGAGACCGCGCATGGACCTGGACCCCAAGACTGACCTGCATTTCACCCGCACCCTGGCCGTGCCCCGGCAACTGATCTGGGACTGCTGGACCGACGCCAGGCACATTCCCCACTTCTTCGTTCCCCGCCCCCACCGCGTCACGGCCTGCGACATCGACCTTCGGGTCGGCGGGCGCTTCAACACGACCTTCGACGTGGACGGCCAGGTGATGGAGAACAAGGGCGTCTGGCTCGACCTGGTGCCGGGCGAGAGGTTCGCCTTCACCGATGGCTACAGCGAAGGCTGGAAGCCCGCGCCCGACCCGTTCCTGACGGCGATCCTGCTTCTGTCGGACGCGCCCGAGGGCGGCACGACCTATACCGCCATCGCCCGCCACCGTTCCGCCGAACAGGCCGAGACGCACAAGGCGATGGGCTTTTACGACGGCTGGGGCACGGTCGCCCAGCAGCTTGAGGATTACGCCAGGACACTTCTGCGCTGAGGGGGGGCAAGATGACCGCCGACCGCACCATGACCATCGAGCGGCAGATCGCGGCACCTGTCGCCGCGATCTGGGCCGCCTGGACCAATCCCGAAACGCTGCCCCTTTGGTGGGGGCCGGACGGCTTCACCTGCCGCACCTACCGGATCGACCTTCGGACGGGCGGCGAGTGGGTATTCGACATGATCGGGCCGGACGGCACGGTCTATCCCAACCACCACCGTTACGGGCAGATGACGCCGATGAGGGGCATCGACTATGCGCTTCTCTGGGGCGAGAACGGGCCCAAGCACGCCGATGCGACGGTCCGGTTCGTCGAAGAGGGCAAGGGAACGCGGGTCATCCTGTCGATGACCTTCGCCACGGCCGATGAATATCAGACGGCAGTCGGTTTCGGGGCCCCCGCACTCGGGCTGCAGACGCTGGGCAAGCTCGCGGCACAGGTCGGCGCGGGCTGATCGGCGCGGATTCGGCCCCCGTTGCGGCCGGGCGGCGGACGACCTAGGCTCCGGCCCGACCCCGATACGGAGCCCTGCCCATGTCCGCCGCACTGACCGCCCCTGACCCGCGCACGATCTACCTGAAGGACTACCGCCCCTTCCCCTACCGGCTCACGGCAGTGGATCTGACCTTCCGGCTTGCGCCCAAGGACACGCGGGTCACCTCGCGCCTGTCGTTCGCGCCGAACCCGGAAGCCGGGGGCAAGGGCGACCTGTTCCTGAACGGCGAGGGGCTGCGGCTGATCCGCGCGGCGATCGACGGACGCGCGCTCGACCCCACCGACTACAGGCTGACGGACGAGGGGCTGACCGTCCCCGCCGCGCGTCTGCCCGACGGCCCCTTCGTCTGGGAGGCCGAGGTGTCGATCGACCCGGCCGACAATACCTCGCTCGAGGGGCTTTACATGTCCGGCGGCATCTACTGCACCCAGTGCGAGGCCGAGGGCTTTCGCCATATCACCTTCTACCCCGACCGCCCGGACGTGATGGCACCCTTCCGCGTCCGGATCGAAAGCGACATGCCGGTCCTGCTGTCGAACGGCAACCCCGTGTCGGCCGCACCGGGCCGGGCCGAATGGAACGACCCCTGGCCGAAGCCCGCCTATCTTTTCGCGCTGGTCGCAGGCAACCTCGAACCCCTGCGCGACAGCTTCACCACCCGTTCGGGCCGCAAGGTCGACCTGGCGATCTGGGTGCGGCCGGGCGACCTGGACCGCACGCCCTGGGCGATGGAAAGCCTCAAGCGGTCGATGGACTGGGACGAGCGGGTCTACGGGCGCGAATATGACCTCGATGTCTTCAACATCGTCGCCGTCGATGACTTCAACATGGGCGCGATGGAGAACAAGGGGCTGAACATCTTCAACTCGAAGCTGGTGCTCGCCAGCCCCGACACGGCGACCGATCTGGACTTCGAGCGGATCGAGGCGGTGATCGCGCATGAATATTTCCACAACTGGACCGGCAACCGCATCACCTGCCGCGACTGGTTCCAGCTGTGCCTGAAGGAAGGGCTGACGGTCTTCCGCGACCAGCAGTTCACCTCTGACATGCGCTCGGCGCCGGTGAAGCGCATTGATGACGTGCTGACCTTGCGCGGGCGCCAGTTCCGCGAGGACATGGGGCCGCTGGCCCATCCGCCCCGGCCCGACCATTTTGTCGAGATCAACAACTTCTACACCGCGACCGTCTATGAAAAGGGCGCCGAGGTCATCGGCATGCTGAAGCGGCTGGTTGGTGACGTGGACTATGCCCGCGCGCTCGACCTCTATTTCGAGAGGCACGATGGCCATGCCGCGACCATCGAGGACTGGCTCAGGGTCTTCGAGGATACGACCGGGCGCGACCTGAGCCAGTTCAAGCGCTGGTATACGGACGCGGGCACCCCGCGCCTTTCGGTGACCGAGGCCTGGTCGCCCGGTCCCGCCTCGACCCCCGGATCGGGCATCTTCACACTGACCTTCCGGCAGGAAACGCCCGCGACCCCCGGCCAGCCCGACAAGCCGCCGCGCGTCATCCCGATCGCGGTCGGGCTTTTGAACCCGAACGGGGACGAGGTGCGGCCGACCGAAGTGCTGGAGATGACCGATGTCACCCAAAGTTTCCGGTTCGAGGGGCTGGCCGCGCGGCCCGTCGCCTCGATCCTGCGCGGCTTTTCGGCGCCCGTGGTCCTGACGCGCGACACGGACGGCGAGCGCGACGCCTTCCTTTTCGCCCATGACACCGACCCCGTGAACCGCTGGGAGGCAGGCCGGTCGCTGATGCGGCAGGCGCTTGCCCGGATGGTGACCGAAGGCGACGCGCCCTCGCCCCGGCTTCTGGCCTCGGTCGGGCGGATCGCCGCGGACGCAGCCCTCGACCCGGCCTTCCGGGCGCTGGCGCTGCGGCTGCCGTCGGCGGACGACCTGGCGCAAAGCCTTGCGGACGCGGGCCATGTCCCGGACCCCGACGCGATCGACGCTGCGACCCGGACGCTCGCCGAGGCGATCGCGCGGGCGGCAGAGTCGACCCTTGCGGGGCTTTATGACGACCTGGCCGACCGGGGCGCCTTCTCGCCCTCGGCCGAGGCGGCCGGGCGGCGGGCGCTCAGGCTTGCGGCACTCGGCTACCTCAACCGGCTGGACGGGGGCGCGCGGGCGGCCGCACTTTATGAAAGCGCCGCGACCATGACCGAGCGGCAGGCGGCCCTTGCCGCGCTGATCGACCAGGGCCGGGCAAAGGACGCGCTTGCGGATTTCCACGCGCGCTTCAAGGGGAACCGGCTTGTCATCGACAAGTGGTTCGCGCTGCAACCCGCCGCCGCGCGGGGGGCCGACGCGGCAAGGGTCACGCGCGAACTGGCGGCGCATTCCGACTTCGACTGGAAGAACCCCAACCGCTTCCGGGCGCTTATGGGGGGCCTCGCGTCCAACCATGCGGGCTTCCATACCGCGACGGGCGAGGGCTATGAGGTCTATGCCGACTGGCTGATCCGGCTCGACCCGGTCAACCCCCAGACGACCGCCCGCATGTCGACGGCGTTCGAGACCTGGGCGCGGTATGACGCGGGTCGGCAGGCCAGGGCGCGGGCGGCGATGAAGCGGGTTCTGGCGACGCCGGGCCTCAGCCGCGATTCGACGGAAATGCTCGGCAGGCTTCTGGGGCCCAACTAAGGCGAACGCATCCATCGTCGGCCCAGGCGGACCAATCGCGATTGAGCCGCCGGATCGTTTCTGCATGCGACCCAAGTCATGACTGCGCGCGGCCTCGCAAGGGCCGGGCAATCCCTGCCGTGCTATCCCGGAGGCCGGGGGCTGCGAAGGCATGGGGATGTATTCCGAACCGTTCGACTATCATGAACAGGCGCGCAATCCGCGCATGTATCTGCTGACTGGGCTGACGGGCGCGGTGCTTTATGCTGGCTTGGCGCAGGGCTGGGGGCTGGCCGCGATCCTGCTCGCCGGGCCGATCCTGGCCTGGGTCCTCGTGCAACTGGTGATGAACCCCGGCGCGGGCTTCCGGCTCTGGGACAAGGGCATCAGCTTTTACGATGCCGACCGCGACCGGATGATCGACTGGAACGACCTGTCGGCCGTCACCCTGTCGGCCGATGGCGCGGGCGGCGCTATCTGCATCCTGCACCTTGCCGACGGCCGCGAAGAGCGACTGCCCGCGACCGCCGCCTTCACGACCGACCGGCTGGCGCAAGAGTTCCGGCTGCGCGGCGTTCCGGTCTGGCGCGCGGCGCCCGAACCACGGGGCACGCTCGCCACCGCCTGACGGACGAAGTGCGCCCGGTGCTGGGCCCTCCGGGCGCCGTAGATACATTCATGTTTGGCTTGGCACGGGCGGGAAAAGGAAACGCACTGCGTTTCCCCCGGCCGTCGCGGAAACGATACCGCTGGACCCTAGGTGTCACTCACAGACAAAGGCTGGCGCCTGCCCCGGTGGGCGCGAAAGCGCCCGCCGATGGCGGGGCGGGCGCTGGCCGATGGCCTTTGGACCATCGGCCGGGACAAAGGGCTGGCCTTCGCATGGCAGAGGCGATGGCCTCTGCCAGCCCGGCGGAACGCGCGGGCGCTGCGGATAGACCACTGACAGGCCCCCTTCCCTTGTCAGGCTGCGGGGGCTCGCCTAAAAGCACGTCCAGACAAAGGACGCCCGAGCCATGACGCACACCGACCCGACCGCCGCCACCGCCACCTTCACCGCCCCCGCGCCCAAGGTCATCCAGGGCACGAAAGAGGATTGGGAGTTGGTGATCGGGCTGGAGGTCCATGCCCAGGTCGCCTCGAACGCCAAGCTCTTCTCCGGCGCCTCGACCGCCTTCGGGTCCGAGCCGAACTCGAACGTCGCCTTTGTGGATGCGGCCATGCCGGGGATGCTGCCGGTCATCAACGAATTCTGCGTCGAACAGGCGGTCAAGACCGGGCTCGGGCTCAGGGCCGACATTCACCTGACCTCGGCCTTCGACCGCAAGAACTACTTCTACCCCGACCTGCCGCAGGGCTACCAGATCAGCCAGCTCTACCACCCGATCGTCGGCGAGGGCGAGGTGATCGTCGAGATGGGCGGCGGCGCCGCGCGCCGTGTCCGGATCGAGCGCATCCACCTCGAACAGGACGCGGGCAAGTCGATCCATGACATGGACCCGGCGCTGTCGTTCGTCGACTTCAACCGCACCGGCGTTGCGCTGATGGAAATCGTCAGCCGCCCCGACATCCGCGGACCGGAAGAGGCGGCGGCCTATGTGGCGAAGCTGCGCCAGATCATGCGCTACCTCGGCACCTGCGACGGCAACATGCAGAACGGCAACCTCAGGGCGGACGTCAACGTCTCGATCTGCCGGCCGGGGGATTATGAGAAATTCCAGGCCACGGGCGATGCGTCCGTCCTAGGAACGCGCTGCGAAATCAAGAACATGAACTCGATGCGCTTCATCCAGGCCGCCATCGACTACGAGGCGCGCCGGCAGATCGCGATCGTCGAGGATGGCGGTGCCGTCACTCAGGAAACGCGCCTTTACGACCCCGACAAGGGCGAGACGCGCTCGATGCGGTCCAAGGAAGAGGCGCACGATTACCGCTACTTCCCCTGCCCCGACCTTCTGCCCCTGACGATCGAACAGGCCTGGGTCGACGGCATCGCCGCCGGCATGCCGGAACTGCCCGACGCCAAGAAGGCGCGCTTCGTGGCGGCCTACGGCATGACCGACTATGACGCGGGCGTCCTGACCGCCGAGGCCGAGAATGCCGCCTTTTTCGAGGAGGTGGCCGGGGGCCGCGACGGCAAGATCGCCGCGAACTGGGTCATCAACGAGCTTTTCGGGCGGCTGAACAAAGAGGGGCTGGCGGTCACCGACACGCCGGTTTCAGCGGCGCAGCTTGGCGGGATGCTTGACCTTCTGGGGTCCGGCGAGATCACCGGCAAGATGGCGAAGGAACTGTTCGAGATCCTGTGGACCGAGGGCGGCGATCCGGCCGAGGTGGCGGCGGCGCGTGGCCTGAAGGCCGTGACCGACACTGGCGCGATCGCGGCGGCGCTCGACGCGCTGGTCGCGGCGAACCCCGACCAGGTGGAGAAGGCCCGGGTCAATCCGCGTCTGGCGGGCTGGTTCACCGGCCAGGTGCTGAAGGCGACCGGCGGCACGGCCGACCCGGCCGTCGTCAACAAGATGGTGGCGGCGAAGCTCGGGCTCTGAGCCCCGGGTTTCGGGACTTTCGCCAAAAGAAAAGGCGCCCTGCGGGGCGCCTTTTTCGTTTCGCGGCCTCAGGCCCGTTTGCGGCGGGCGAACCCGCCGAGGGCCGCCATGCCGCCAACCAGAAGCAGGCCAGCCGCGGGAACCGGAACCGGCGCGATCGAGGCCGCGCCGCTGCCGCCAGATCCACCACCCGTGCCACCACCCGTGCCCGGAAGCAGTCCGCCGCCACCGCCGACAACCGTGCCGCCGTTCGATCCGCCCGGCACCAGGGGCGGGACGGTGATCGGCAGCGGGGTTCCGCCGCCGCCCGTGGTTCCCCCGGTGCTGCCGCCCGTGGTTCCCCCCGTGGTTCCCCCGGTGCTGCCGCCATTGCCGACGCCATTCCCGTTGTTGCCGCCACCGGCACCATTGCCCGGATTGGTGCCGCCGGAGTTGCTGCCGCCGTTGCCGTTGCCATTGCCGTTGTTGCCGCCACCGGCGCCGTTGCCCGGGTTGGTGCCGCCGGAGTTGCTGCCCCCGTTGCCGTTGCCATTGCCGTTGTTACCGCCACCGGGGCCGTTGCCGTTGCCCGTGCCGTTCCCCGGCCCGGTGCCGCTCGTGCCGCCCGTGTTCGAGGCCAGAACGACCGGCGTGGTCGAACCGCCAGAGTTTCCGTTGCCGACCGCGACCTGGCCCGTTTTCGCGAACGCAACCGGCAGGAAGGCTGCGCCCGAGACTTTCGGCAGCTTGGCCGACGCGAAAGGCCCGGCGCCGGCCGGCAGCGCTTCCGGCTGCCCCCAGTTCAGAAGCGGCACCTTCGCGGTCGTGATCTGCCCCGCCTTGCCGGTGCCAAGAGAGGCGATGCCGTAATTTTGGGACGGGGCCCTGGTAAAGGCGCCGCGCGGGAAGGGCTGGCCAAGGCCGGTGCCATGGTAGGCGGGCGCTGCGGTCAGCGGACCGGCGACCGGCGGGGTATAGGGGCTCGAAGGCTGCGAGCGGTGATTCAAGGCGACGGAGCCGACAAAGAATGAATCAATGAACAGCCACATACCGGCCAAAAGAAGTCCAGGTTTCACACAAAACCGTCCTGCGTTGGGGCGCCCTGCACCTACTCTGGTGCAAAACACAATGAATAACCGTGCAGCGCCCCCCGGCCTGCAGTTCTGTAAAATTAGCGCGATCGGCCGTCCGGCGCGAGGGGTCCGGCAGCCGACAGACTGTTTCCCGAAAGGCTGCAGTCGACACAACGATGCCTCATTCCTGCCCCGCTCTGGGCAATTGGCATTGTCCGGGCGGCGCGATAGGGTGCGCTCCGACCGCGACCGGCCAGCGGGGCCCCGATCAGGCCGGCGGCCGAAGTTGCCCGAGGGGACCAGCGATGCAGACCTATGAATACCGCGTGCTTCCGGCACCGACGCGGGGCGAGAAGCTGAAGGGCGCCAAGACGACCGAAGAGCGCTATGCCCAGACGCTTGCGCAGGTGATGAACGCTCAGGCGCGCGAGGGCTGGGAGTTCCAGCGCGCCGAAACCCTGCCGGCCGAGGAACGCGCGGGGCTCACGCGCACCCGCACCGTCTACCTGACGCTTCTGGTCTTCCGCCGCGCGGTCGAGGCGGGCGCTCCTGCCGAGCCTGCGGTGCCGCAACTGTCGGTCATCGCACCCGCGGGGCCAACGCCGAAGCTCGGCCCGGCGATCTGACCTGGCGGGGCCCGACCTACAGGGCCCCGACCTAAAGGGTCCCGACCTAAAGGGTCCCGACCTACAGGGCCACGACCTAAAGGTCGGTGCGCCAGATCGGGTTCGACCAGGCCCGCCGCCCGGCGGCGTCGATGACCGAGGCGCGGACCCAGGGCGAGTTGTTCAACCGCTCGAGCGGCACCTCGGTCCGGGTCATGGAATGGCCATGGACGCCCTTGGCCCCGGTGCCGTGGCCGATCGCCACCACCGACGATACGGCCGAGCTTTCGACGACAAGGCGCTTGCCTTCGATCCGCACGGAGCGCAGCTCGGGACCTTGCGTCGAATAGAACTGCCCGTCCTTCAGCGCCTGCAGCAGCAGCGCAGGCTCGTTTGCCGTGGCTTTCACCATGACCCAGCCGCCGAAATGGTCGGGCTCGCTGAAATGCGCATCATCCGTCGCGATGAGCGAGAGGCGCCGCCCCTCGGTCAGGAGAAGGTCGGCGATGCCGAACCCGTCCGGCCGGTCGCAACCCGCCGCGCAGCCGTGGTTGTAGATCTCGACCGCGTGGGCGGCAGGGATGCCGCGCGCGTCGGCCAGCGTCAGCCCCGACCATTGCGGGTGGGCGATGGCCACGAAGGCCCCGGCCCTGACCGCGCGGGCTGCGATCTCGGCGCCGGTTTCCTGCCCGTCGACCGGCGTGAAATGCGGGCTGTTCGAGGGCGGGAAATCGGCCGGCAGGCCGACCGCCAGGATGTGCCAAAGTTCGCCGTTCGCCATGGCGCCGGAATGAAGCTCGGCGCCGAGGATGGTGGTGAAACCGTCGGCGCGATAGCCGGTCGTATCGGTGATCGGATAGTTCCAGAGGCCGACGAAATGGTCCGTCAGGGCCAGGAAATCATAGCCTTCGGCCCGGTAGCGGCGGCAGACCTCTTCGGGCGACAGGACGCCGTCCGAGCGGGTCGAGTGGGTGTGCAGGTTGCCGCGGAAGAAGCGGCCCGGCGCGGTGAAGGCATCTGTCATGGTGCGTCCGATTCGGGCTGTGGCGGGGTCAGGCGGCAGAATGGAGGCGAGGGGCACGGCTTTGCAAGGTCGGGCGGGGCTTGACCCCGGGCGGACGTGACGGCAGGACGGAGGCAACCGCCACCCCCATGCCCTGGAGGAGAGCTTGGCCCTTTACCGGCTCATCAGCTGGCTCGCCCTGCCGATCCTCGCGCTGCGCGCGCTGTGGGCGGCCCGCGACCCGGCGGCGCGCGCGATCTGGGCCGAACGGTTCGGGCGGGGCGCCCGTGTGCCGGACGGCGGGGGGCGGCTGATCTGGCTGCATGGCGCGTCGAACGGCGAGCTGACCTCGGCCAGACCCCTGATCCTTGCGCTTCTCGACGCCCAGCCGGCGGTGCGGCTGGTGGTGACGGCGAACAGCGCCTCGGGCCGCGCGATGGCTGCAGGCTGGGGCCTGCCGCGCGTCGCTGTCCGGGCCGCGCCCCTTGACCTGGGTCCGGCGCTGGGGCGGTTCTACGACCGCTGGCGGCCCGTGGCGTTGATTACCCTGGAAAGCGAGATCTGGCCCCTGCGCTTTGCCATGGCGCGGAGGCGGGGCGTCCCGGTCCTGATGGTCGGCGCGCGGCTTTCGGAACGCGCCCTGGTCCGGTGGCGAAAGATGCCGCGCCTTTGGCAGGCGGTGTCGGGCGCGATCACCTGGCTTTCGGCGCAGGACGACGGTTCGCGCGGGCGGTTTGTGGCGCTCGGGCTCGGGCCGGGAGTTGCGGGGCCGGTGGTGAACCTCAAGCCCCTCGCGGCCGGGCGGGCGGCCGAGGCGCCGCAGCCGGGCCCGGAGCGGGCGCGGACGCTGCTTGCTGCCTCGACCCACGAGGGTGAGGAAGAGGTGGTGCTGGACGCGCTTGCGCCGCTCATCGCCGATGGCCGGCTCAGGCTGATCTTTGCGCCCCGCCATCCGGCGCGGGGCGACGAGGTGGCGGCGGCAATGGCGCGGCGGGGCCTGCCGGTCGCGCGGCGGTCTGCGGGTGCTACCTTCGCTGGCCAGCCGGTCTATCTGGCCGACACCTTGGGCGAGATGCCGGTCTGGTATCGGGCGGCGGGCTTAAGTTTCGTCGGCGGCTCGCTGACCGACCGGGGCGGCCACACGCCCTTCGAGCCTGCGGCGCACGGCTCGGCGATCCTGCATGGCCCCCATGTCGCGAACTTCCGCGATGCCTATGGGGAACTGGCGGCGGCCGGGGGCGCCCTTCTGGTTGCCGACGGCACCGCGCTTTCGGCGGCCGTCGCCGGGCTTCTGGCCGACCCCTCTGCGCAGGACCGCATGGCCCATGCGGCGGAAGCGGCGCTTTTCGGCCAGTCGGACCCCGATGCGCTTGCCCCCATCCTTGCAGCCATCACCCGCGAGGCCCATCTTTGAGCCATTGCTGCCCGTTGCGTCAAAGCGACAGGGCTGTTACAATTTTGTTACAAGACCAAAGCGCCGCATCAGACGGCGCGACCGAGGCGCGCAGGTAATGGCAAAGAGTGCAAAGAAAGAAAGAGCGGTCCGTGTGGCCGCTGACGGGCGTGCCGGGTCACTGGCCCGCGAGGGCAAGGCCAAGCCGGCGGCGAAGGCCAAGGCCAAGTCGCGGGACAAGCTGAGCGCCAAGCAGGGCGCCGAGGCCGAGGTGAAGGCCGACACCAAACCAACCGCCAAACCCGCCAAGCGCCAGCTCGAACCGCGCCTGCAGCATGCGGCACTCTGCTTCCGCGAGGGGCTGGGCGGCGAACCCGAAATCCTTCTGATCACCAGCCGCGACACCGGCCGCTGGGTCCTGCCGAAGGGCTGGCCCAAGAAGGGCGAGACCGGCGGCGCCAGCGCGCTCCGCGAGGCGGGCGAAGAGGCCGGCGTCGTCGGCCAGGCGATCGCCGAACCCACCGGCACCTACCGCTACGACAAGACCATGTCGGAAGGCCCCTGCCTGCACTGCCGGGTCGAGGTCCATCCGGTCGCCGTCGCCTACCTCGACTTCCGCTTCCCGGAGATGCGGGTGCGCAAGCGCGCCTGGTTCACCCCCGCCGAAGCCGCCGAGGCGGTGGACGAGGCCGAGCTGAAGGACCTGCTTGCGGGCTTCACCCGGTTGCCCCCGCCCGAGCGCGAGCCCGAGCCCCAGCCGGGTCGCGCTTGACCTTTTGCCCCGGATGGCGCCCACTGCCGCCATCTGCCAGCCGAGCCCACACCGATGATCCGCTTCACCCTGTCCTGCGACCACGACCACAGCTTTGAAAGCTGGTTCCCCTCGGGCGAAGCTTACGAGCGGCTTCGCGCGGGCGGGCAGGTGACCTGCCCGGCCTGCGGGTCAAGCCGGATCGACAAGGCGCTGATGTCACCCGCCGTCACACCCTCGTCCGACGAGGCGCGGCCGCTTGCGGAAGGGGACAGCCGCCTTGCGCGGCTCAGGGCCGAGATCGAGGCAAAGTCCGAATATGTCGGGCCGCGTTTCGCCGCCGAGGCGCGCGCCATCCATGAGGGCGAGCGGCCCGACCGGCTGATCCACGGCGAGGCGCGCGTCGACGAGGCGCGGGCGCTTCTGGAGGACGGCATCCCGGTCGCCCCGCTGCCCTTCCCCTCGCGCAGGCAGGTGAACTAGGTCGGCGCAACGTCCCGTGCATGCGGGCCGCCGGGCCGGGCGGGACCAGGAAACGCCCTGCATTTCCCCCGACCGTGTGGGAACGGTCCCGCTGGATCGTTCCTGTCTCTCACCTACGAAGGCCGGCGCCTGCCCCGGTGGGCGCAGAAGCGCCCGCCATGGGCGGGGCGGGCGCTGGCCGATGGCCTTGGGGCCATCGACCGGGACAAAGGACGTGTTCACCGCATGTCAGGGGCACCGGCCTCTGCCACTCAAGGGCCTGCGCGGCCGAAGTCCTTCCCCTACCCCTCACCCCGGAAGCGGCGGTTCAGGTAGCGCCAGAGCGCGCCCAGGGGGCGGCGGAACATAGAGACGATGACCAGAAGCCCGATCCCGACCGGCAGCAAGCCGTGCGTCAGGCCGAGCCAGATCAGGACCACCGGCGCCGCGACCAGCAGCGCCAGCCCCGGCACGATCTGGAACCGCATCGGCAGAAGGGCCACGATGGACCCGGCGACGACCCAGACGCAGGCCGCGATGAAGGCGTGACTCATGCGGCGGCGGCGAGCCGGTTGGGCAGGCCGTTGGCCCAGCCGCTGATCGAGCCCGCACCAAGGCAGACCACCATGTCACCTGGCCGCGCCTGCTCGCGGATCAGCCGGGCCAGGTCATCCTCGCCGGTCACGGCGCGGGCGTGGCGGTGGCCGTGGGCGATCAGCCCCGCGACCAGGTCGTCGCGGCTGGCGCCCGGGATCGGCTCTTCGCCGGCCGCATAGACATCGGCGATACCCACCACGTCCGCCTCGTTGAAGCAGGTGCAGAAATCCTCGAAGAGGCTGGACAGGCGGGTGTAGCGGTGGGGCTGGTGAACGGCGATGACCCGCGCGCCGGGGGTGCCAGAGATGGCCTGCCGCGCGGCCCTCAGGACGGCCGCGATCTCGACCGGGTGGTGGCCGTAGTCGTCGATGACGGTGACGCCGCCCAGAACCTCGCCCACGCGGGTGAAGCGGCGGTTGACACCGCCGAAGCCCGCGAGCGCCGCCCGGATCTCGTCCTTCTTCATGCCCAGGTGGCGGGCAACCGCGACAGCGGCGAGCGCGTTCGACACGTTGTGGTCGCCCGGCATCGGCAGGGTGCAGCCCTCGATCACCGCGCCCTCATCCTCGCCCTGCAACAGGATATCGAAGTGGGCAACGCCCTTCACGTAGGTCAGGTTCACCGCCCGCACGTCGGCCTGCGCGTTGAAGCCGAAGGTCGCGATCCGCCGGTCGGTGATGCGGCCGACCAGCGCCTGCACCTCGGGGTGGTCGGTGCAGCAGACGGCGAGGCCGTAGAAGGGAATGTTCGAAACGAAGTCGAAAAACCCCTTCCGGAGCGCGTCGAGCGTGCCCCAATGTTCCATATGTTCAGGGTCGATGTTCGTGACGATGGCGATGGTGGCGGGCAGGCGGTTGAAGCTGCCGTCGCTTTCGTCGGCCTCGACCACCATCCATTCGCCGGCGCCGGCGCGGGCGTTCGAGCCGTAGGCATGGATGATGCCGCCGTTGATGACCGTGGGGTCAAACCCGCCCTTGTCCAGAAGCGTCGCGACCAGCGTCGTTGTCGTGGTCTTGCCATGCGTGCCAGCGACGGCGACGTTCGAGCGAAGGCGCATCAGTTCGGCCAGCATCTCGGCCCGGCGCACGACCGGCAGGTTGCGGCGGCGCGCTTCCTCAAGCTCGGGGTTGCCCTTCTTGATCGCCGACGAAATCACCACGACGGCCGCCTCGCCGACGTTCCCGGCACGCTGCCCTTCGTGGAAGGTGGCGCCCAGCCGCACCAGCCGGTCGGTGATGGGCGAGGCCTTGGCGTCCGACCCCTGCACCTGGTAACCGAGCGTCATCAGCACCTCGGCGATCCCCGACATGCCGATGCCGCCGATGCCGATGAAGTGGATCGGGCCCAGTTCGCCGGGAAGTTTGGTCGCTGCGTTCATCGGCTCATACTCTCGTTCATCGTCAAAGGGTCGTCAGGGGTCTTGCAGGGCCAGGACCAGCGTCGCAAGCCGCTCGGTCGCGTCGGGCGTGCCCTGTGCGAGCGTCGCGAGCGCCATCCGTAGCGCCTGGTCGGGGTCGTTCAGGATCGTGGCGATGTGACCGCTGAGCGTGGCACTGTCAAGGTCGGCCTCCGGCAGGACCACAGCGGCCCTTGCTTCGGCCAGCGGGCGCGCATTGGCCGTCTGGTGGTCGGCGGTGGCGGCCGCGAAGGGGATGAGGATCGCCGGGCGGCCGATCACGGTCAGGTCGGCGATCGACGAGGCGCCGGCGCGGCAGATGACCAGCTGCGCGTCGGCCAGACGCTCGGCCATATCAGTGAAGAAGGGCGCGATCTCGGCCGGGATGCCGGCGCCGGCATAGATCGCGGCGACACGCTCGGCATCCTCTGGCCGGGCCTGATGGGCGACGCGCAGGTGGCGGCGGATGTCCGCCGGCAGGGCGGCGACGGAGGCGGGCACGAGGTCGGAGATGATGCGCGCGCCCTGGCTGCCGCCAAAGACCAGAAGGCTCATCGGATAGGGGCCGGGCGGGATGTAGGGCGCGCCCGCGCGGGCAAGGATCGCGGCGCGGACCGGGTTGCCGGTATGGTGGCCGATCACGCCGTCGGGCAGCGCGGTCGGCCAGGTGCCGCAGGCCACGAAGTCGACGTGACGGGCGAAGGCGCGGTTGACGCGGCCCAGGACGCCGTTTTGTTCATGCAGCCCGCGCGGCAGGCCCAGAAGCCGGGCGGCGGCCAAGGCCGGGATCGAGGGGTAGCCGCCGAAGCCCACCACCGCCGCCGGCCGGTCTGCACGCATGGCCCGCGCGGCCTTGAAGACACCGCCGAGGATGCGGAAGGGCACCTTCAGCTTTGCCAAAAGGCCGCCCCGCGCGAATGTGGCCGACGGAACTTCCTCGACCGTCACGCCCTTGGGGAAGGCGCCCGCATAGCGCGCGCCGCGTTCGTCGGTCGAAAGCTTCACCCGCCAGCCAAGGCCCAGCATATGCTCGGCCAGGGCCTGCGCAGGGAACATGTGCCCGCCCGTGCCGCCAGCGGCGATCAGAAGAAGCGGCGCCCCCGCCTGCCCCGGCTCTGGCGGCCTGCCGGTCATCAGCGCCCCCTGCGGCCGATGATGTCGCCGATCCCCCCCTGCGGGCGGCGGCGCGTGAGCGCGAGGAGAAGCCCGACAAGGATGCCCGAGGCGATGACGGACGAGCCGCCGTAGCTGATGAAGGGAAGCGTCATGCCCTTGGCGGGCAGGAGCCGGACCGCGACGCCCATGTTGATCATCGCCTGCATGCCGAAGGCGCAGGCAAGCCCGGTGCCGGCAAGCCGCGCGAAGGGGTCGCGCTCTTTCATCAGCCGCATGAGCGAGCGCACGGTGATGAGGCCGTAGGTCAGAAGGATCAGGCCGACGAGCAGCAGCCCGAACTCTTCGGCTGCCACCGCGATGATGAAGTCGGTGTGCGCATCGGGCAGCGTCCATTTCACCGTCCCCTGCCCCACGCCGACGCCGAAGAAGCCGCCCTCCTGGATGGCGTTCGTGGCATAGCCGATCTGGGTCCTGGGATCGACGTCGGCCGACAGGTAGCCGTCGATCCGGCGGGCGAAATGCTCGGACGAGTGATAGGCGCCGATGCCGCCGCCGATGACCAGCGTGCCGAGGACGACCAGAAGCGTGATCGGCGCGCCGCCGATGAAATACATGACACCCCAGGCGAAGAGCACCAGGCAGGCCTGCCCGAAGTCCGGTTGCAGGGCCAACAGCAGCACGACGATGACCGCGAGCGCGAAGGAATAGAACCGCCCCGGCGGCCCGCCCAGGTCCTGCGCTGCGGCCATGAAGAATGCGGTAACGATTATGAAGCCGGGCTTGAGGAACTCGGACGGCTGGACCGAGACGAAGCCGAGCGAAAACCAGCGGATTGCGCCTTTGCCGAAGTCGGTCCCAAGGAACGGCAGAAGCACCAGTGCCATGAAAGCGAACCCAAAGCCGATCGTGCCGACGCGCCTGACCATGGCGACCGGCATCATCGAGCACAGGACCATCACCAGAAGCGACAGGCCGCCGAAAAAGGCCTGGCGGGTGACGTAGTAGTAGGGCGGCAGGTTGTTCTTTTCGGCGAGCGGCACCGAGGCCGCGAGGCCGAGGAGCAGGCCGAAGCAGAAGAGCAGCACCACGAGGCCAAGAGAGAACCGGTCGATCGTGCGCCACCAGCGCGGAATCACCGGATCGCCCGCGCTGAGGGGCGCGGTGCCGAACACCATCTCTGTCATCTGTCCGCTCTCATGCCTGTCGCCCGCGTTGGTCGCCGGGTCTTTGGCTACAGTAGCCCCTAACCCCGTGCGGCGCTAGGAAAAGATCGCGGCGATCAGGGGGGCGAGCGGCAGCGCGCCGCCCGCCAGTCCGACCTGGCGGTCAGATGGGCAGGAACCAGAGCGCGAGGAACGGCGTGGCGCCGGCGCGCATGGCATGGCGGATGCCGGGCGGGTTGTAGATCAGCCCTTCTGGCCCCGGATCGGTCCAGTCCATCCGTGCGTTCCACCATTCGCCGGGGGTGAGCGCCAGGTAGACCTCTTCCGGCGGATGGTCGTGGTCGACGTACAGCGTTCCGGGCGCCATCAGCGTCAGGCCGATCCAGAGGTCGCCCCGCTCTTCGATGCCGCCCGGGCCAAGGATCATCGCGTTCGCATGGCCGTCGTAGAAGGCCGCGTTCGCAGGGTCCGCGCCCTTGCGGCGCCGGAACGTCAGGCGGGGCAGCAGGGGCCCGAGCGCGGTCGCGACGGCTGCCGCCGGCCCGGTCCGGGCAAGCTCGGTGGCCGGGCCGAGCCAGCGGTCGACGACGGGCAGCGGCTTTGGCGCGCCCTGCCCCGGCTGGCCGACGGTCTTGATACGGCTGACGAGCGTGCGCGACACGGCCAGTTCGGGGCTGCCTGCGGGCGCGCGATGGGCCAATTCGGCCAGAGCGCCGAGAAGGAAGTGCGACAGGTCTGCAGGGCGCATGATCATTCCGCCAGTTCCATGACGCGCGCCGCGAAATCCTCGCCGCGCTTTTCGAAGTTCGGATATTGGTCGAAGCTCGCCGCGGCCGGGGCCAGCAGGACGACATCGCCAGGCTCGGCCTCTGCCGCCGCACGGGCGACGGCGGTCGCCATCGTCTCGCAGATCTCATGCGGCAACTCGCCCAGTTCCAGCGCGAAATCGCGGGCGGAATGGCCGATCAGGTAGGCCTTGGCGACGGACGCAAGATAGGGCTTCAGCGCCGCTATGCCGCCCTCTTTCCCAAGACCCCCGGCGATCCAGCGGATGCGGGGGAAGGCCTGCAGCGCCTTGGCCGCGCTGTCGACGTTGGTGGCCTTGCTGTCGTTCACGAACCGCACGCCCCGCCGCTCGCGGATAAGCTGGCTGCGGTGGGGGAGCCCTGCGAAGGTCTGGAATCCTGCCTCGACCTCGCGCGGCGGAAGGCCGAGCGTGCGGACGGCCGCATAGGCCGCGCAGGCGTTCTGATGGTTGTGTGCGCCCGGCAGGCCGGCGACGGCGCGCAGGTCGATCGAGGCCACCTGCCGCCCCTTGCGCCATTCCGACAGGAACCCCTTGCGGGCAAAGACCGTCCAGCCTTCGGTTTCAAGCTTCTGGCCCGACGAAATGCGGATCACGCGGTCGTCGGCAGCACCGGTCGACAGCTGATTGGCGAGGAACTGCCCCTCGACCTCATCGACGCCGATCACCGCCCGGTCGGGCCCTCCTTGCGTGAAGAGCCGCGCCTTTGCTGCGAAATAGCCGCCGCGCCCGCCGTGGCGGTCGAGGTGGTCGGGGGACAGGTTCGTGAAGACCGCCACGTCCGGCGTCAGGGCGCGGGCGAGCTCGGTCTGGTAGGACGACAGCTCCAGCACCACGACCTCGCCCTCCTGCGGCGGGTCGAGGTCCAGGACGCCGCGCCCGATGTTGCCGGCCATCTGGGTCGGCCGCCCTGCCTCCTGCAACAGGTGGTGGATGAGCGCGGTCGTCGTCGACTTGCCGTTCGACCCGGTGACGGCCACCACCTTCGGCATCCGGTCGAACTGGTCCCAGTCGGCGCTGGCCCATGACCGGAAGAAAAGGCCGATGTCATTGTCGACCGGCACGCCTTCGCGGAGCGCACGGGCGATGTGTCGGTTGGGTTCGGGGTAAAGATGGGGAATGCCGGGCGAGGTGACGAAAAGCGCCATGCCCGCCCAGGCCGCATCGCGCGTCAGGTCGGTCAGCTGGAAGCCCTCGGCCTCGGCCCGTGCACGGGCTTCGGGTGCGTCGTCCCAAAGAAGCGGCTCGGCGCCGCCCGCGACCAGCGCGTGTGCGGTGGCCAGTCCCGACCGGCCAAGCCCCAGCACCGCCACCCGCGCCCCCGCCAGCCCCTGAACCGGAATCATTCGCTCGCCCCTTCTTCGTTGGGCCGCGACAATGCCGCCCGCCGGGGGGCGCCGCAAGGTCTGGTGCTGAGCTCGACCCTTTCGCCCGAGTGGCAGAGGCCGTTGACCCTGCCATGCGAAGGCCTGGTCTTTTGTCCCGGCCGATGGCCCGAAGGCCATCGGCCAGCGCCCGCCCCGCCCATGGCGGGCGCCATCGCGTCCACCGGGGCAGGCGCCGGCCTTTGGTGGTGAGTGACAGGAAGGGTCCAGCGGAGAGGTCCCGCACGGTCGGGGAAACGCGATGCGTTTCCTGATCCCACCCGAGCCCGGCCGTGGCAGAAGCCCTCACGCCTCGCGCCCGTCGCCCGACCGCGCGGCCCGGGCGACAAGCAGGACGAAGCCCACCGCCAGAACCGCACTCACGGGGCCGAAGCCAAAGCCAAGGCCGCCGCGCGCGCCCGGCGCGCCAAGCCAGTCGGCGACCGAGGCGCCGAAGGGCCGGGTCATCACATAGGCCGCCCAGAAGGCCGCGACCTCGCCCAGCATGCCACGCTGCCAGGCGACAAGCGGCAAGATGAGCAAGGCCCCGTAGCCGATGGCCGACAGCAAGTAGCCAAGGCCAAGCCCGTGCGCCGTCAGGTCGCCAAGTGCCGTGCCGAGCGCGAAGGTCAGCATGACGACGGTCCAGTAGAAGGCCTCGGCCCGGCGCGAGCGGATCGAATGGATCGAGAGTGTTCCTTCCGTCCGGTGCCAGACCCAGAAGGCCACGACCAGCGCCAGCGCGAAGGCTGTCGACGAGATCGAATAGGGCACATGCAGGACGGTATGGACGATGTCGGCGACCATGGTGCCGACGACTGCCACGGTCAGGACCGCGATCCAGTAGACCGGCGCGCAGTAGCGCGGCCAGAGCCATTGGACAAGCAGCACCGCGCCAAGGACCGCGCCGCCGCCAAGGACGGCCAGATGCGGATCGAACGCACCGACGAGGAAGTCCGAGGTCGTTTCGCCCATGCCGGTCGTCAGGATCTTGATGGTCCAGAAAAGGGCAGTCGCGGCGGGAACCTTGACGGCGCGGGCGGAAAGGCCCCCGGGCAGTCGGCCCGGCATCCAGGCGGCATCGGTCATCGGGCATCCTCGCGCATCGACCCCCGCTTCGGGGCGTCCGGCGCGACCCTAGCGATGGCGCGCGTCCGCGCCAGTCACTTTGGCGCGATCAGCGCAGCTTCAACGTGGCAAGGCCGATCAACGCCAAAATCAGGCTGATGATCCAGAAGCGGATGACGATCTGCGGCTCGGACCAGCCCTTCTTTTCGAAATGGTGGTGGATGGGCGCCATCAGGAAGACACGGCGGCCAGTGCGCTTGAAATAGGCGACCTGGATGATGACGCTGAGCGCCTCGACCACGAAAAGGCCGCCGACGATGGCCAGCACGATCTCGTGCTTCGTGACGACCGCGATCGCGCCCAGCGCGCCGCCTAGGGCCAGTGACCCGGTGTCGCCCATGAAGACCGCCGCAGGCGGCGCGTTATACCACAGGAACCCCAGGCCCCCGCCGATCAGCGCGGCGCAGAAGATCGCGATCTCGCCCGTGCCCGGCACGAAATGCAGGCCTAGGTAGGCCGCAAAGACCGCGTTGCCGACGAAATAGGCGATGACGCCGAAGGTGCCGGCCGCGATCATCACCGGCATGACGGCGAGCCCGTCGAGCCCATCGGTCAGGTTCACCGCGTTCGCGGCGCCGACGATGACCAGCATGGCGAAGGGCACATAAAGGATGCCAAGGTAGAAAAGCGCGTTCTTGAAGACCGGCAGGGCGAGCGTCCAGCTCATGCCTTCGGGGTGGGCGGTCGCGGCAGTGAAGGCCGCGAGTGCGGCAACGGCCAGCCCCGCCATCATGCGGATGCGCGACGAGACGCCCTTGGTGTTCTGCTTGGTGACCTTCGCATAGTCGTCGGCAAAGCCGATCATGCCGAAGGCGAGCGTCACCAGCAGCACGATCCAGACATAGACATTGTCGAGCCGCGCCCAGAGAAGCGTGGAAAAGACGAGCGCCGACAGGATCAGAAGGCCCCCCATCGTCGGCGTGCCGGCCTTGGCGAAGTGCGTCGCCGGGCCGTCATCGCGGATCGGCTGGCCCTTCTTCTGCTTGCGGCGCAGGAAGTCGATCAGCGGCCGGCCGAAGAAGAAGCCGAAGAGAAGCGCCGTGAAGAAGGCGCCGCCGGCGCGGAAGGTGATGTAGCGAAAGAGGTTGAAGACATCGCCGCCGCGCGACAGATCGGCCAGCCAATAGAGCATTCCTGTCCCTTTCCATCGCCGCCCGTGGCCCGGGCGGTTCCGTCGTTCGCGCCGCCCGCCCGTCAGCCCTGGTCGGGCGGGGTCGGTCCGGCGGGCAGCGGTTGCCCGAGTTTCCGAAGCGCGTCAACCACCAGACTGACCTTCGACCCCTTCGATCCCTTGACCAGCAAAACATCGCCCGCATCCGCCAGCGCATGGGCGCGGGCGGCCATGGCCTGCGCCGTCTCGTGCCATTCGCCGCGCTGCCGCTGGGGCAACTTGTCCCAGAGCCAGCGCATCCGCGGGCCGACGCAATGGACAAGCGTCAGCGCCTTCATGCGCGGGTCGTCGGCGAAGGCTTCGTGCAGCGCGCGCTCGTCCGGACCAAGCTCCAGCATGTCGCCCAGTATGGCGATGCGGCGGCCCTTGTCGATGCGGCCCACCCCGTCGCAGGTGCTGGCGCCGTCGAGCATGTCGAGGGCCGCCGCGAGCGAATCGGGGTTGGCGTTGAAGGCGTCGTCGATCAGGTCGAACCACAGTCCGGGGTCTGTCGGGTCGAGCGCGATCCGCACCCGCTCGCCCCGCCCGGCGACCGGCGACCAGCGGGCAAGGTCGGCCGTGGCGATGGCCGGGTCGAGCGTCAGGCAGTCGGCCACCGCCAGCGCGCCGAGCGCGTTCATCAGGAAATGCCGGCCGGGGGTGGCGATCTTGTAAAGCCGGGGGCCGGTCGGCGTCATGGCCTCGGCCACGGTCAGCCCGTGGGTGACGCGCGCGCCCTGAAGCCGATAGTCGACCTGCCCCGAGGCGCCGAAGGTCACGACGCGCGCGCCGAACTCACGGGCGGCGGCGGTCAGGATCGGGCTGGTGCCAAGGTCCCCAGGCAGGACGGCCGCGCCGCCAGGCAGAAGCCCCTCAACGATGGCGGCCTTTTCCGCCGCGATCCCCTCGATATTGGCGAAAGCCTCCATATGGGCCGTGCCGATGGTCGTCACCAGCGCGACATGGGGCTGCGCGAGACGCGCGAGCGGTGCGATTTCGCCGGGGTGGTTCATGCCCAGCTCAAGCACCGCGAAATCGGCGTCCGGGGGCATCCGCGCCAGCGTCAGGGGCACGCCCCAATGGTTGTTGTAGCTTGCTTCCGCCGCATGGACACTGCCCGCGCCCGACAGGATGGTGCGCAGCATCTCCTTGGTCGAGGTCTTGCCGACCGACCCGGTGACCGCCACGACCCGCGCTGCCGAACGCGCCCTGCCCGCCCGGCCGAGCGCGGTCAGCCCGTCCAGAACGTCCGGCACGATCACCAGCGGGTCATCCGCCCCGCACCCCTCGGGCACCCGCGAGACAAGTGCGCCCGAGGCGCCCTTGTCCAAGGCAGCACGCACAAAGTCATGGCCGTCGCGCACATCGGTCAGCGCGACGAAAAGGTCGCCCGGCAGCAGCGTGCGGGTGTCGATCGACACGCCGGTCGCCTCGAACCCGCGCGCCAGGCGCCCGCCCGTCGCCACCGCGATCGCCTGTCCGGTCCAGAGCGCCATCAGATCAGCCCGTCCAGCGCCGCGACCGTGACGCTGGCCTGTTCGGCATCATCGAAGGGGTAGACGTCGGACCCGATGATCTGGCCCGTCTCATGCCCCTTGCCCGCGATCAGAAGCGCGTCGCCGGGGCCCAGCGCATCGACGCCCCTCAGGATCGCCTCGGCGCGGTCGCCGACCTCGGCCGCCTCGGGGCACCCTTTCATCACCTCGGCCCGGATCGCGGCCGGGTCCTCGGTCCTGGGGTTGTCGTCGGTGACGATGACCTGGTCGGCATAGCGCGCCGCCGCCTCGCCCATCAGGGGCCGTTTCAGACGGTCCCTGTCGCCGCCCGCGCCGAAGACGACGACGATGCGGCCAAGGACATGGGGCCGCAGGGACCGGAGCGCGGACGCGAGCGCGCCGGGCTTGTGGGAATAGTCGACAAAGACCGTCGCACCGTTCTTGCGGGTCGCGGCCAGTTCCATCCTGCCCCGGACCGTGGTCAGGCCGGGCAGTGTCGCAACGATCCGGTCGAGCATCAGGTCCGGGCCGCCCGCAGCGACAAGGGCGGCGGCGGCAAGCACGTTTTCGGCCTGAAAGCCGCCGATGAGCGGCAGGCGCACCATGTGCGGCCGCCCGCCCCAGCGGAAGCGCAGGTCCTGGCCGGTCGCGTCATAGCGCTGCGCCTCGATCCTGAGGTCGGCCAGATCATCCCGGCCGATGGTGACCAGCCGCAGCCCGCGCTCTTCGGCGATCCCGGCCAGCTCCGGCCCGCGCTCGTCGTCGATATTGATGACGGCCGTCGCGCCCTCAGGCAGGACGCGGGTGAAAAGTCCCGCCTTTGCCGCGAAATAGGCGTCGAAGTTCGCGTGATAGTCGAGGTGGTCCTGGCTGAAGTTGGTGAAGGCCCCGGCCTTCAGCCGCACCCCGTCCAGCCGGAACTGGTCGAGCCCGTGTGACGAGGCCTCCATCGCCGCATGGGTGATCCCGGCCCCGGCCATCTCGGCCAGCACGCGGTGGAGCGTGATCGGTTCGGGCGTCGTGTGGGCCAGCGGACCGTGGAAATCGCCCAGGATGCCCATCGTCCCGAGGTTCGCCGCCTGATAGCCCAGCGCCTGCCAGATCTGGCGGGCGAAGGTCGCGACCGAGGTCTTGCCCGAGGTGCCGGTCACGGCCACCATCGTCTCCGGCTGGCGGCCGAACCACAGGGCGGCGGCATAGGCCAAGGCCTGTCGCGGCTCTTCGGCCACGACCAGCGCCGCGCCCGAACCCGCAAGCGCATCCCGCGCCATCTCGGCCCCTGCGCGGTCGGTCAGGATGGCACCCGCCTCCATGCGGAGCGCGTAGGAAATGAATTCGGCGCCGTGCATCTTCGCACCCGGCAGGGCGGCGAACAAGACGCCGGGGCGCACCTGCCGGCTGTCGGCGGTCAGGCCGGTGATCCGCGCCTCTGCGCCACCCTGCGCGGTCAGCCCAAGGTCTGCGAGCGAGGTCGTCTTGCCGCCTTTGTCACCCATATCTTGTGCGTCCCCATCGCCTGCCGTCAGTTGCTGGCGAGAGTTAGCGCAGGATCGGCAGGAGGTTCAACCTCGGGCCTGAGGCCCAGCAGCGGCCCGATGCGGCGGATCATCTCGGCCGCGACCGGAACGGCGGTCCAGCCCGCCGTGCGCCGCGCCTCGGTCGAGCCGGTTTCGACAGGCTCGTCCAGCGTGACGATCAGCACGTATTTCGGCGCGTAAGAGGGGAAGAACGAGGCGAAGGTGGCGATCACCTTGTCCTTGGCATAGCCGCCGGTCGGCAGGGGCTTGTCGGCCGTGCCGGTCTTGCCCGCGACCGAATAGCCCGGCACGTCGCCATAGCTCGCCGTGCCGCGCACCACGACCTGCCGCAGGATACCCCGGACGGTAGCCGAGGTCTGTTCGCTGATGACGCGGGGCCCCTGCTGCACGCGGTCGGTCTTCAGAAGCGTCGGCGTGACCTTGGTGCCCCCGTTCACGATCGAGGCATAGGCGGCCGCCAGATGCAGGGGACTGTCGGACAGGCCATGGCCGTAGGAAATGGTCATGGTGGACAGTTCGCTCCACTTCCGGGGCAGAAGGGGCTTGCCGGTCGGCGCCTCGATCAGCTCGACCGGGGTCGGCTCCAGAAGGCCGAGCGAGCCGAGGAAGGCCTTCTGCCGTTCGCCGCCGATCATCTGGGCGATATGCGCCGTGCCGACGTTCGAGGATTTGACGATCACATCCGTCACGCTGAGGCGGGGCCCGTAATTGTGGAAATCGCGGATCTTGAAGCGGCCCCAGATCATCGGGCTCTTGCTGTCGACGATGGTCTGGGGCGTCACCAACCCCAGATCGAGCGACTGCGCGAGCGCGAAGAGCTTGTAGGTCGAGCCGAGTTCGTAGACGCCCTGCACCGCGCGGTTGAAAAGCGGGCTGTCGGACGGGCTGCCTTTGAGCAGGGGCTGCGGCCGGTCGTTCGGGTCGAAGTCCGGCAGCGAGGCCATCGACACCACCTCGCCGGTGTGGATATCCATCAGGACCGCCGCCGCGCCCTTGGCGTTCATCAGCTTCATGCCGCCGGCCAGCACCTCTTCGACGGTCGACTGGACGGTCAAGTCCAGCGACAGGGTCAGGGGCGCGCCGCCGTTCGCGGGGTCGCGCAGCCAGCTGTCATAGCTTTTCTCGATGCCTGCGGTGCCGATTACTTCGGCGCTGTCCACGCCCTCGCGCCCGAAGCTCGCGCCGCCAAGGATGTGCGAGGCAAGGGCGCCGTTCGGGTAAAGCCGCATCTCTCGCGGACCGAAAAGCAGGCCGGGGTCACCGATCTCGTGCACGGCCTGCATCTGTTCGGGCGAAATTTTCCGCTTGATCCACAGGAACTTGCGGGCGCCGGTGAAATCCTTGGCCAACTGGTCGGCGTCAAGGTCGGGGAAGATCGCCGCAAGTTTCCTGGCCGCGCCGACGGGATCGACCATCAGCTTCGGCTGGGCATAAAGCGCGTGGGTGACAAGGTTCGTGGCAAGGATCCGACCCTTGCGGTCGACGATGTCGGCCCGCTGTGCGGCAATCGTCGGACCGGCCATCGAGGCCTGCGGCTCGGACGGCGTCGCGGCGGCAGTCACGCCCATGCGCAGGCCGATCGCGCCGAAGCCGAGCGCAAAGGACAGGCCCAGAAGGATGAGCCGCCCCTCGGCCTTGGCGCGCGAGCGGTCGCGCATGACCTCGTGGCGGTCGCGGCGGTTCATCTGTTCGATCGCATCGGGATTTTCGCCCTTGGCGCGGGCCGACAGGATGCGGGCAAGGGGGCGGAGGGGCGTGCGGATCATGGCGTGTTCTCGAGCGCGGCGATGGTGGCGGCAAGGATGGGATCGACCGGGGCCGCGTCCGCGGGCTTCTTGGCCGGTTTCTTGCTGGCCGGTTTCTTGGCGGGCTTGGCGGGTTCGGCGGGCGGCGGGGGCGCTGCCTCGGCCGTCAGGGCTGGCGCGGCGGGGTCTGCGGACCCGTCGGTTGCGGCGCCGGGCGTGGCTGCCGGGTCGGGCGTCGTGACCGAGGGATAGGGCACCTGCGCCACGTCGCCGAACTGTTCGGGCGCAAGCGGCAGGAGTTTCAGCCGGGCGAAGTTCGCATCCGCCAGCTCGCGCAGCCGGTCGGGCCGGTTCAGGTAGGCCCATTCGGCGTCCAGGACGCCAAGCCCCTCTTTCAACTGGCCGATCTCGTTTTGCAGCGCGCGCAGTTCGGCGACCTCGCCTTGGGTGCGGTAGTTCTCGCGGTAGGCCCAGAAGGCGAGCCCGACGATCAGCGCGGCAGACAGGACGAGGAAAAGGTTGCGCATGGGTCAGGTCCTTCGGGCGTGGGAAGCGCCGACACCCGCAAGGCCGAGGGCCGCAGCGGCGAACGGCTGGGCAGGCGCGGATGTGCGCCGGGCGACGCGCAGTTTCGCGGACCGCGCACGCGGGTTGCGGGCCAGTTCGCTGTCGTCGGGGCCCACGGCGCGGCGGGTGACAAGGGTGAAGGCGGGTTCGGTCGCGGCCTTCGACGGGGCATGGCGGCTTCCCTGCCCTTCGGCGCCCGACCGGATCTGGAAGAAGCGCTTGACGGCGCGGTCCTCGATCGAATGAAAGGTCACGACCGCCAGCAGGCCGCCCGGCTTCAGCGCCCGTTCGGCGGCCGACAACCCCTCGGCCAGCTGGCCGAACTCGTCATTGACCGCGATCCGCAGCGCCTGGAAGCTGCGGGTGGCGGGGTGGCTCTGGCCCGGTTTCTGGCGTGGCAGGCAGCGTTCGATGACCGAGGCGAGCGCCAGCGTCGTCGTCAGCGGACGCGCCGCGACGATGGCGCGCGCGATCCGGCGCGAGGCGCGCTCTTCGCCGTAATGATAAAGGATATCAGCCAGTTGCGCCTCTGACGCGCCATTGACCAGGTCGGCGGCCGTCGGGCCGTCCACACCCATGCGCATGTCGAGCGGGCCGTCCTTCTGGAAGGAAAAGCCGCGGTCGGGCTGGTCGATCTGCATCGAGGATACGCCAAGATCCAGGACCACGCCGTCGACCGGGCCACTGTGATCCCCGGCAATGCGGTCCATGTCAGAGAACGTGCCTTCGACCCGGACCAGCCGCCCGCCCCATTCGCCTGCCCAGGGGTCGGCGAGCCGAAGCGCCGTCGGATCGCGGTCGATGCCGATGACGCGCGCGGCCCCGGCGGCCAGAAGGCCCCGCGCATAGCCGCCCGCGCCGAAGGTGCCGTCGATCCAGGTGCCCGCGACCGGCGCCACCGCCTGCAGAAGCGGGTCCAGAAGGACCGGAACATGGGGGGCGTTCGGGGTTGAGGCCTGCATCCTCAGGCCCCGGCCGGGCCGCTGCCGGGCTCAGGGGGCGCCATGTCCAGCAGCACCTTCGCGGTGCGCCCCGGCCCGACCTTGTCGCGCAGCGCCTCGGCCTTGCGGGCCTCGTTCCGGCGGAAGGCCTCGGGCGACCAGAGCTGGAAATAATCGTTCTTGGCCAGATAGGTGACCTCGTCGGCCAGGCCCATCTTCTCGCGCAGGCGCGCGGGCAGGACCATGCGGCCGTCGGCATCGACCTCGGCGTCCATCGCATAGCCGCTCATCAGGTCTTCGAGCGCCTCGCGCTCGTCCGAGCCGCGCGGCATGCGGTCGATCATGGCCTCGACCTCGGCCATCGCCTCGACGGTATAGACATCGAGCCAGGTCTGGTTCTGGTCGCCGAAGACGATGATGACGTTGGCCTTCTCGCCTTCGCGGTAGTCGGGATCAGAGGCGGCGATCACACGGCGAAAGGCCGCCGGGATGGAGATGCGCCCCTTCCCGTCGACCTTGATCGTGTCCGATCCTCTGAACCTGCGCGCCACCGGCCCGCACTCCTTCTGCCGTTGCCTCCGGTCGCGCCCCGTCGGGCTGCCCGGAATGAAAACGGCGGATCGGGCTGCTGCCACTGCCCGATCCGCCGCCCTCGTCCCATCACTGGGTCTGTCCGGCTCTGCGACCACCTGGGGGGATGTCTGCTCGTCGCGACGCCGGTACGTTTTGAGCGGTGAAGGCGGGTGCCTGTATGAAACCTGACTTTTGCCGTGCGGGGTCTAGCGCCCCTTCGTCTTGTTCCCGTCTTCACCGGTAAGCAAGGGATGCCATGGGAAATTACGGGAAGCAACAGGTTTTTTAGGGAAAGAACGCAAGAAGTTGGGCCGGCGGCTGTGGAAAAACAAGGGATTGTGTCTGGGCCGAGAACGATGAGAGCGAACTCTAGCGGAAGGCATCACACGGAACACAAGATATTGTGAGGACTCGTGCGCAGGCCATAGCGGGGCAAGTTCCCATGCCAGTCCCAAAAAGCGACGAAAAAGTCACAACAAGGCGCGAAACAGGGCGCAAAATGACGGCGGGCGCCCTGGGCGCCCGCGGTTCGATTCGATCTTTCAGGAAAAAGTGCCGTGATTTCCCAGAGGCTGGCCTGCCGGCCGTCAGTCCGGGTGGCGCGGCACGTGGCCCGAGGGCGCAAGGTAGGGCCGCGTCACGTCGGCGAGCGTCACGTTCAGCCATTCGGCCGCGACCGCGATCGCCCCGTCACCCGCGAGCGTCAGGACAAGCCGCCCTGCCCCGTCCGTGCCCTGTTCCCAGTCCATCGACAGGATCGACAGGATCAGGTCGCCGTCATGCCGGTCGATGCCCTGGCTCGCGACCGTCAGCACGTCGCCGATGGTCAGGACCGACCGCACCCGTTCGTAGGGCCGCTGCGCGCGTTCGGCGGCGGTCAGATCCTCCCACCGGAAGCGGTTGACAAGCAGGCTCAGCACGCGGCCGCGCCGGTCCCAGGCCATGTCGGTGCCGGTCAGGACGGCGTCCTGCACCAGGGCCGACAGGACCCCCAGATCCTCGGCCGTCTCGGCCTTCAGCGTCAGGGCCAGATCGGCCCCATCCTCGAACCGGGCATCGGTCATTCGTCGCGCACCCTTTCCACTTCGGCCCCCACCGCGGCGAGCTTCTCCTCGAGCCGCTCATAGCCCCGGTCCAGGTGATAGACCCGGCGCACGAGCGTCTCGCCCTCGGCCGCGAGGCCCGCGAGGATCAGCGAGACAGAGGCGCGCAGGTCCGTCGCCATGACCGGCGCGCCCTTCAGCTTCTCGACCCCCCGCACGGTAGCGTGACCGCCGTGCACCTCGATCCCCGCCCCCATGCGCACCAGTTCCGGCGCGTGCATGAAGCGGTTTTCAAAGATCGTCTCTTCCAGAACCGAAGTCCCGTGCGCCGTGCAGAGAAGCGCCATCATCTGGGCCTGCAGGTCGGTCGGAAAGCCGGGGAAGACCTCGGTCCGCACGTTGACCGGCGCGACGCGCCCCGTGGCATGGCTGACCCGCAGCCCCTTGTCGGTTTCCGCGATCTCGACCCCGGCCTCTTCCAGCTTGTCGCAGAACGAGGCCAGAAGCGCGCGGCGGCCGCCCAGCAACTCGACCTCACCCCCCGCGATCGCGGGCGCGATCATGTAGGTGCCAAGCTCGATCCGGTCGGCGACGACGGCGTGTGTCGCGCCATGCAGCCGGTCGACGCCCTGGATGGTGATCGTCTCGGTCCCCTCGCCTTCGATCTCGGCGCCCATGGCGCGCAGGCACTTGACCAGATCGACGATTTCCGGCTCGCGGGCCGCGTTCTTCAGGACGGTGGTGCCCTTGGCGAGCGTCGCGGCCATCACCACGTTTTCCGTGGCGCCCACGCTCGCGAAGCGCTGTTCGATCACCGCGCCCCTCAGGCCGCGCGGGGCCACCGCGTGAAGGTAGCCCTCCTTCAGCTCGATCTCGGCGCCCAGCGCCTCGAGCCCGGTGATGTGGATGTCCATCGGCCGCGCGCCGATGGCGCAGCCGCCAGGCAGCGACACGATCGCCCGGCCGGCGCGCGCTAACAAAGGCCCCAGCACCAGGTTCGACGCCCGCATCTTGCGCACGATGTCATAGTCCGCCGTCAGGTTCGACAGGTCGTGCGATGACAGCGCCAGCACCTGCCCGCCCTGCATCGACGCCACCTCGGCCCCGAGCGAGCCCAGAAGCTGCGCCATGGTCTTGATGTCGGAAAGCCGGGGCGCGTTGGTCAGCGTCAGGGGTTCGTCCGACAGAAGCGTCGCCGGCATGAGCGCCAGGCAGGCGTTCTTGGCCCCCGCGATCGGGATTTGGCCCCTGAGCGCGCCGTTTCCCTTGACCCTGATCGAATCCATCTGCCCTCTTCGCCCCTTGTCCCGCGCGGGTTTGTCCCGCGCCCGTTCGTTCTGCTGGCCCTCAGCCCTCAGCCCTCGGCCCCGTCGCGTTCGTCCGGCGCCGGTTCTGCGGCTTCGTCACCCTGGTCGCGCGCCCGCGACTGGGCCTTGCGCCGCTGCAAGTTCGCCCGCAACGCCGCCTTGAGCCGCGCCGCGCGCTCGTCACCCCCGCCGGACTTCCGCTCTGCCACCACGCGCCCCCAAAAGCCGCCGCCTTCCTACCCCGGATCGCCCGGACCGTCCAGCTTGCGCGAGGAGGCGCAAGGGGCGCCGAACGAGCCGCCAAACCCTCTTGCGCGGACTTTCGTTTGAGTCTAACACCCGCCCGACCAACGGCGCTGTGGTAGCTCAGTGGTAGAGCACTCCCTTGGTAAGGGAGAGGTCGAGAGTTCAATCCTCTCTCACAGCACCATCAACCTGCTGAAGTATAACACGAATCTTCGGCAGGCATTTCCCTCAAAACCAACGATGGACCGAAGAGCCGCGCTGCGCCGCCCAGTTCCGATGACTCGCCTTCTGTGCACAGCCGCACAGTCCCAGCTGCAGACGGGACCCATTGCCCCCCGCCCCGCACACCCCCACATTGGCCCCAACCAAAGGAGCCACCAATGAGCTGGAACCCTGCCCTCGCCCCGCATATCCCCGACCTGACCTCGCTCGACTCGATCGAGACGCTCATCATCCCCCGCGCCCGCGACCTTGGCGGGTTCGAGGTGCGGCGGGCCCTGCCGGCGCCGAAGCGGCAGATGGTCGGGCCCTTCATCTTCTTCGACCAGGCCGGGCCGGCGGAATTCGTGACCGGCCAGGGCGTCGACGTGCGCCCGCATCCGCATATCGGGCTTGGCACCGTCACCTACCTCTATCGCGGCGAGTTCCAGCATCGCGACAGCCTCGGCACGAACCAGATGATCCTGCCGGGCGCGGTCAACTGGATGGTCGCGGGGCGCGGCGTGACCCATTCGGAGCGCACGTCCGAGGCGACGCGCAAGGCGCCCCACAGCCTTTACGGCATCCAGACCTGGGTTGCCCTTCCCGAAAACCGCGAGGATGTGGCGCCCACCTTCGAACATCACGGCAAGGCGAGCCTGCCGGTCCTTGACCATGACGGCGTCACGCTGAGGCTGATCCTGGGCCGTGCCTATGGCGAGACGGCGCCGGCGCGGCTTTTCAGCGACACTTTCTATGGCGACGCGGTCCTTGCGCCCGGCGCGAAGATGCCTCTGCCGGACGATCACGAGGATCGCGGCGCCTATATCGTCGAAGGCTCGGTCGTGATTGCTGGCGACGTGTTCGAGGCGGGTCGGATGATGGTGTTCCGGCCGGGCGATCGGGTGACCATAACCGCCGGCGAACAGGGCGCGCGCGTGCTGGTCCTGGGCGGCGAGACGCTTGGGGGGCCGCGCTACGTCTGGTGGAACTTCGTCTCGTCGAGCCGCGAGAAGATCGAGGACGCGAAGGCCCAATGGCGCGAGGGCGACTGGGGTGCCGGTCTTTTCGACCTGCCGCCAGACGACCGGGACGAGTTCATCCCGGCGCCGGACTGAGCCAGACTGAGGGCGCGCGCGGCTCAGGCCTCGTCTGACCCGCCCGACGGGATCAGGACGGCCGCGAGCGCCACGCCGATCGCGGCCGCCGCTGCGGTCAGGACCAGCGGGTGATCGTCGATCAGCCGGGCGACCAGGCCCTTGCCCTGCGCCAGTTGCGCCAATTGATGGCGGTAATAGGCCTCGCGCCGGTCGACCTCGGCGCTGCGAAGATCCCCGGGCAGGTCGGCCAGGTCGCGGTCCAGGTCGGCGCGCACCCCAGCGGCGAAGCGCGACAGAAGGGCCGCGCGGTTGACCTCGTGGCGGCGCTCGGGGTCGGTGTCAGCGTCAGTGTCGGGCTCCTCGACCTCGCGGTGCGCCCTGTCGAGCGTCGCGAGGTCTGCCCGGACCTGCGCGACCGCCTCGTCGGTCCGCGCGGTCCAGCCCGCCGCCAGTTCCGCGGCGCGCTTTTCTGCCGCAGCGCGAAGCTTGGCGGCGCGCTTGGCCTCGCCTGCCTTGCCGGTATTTTCGGCCACGAAGGCCGCCACCGTCGGGGCCGCCGTCGGGGCCACGGTCGGGGCCATGGTCGGGGGAGCCTTCGCTGCCCTGGCCCGGCCCCGCAGCCGCCCGACGCCTGACAGGGCCGCCCGGAGCACCCGGCTTTCGCTCGCGTCCATGGCAAGCGCCGCCCAATCGGCCAGGGGCGTCCTCAGCGCACGGTCCCCGACCTCGATTGCCGTGTCGAGTGCGGACTGCGCCAGCGCCGCCGGTTCGAGCCGCGCGCGCAGCTCGCTTCCGGTGGCGCGGAATGCCTGACGTTCGCGCTCGATCTGCGCCTCGATCACGGCCGACCCCTTCAGGTCCTTGAACGGGTCACTATCCATTCCTCAGGGTCTCCTTCAGCAGTTCGGCATCGCGGCCGAGCCCCCGGATCGCCTTTTCGGGGTAGAGGCTGACGCGCGAAAGCCGTTGCACCCCCGCCCAGGCCAACAGTCCCGCCGGCACCGCAAGGGCGACCCCGACCCCAAGCGTCACCCAGCCCGGCCCGATGCCATAGGGCGCGGCCCAGCCGATCAGGCCGATGACCAGCGCGGCCACGAGCGTCAAAAGGGCGGTCAGGCCGAAGAGGGTGCCCACGACCAGAAGGGCCAGCGCGCGGCCGCCGAGGGCTGCGTTTTCCGCGACTTCGGCCCGGGCCAGCGCCATTTCGCCCTGGGCCATGTTCGACATATGACCGACGGCCTCGCCCAGAAGCGACGCCATGGATTTCTGCGGGTCCCCGTCCATCGTCAGGACCGGGGTTCGGGGTTGCCAGCCGGATCAGCGGCCGGATCGGCGGCCTGATCGGCGATCTGCGCAGCCTCTTCGGCGGGCTGGTGCCTGCGGCGGCGGCCAAGGGCGATACGGGCGACCGCGAAGCCCAGAACGGCCGCCCCGGCGACGGCTACGCCCGGATTGCGGCGCACGAAGCCGCGCAAGTCGGCGGCCACGCCCTGCACCGACCGGTTCCTGAGCGATTGCGAAATGTCGGACATGCCGGTCGCGACGCTATCGAGGATCTGCGACTGCGAGGCCGACTTGCCCATGGCGCGCGCGGCTTCGCTGAGCTGGCCTGCGATCTTCTGGCTCTGCTCGGCGATCATGGCCTTGCCGGCCTCGGCCCGGCCCTCCATCTGCCCCGCGATCGCCTCGCGCGCCGTCGCGGTCACATCGGCGATCCCGGCGAGCGCGGCCTCGAACACGTCGCGTCCCGACTGGGTGGCTGCGTCGAGCGTTTCACGGGCCGAGGACTTCAGCCGCGCCGTCTGCTGGTCGAAGGCGGCCTGCGCCGCGTTCGCGCCCCTGTTCACGGCGTCTGCCATGTCTGCGCCCATCTCGGCGGCGGTGTCGCGGGCGATATCGGCGGTGCGTTCGGCCTTGGCCCGCACGCCCTTGCCGGTTCGGGCAGCGGTGGCGGCGACGGACTTCGCGCCGGCGCGGGCCTCGTCCACCACGTCGCGGGCCTTGTCGGTGGCGCTTTTCGTGGTCATCTGATCCTCCGTTCTGGCAATGAGCGTGGGGAGCGCGGGGAGCGCAGTCGGCCGCGGGCGCGGGCGTCACGCCCAAGCATCGCTCGATATCCGGGCGAACGCGAGCGGCAACTTTTCGGTTCGGCGCGTCATGGCCTGCCTGCCCCCTCTCGGGCAGGCCCTCATGTCTTGCGTCCGGCCCCCTTGCGCGCGCCCGGCCGGGCGGGCTTGACAAGGTTTGGAAGCGGGCGCGGCGGCTCGGTGCGCGACACTGCGGCAAAAAGTTCATTGACGGTCCCCGCCGCGAAGTCGAGCCCGAGCGCGGCAATGTCCAGAACCTTGCCCGAAGCGCCGCCCGAAACTCCGCCCGAACCCGCGCCGGCGGACGTGTCCATGGGCTCGGCCGCCGCATCGCCGGGGTCCTGCCAAAGGAACAGGCCAACACGGGCGCCCGGCATCCAGCGCTTGAGCCGGCGGGCCTGCAAAAGCGAGGCGCGGCTCGCCTGGCCGGACAGGAACACCAGAACGGCGCATTCGGCGCCAAGACCCGCCACCGCCGCCTTTTCGGCGCCAAGCAGCGTCCGGCGGCTGATCTGGGTCGCCGCCGCGCCCTCGGCCTCGGCCGCCTGCAGAAGCGTGCGGGCAAGAAGGTCGTCAAGCCCCGACCGCCCGCCGACCAGCACGAGCTTGCGCCCCCCGAGTTCGAGGACGGGCGCGTGGTCGGCCGGCGCGGCCCCGGCGCCGCTGCCGGTCGCGGCGCCGTCCGTCGCCGTCGCCTCGGCGGCCAACCCGTCGCCGGACTGGGCGCTTTCAAGCTCGGCCTCGATCACAAGATCAAGCTGATCCAGCAGGGCCGTCGTCGCCTCGGCGAACCTGGCTTCCTGCTCTGCCGTCAGGACTCCGCGCCGGCGGTCCCTTTCGGCCATGGCCAGCGCCGGAATGGTCACGTCCTGATGGTAGTCCGCCAGACAGTCCTCGGCCGTCGCCTCGGTCGCGCGGGTCGTCGCCTCGGCCGTGTCACCGGCCAGAAGCCGTTGATAAAGCTGCGCTTCGGGTGCCAGGACCGGCTCATCCCCGAAGAGGATCGAGAAGAATTCGAACTGCGGGATGTGGCGGCCGATCACCACCAGGCAGACGGTGAGCGGCGTCGACAGGACCAGCCCCATCGGCCCCCAGATCCAGCCCCAGAAGATCGCGGCGACGATGATCGCAAGGGGCGTGACGCCTGTGCGCGAGCCGTAAAGCCAGGGCTCGACGATATTGTTCGAGATCAGCTCCATCGTGATGAAGAGCCCTGCGGTCCAGAACAGCATCGACCAGCCGGGTGCCACCGCGAAGGCCAGAAAGAGCGGGAAGGCGGCGGCAAGGACCGGGCCGATGTAGGGGATGAAGCGCAGGACGATGGCCAAGAGGCCCCAGAGCGGCGCGCTCGGCACCCCGATCAGCCACAGGAAAAATCCAAGCGGCACGCCGTAAAGGACGTTGATGAGAAGCTGGGTCAGCAGATATTGACCGACCCTTCCTGCCGCATCCTGCAAAAGCACGGTCGTCCGGTGCAGGTCCGACGCGCCGATCAGCCGGATGAAGCGGTCGCGCACCTGGTCGCTTTCCAGAAGCATGAAGATCACGACGACGATGACGAGCCCGAGCGAGGCCAGCGGCGCGACCAGCGACTGTAGCCAGGCCATCGCCGTCTTGACCGGCCCCTGGGGGTCGATGACCGTGACAGGCAGCGGATGGTCAGGCGTCGCAGCGGTCTGGGTGGCGGCATCCCCGGCTGCCGGCGCCGTGGTGGCGGGTGTGGCCCCTGCGGCAGTCGTGTCGGCCGGCACCGTAAGCTCGGTGCTGACCTTGTTGAACATGTGCGCCAGCCGTTTGACGAGGCCGCTCTCGCTGCCGGATGCCTTTAGCCCGTCGATCTTCTGGGTGATGTTCGACTGATAGCGCGGCAGCTCTTCGGCCAGCGTCGTGATCTGCGACCCGAGGACCGCGAGGAAACCGGCCAGAACGATGGCGGTGCCCGCAGCGACGAGCCCGACTGCGACCCCGCGCGAGAGGCCGGCCTTGCGCAGGCGGCTGACGGGCAGTGACAGGGCAAAGGTGATCAGGACCGCAAGTGCGATGGGCAGGACGACGTCGCGCGCGACATAGAGGATCGCGGCGGCCAAAACGAGCGTCAGGCCGGTGCTCAGGTGAACGATCGGGGCGGCGGCATCGGCAGGCCGGGCTGCGCGGGCGGCTGCGGCCTGGGACAGAGGACTGTTCGGCATGGCGGACCTTGCGGCAGAAGGATGCGGCCCTGCCCCCGCTCGGGCCGCATGCGCAGCATGGCGCGCGGCTCGCGGGCTGGCAAGCGGCGACTGGGCTGGCAAGCGGCGACTGGGCCCTAGCTGCGGCCGCCGCCGTCCCAGTCCCATGGCGTGGTGAAGGTGCCCATCAGCGCGCCCAACCTGGTCTCATCGACGGGGCCCGCCGCATGGAGCTTCGCGACGAGGCCGCGCTTCTTGTCCTCGGTCACCTCGGCGACGGTGACGTTGCCGAAGCCGCCTTCCGCCAGCGCACCGTCCAGCACGCGGCGGATGGCCAGGCGGCGCAGGTCAGGCTTGAAGACCTTGCCGACGGCGGTCTTCGGCAGTTCGGGCAGTATCTCGATGTATTTCGGCACCGCCGCCCGTTCCTCGATCCGTTCGCGGGCGAAGGCCAGCAGTTCTTCGGGCGTGGCCTCCTTGCCGGCTGCGAGTTCGACGTAGGCCGCCGGCAGTTCGCCCGCGAAGGTGTCGGGCTGGCCGATCGCGCCCACGACCGCGACCGCCGGATGGGCGATCAGCGCCTCTTCGATCAGCGCGGGGTCGATGTTGTGGCCGCCCCGGATGATCAGGTCCTTGGCCCGCCCGGTGATCCACAGGTAGCCGTCCGCGTCGATCCGACCCAGGTCGCCGGTGCGCACGAAGCGACCATCGACGAACAGGTCGCGGTTCTTGTCGACCTCGGTATAGGTCGCGCCCTCGACCACGCCGGGGTTCGACAGGCAGATCTCGCCCACCTCGTCCACGCCGCACTCATGCTCGATCGTCGCGCCCTCGCCGATCCTGAGGATGCGGACCTTCGTGTAGGGCAACGGGATGCCGACCGACCCCACTTTCTTCAGCCCGTCCAACGGGTTGAAGGACACAAGGCAGGTGGCTTCCGTCAGGCCGTAGCCTTCCGCGATCTCGACCCCGGTCGCGGCCTTGAAGCGGTTGTAAAGTTCGATCGGCAGGGGCGCCGAGCCGGTGAGCGCGGTCTTGAGTGTGCTGACATCGGCGTTGACCGGGCGCTGCATCAGCGCGGCGATGGCCGTTGGCACGGCGACAAGGAAGGTCACCTGCCAGCGTTCGATCAGCTTCCAGAAATTGTCGAAGACCCCTTCGCCCCGGTAGCCGGCCGGGGTGGGCATGACCATGTGGGCGCCGGAATGGATGCAGGACATCAGCACCGGATAGGCCGCAAGGACGTGGAACATTGGCAGGGGGCACAGCAAAACGTCTGTCTGATCGAACAGAAGCGTGTTGCCGAGCCAGCCATTGTAGACCATCCCGGAATAGCGGTGCTGGGCGACCTTGGGCATGCCGGTCGTGCCGCCGGTGTGGAAATAGGCCGCGATCCGGTCGGCCGCGGGGTCGTCGAAGGTCAGCCGGTCGGCGGGCTGGGCGGCGACGGACGCGCGCCAGTCCAGAATGCGGGCCTTGTGACCGACCGGGTTCTTCGGCCGGATGAAGGGCACGATCCAGCTTTTCGGCGGCGCGAGGTAACGGGTCAGGTCGACCTCGACCAGATGGGTCACGCCGGGCGCAAGTTCGAGCGCCTTCGCGGCCTTCTGGGCCACGTCGGACTTCGGGAAGGACTTCAGCGTGACCAGCACCTTCGCCTTCGTCTCGCGCAGGATCGAGGCGATCTTTTCGGGCTCCAGTAGCGGGTTGATCGGGTTGACGATCCCCGCGACCGACCCGGCAAGCAGGGTCACCACCGTCTCGGTCGCGTTCGGCAGCAGGTAGGCGACCGTGTCCGTCGGCCCGACGCCAAGGGAACGGAAGAGGTTCGCGGCCTTCGTCACCTCGGCCAGAAGCGCGGTCCAGGTCAGGGTTTCGGCACGCGATCCGGGGTCGGACAGAAGCTGGAAGCTGATCGCATCGCGCGCGCCGTAAAGCCGCCGGGCACGGTCGAGGAACTGGAACATGGTCACCGGCTCGTCGCGCGCCTGGTAGGCCATTTCCCCCTCGATCGCATCGCGATCGGCGACAGTTGCGAAGTGCGCCACGACGGTCCTCCCCAGACGGCAGGGCAGCCCTCCCCTCACAAGGGGCGCCCCGGGCATGTGGCGTCAGGATGGCGGCAATCCCCCCCTGCGGCAAGCGTGACGCTGCGGCCGGGCTCGGGGGGATCGACGGGCGAGCGCTACCGGAAAATCCGGGCCGGGCGAGATCAGGAAACGCATCGCGTTTCCGCCGCCCGTGTGGGAACGGCCCCGCTGGACCCGTCGTGTCATGAACTGTCAGAGGCCGGCGCCTGCCCCGGCGGGCGCGAAAGCGCCCGCCATGGGCGGGGCGGGCGCTGGCCGATGGCCCTTGGGCCATCGGCCGGGACAAACCACTTGACCTTCGCATGGCAGAGTCAACCGCCTCTGCCACCCGGACCGACGAAGCGCGGGCCGGACGGCACGCAGCCCTACGACGCCGCCGCAGCCCCCACTCCATCAGCGAATTGCAGGCGGGCAAGGCGGGCATAGAGGCCGTCGCGGGCCACAAGTTCCTCGTGCGTGCCTTCGGCGACGATGCGGCCGCCGTCGAAGACAAGGATGCGGTCGGCCTTCTTCACCGTTGCGAGCCTGTGGGCGACGATCAGCATGGTGCGGGTGCGCGCCAGCCCCTCGATCGCCGACTGGACCGCGCGTTCGCTTTCGCTGTCGAGCGCAGAGGTGGCTTCGTCCAGAAGCAGCACCTGCGCGTCGCGCAGGATGGCGCGGGCGATGGCGATGCGCTGCTTCTGGCCGCCCGACAGCATGACGCCCCGCTCGCCGACGAAGGTGTCGTAGCCCTGCGGCAGGGCCGTCAGGAAGTCGTGCGCGGCGGCGGCGCGGGCGGCCTCCTCGACCTCGGCATCCGTGGCCTCGGGCCGGCCGAAACGGATGTTTTCCCGCGCACTCATGGCAAAGACGACCGGGTCCTGCGGCACGAGCGCCAGGGCGCGGCGGAAGTCGGACCGCGCCATCGCGCGCAGGTCGACGCCGTCGAGCGTGATCCGCCCCGACGTGGGATCGTAGAAGCGCAGGAGAAGCTGGATGATCGTCGACTTGCCAGCGCCCGAGGGGCCGACGAGCGCCACCGTCTCGCCGGGCCGGACCTGGAAATTCACGTCGGTGAGGGTCGGCGCCTCGGGCCGCGCGGGGTAGCGGAAGCTCACATCGTCAAAACCGATGGCACCGTTGGCGGGCCGGGGCAGAGCGACGGGACGCGCTGGGTCGCGGACCGCGTCTTCGGCGGCCAGCAGCTCGCCCAGCCGTTCGGTCGCGCCCGCCGCCCGCTGAAGTTCGCCCCAGATTTCGGACAAGGCACCGGCGGACCCTGCGACCATCACCGAATAGATCACGAACTGCACCAGATCGCCCACGCTCATCGCGCCCGACCGCACGTCGCGCGCGCCGATCCAGAGGACGCCCACCACGCCCGCCGCGATCACGAAGATGACGACGACCGTCATCAAGGCCCGCGCGCGAATGCGGACCCTCGCCGAGGCGAACGCGCTTTCGGTGATGCCTGCGAAGCCGTCGCGGCTTTGCGGCTCGTGCGTGAAGGCCTGCACGGTCTGGACCGAGGACAGGGCCTCTGACGCCATGCCGGACGAGGCGGCGATCCAGTCCTGGTTCTCGCGGCTCAGGACGCGCAGGCGGCGCCCAAGGACGATGATCGGCACGATCACTGCCGGCACGATCAGCAGGACAAGACCGGTCAGCTTGACCGAGGTGACCATCATCAGGATCAGCCCGCCCACCAGCATCAGCATGTTGCGCAGTGCGACCGAAACGGACGAGCCGATCACCGACAGGATCAGGGTGGTGTCGGTGGTGATGCGGCTCAGGATCTCGCCGATCATCAGCTTTTCGTAGAAGGTCGGGCTGAGGCCGATCACCCGGTCGAAGACGGCGCGCCGGATGTCCGAGACGACGCGCTCGCCCAGCCGCGTCACAAGGTAGTAGCGCGCGCCGGTGCCAAGGGCGAGAAGGGCCGCGACGACGAGGGCGGCCAGGAAATACTGGTCCAGAAGCGTGCCGCCATGCGAAAATCCGTCGACGACGCGGCGGACCGCGATCGGCAGCGCAAGCGAGATGGCGGCGGTCAGCACCAGCGCCAGAAGGGCGGCGGCAGCCATGGCGCGATAGGGTTTCAGAAAGGGCCAGAGCGCGCCAAGCGAGGTGACGCGCTTCGAGGCGGCGCGCTCGTCATTCGCGGGGTCGGTCTTGAGCGCGGGCCTGAGCGTGGGATCGGGTCTGCGGGCCATGGTTCCTCCGGCTGGTCCCCTGCCCGTCCTTTGGGCGGCGTCGGCGGGGGTTTAGGCCGCACGGCCGGGGGCGGCAAGGGTTCCCTTGTCGCAGGCCCCGTGTCGAAGGCCCTCCCCGTGTCGCAGGCCCAGTGTCGCAGGCCCCGTGTCGCAGGCCCCGCGCCTCGCGGGCTCGTGCGCCGTGCGCTTGCGCCGTCAGGGCCAAGCTGGAATAGTCCCGCCGACCCAACCGGAGAGCCCACATGACCGACCCCGTCGCCCCTGTCCTGACCCAGCCCGTCCTTGCCCAGGCGGCGGCGCTGCCGAAAGACGCGCAGGTGGTTGCGGTCCTTCTGGGCGCGGGCGGCCTCGCGCCGGCGGGCGTGACGCTCGACAAGGCAGCGGGGGGCGCGATCGGGCGGGCGCTCGCCGCGCGGCCGGGACAGATGGCGGCCGGGGACTGCCTCGACCTCTGGGCGCTGCCGGGACTTGCCCATCGCAGGGTCGTGGTCCTGTCGCTGGGCGATGGCGCGCAGCATCCTGGGGGCGCGCTTGGCGCGCGGATGGCCGGGGGCGCGCTTGGCGCGCGGAAGGCCGGGGGCGCGCTTGCGGCGCATCTGGAGGGCGAGGCAGAGGTCACGCTGCTGGCCGATGCGCCTGCCGGGACCGGTCTGTCGGCGGCCACGCTGGCCGAGGCCCTGGCGCTCGGCTTCGCGCTCAGGGGCTACCGGCTGACGCTGAAGGGCAAGGGCACCCATCCGGCCGCGACGCGCCTGTCGGTCGTCACCGGCGAGGCAGGCGCCCTGCCCCGCGCCGAAGCCATGGCCGGGGGCGTGGCGCTGGCCCGGCAACTCGTGGACCTGCCGTCGAACATCCTCAACCCCGACACGTTTGCCGACTATCTGGCCCCGCTCGCCAAGGCCGGCGTGTCGGTCGAAGTGCTGGAAACCGCCGACCTTGAACAGATGGGCGCCGGCGCGATCCTTGCCGTGGGCGGCGGCGCGCGCCGGCCGCCGCGCATGATCGTCCTGCGCCTCAACCCCGATGCCAAGGGCGCGCCCCTGGCCTTCGTCGGCAAGGGGGTGTGCTTCGATTCGGGCGGCCTTTGCATGAAGTCGGGCGAGGCGCAGTGGGACATGAAGGGCGACATGGCAGGCGCAGCCGCCGTCGCCGGGCTGATGCTGACACTCGCCCGGCAAGGCTGGGCGGGGCCGGTCGTCGGCGTCCTGGGCGTCGCGGAAAACCTGCCGGGTCCGGCGGCCTACAAGTCGGGAGACGTGATCCGCACGCTGTCGGGCAAGACGGTCGAGGTCTTCGACACGGACTGCGAGGGGCGGATGATCCTGGCCGATTGCCTATGCTATACCGCGACCCGCTTCCGCCCCGCCGCCATGGTCGATCTGGCGACGTTGACCTATTCGGTCATGCGTGGGCTCGGCTCGCATTTCGCGGGGCTTTTTGCCAGCGACCGCGCGCTGTCGGACGGCCTGGCGGCCGCAGGCGAGCGGACGGGTGAGCGTCTTTGGCCCCTGCCCCTCGATGCGGCCTACGATGCCGGGCTGACGTCCGCGCTCGCCGATCTGCGCCAGCATGGCAAGGATTTCGAAGACGGCGACGCCCCCCACGCGGCGGCCTTCCTGCGGCATTTCACCGAAAACGTGCCCTGGGCGCATCTGGACATTGCCGGAAAGGAATTCTGGGCCGAGGATGGAACCCTGGGCCGCAAGGGCGCGCGGGGATTCGGCGTGCAGCTTCTGGCGGACTGGGTGGCGACGCGGGGGCGCTGAGGGGTTTGTTAGCTGAAATTCAGGATTGCCGCCTTGCGTGTGGTTCTGTAACGTTTGTTTCAGAATCTGGGGGATCAACATGGCGGCGAACGAACGGCGGATCCCCTTCGGACCCTACGAAACCTGGGCCCGAGTCACGGGCGACCTGTCCGCCGCGAAGCGCCCCGTCATCATACTGCATGGCGGACCGGGCGTCGCGCACAATTACGTCGATGCCTACAAGCTGCTGGCGAAGGGTGGCCGCGCGGTCATCCATTACGACCAGCTTGGCTGCGGCAACTCCACCCTTCTGCCCGACAAGGGCGCCGACTTCTGGACGCCCCAGCTTTTCGTCGATGAGCTGGAGAACCTCGTCGACCATTTCGGCCTGCGCGGGCGGGGCTTTCACGTGCTTGGCCAAAGCTGGGGCGGAATGCTTGGCGCCGAATACGGGGTGCGACGGCCGAAGGGCCTTGCGTCCCTGACCATAGCCAATTCCCCCGCCTCGATGCTGCTGTGGGTGGCCGAGGCGAACCGACTGCGCAGCCTCATGCCGCAGGACGTGCAGGACACGCTGACGCGCCATGAAAAGGCCGGGACGACCGACCACCCCGACTATGCGAAGGCCACGGCGGACTTCTACGCCCGCCATGTCTGCCGCGTGCAACCCATGCCGCCCGAGGTGCAGGAAACCTTTGACCAGGTGGCGCGCAATCCCACGGTCTACAATACCATGAACGGCCCGAACGAATTCTTCGTCATCGGCACGCTGAAGAACTGGTCGATCATCGACCAGCTGCCGAAGATCGAGGTGCCGACGCTCATCCTTTCGGGCCGCCATGACGAGGCGACGCCCGCAACGGTCCAGCCCTACAAGGACGGGATCAAGGGGTCGGAATGGGTGATCTTCGAACATTCGAGCCACATGCCGCATGTGGAAGAACAAGAGGCCTGCATGGCGACCGTCGGGGCCTTCCTCGACCGGCATGACGGCTGACAACAAAGGGAGAGACTGATGAAACGCTACCTGCTTGCGGCGTCTGCTGCCGCGCTCGTCACGCTCGGGGGACTTGCCCCGGCCTGGGCCGAATACCAGACCGCGCACCGCGGCGGCACGATGCGGCTACTGGCGCGCTCGTCCGGCGGCACGCTCGATCCCCAGATCAACTACACGCTGCAATATTGGCAGATCTTCCAGCCGATCTATGACGGGCTCGTCACCTTCAAGAAGGCCGACGGCAACAAGGGGTTCGAGATCGTCCCGGACCTGGCCGAGGCCCTGCCCGAGATGTCGAACGACGGCAAGACGCTGACCTTCAAGCTGCGCAAGGGGATCAAGTTCTCGACCGGGCAGGAGCTGACGGTCAAGGATGTGGTCGCTTCGTTCCAGCGCATCTTCAAAGTGTCGAGCCCCACCGCGGGCAGCTTCTATGCCGGCATCGTCGGCGCCGACAAATGCCTGGCCGAAGCGGCTTCGTGCACGCTCGAAGGCGGTGTGGTCGCCGACGAGGCGGCAGGCACGATCACGATCAACCTGACCGCGCCGGACGCCGAAATCCTGTCGAAGCTTGCGCTGCCCCATGCCTCGATCCTTCCGGCAGACACGGCCGCGCAGGATGCCGGCTCGGCGCCGGTGCCGGGCACCGGGGCCTACATGATCTCGGCCTATGACCCGAACAAGGGCATGACGCTCAGCCGCAACCCGAACTTCAAGGAATGGAGCGTCGACGCCCAGCCCGACGGCTACCCGGACGTGGTGCAATATGACTTCGGCCTGACCGAAGAGGCGATGGTGACCGCGATCCAGAAGGGCGAGGCCGACTGGATGTATGACCAGCCGCCGACCGACCGACTGGTGGAAATCGGCACCAAATACCAGGATCAGGTCCACATCTCGCCGCTGACCGCCTGGTGGTATGCGCCGCTGAACGTCAACCTGCCGCCCTTCGACAATGTGAAGGCGCGTCAGGCCGTGTCCTTCGCGGTCGACCGCAACACGCTCGTGAACCTTTTCGGCGGCAAGGTGCTGGCGGCGCCGGTCTGCCAGGTCCTTCCCCCGAACTTCCCGGGTCATGAGCCTTACTGCCCCTACACCAAGGATCCCGGCACGAAATGGTCGGCGCCGGACGTGGAAAAGGCCAAGCAGCTGGTCGAGGAATCGGGCACCAAGGGCCAGAAGGTCACGGTGGTGGTCGAGGATACGGCCGTGTCGCGCGCGATCGGCGTCTACCTGCAAAGCGTGCTGACCGACATCGGCTATGTGGCCGACGTCAAGCCGATCTCGTCCGCGATCCAGTTCACCTATATCCAGAACACCAACAACAAGGTGCAGATGTCGGTATCGCAATGGTATCAGGACTATCCGGCCGCGTCGGACTTCCTGAACATCCTCTTCGGTTGCGACAGCTTCCACCCCGGTTCGGACAGCTCGATCAACATGGCAGGCTTCTGCGACAAAGAGATCGACAAGAAGATGAAGGATGCGCTGGCGCTCGGCGTGACCGATCAGGCTGCGGCCGACAAGATGTGGGCAGAAATCGACAAGGCCGTGACCGATCAGGCGCCGGCCGTGCCGCTGTTCACGCCGAAGCACGTCGATTTCGTCAGCAAGCGCACCGGCAACTTCCTCTTCAACGCGCAGTACTACTGGATCGTCACCCAGTCCTGGGTGCAGTGATCTGACGATTGCCCTGCGCAGATGAGTGACACGACCCTTTCGACCGCCCCGGTCCCCGCCCGCAAGGGCCGGGGGCCGTGGGCCCGAGCCGCTCGGCGGCTCTGGCAGAACCGTTCGGCCATGGTGGCGCTGGCGATTTTCCTTCTGATCGTCGCGGCCTGCCTTGCCGCGCCGCTTTATGCCCGCTGGGCGGGGGTCGACCCGTTCCAGTCCACGCTTGACGCCGTCTTGAAGATCGACGGCGTCGACGTGCCGGTGATGGAACAATCGACCGAGGGGCTGGGCCTTGGCTATACGCCGCTCGGGCCGACCTGGAACCTGAAGCACTACTTCCTGGGCGCCGACAACCAGGGGCGCGACGTGCTGGCGCGGATGCTCTACGGCGGGCTGAACTCGCTCTGGATTTCGGCAGCGGCGACGGTCCTGACGTTGATCCTCGGGACCGCCATGGGCCTTGCGGCCGGCTTTTTCGGCGGGCTGACCGACACGGTCCTGTCGCGCATCCTCGACGTGCTCTGGGCCTTTCCGATCTACCTTCTGGCCATATCGCTTTCCATCGTCACCCTGTCCGAGGGGTTGAAGATCGGGCCCTTCGTGATCGAGTCGGGCAGCCTGTGGCTGCCGGTCATCATCATCGGCATCGTCTATATTCCCTACGTCGCCCGGCCCATCCGGGGGCAGGTGCTGGCGCTCAGGCAGTCCGAGTTCGTGCTGGCCGCGATCAACCTCGGCGTTCCGGGCGGCCGCATCCTCTGGCGTGACATCCTGCCGAACGTCGCCACCACGCTCATCGTCTTCGTTCCCTTGATGATGGCCTTGAACATGCTGACGGAATCGGCGCTGTCGTTCCTGTCGATCGGCGTGCAGCCCCCGGACGCGAGCTGGGGGACGATCATTCAGGACGGGCAGGCGCTGCTTTACACGCGGCCCTGGGTGGCGCTGGCGCCCGGCCTGGCGATTGCCGTGTCGGTCATGGCGCTCAATGTCTTCGGCGACGGGCTGCGCGATGCGCTCGATCCGCGCTCGAAGATCAGGCTGGGGCGCGACTGATGATCTACGCCATCCTGCGCCGGCTGGGCCAGATGCTCTTCGTGATGTTCGGCATCTCCGTCCTGGTGTTCCTGATCTTCTTCGCCACGCCCGGCGCCGACCCCGCCGCGCGCATCGCCGGCCGCAACGCCTCGCCCGAGGTGCTGGAGGCGGTGCGCCATTCCTTCGGCTTCGACCGGCCTCTGCCGGTCCAGTATGCGCTGATGATGAAGAAGATCTTCATCACCGGCGACCTGACCTCGTTCGTCAACCGGGGCTGGAAGGTGGTGCCGGCCGTTCTGGACGCGATCCCGGTCACGCTGTCGCTTGTCACCGGCGCCGCCATCCTCTGGGTGGTCCTGTCGATCCTCATCGGCCTTGTCGCCGCCGCCTGGCGGGACACCTGGATTGACCGGGGGCTGATGGCCCTGGGGCTTCTGGGCATCTCGATGCCGGTCTACTGGCTGGGCGAGGTGATGAACCTTCTGAGCCAGAGCCGCTACCACGACACCTGGCTTTTTTCCTGGGTGCCGCCCCTTGGCTACAAGGCGCTGAGCGACGATCCGAAAGGCTGGTTCCTGACGCTGGTCATACCCTGGGTCACGCTCGCGATCCTTTACATCGGCATCTATGGCCGCGTGCTGCGCGCCGCCCTGATCGAGGCGATGCAAGAGGACTACATCCGCACCGCCCGCGCCAAGGGCCTGTCCGAAAGCCGCATCCTGCTGCGTCATGCGCTTCGGACCTCGTTGATCGCCTTCGTCACGCTCTTCGGGCTGGACTTCGGGGCGCTGGTCGGCGGCTCAGCCCTTCTGACCGAGGTCGTCTTCGGCCTGCAGGGCATCGGCAAGCTGACCTATGACGCGCTGCAAAGCCTTGATCTGCCGATGATCATGGCCACCGTCATGTATGCCTCGATGTTCGTCGTCATCGCCAATGCCATCGTCGACATGGTCTATATCCTTCTGGACCCACGGGTGAAAACCGCATGATCCTGTCCGTCCGCGACCTGACCGTGACCTTCCGCACCGAAGAGGGGCCGGTGCGCGCCATCGACGGCGTGTCCTTCGACGTGGCCGAGGGCGAGATCCTGGGCGTCGTCGGCGAGAGCGGATCGGGCAAGACCGTGTCGCTGCTTGCCGTCATGGGGCTGATCACCGACCCGAACGCAACCATCGGCGGCTCGATCCGCTATCGGGGCAAGGAGCTGGTCGGCCTGCCGGCGCGGGCGCTGCGCAAGCTGAGGGGCGCCGAGATCGCCATGATCTTCCAAGACCCGATGACGGCCCTTACGCCGGTCTACACCATCGGCTGGCAGATCGCCGAACAGATCCGGGCGCACCAGAAGATCAGCGCCCGCGCCGCGATGGACCGCGCCGAGGAACTTCTGGCAGAGGTCAATTTCCCGAACCCGCGAGAGGCGCTCAGCCGCTATCCGCACCAGCTTTCCGGTGGGATGCGCCAGCGCGCGGTGATCGCCATGGCGCTCTCCTGCAACCCCGCCCTTCTGGTCGCGGACGAGCCGACGACGGCGCTCGACGTGACGGTGCAGGCCGGCATCCTGGACCTGGTCCGTCGGCTGCGCGACCGGCACGGGTCGGCCGTCGTCTTCATCACCCATGACATGGGCGTCGTGTCGGAACTCGCCGACCGGGTGATGGTCATGTATGCGGGCCGGATCGTCGAAAAGGGCGCGCGGAGCGAGTTGTTCGGCGACCCGCTTCATCCCTATACCCGCGCGCTGATGGGCTCGATCCCGCCCCTGACCGGGACACGCCCCCGGCGGCTGCCGGCCATTCCGGGCTCGCCCCCGTCGCTTTTGCGCCTGCCGCAGGGCTGTTCCTTCGCGCCCCGCTGCCCTGTCCGGTTCGAGGCTTGCGAAGCCCGCCCTGCCCTGCCCGCCGGCGCCCGCGCTGCCGCCTGCTTCCGGGTCGAGGAGGTCCAGCCGTGAACAAGCCCCTGCTGGAAGTCCGCGGCCTGTCCAAGCGCTTTGCCATCGGCAGCCGCTTTTCGTCCGAGGGCCGGCGCATCGTCCATGCCGTCGACAATGTCTCGCTGACGGTCGAGCGTGGCGAGACGCTGGGGCTTGTCGGCGAATCCGGCTGCGGCAAGTCGACGCTCGGCCGGTCGATCGTGCGGCTATACGATCTGACCGGGGGGCAGCTTCTGTTCGACGGGCAGGATATCGGCACCCGCTCGCTGAAGGCGCTGCGGCCCCTGCGCCCCCGGATGCAGATGGTATTCCAGGACCCCTCCGCCTCGCTCAACCCCCGCCGCCGGGTGGGCGACCTGGTGGCCGAGCCGCTCCGGCTCCACACCCGGATGAGCCGCGCGGAAATCCGGGCGCGGGTGGCCGAGCTTTTCAAGCTGGTGGGCCTTCTGCCCGACCAGATCGAACGCTATCCGCACGAGTTTTCCGGCGGCCAGCGCCAGCGGGTCGGGATTGCGCGGGCGATCGCGCTGAACCCCGATCTGGTGGTTCTGGACGAACCCGTCTCGGCGCTCGACGTGTCGGTGCAGGCGCAGATCGTCAACCTTCTGGCGGACCTGCAGGAAAAGCTGGGCCTGACCTACATCTTCATCGCCCATGACCTGTCGGTGGTGCGGCAAGTCTCTAGCCGTATCGCGGTCATGTATCTGGGCTCGATCGTCGAAGAGGGCCCGGCTGAGGCACTGATGGCCGCCCCCGCGCATCCCTATTCGCAGGCGCTGATTTCCGCGGTGCCGGTGGTCACGACCGACACCGGCGGCACGCGGCGGCAGCGCATCCTGCTGGCCGGCGACGTGCCGAGCCCGCTCGCGCCACCGTCCGGCTGCCGGTTCCATCCGCGCTGCCCCGTGGCGCAGGACCGCTGCCGGACCGAAAGGCCCGAACTGCGCCCCCACGGCCCCGGCCGGCGAGTTGCCTGCCACTTTCCGGTGACGGAACCCGGCTGAGGGTCGCCGTCACCGGCGCGGCTGAGCGTCAGCCCTCGACGCCGACCATCACGTCAGAGGCCTTGACCACGGCCGAGGCTTTCGATCCGACCTTCAGCCCCAGTTCGGCCACGGCATCGTTGGTGATCGAGGCGGTGACAGTCGCGCCGCCGATGTCGATCTTGACGTGGCTCGTGACCGCGCCCTTGACGATATCGGTGACGGTGCCGGGCAGGACGTTGCGGGCGCTGAGTTTCATGGTCATCTCCTGATTTGAACGACCGTCGATATCGCTCTGCGCACCGGCGGGGTCAATGCGACGATCCGTCCGGCGGCTTGGTGCCCGCGGCCGGACTCGAACCGGCACGGCCTTTCGGCCTGGGGATTTTAAGTCCCCTGTGGCTACCATTTCACCACGCGGGCGCCCGACTTCCCTAACCTTTCGGCCCGTCGCTGGGAAGGCCCGCCTCTTTTACCGCCTCCATCGCCACGAAGGTCGAGGTGGACGCGACATGGGGCAAGGTCGAGATCCGTTCGCCAAGGACGCGGCGGTAGGACAGGATGTCGCCGGTCCGCACCTTCAGCAGGTAGTCGAAGGACGAGGCCATCATGTGGCATTCCTCGATTTCCGGCACGCCCCTGACCGCGCGGTTGAAGGACTGGAGCGCCGCCTCGCGCGTGTCCGAAAGCTTCACCTCGACGAAGGCGACGTGCGAGAGGCCAAGCCGGATCGGGTTCAGGACCGCGCGATAGCCCGCGATCACGCCCAGATCCTCCAGCCGTTTGACCCGCGCCTGCGTCGGCGTCTTGGTCAGGCCGATGCGGCGGGCAAGTTCGGTCACGGCGAGGCGGCCATCGAGACTGAGCTCACGCAGGATGGCGCGGTCGTAGCGGTCCAGATCGGGGAGTGCGGTTTGCCTGTCCATTGCGCTCAGTTTGGTCAATTTACCTAGCCCGGTCAAAAATACGGGCCCAAAGACCGGCCGACAAGCGCTATTCTGGCCCAAAGCCATTCCCGCCAGAGGACCGATCATGACCGCGACGCCCGTGCTTTGGGACCGTATCGAAGCCGCCACGCTGACGCCCGAGGGGCCGCTCCTTCGCCGCCTGATCGGCGAGACGGGCCTTGAGCCCGCCGACCGGGCGCGGGTCGCGGCCTCGGGCGCCGATCTGGTGCGCCAGATCCGCGCCGACATCCGCCCCGGCCTGATGGAGGTGTTCCTAGCCGAATACGGGCTTTCGACCGACGAAGGCATCTCGCTCATGTGCCTGGCCGAGGCTTTGTTGCGCGTGCCGGACGCCGATACGATGGATGCGCTGATCGAGGACAAGATCGCGCCCTCGGACTGGGGCCGCCACCTTGGCAAGTCGGCCTCGCCCTTGGTCAATGCCTCGACCTGGGCGCTTCTCCTGACCGGCAAGGTGCTGGAGGAAACCCCGACCGGCGTCGTCGGGCACCTGCGCGCGGCCATGCGGCGTCTGGGCGAACCCGTGATCCGCAAGGCGGTCCAGCGGGCGATGAAGGAAATGGGCAAGCAGTTCGTGCTGGGCGAAACCATCCAGTCCGCGATGATCCGCGCGCAAGAGATGGAGACGCAGGGCTACACCTATTCCTACGACATGCTGGGCGAGGCCGCGAAAACGGCCGAGGACGCGCGGCGCTATGCCAGGGCCTACGGGCAGGCGATCGACGCCATCGCCTCGGCCTGCGACCATGAGGATATCGGCACCAATCCCGGCATCTCGGTCAAGCTGTCGGCGCTCCACCCCCGCTACGAGGTGGCGCAAGAGGCCCGCGTGATGGCGGAACTGGTTCCCGTCGTGCGTGACCTTGCCCGCAAGGCGGCGGCGGCAAAGATGGGTTTCAACATCGACGCGGAAGAGGCGGACCGGCTGACCCTGTCCCTGAGGGTGATCGAGGCGGTGCTGTCGGACCCGGCACTTGCCGGCTGGTCGGGCTTCGGCATCGTGGTGCAGGCCTACGGGCGGCGGGCGGGTCCGGTTCTGGACTGGCTATACGACCTGGCCGGGCGGCTGGACCGCAAGATCATGATCCGGCTCGTCAAGGGCGCCTACTGGGACGCCGAGGTGAAGCGCGCGCAGGTCCTGGGGCTGCCCGATTTCCCGGTCTTTACCCGCAAGGATGCGACGGACGTCAGCTACATCGCCAATGCCCGCAAGCTTCTGGGCATGACCGACCGGGTCTATCCGCAGTTCGCGACGCACAATGCCCATACGGTCGCGGCCATTCTGGACATCGCCCAGCCGGGGCAGGCCTACGAATTCCAGCGCCTGCACGGGATGGGCGAGCGGCTGCATGACATCGTGCATAAAGCGCGCAACACCCGCTGCCGGATCTATGCGCCCGTGGGCGCGCACCGCGACCTGCTGGCCTACCTCGTGCGGCGGCTTCTGGAAAACGGCGCGAACTCATCTTTCGTGCACAAGATCGTCGATCTGGACGTGAGCCCCGAAGAGGTGGCGGCCGATCCGATCGCGGCGGTCGAGGCGCATCTGGACGCGCCCGCCAACCCGGCGATCCGCCGGGGCCCTGACCTGTTCCAGCCAGAGCGTGCCAATTCGCTCGGGTTCGACCTGACCGACGCCGCGACACTGGCCCGGATCGAGGCGGCGCGCGGGCCGTTCGAGACCGCGCCCTTCACCGCAGCGCCCCTGATCGCCGGCAAGGTCCAGGGCCTGCCCTCCCACGCTGTCCAGGCGCCCGCCACCGGCGCGCCCCTGGGCACGGTCACGGACGCGAGCCCGGCGGACGTGGAAACCGCTCTGGCCGCCGCGCGGACCTGGGACGCGCCGGTCGCGGAACGGGCGCGCGTCCTGAACCGCGCCGCCGACCTTTACGAGGAAAACTACGGACCCATCTTCGCCCTTCTGGCGCGCGAGGCGGGAAAGACCCTGCCCGACGCCGTGTCCGAACTGCGCGAGGCGGTCGATTTCCTGCGCTATTACGCGGCGCAGGCGCAACTGCAACCGGCCGATCCCGCCGGGACCTTCACCTGCATCAGCCCCTGGAACTTCCCGCTTGCGATCTTCTCGGGCCAGATCGGGGCCGCGCTTGCCATGGGCAACGGCGTGCTGGCCAAGCCCGCCGAACAGACGCCGCTCATCGCCGCCTTCGCGGTCGGGCTTCTGCATCAGGCGGGGGTTCCGGCGACCGCGCTGCAACTCCTGCCGGGGGACGGGGCGACGGTCGGGGCGGCGCTGACCTCGGACCCGCGCGTGGCCGGGGTCTGCTTCACCGGCTCGACCGAGACGGCGCTGCTGATCCGCCGGGCCATGGCGCAGCATCTGGCGCCGGGCGCGCCGCTCATCGCCGAAACCGGCGGTCTGAACGCGATGATCGTCGATTCGACCGCCCTTCCCGAACAGGCGGTGCGCGATGTGATCGCCTCGTCCTTCCAGTCGGCCGGCCAGCGCTGCTCGGCGCTGCGCTGCCTGTACGTTCAGGAAGACATCGCCCCCCATTTCACCGAAATGCTCTTCGGCGCGATGGAGGAGCTGACGCAGGGCGATCCCTGGTCGCTGTCGACCGACATCGGCCCGGTGATCGACGCCGAGGCCGAGGGCGGCATCCGCAGCCATATCGAACGCGCGCGCAAGGACGGGCGGCTTCTGCGGCAACTCTCGCGCCCGAAGGACGGGCACTTCATCGCCCCCGCCGTCATCCGCATCGGCGGCATCCCCGACCTGGAGCGCGAGATCTTCGGGCCTGTCCTGCACCTGGCCACCTTCCGGTCCGAGGACCTGTCGCAGGTGGTGAATGACATAAACTCAACGGGTTACGGGCTGACCTTCGGGCTTCACACGCGGATCGACAACCGGGTGCAAGAGGTGACGGACGCGCTTGCCGTCGGCAATATCTACGTCAACCGCAACCAGATCGGCGCCGTGGTCGGCAGCCAGCCCTTCGGCGGCGAGGGCCTCAGCGGGACCGGTCCGAAGGCGGGCGGCCCGGACTACCTCGCGCGGTTCGGGAAGAACCCCGCGCATCACGAAGGCGGGGCCGAGGCGACGCCGGCCGACCTGCCGGCGCTCGCGCGGTCGCTCGACAAGGCCGCGCGGCATTCGGTCCTGTCAGAGGTCGACCTGCCGGGGCCAACGGGCGAATCGAACCGGCTGAGCCTTTATCCGCGCCTGCCGGTCCTCTGCCTCGGACCCGGCGCGGCAACGGCGGCCGCGCAGGTGCGGGCGGTCGAGGCGCGGGGCGGCATCGGTGTCGCGGCCGCGGGCCGGGTGGCGCCGGACGCGCTGACCACGCTTGCGGGCTTTTCCGCTGCGATCTGGTGGGGGGATGAGGCGCAGGCGCGGGCCTATGGCCTGGCACTCGCGGCCCGGCAAGGGCCGATCCTGCCCCTTGTCACCGGGCTTCCTGACCGTGGCCATGTGACCGAGGCGCGCCACCTTTGCGTCGACACGACCGCATCGGGCGGGAACGCAGCGCTGCTGGCCGAGGCCGGGGCGGAGTAGCGGGGGGCGGCCGCCCCTCGATCGCGGCTTGACCGGGCGGGATCAGGAAACGCACTGCGTTTCCCCCGACCGTGCGAGGGCGGCGCCGCAGGACCGCTGATGTCATGAGCCCGCAAAGGCCAGTGCCTGTCCCGGTGGGCGCGGGAGCGCCCGCCGATGGCGGGGCGGGTGCTGGCCGATGGCCTTTGTGCCATCGGCCAGGACAGGGGGAGAGGCTTTCGCATGGCAGAGGCGATGGCCCCAGCCAGAATGGGGCCAAGGCCCTTCGGGTTCTATTCGCCCCCCAAGCCCCACGTCCCTTGACCCGCGCGGACGGATCGGAAAGTGTCCGCCCATGTTCCCGATCCGCGACCACAATCCGTCGCTTTCCACGCCCTTTGTCACACGGGCGCTGGTTCTGTTGAACGTCCTCATCTTGCTTTACCAATGGTCGCTCTCGTCCGACCCCAATGCAGAGGCGCAGTTCTATCGCGCCTGGGCCATGTTCCCGGTGCTTGTGACCCAGAACGGCGAGTGGCACGGGCTCGTGACCTCGATGTTCCTGCATGGCGGTTTCTGGCATCTGGCGGGGAACATGCTCTTTCTCTGGATCTTCGGCGACAACCTCGAGGACCAGATGGGCCATGCGGGCTTTCTGGCCTTCTACCTCGCCTCGGGCATCCTCGCGGGCCTTGCGCAGGTGGCGTTCGAGCCCCTGTCCAGGATTCCGACCGTCGGCGCATCGGGCGCCATTGCGGGGGTGATGGGGGGCTACCTGCTGCTGTTCCCCCGCGCGAGGGTCGATGTGCTGTTCATCTTCATCATCTTCTTCAAGATCATCCCCTTGCCGGCCTTCACCATGCTGGGCGTCTGGCTGCTGTTCCAGATCTGGGGCGGGCTTGCCGACTCGGGGGTCGGGACCGATGGCGGCGTCGCCTACTGGGCCCATATCGGCGGCTTCGCGGCCGGGGCGGCCCTGACCGTGCCGCTCTGGCTCAGGCGCGGGGGCACCGACTTCTGGTCGGCGACGCGGGGGCTTCCGCCCCACGCGGCGGCGGGCGGGCCCTCGGCCATTCCGGTTGTCAGGCGGCGGCGATGAGCCGTCCGCTCTGGCTTCTGGCCGCGCCGGTCATCTTCCTGATCCTCTGGTCGGCAGGGTTTTCGGTCGCGAAGATCGGGCTTCATCACGTGCCGCCGATGACGCTTCTGGCCCTGCGCTACCTTCTGGCGGTGGCGCTTCTTCTGCCTGCCGCGCTGGTCCTGCGGCCGCCCCTGCCCCGGTCGCGCCGCGCGTTCTTCGACGTGGCGGTCACCGGCTTCCTGATCCAGGTGGTCTATTTCGGCCTGTGCTATCTGTCGTTTCGGGCGGGCACGCCGGCCGGGACGGTCGCGATCATTGTCTGCCTGCAACCGATCCTCGTCGCGCTGATCGCGCCCGGCTGGGTCGGCGAAAGGATCGGCGCCACGCGCTGGCTCGGACTGGGGCTCGGGCTTCTGGGCGCCGGGGCGGTCATCTGGTCACGTCAGGGAGTGGGTGCGGCCAGCGCGTTCGGACTTCTGACAGCCGGGGGCGGCCTTCTGGGCATCACCGGGGGCACGCTTTACGAAAAGCGCTACGGGGTCAGCCAGCACCCGCTGACCGCGAACCTGATCCAATATGGCGTGGGCGCGCTTTTCACCCTGCCGCTCGCGCTGTTGATGGAGCGGTTCCAGGTCGACTGGGGGTGGGAACTGACTTGGGTCATGGCCTATCTGGTGGTCGGCAATTCACTCATCGCGATCACGCTTCTGCTGGCGCTGATCCGGGTCGGAGAGGTGTCGCGCGTCTCGTCGCTCTTCTACCTTGTTCCGCCACTGGCCGCGCTGTTCGCCTGGCCGATGTTGGGCGAGGTGATGGCGCCGATGGGTTGGGCGGGCATGGCCGTCGCGGCGGCCGGTGTCGCGCTGGTGGCGCGGCCGGTCAGACGGGATGCGCCCAAGGGTGCCCGATGACGCCGAGGCGGGGCGCGAGCGCCCGGAAGGCCGCCTGCGCCCCAGGCGACCAGTCGGCCGAACGGGCGGCGTAAAGCGTCGCCTGGCTTTCCAGGATCAGCCCGTCCGACAGGATCCGCAGATGGTTGGCGCGAAGCGTCTCGCCAGACGAGGTGATGTCGGCAATCGCCTCGGCGGTCAGGTTGCGGATCGTGCCTTCCGTCGCGCCCTGACTGTCGACAAGCTGATAGTCGGCTACCTCATGGGCACGCAGGAAGTCGCGCACAAGCCTATGATATTTCGTGGCAATCCGCAGCCGCATCCCATGCGCTGCACGGAAAGCCGCCGCCACTGCGTCCAGATCGTCGAGCGTTTCCACATCGACCCAAGCTGCCGGAACGGCCAGGACCAGATCGGCCTGACCAAAGCCCAAGGGCGCCAGTTCCACCACCTGCCCCCGCCAGTCGGCGAGCCGGTCCTGCACCAGATCGCTGCCGGTCACGCCCAGATGGATGCGACCCGCCGCGAGTTCCCGGGGGATTTCGGCAGCCGACAAAAGAACCGGCTCGACCTCGTCCGCCGCGGCCACGGCGGCATATTCGCGGTCAGAGCCTGACCGCGACAGCGGCAGCCCGCGCGCGCCGAACCAGTCGAAGCACTGATCCATCAGCCGCCCCTTCGACGGCAGGCCAAGCTTCAGCATCAAAGCCCCCCCAGATCAGCGACAAGCCCGGGGCGGAAGATGCCGCCGACGGCCGGGATCGACTGCCCCTCGCCCTGCCCCAGATGCGCCGTGAGCGCATCGTAGCGGCCGCCCGACGCGACCGGCGGAAGGCTCGGGTCGGCGGCGTGGAAGGAAAAGACGAAGCCGTCGTAATATTCCAGCGTCGTGCGGCCATGGCTCGCCTCGAACGGCAGGGAGGCGGCGGCGACCCCGCGCTGGTCCAGAGCCGCGAGCCGCGCGCCCATGCGGGTGACGGCCGGGCCAATGGCCGGCAGGACGCGCGCCAGGTCGCCCAGATGGGCCAGCGCCTGGCCGGCGGGCGCCGACAGGTCGAGGATCGTGTCGAGAAGCGCGCGCTCTTCGTCCGAGATCGGCGGCGCGGCGCAATCCTCTGCGAGCGCGACAAGGCGGCGGTCAATCTCGGCCGGGGACCTGAGGCCGATCAGCGGTGCTTCGTCGGCCAGCGCCACACGGGGGTCGCGCGCCCGACCGAACCGGTCCAGAAGGCG
>Ga0209571_1000282_pt1 | contig 78119 bp, 74 predicted proteins | sample EBPBio102011_DNA_FD_185866 | JGI IMG/M metagenome (GOLD analysis project Ga0209571, IMG submission 185866) | Wastewater treatment Type I Accumulibacter community from EBPR Bioreactor in Madison, WI, USA - Reactor 1_1/10/2011_ DNA (SPAdes)... | ecosystem: Engineered > Bioreactor > EBPR >... | reverse complement strand
TGTTCGGACAGCTCAGCGAGCAGGGAGTTGGCACGGCATTTGCTCTTCGATGGTCATTGGAAAACCTTTATAAATCAAAGAGTTACGGGATATATTCTAACACAAGGGGCTTAACTTAATGCCATTGGTCTTGCGGGGAGGGGTGTTCGCTCGGCGGCCCTGGGCATCTCCGTGGTGATGTCGGGGCGGCCCACGCGGACAAGCGTGCCGACTGTAGCGCAGTGGTCACAAGATGTGATTGTGGTCAATCGGGCATCCAGAGTGGACCTAAGTCGATGATTCCATGGGCTCTTGGATGGCAACTTGGCAGCACACGGCATCACAAAAAAACCGCCCGAGGGCGGCTTTTTTTGTGAATAGACGATGGCGGCTGAGGCACGAAGTCCAGCCGAATCGGTCGTCCTACGCTCAGACGAACGGGCGGTGCGGCACTTTCCACTCGGCCAGGTCGCGCGCCGTCTGCAGGTCACGCTGCACGCGGTGGTCCAGCTCGGCGAGGGCTTGGATCTCGCGCTCGATGCGGGCCTGCGCCAGGCGCTGGCGCAGCTGCACCCAGCGTACACGCAACTGCTGACCCAGGCGCGGCTGGCCGGCGTGCGGGCGTGGCTGCCAGTGGTCGAGGCGGGCGGTGTCCAGGGTCAGGGTCGTGGTGCTCATGTTCGGTTCCTTGTCGATGTCATTGCGGACGGTGTGCGCTTGCTCAGCGCACCACGCCCAGGTAAGTCAGGGCCGCGGCGCGCAGATCGGCGGCGCGCCGGGGGTCTCGGCCGGCGCAGGCGTCGGCGCCCTCCAGCAGCTTGCCGGCCGGGCCGCGCCCTTGGCGAACGGCATGGGCTGGCGAGGCGAACAGCGTCATGAAAAATTCAAACCAGGCATTCCACATCGTCATCACACGCCCTACGGGTTGCGTCGGACGTTCTCCAGCAAGGCTTTTGGCCGATGCGTGGATTATAGGTATCACCTAGGGTTAACCCTAGGTGATACCTTCTAAACCCCAGGATGACCTGGGGGTTTCATGCCACACTGGCGCGGCCATTGCGCCGGGTCGCCCCGCTTGCCCGAGTCCGCCTGCCCCCACACCATGCGCATACAACTGCTGTCCGACCTGCATCTGGAGCGCCAGCCCGACTTCGCGCCCCGGCCCGCGCCCGGGGCGGACGTGCTGGTGCTGGCGGGCGACATCGGCTCGTACCAGCGCGGCTCGGCCCTGTCGGCGCGCGGTGACGAGGATTTCGGGCTGGCGCGCTTTGCCCACTGGCCCGTGCCGGTGCTGGTGGTGCCGGGCAACCACGAGTACGACGCGCTGGACTTCGACGCCACGCACGCGCGCCTGCGCGCCTGCTGCGAGCGCCTGGGCCTGCTGTGGCTGGAGCGCGAGGCGCGCGTGCTGGGCGGCGTGCGCTTCATCGGCACCACGCTGTGGACCGACTTCGAGGCCCTGGCGCCGGGCGGGCCGGGCGTGTCGGCGGCGGCCCAGCGCACCGCGCGCGACAAGGCCATGCGCGCAGCCAACTACCACCTGCGCATCGCCGCCACCACGCGCGACGGCGCGCCGTTCCTGGCTGAGCAGGTGCGCGCCCAGGCCCTGATTTGCCAGCAGTGGCTGCGCGCGGCGCTGGCCGAACCGTTCGCGGGCCCGACGGTGGTGGTCACGCACTTTGCCCCCAGCCTGCGCAGCCACGACCCGCGCTATGGCCTGACGCCGGGCACGGCGGGCTTTTGCAATGCGCTGGACGAGCTGCTGCCCCTGGCCGACCTGTGGTTGCACGGCCATCTGCACTGCGCGGTCGACTACCGGGCCGGGCGCTGCCGGGTGTGGGCCAATCCGCTGGGCTACGCCGCCAAGGGCGAGCAGGGCGCGTTCGATCCCGACGCCGTCGCCACGCTGGCGCCGGCCGCCGATTGACGCCGCCGCCATGCCCGCGCTTACACTGTGGTCCTTGTCCACCCCGTCCTGAGAGGATCCGCGCGATGAAGATTCTGCTGGCTGTCGATGGCAGCGCATTCACCAAGAAGATGCTGGCCTACGTGACGACGCACCTGGACCTGTTTTCCGGTGACATCGAGTACACCGCGCTGACCGTGCAGGGCGCGTTGCCGCCGCGGGCGCGCGCCGCCGTCGGGCGCGAGGTGGTGGATGCCTACTACGCCGAGGAATCGGCCAAGGTGCTGGACCCGGTGGTCAAGTTCCTGACCCGCCACAAGCTCAACGTGACGACGCTGTCCAAGGTCGGCAACGCCGGCGAGCTGATCGCCAAGACCGCCGAAAGCGGCAAGTTCGACCTGGTGATCATGGGTTCGCGCGGCCACGGCGCGCTGGGCAGCCTGGTCATGGGTTCGGTGGCGACCAAGGTGCTGGCCAGCTGCGGCACGCCGGTGCTGCTGGTGCGCTGACCTGGATCTAATCAGGCTGCGGCGCTTGTCTGGTGAGCGTCGGAAGCTATCTAAATAGTAGCATTTTCAATGCCGCCAGGCCCGTGCGTGGCGCAGGAACGGCAGCAGCAGCTGATCGAATTCGTCGGGGCGCTCCAGCGGCGGCAGGTGGCCGGCGTCGGCCAGCACCTCGCAGCGCGCGCCGCTGACCTGCGCGGCCATCTCGCGCAGCACGGCGGGCGGGGTCAGCCGGTCCTGCCCGCCGGCCACCAGCAGCGTCGGCACGGCCAGCTGCGGCAGCGCCGCGCGGCGCTCGAAACCGGCCAGCGCCTGCAGCGCGCGGCGCCAGGTGGCGCCATGCACCCGTGCCTGGCAGTGCGTGGCCAGCTGCACGCCGGCGGGCAGGGCGCCGCGCCCCATCAGCCGCGGCAGCCGCAGGGCGGCGATCCGCGCCATGTCGTGGCCCGCCTCCAGCCAGGCCAGCATTTGCGCCGCGTGGCGGCCGTAGGCGTCGTCCGGTGCCACCGACGCGGCCGTGGCCACCAGCACCAGCTGGTGGATCAGGTCGGGGCGACGCAGCACCACCTCCTGCGCCACCATGCCGCCCAGCCCCTGGCCCAGCAGCGCCACCGGCGCGCCGCCGGTCAGCGGCGCCAGCGCCTCGATCAGGGCCACGCAGCTTTCAGCCAGGCCCTTGAAGCCGTAGGGCTCGATGGGCGGACTCTGGCCATAGCCCGGCATGTCCCAGGCGATGGCCCGAAAGCCCAGGCTGGCCAGGGTCTCGACCTGCGGCGCGAAGGCCCGAAAGCCGCCGCCCGAGCCGTGCAGCAGCAGCACCGGCGGGCCATGGCCCAGGGTGGTGAAGGTGGGCAGCAGCGCCATGTGGCCATGGTACGCCTTGTGGCGGGCGACGAAGTCCCCGCGCCGGCAGTGGCGCGGCGGCATGGCTATCATCGCCGCCAGCCGGTGCGCCTGCGTGTGCACGCGCGCCGCCGGCCCGCCATCCCCCGCCCATGTCCCCCACCCCTCGCGCCGCCGACCCCGCCTTCTCCGCGCTGGAGTTCCGCGCCGCGCTGGGCATGTTCGCCACCGGCGTGACCATCGTCAGCGCCCGCACGGCGGACGGCGAGCTGGTGGGGCTGACGGCGAACTCCTTCAACTCGGTGTCGCTCGATCCGCCGCTGGTGGCCTGGAGCCTGAGCCAGCGCTCGCTGTCGCTGCGCGCGTTTCGCCGCGGCTCGCACTACGCCATCAACGTGCTGGCGGCCGGGCAGCGCGATCTGGCGCTGCGCTTTGCCGCCCCGGTGGGCGACCGCTGGGCCGGCGTGGCCTGGCGCCCGGGGGTGGCGGGGGCGCCGCTGATCGAGGGCGCCGTGGCGCATTTCGAATGCTTCAACCGCGGCCGTCACGACGAGGGCGACCACCTGTTGTTCATCGGCCAGGTGGAGCACTGCGATCATCGCCCCGGCGCCTCGCCGCTGCTGTTTCATGGCGGCCAGTTCTACACGGAGCACCCGCTGTGACGGTGGCGCCACGGCGTCGCCGGGACACGGGGCGGCCATGAACGCGCGGCGCGAGCAGCTCGACGGCCGGGCCATCGGCATCCTGCTGGCCTGCTGCCTGTTCTGGGGCGTGCAGCAGGTGATGGTCAAGGCCACGCTGCCCGAGCTGGCGCCGGTGTTCCAGGCCGCGCTGCGCTTTGCCGGCGCCACCGCGCTGCTGTGGCTGTGGTGCGCCTGGCGCGGCGTGCCGCTGTTTCAGCGCGACGGCACGCTGGGCGCGGGGCTGCTGGCCGGCGTGCTGTTCGCGGCCGAATTCGCCGCCATGTACCTGGGCCTGCAACACACCACCGCCTCGCGGCTGACGGTGTTTCTCTACACCTCGCCGTTCTGGGTGGCGCTGGTGCTGCCCTGGCTGGTGCCGGCCGAGCGCCTGCGCCGCGTGCAGTGGCTGGGCCTGGCCTGCGCCTTCGCGGCGGTGGTGTTCGCGCTGCGCGAAGGCTTCAGCCACGGCGGCGCAGGCCTGACCTGGCGCGGCGATCTGCTGGCGCTGGCGGCCGGCGCGCTGTGGGGGCTGACGACGGTGAGCATCCGCGCCACCCGGCTGGTGCAGGTCTCGCCCGAGAAGATGCTGTTCTACCAGGTGGCTGTGAGCACGGCGGTGCTGCCGCTGCTGTCGCTTGCCCTGGGCGAGCCCTGGAACTGGCACTGGAGCGCGTTTGCCGCCACCTCGCTGGCGCTGCAGACCGTGGTGGGCGCCTTTGCCAGCTACCTGGCCTGGATGTGGCTGCTGGCGCATTACCCGGCCACGCGCGTGTCGGCGTTCTCCTTTCTGACGCCGATCTTCGCCCTGATGGCCGGCGCGCTGTGGCTGCACGAGCCCATCACAGCGACGCTGGTGGCGGCGCTGGCGCTGGTGGCGCTGGGCATGGTGCTGGTCAATCGGCGCTGGCCGGCGCGGCCGCGCGACTGAGCCGCTATACCGGCGCGGCGCCGGGTCGCCGTTTTCGGGTTCAAGTCAAATCGGCCTCTGGCGCGCTTGTGGCAAGCGCCAGAAGCTATCAAAAATATACTGATGTCGATGCCGATCGGCACAGCGCTTGCGCGCTGGCCAGCGGGCCCCATATAAACCGGCATGGGGCGCGCCACCGTCGCCGCGCGCCCCGGCACACACAGGCAAGCGCATGCAGTTCAAGGACTACTACCAGATCCTCGGCGTGGCCAAGGGCGCCAGCCAGGACGACATCAAGAAGGCCTACCGCAAGCTGGCGCGCAAGTACCACCCCGACGTCAGCAAGGAGGCCGACGCCGCCCAACGCATGGCCGAGCTCAACGAGGCCAACACCGTGCTGTCCGACCCGGAAAAGCGCGCCGCCTACGACAGCGTGGGCGCGCAGGCCTGGGCGGCCGGCGCGCGCTCGGGCGACGACGTGCGTCCGCCGCCGGGCTGGAACACCGGCTATGAGTTTTCCGACGGCGGCGGCGCGGACTTTGGCCCAGGGGGCGAGGGCGATTTCAGCGAATTCTTCGAGCAGATGTTCGGCCGTGCCCGCGCCGGCGCCCGCGGCGCGCGCGCCGGCGGCGCTGCGCCAACACCGATGCGCGGCCAGGACCACCACGCGCGCATCGAGCTGGAGCTGATCGACGCCTACCGCGGCGCCGAGCGCGCGCTCAGCCTGCACGGCGTCCAGGTCGATGCGCAGGGCCAGGTGTTGCCACGGGAGCGCACCTTGCAGGTGCGCATTCCGCAGGGCGTCAAAGCCGGTCAGCTGATCCGGCTGGCCGGCCAGGGCAGCCCGGGCTACCACGGCGGTCCGGCGGGCGATCTGTTCCTGGAAGTGCAGTTCCGCCCCGACGCGCGCTGGCGCATCGACGGCCGGGACGTCACCCAGCGGCTGCGCGTGACGCCCTGGGAAGCCGCGCTGGGCGGCGCGGTGCAGGTCGTCACGCCCGACGGCAAGACGGTGGAAGTCGCCGTGCCCGCCGGCTCCGGCAGCGGCCGCAAGCTGCGCCTGAAGGGGCGCGGCATCCCCTCGGCCAGCGCCCCGGGCGATCTGTTTCTGGAGCTCGATATCGCCGTGCCCGGCGCCGTCACCGAGGCCCAGAAGGCGGCCTGGGCCCAGCTGGCCGCCGCCTATCCCGGCTTTGATCCGCGTCGTGCCTGACCCCGCAGGAGAACTTCCGTCATGGCTTCACGCCCCGTCACCCTTCCCGCCGATCTGGTCGAGCTGCTGGACGACGCCGCGCTCGATCTGCACGGCCTGGCGCGCGCCTGCGCCATGAGCCCCGAATGGGTGCTCGCCCGCGTCGAGGCCGGCGTGCTGCAGCCGCTGCACGGCGGCGTGGCCACCGAATGGCGCTTTGCCAGCCTCAGCCTGCGCCGCGCGCGCCGCATCGCCCAGCTGGAGCAGGTGTTCGATGCCGACCCCCAGCTGGCCGCGCTGACGGCCGACCTGATGGAAGAGGTGATTGCGCTGCGGCAGCGCCTGGGGGCCTGATGGGCGCCGCCAAAGACTCCTGAATAGATAGCTGCTGGCGCTTGCTGGACGTGCGCCAATACCCAATTTGACCGGCTGCGGCGCACCGCGCGCGGGGGCAGCTCGCGGCGCGCGGCAAAAAGGCGGGACAATCGCAGTCTTTCCCAACCCGCAGCCGCCGCGCGGGCGCCTGCCCGCCGCTTCACGCCATGTCCCACACCATCCTGCAATCGCTTCCCGCCGGCCAGAAAGTCGGCATCGCCTTCTCGGGCGGCCTGGACACCAGCGCCGCCCTGCTGTGGATGCGCCAGAAGGGCGCCATTCCCTACGCCTACACCGCCAACCTGGGCCAGCCCGACGAGTCGGACTACGACGCCATCCCGCGCAAGGCCATGGACTACGGCGCCGAAAAGGCGCGCCTGGTGGACTGTCGCACCCAACTGGCCAACGAAGGCATCGCCGCCCTGCAGTGCGGCGCCTTCCACATCCAGACCGCCGGCGCCACCTACTACAACACCACGCCGCTCGGGCGGGCCGTCACCGGCACCATGCTGGTGAACGCGATGAAGGAAGATGACGTCAACATCTGGGGCGATGGCAGCACGTACAAGGGAAATGACATCGAGCGCTTCTACCGCTACGGCCTGTTGGCCAACCCGGCGCTGAAAATCTACAAGCCCTGGCTCGACCAGCGCTTCATCGACGAGCTGGGCGGCCGCAAGGAAATGTCGGAATTCATGCAGAAGGCCGGTTTTGACTACAAGATGTCGGCAGAAAAGGCCTACTCGACCGATTCCAACATGCTGGGCGCGACCCACGAGGCGAAGGACCTGGAAGAGCTGTCCAGCGGCATCCGCATCGTCAACCCGATCATGGGCGTGGCCTTCTGGAAGCCCGAGGTCGAGGTCAAGGCCGAGGAAGTGCGCGTGCGCTTCGAGGAAGGCCGCCCGGTGGCGCTTAACGGCCAGGAGATCGCCGACCCGGTGGAGCTGTTCCTGCAGGCCAACCGCATCGGCGGCCGCCACGGCCTGGGCATGTGCGACCAGATCGAGAACCGCATCATCGAGGCCAAGAGCCGCGGCATCTACGAAGCCCCCGGCATGGCCCTGCTGCACATCGCCTACGAGCGCCTGCTGACCGGCATCCACAACGAGGACACCATCGAGCAGTACCGCATCAACGGCCTGCGCCTGGGCCGCCTGCTGTACCAGGGCCGCTGGTTCGACCCCCAGGCCATCATGCTGCGCGAAACCGCCCAGCGCTGGGTGGCCGGCGCCATCACCGGCGAGGTGACGCTGGAGCTGCGCCGCGGCAACGACTACAGCCTGCTGAACACCGAGTCGCCCAACCTGACCTACGCGCCCGAGCGCCTGAGCATGGAAAAGGTCGAAAACGCCCCCTTCACCCCGCTGGACCGCATCGGCCAGCTGACCATGCGCAACCTGGACATCACCGACACGCGCGGCAAGCTGGCGGTCTACAGCCGCAGCGGGCTGCTGCAACTGGGCGAAGGCTCGATGCTGCCGCAGCTGGGCCACGACAGTGGTGCAGAGCGCAAGTAAGCGGTCGCTGACGTTGTTCGTGCCCCCGGAAACCCCCTACGGGCAAGCCCCAATGGCCCCGGCGCGGCCCGGCGGTTACATTGCAGGCACTCAGGCGCGGCGGCCCAGTGCCGGCGCGCCGAAGGGCCGAGGAGACAAACCCAAGCACAACGACAACGCAACGATTTCCGTCAACACCGACTTGCAGGGCGCCCACGTGGCGCCCTTTTTCTTGCCCGTGTGCATGGCCGATAATGTGGGCAATTTTGGCCCGTGGCGCTTGCCAGGCGAGCGCCAGCAGCTATAAAAACCATAGAATTCCAGCCCGCTGATGGACCTGCTTTTCGTATCGCTGGCCTCGCTGCTGGCCGGCGGCATCGACTCCATCGTCGGCGGCGGCGGCCTGATCCTGGTGCCGGCGCTGTTCGCGGTCTACCCCAGCGCCGCCCCGGCCACGCTGTTCGGCACCAACAAGAGCGCCTCGGTCTGGGGCACCAGCATCGCCACCGTGCAGTACAGCCGGCGCGTGCAGATGCGCTGGGCCGTGCTGGGGCCGGCGGCCGGCGCGGCGCTGGTGGGTTCGTTCATCGGCGCCTGGGTGGTCACGCTGATTGATCCCGGTTTCCTGCGCCGTCTGCTGCCCCTCATCCTGCTCGCCGTGCTGCTCTACACCCTGGCGAAGAAGGACCTGGGCCGCACCCACACGCCGCGCCACACACAAGGGCGCGAGACGCTGCTGGCCTGCGCCATCGGCCTCGTCATTGGCTGGTACGACGGCTTCTTCGGCCCCGGCACCGGCAGCTTCTTCATCTTCCTGTTCGTGCGCCTGCTGGGCTACGACTTTCTCAACGCCTCGGCCGCCGCCAAGCTGCTGAACGTGGCCACCAACGTCGCCGCCATCGCGCTGTTCGCCGCCAAGGGCCATGTGTGGTGGCACATCGGCCTGGTGATGGCCGCCGCCAACGTCACCGGCAGCCTGATCGGCACGCGCCTGGCGCTCAAGCACGGCGCCGGCTTCGTGCGCGGGGTGTTCATCGTGGTCGTCGGCGCGCTGATCCTGAAGACCGGCTACGACGCCTTCCTGCGATAGCCGGCGCTGCCCGGGACGGGCGCCTGGCTCAGCGCGACTCCAGCCAGGCCGTGACCATCAGCGCCAGCGGTGCCAGGCCGATGAAGCCCCAGACGATGCGCCGGAACACCGGCGCCGCCTCGCCAACCTCCAGGTAATGGCGCGCCACCAGCGCGGCCTTGCCCCACACCAGGGCGGCGATCAGCCAGCCCACCCAGGGCAGCACGCCGCGCTCGGTCACGGCGATGCCGGCGCAGGCCCCGGTGAGGGCCAGCAGCGCCAGCCAGGCCTGGGTGGCGTTGCGCGGGCCGAGGGCGCGCAGCAGGCGTTTCATCCTGGAAACGGTCGTTGACCGCTGGCGATCTTCGCCAAAGCCGCGCGGGCGCTGGCGTTCATGGCTTTGATGACGTTCACCCAAACGGCGGGCGCGCTCAACTGCCGTTTCCAGGCTCATACAAAGGCGTAGAACAGCGAGAACAGCATCAACCACACCAGGTCGGTGGCGTGCCAGTAGATGGCCATGGACTCGACCGCCTTGGGGCTGCCCGGGCCGTAGGCGCCCTGCCACACGCGCACCAGCACCCACAGCATGCCCAGGATGCCCCAGGCCGAATGCATCAGGTGGTTGATGGTCAGGTAGTAGTAGGTCGAGAAGAACGCGTTGCGGCCGGCGACCACGCCGCTCGCCAGGTTGTGCTGGATTTCGAGCACCTTGATCAGCGGATAGCCCAGCGCGATCGCGAAGGCGCTGCTCATCCAGAGGCGGGCCGCGCGCTGCTCGTCGCGGCGCACCGCCTGCACGGTGCGCACCAGCGCGTAGCCGCTGGTCAGCATGACGAGGGTGATCAGCAGGCCGCCCAGCGTCCACAGCCGTGGCGCGCCGGCGCGAAACACCTCGGGGTAGTTCCAGCGGGCGACGAAGTAGACGACGAAGAACACCGCGAACTCGACGAATTCGCAGCCGATGCCGACCCACATGCCGGTGTAGCCGGGGCGCGCCGACTCGGCGGTCTCGGCCGGCGCCCGATCGGCCAGGACCAGGTCGGACACGGATGCTGCGGAGGACATGGTGACTTTGATGCTAGTCAAGCCGCACCCGGCGCGCCTTGAAGCAGAACAAGCCCGCGCCGCCGCCGGCGTGCGCGGATTCAGAAGTCAAGTCAGGGTCTGGCACTTATGCAGCAAGCGCCGGCAGCTAGGAATTCAATAGCTATCAGCGGCCCGCCCGCCACTGCTGCACGGCCTTCGGCAGCGTGTCGGCCTGGGGCGCAAAATGGTCCACCAGGGCGCCCAGCAGCACGGCGCAGGCCAGCGCGCCGAGCAGCGGCTTGCAGCTCAGGCGGGCGGCCGCCAGCAGCCAGCCCTCGCGTTCCACCCGCACCGTGGTGCGCGCCGCGGTCCAGGCGAACGCCAGCGCCAAGGCCACCGTCAGCAGCGCTTCGGAGCCGAAGTAAAGCAGCAGCAGCGAGCCCACGCCCAGCAGCGCCGTCAGCGCAAGGGCAAACACGGCCAGCACCGGGATGACGACGAGCGCGCCTTCGTCCGCGCCCGCGGCCGCCTCCAGCGCGCCCGAGGCCACATCGCCCAGTGCGCCGCCATCGCCGGCGGCGTCGAACGCGCCGCTGGCGCCGCCGCCGGCAAAGTCGCCGCCGCCACCGCCCTGCCAGGAATCGCCGCTACGCGTGCCGCCACTGCCGTCCAACCAGTCAAGACCAGGATCGCCGTCGAAGCGGTCGTCATCCTTCTCGCGGCGGCGCAGCAGCCTGCCCGCCCACAGGCGCAGCAAGCCCAGGTAAATCAGGTAGCCCACCCCCAGTGCCAGGCCGTAGCGCAGCGCCAGTGAATGCATGCCCCAATGCCGTAGCGCGGTCGACATGGCCCAGGTGGCCAGCACGGTGAGCAGCCCCATCAGCGCGCCGTGCAGCCACAAGGTGTGGCGCTGGCGCAAATGGCGCGCCAGCGTGTCGGGTGCGGCGCGGATGCTGCCGAAGCCCGAGCGCCGGGCGTTGGCGTGGCGACGGCACGCGGCCGAGGCCACGCGCCTAGCCCTCGACCACCACCGGCACGCGCGGCGCCAGCGCGCACATCAGCTCGTAGCCGATGGTGCCGGCGGCGTGCGCCACCTCGTCGATTGGCAGGCCCTGGCCCCACAGCGTCACGGCGCTGCCCGGGCCGGCCTGCGGCACGGGGTCGAGGTCGACGGTCAGCATGTCCATGCTCACGCGCCCCAGCAGGCGGGTGCGCACGCCATCGACCAGCACCGGCGTGCCGGTGGGGGCGTGGCGCGGGTAGCCGTCGGCGTAGCCGCAGGCCACGACGCCGATGCGCATCGGCCGCGCGGCCGTGAACGTGGAGCCATATCCGATGCTGTCGCCCGCCTGGAGCGCGCCAGTAGCTATCAATTTTGAAGTAAGCGTCATGACCGGCCGCAGGCCCCAGTGCGCCGCGTCGTGCGTCGGAAAGTCGGGCGAGCCGCCATAGGCCGCGATGCCGGGGCGCACCCAGTCGGCGCGCACCGCGGCGTCCTGCGCGTGGCGCAGCGTGGCGGCGCTGTTGCACACGCTGCGCTCGCCCGGCAGGCCGTCGGTGACGCGCTGGAACACCGCCCACTGCCCGGCGATGCCCTTGTCGCCGTCGGCGTCGCTGAAGTGCGTCATCAGCGAGATCTCGCCCACCTGCGGCAGCGCCGACAGGCGCGCGTGGGCGGCGCGAAAGCGCTCGGGCACGAAGCCCAGCCGGTTCATGCCCGAGTTGAGCTTGAGGAACACATGGTGCGGCGCGTGCGTCTTGTGCATGGCCAGCCAGTCGATCTGCTCGTCGCCGTGCACCGCGTGCCACAGCCCCAGGCGCGAGCACAGCTCCAGGTCGCGCGGCTCGAACACGCCCTCCAGCAGCAGGATCGGGCCGCGCCAGCCCAGCGCGCGCACGCGCTCGGCCTCGGCCAGGTCGAGCAGCGCAAAGCCGTCGGCGCCGCGCAGGCCCTCGTACACGCGCTCGATGCCGTGGCCGTAGGCGTTGGCCTTGACGACGGCCCACAGGCGCGCGCCGGGCGCCGCCTGGCGCAGGCGCCGCAGGTTGTGGCGCAGCGCGTCGGTGTGGATGATGGCCTGGATCGGACGGGGCATGGCAAGCTCGGCACAGGAGGGCAAGCCTGGGATTCTGGCACCGCGCGGCCCTGCCCACCGCCGGCAGGGCGCGTGCTATAACCGCGCACCGATACAGGAGCTTACTTTTTTGGTTCGGTTCAGCCACCGCCCGGCGTCCCCGGCCCCGCGCCCATGAGACGGGGCTTCTACACCATCATGGCGGCGCAGTTTTTCAGCTCGCTGGCCGACAATGCCCTGTTCGTGGCCGCCGTCGAGCTGCTGCGCGGCAGCGGCGCGGCCGAGTGGCAGCGCGCCGCGCTGGTGCCCATGTTCGCGCTGTTCTACGTGGTGCTGGCGCCCTGGGTTGGCGCCTTCGCCGATTCGCGTCCCAAGGGGCGCGTCATGTTCCTCAGCAACGCCATCAAGATCGTCGGCTGCCTGGCCATGCTGTTCGGCGGCCATCCGCTGATGGCCTATGCCATCGTCGGCCTGGGCGCGGCGGCGTATTCGCCGGCCAAGTACGGCATCCTGACCGAGCTGCTGCCGGCCTCGCAGCTGGTGCGCGCAAACGGCTGGATCGAGGGGCTGACCATCGCCTCCATCATCCTGGGCGTGCTGCTGGGCGGCCAGCTGGTGGGGCCGCACCTGTCGCCGTGGCTGCTGGCCATCGACCTGCCCGGCATCGAGACCTCCATCGACACGCCCCCCGAGGCCGCCATCGCCTCGCTGGTGCTGGTGTACGCCATCGCCGCCGCCATCAACCTGCGCATTCCCCACACCGGCGTGCGCATGCGGCCGCTGCCCGACCGCACGCTGTCGCTGCTGCCCGACTTCTGGCGCTGCAACGCCCGCCTGTGGCGCGACAAGCTGGGCCAGATCTCGCTGGCCACCACCACGCTGTTCTGGGGCGTGTCGGGCAACATGCGCTACATCGTGCTGGCCTGGGCCGCCGCCGCGCTGCACTACAGCACCACGCAGGCGGCCGGCCTGGTGGGGGTGGTGGCCATCGGCACCGCCGTCGGGGCGGTGCTGGCCTCGATGCGGGTGCGGCTGGACCGCGCCATCGGCGTCATGCCGCTGGGCGTGCTGATGGGGGCGCTGGTGGTGCTGATGGTGTTCGTCGACCGGCTGTGGCTGGCCGTGCCGTTCCTGATCTTCATGGGCGCGCTGGGCGGCTACATCGTGGTGCCGATGAACGCGCTGCTGCAGCACCGCGGCCACAACCTGATGGGCTCGGGGCGCTCCATCGCGGTGCAGAACTTCAACGAACAGGCCTGCATCCTGGGCCTGGGCGCGCTCTACAGCGCCTCGGCCGGCGCCGGGCTGTCGGCGTTCGGCGCCATCGCGCTGTTCGGCGCCGTGGTGATCGCCTTCATGCTGCTGATCCAGCGCTGGCACCGCCACAACCTGCGCTGCTACCCGGGCAAGGTCGAGCGCCTGCTGAACATCGCCCGGCGCGACCGGGGGCACTGAGCGGTTGAGAGTCTTTTGCCCATGCCCGCCTTGCACGCCAAAACACCGCTGCTCGTCGTTGCAAATGCTCGCCATGGCTCGGGCCATGGCTGTGCTTTGCGCCTAGATCAGCGGTGTTTTGACGCGCCTTTCGGGCACGAACAAAAAACTCTCAGCCTCTGAGCGCCGTGTCCGTTCACTCAAAATCGGCCGCGCTGCCGGCGCTGGCCCTGCTGGGCAATGCGCTGGTCTGGGGCCTGTCCTGGATCGGCTTCAAGGCGCTGCACCGGCATGGCCTGCACCCGCTGTGGAGCACCGCCGTGGTGTTTGCCGGCGCGCTGCTGGCGTTGCTGGCCTGGCAGCCAGCCAGCCTGCGCGGCCTCGCGCGCCACCCCCACCTGCTGGCGCTGGCGGCCGCCGCGGGGGTGACCAACATCGGCTTCAACTGGGCGGTGACGCTGGGCGACGTGGTGCGCGTGACGCTGCTGTTCTACCTGATGCCGGTGTGGTCGGTCGGCCTGGCCTGGTGGCTGCTGGGCGAGCGGCCGACGCGCGCCGCGCTGGCGCGGCTGGCCATCGCCCTGCTGGGACTGGCGCTGGTGCTGCGGCGGCCCGGCGCCGCCTGGCCGCTGCCCAGCGGCGCCGCCGACTACCTGGCCCTGCTGGGTGGCGCCAGCTTCGCGCTGACCAATGTGCTGCTGCGGCGCTGGCGCGACACGCCGCCGCCGGCGCGCGTGCTGGCCATGTTCGGCGGCGGTTTCGCCACCGCCACGGGCCTGGCGCTGGCGGGTCTGGCTGGCGCCTCGCCGCTGGCGGCGCTGGCCGCGCAGTGGTCGGCGTGGCTGCCCTGGGCGCTGGGGCTGACGCTGGCCTTCCTGGCCGGCAACCTGGCGCTGCAATATGGCGCGGCCCGGCTGCCGGCGCGGGTGACGGCGCTCATCATGCTGGCCGAGGTGGTGTTCGCCAGCGCCTCGGCGGTGCTGCTGGGCGCGGCCACCCCCACCGGCTGGACCTGGGCCGGCGGCGTGCTGATCCTGCTGGCCGCGCTGCTGTCGATCCTGCCGGGGCGGCGCGCCGGCGGCTGAGCGTGCTCAGTCCTGCGCCAGCAGGCCGCGCCGGGCGAAAAAGGCGGCCAGCCGCGGGCCGTCGATCGGGACCTTCATCCAGTGGCAGCCGGCGCGGCCGGCGCGCAGGCGGTCGAACACGCTGCCGCGGCGCGCTACCACCACCACGTGCGGCGGCTGCTCGCCGGCGCCGCGCCGCGCGGCCAGCGCGCGCGCCAGCGGCAGCAGCTGCTCGCCCAGCGAAACCTGGTCGAGAAACACGAACGGCACCGGATGGCGCTCGAACGCCGCCAGCGCGGCCTCGGGGCCGTCGAGCAGCCGCACGCGGTAACCCAGACGGCGGATGCCGCGCGGCAGGGTGAGCGAGCGCTCGCCGAGCGCGCCCGTGACCACCAGTACGTCGGCGTCCCGGTCGTCGACGAAGCCGCCATGCTGCTGCGCGGCGGGCAGCGGCGCGTGCTCGCTGCGCGCCCAGGCGGCGCGCGAGGACACGCTGGCGGCGGGTGGCGCGGCGATGCTGGCGACGTCGCCGTTCGGCGCCGTCATCGGCGCGGCGGCCGTGGTCGGCGCGAAGGCCGAGGGGTCGGCCGGCGGCGGCGCCCCGGTGTCGAACTGGCTGCTGAGCGGCGCCGAGGACACGAAGGTGCGGCCGAAGTCGCTGGGTTCGGCGCTTGCCAGGCCCCGCGGCCAGTCCAGGCGGCTCAGCACCTCGACCACGCCCTGCATGTCCAGCGGGCGGCGCAGCACCGGCAGCTCGGTCGCCGGCGCGCCGGGCGAGCGGCCGGCCAGCACGATCAGCGCCAGCGGGTTGTCCTGGCGCAGGCGCTCGACCAGGGCATGGTCGTCGCCGTTGACGACGATCAGGTGGGCCTCGCGCGGTTCGAGCGCCGGCACCAGCTCTTCGCCCTGGTCCTGCCCCAGCGCGAACAGCGACTCCAGCAGAGTGCGTTCCGAAGGGGTCAGACCGATGAGGGCGTAGCTGTGGCGCATGGACGGGGGTGGGGGGGGCAGGCCGGCGACCGTCAGGGCGGCTGGCCGTTCGCGCCATTGTGGTGCGCCGCCGGGCGCTTGGGCGCCGTGCCGTCCGCCCGGCCACCACCCGAGGTGGCGATAGCGTGATTGCTGCGCCCGGCTGTGGTGGCCGGGCCGCGGCGCTGTGACTTCTGCACGCTGCCGCGCGTGGTTCAGAACGCCACCGCGCCGCCGTCCTTGCGCGGGTCGCTGCCGGCGACGTAGTGCCCGTCCTGGCGCAGCACCAGCTGCGCGCCGCCGAAGGCGAACACGCCGTGGCCGGCCTCGACACTGACCTCGTGCCCGCGCGCGCGCAGCGCCTGCGCCACGGCGGCATCGAGCGCCGGCTCCAGCGCCACGCCGCGCCCGCCGGTGACGCGCCAGCGCGGCGCGTCGGCGGCGGCCTGCGGGTTCTGGCCGTGGCGCAGCACGCGCAGCGCCATCTGCACATGGCCCTGGTGCTGCATCGGCCCGCCCATGACGCCGAAGGCCATCTGCGGCGTGCCGTCGGCGTGCATGGCAAAGGCCGGGATGATGGTGTGCGAGGGGCGCTTGCCCGGCCCCACCTGGTTGGCGTGACCGGCTTCGGTGCTGAAGCCATGGCCGCGGTTCTGCAGGCTGATGCCGGTGCCCGGCACCACCACGCCGGAGCCAAAGCCCATGTAGTTGGACTGGATGAAGGACACCATCATCCCCTGGGCGTCGGCCGCCGCCAGGTACACCGTGCCGCCGCGCCGCGGCGTGCCGTAGACCGGGGCGCCGGCGCGCTGGCGGTCGATCAGCGCGGCGCGCTCGCGCAGGTACTCGCGCTCCAGCAGCCGCCCGGGCGCCAGCGCCATGTGGTCGATGTCGGCGTTGTAGTGATAGACATCGGCCAGCGCCAGCTTCATGGCCTCGATTTGCAGGTGCAGGCTGTCGGCGCTGTCCACCGGCTCGCCGCCCACGCCCAGCTCGTCCAGCATGCCCAGCGCCATCAGGGCGGCGATGCCCTGGCCGTTGGGCGGGATCTCGTGCACCACCGAATCGCCGAAGCGCTGCGACAGCGTGCCCACCCAGTCGGCCTGGTGGGCGCCCAGGTCGTCCTCGGTCATGACGCCGCCGCAGGCCCGGGCATGGGCGGCCAGGCGCGCGGCCAGCGCGCCGCGGTAGAACGACTCGCCCTCGGTGGCGACGATGTCCTCCAGCGTGCGGGCGTGCGCCTCGCTGCGAAACAGCTCGCCCGCCCGCGGCGGCCGGCCGTCGGGCAGGAAGCACTCGGCAAAGCCCGGCTGCGTGCCCAGGCGCTCGGCGCCCAGCGTCCACAGGGTGGCGATGGTGGGCGAGACCGGGAAGCCGTGGCGCGCGTAGTCGATGGCCGGCTGCGCCAGCTGCGCCAGCGGCAGCCGGCCAAAGCGCCGCCACAGCGCGATCCAGCCCGACACCGCGCCCGGCACGGTGACGGCGTTCCAGCCCTTGTCGGGCAGGCCGCCCAGGCGGGCGAAGTAGTCCGGCGTCCAGCCGGCGGGGGCGCGGCCCGAGGCGTTCAGCCCGTGCAGCGCCTGACCGTCCCAGACGATGGCGAAGGCGTCGCTGCCGATGCCGCAGCCGCTGGGCTCGACCACCGTCAGCGCCATGGCGGCGGCCAGCGCCGCATCGACCGCGTTGCCGCCGGCCAGCAGCATGCGCAGCCCGGCCTGCGCCGCCAGCGGCTGCGAGGTGCTGACCACCTGGCGCCCCAGCACCGGCGAGCGGCGCGAGGCGTAGGGCAGGGTCCAGTCGTCGATGCCGGTCATGGGTCGCTCCTTGGTGTCGGGTGGCTAATATGAGTCAAATCGGCCCTTGGCGCCCGCCTGGTGAGCGCCAGCAGCTATCAATTAACTAGCATCCAGGGCTTCGTCGAGCAGCTCGATCCAGTGTCGCACCGGCACTTCGGTGCCGGCCTGCAGGTGGGTGATGCAGCCGATGTTGGCCGACAGGATGGCCGCCGGGTGCTCGGCCGCGCGCTCGCCCAGCAGATGGCCCAGCTTGCGCTCGCGCAGCTGCAGCGACAGCTCGGCTTGCAGCACCGAATAGGTGCCGGCCGAGCCGCAGCACAGGTGCGCCTCCTGCGCCGCCGGGCGCAGCTTGAAGCCCAGCTCGCCCAGGTGCTGCTCGACGCCGCCGCGCAGCTGCTGGCCGTGCTGCAGCGAGCACGGCGCGTGCCAGGCCAGCACTTCGGTCGGCGGGCGTACGCGGCCGCGCAGCGCCGCCACCAGCTCGGGCAGCAGCTCGCTGACGTCGCGCGCCAGGGCCGACACGCGCGCGGCGCGCTCGGCGTAGCGCGGCTCGTGGCGCAGCAGGTGGCCGTAGTCCTTGACCATGGCGCCGCAGCCCGAGGCGTTGATGACCAGGGCCTCGACGGTGCCGCGCTCGATGTGCGGCCACCAGGCGTCGACGTTGGCGCGCATTTGCGCCAGCCCGCCGGCGCCGTCGGCCAGGTGGTACTTGACGGCGCCGCAGCAGCCCTGGCCGCGCGCCAGCACGCATTCGATGCCGGCGGCGTCCAGCACGCGCGCGGTGGCGGCGTTGATGCCCGGCGCCATCGACGGCTGCACGCAGCCTTCCAGCAGCAGCACCTTGCGCGCCTGCGCGCGTCGTGGCCAGGCGCCGGCGGGGCGGCGTTCGGGCACCTTGGCGCGCAGCGTGGCCGGCAGCAGCCCGCGCACCGCCTGGCCCAGGCGCATGGCGGGGCCGAACAGCGGCGAGCTGAGGCCCCGGCGCAGCAGCGCCCGCGTGCGCGCCTCAGCGGGCGGGCGCGCCACCCGGGCTTCCACCACCTGGCGGCCGATGTCGATCAGGTGGCCGTACTGCACACCGCTGGGACAGGTGGTTTCGCAGTTCAGGCAGGTCAGGCAGCGGTCCAGGTGCAGCTGCGTCTCGCGCGTGGGCGCGTGGCCTTCCAGCACCTGCTTGATCAGGTAGATGCGCCCGCGTGGGCTGTCGCGCTCGTCGCCCAGCAGCTGGTAGGTGGGGCAGGTGGCGGTGCAAAAGCCGCAGTGCACGCACTTGCGCAGGATGGCCTCGGCCTCGCGGCCGAGCTCGGTGTCTTGGAATTGGGGGGCTAGAGCGGTCTGCATCAAAAATCCGGGCTCAGGCGGCCGGGGCAGAAGATGCCGGCCGGGTCGAACTCGCGCTTGAGCGCCTGGTGGATGCGCGCCAGCGGCGGCGTCAGCGGGGTGAACACGGGCGTGACGCCGTCGCCGCCCCGAAACAGCGTGGCGTGGCCGCCGGCGCGCGCCGCCGCCTCGCGCACGCGCGCCGCCGCGTCCGGCGGCAGGCGCAGCCAGCGCTGGGCGCCATGCCACTCGATCAGCGTCGGTCCCAGGTTGAGCGGCGTCGCCGTGTCGGGCACCGACACGCGCCACAGCGCCTCGCCCGGCGCCAGGCGGAAGAACGGCAGCGTCTGGTCGCGCAGGCTGTCCCACTGGCGCGGGGCGCGCTGCGCCTCCAGCAGCTGGCCGCCCATCAGCTTGCAGGCGCTGGCCACCGCCGCGTGGGCGCCGCGCAGGCGCACCAGCAGCTGGCCGTCGGCCCAGGCGCTGGCATTGAGCGGCAGCGGCTGGCCGCCCCAGCGGTTGAGCTGCTGGCGCGCGCTGGTTTCCGACAGTTCGAAGCCCAGCGTGGCCTCGGCCGGCGCCACCGGCAGCACCTTCAGGCTGAGCTGGGTGATCACGCCCAGCGTGCCCAGCGCGCCGGCCAGCAGGCGGCTGATGTCGTAGCCGGCCACGTTCTTCATCACCTGGCCGCCGAAGTTCAGCAGCTCGCCCCTGCCGTTGAGCAGCTGCGCGCCCAGCACGAAGTCGCGCGCCGCGCCCACGCTGGCGCGCGCCGGCCCCGCCAGCCCGGCCGCCACCGCGCCGCCCACGGTGGCGGCGACGCCGAAGCGCGGCGGCTCGAAGGGCAGGTGCTGGCCGGACTCGGCCAGCAGCGCCTCCAGCTCGCGCAGGCGGGTGCCGGCGCGCACGGTGACCACCAGTTCGCTCGGCTCGTAGGCCAGCACGCCGGTCAGCGGACGCACGTCCAGCAGCTCGCCGTGCAGCTGCTGACCATAGAAGTCCTTGGTGCCGCCGCCGCGAATGCGCAGCGGGCGGCCGCGGGCGGCGGCCTGGGTGATCTTCGCGGCCAGCGACTGCAATGCGGCATCCATGGCGCGATGGTAGCCGCAGCGCGCGCCGGCGTGGCGCTGGCGGGCGCCGCGCCAGGTCGCAAAAAAGCCCGCCGGGCTGGCGGGCTGTGAGGACCCTGCAGGCGCGGTCGGCGTCAGCGGCTGTAGGCGCTCTCGCCGTGGCTGCTGATGTCCAGGCCCTGGCGCTCGTCTTCCTCGCTCACGCGCAGGCCCAGGGCCAGGTCGGCGATCTTGAAGGCGATGACGGAAACCACGGCCGACCAGACGATGGTGAACAGCACGCTCTTGAGCTGCACCCACGACTGCGCGCCCAGGCTGAAGCTGTCGGGCGTCAGGCCGCCGGTGCCGCCCAGCGCGGGGGCGGCGAACACGCCGGTCAGCAGGGCGCCGACGATGCCGCACACGCCGTGCACGCCGAACACGTCGAAGGCGTCGTCCACCCGCAGCAGGCGCTTCAAGCCGCTGACGCCCCACAGGCCGCACACGCCGGCGATGGCGCCCATGACGATGGCCCCCATCGGCCCGACGAAGCCGGCCGCCGGCGTCACCGCCACCAGGCCGGCCACGGCGCCCGAGGCCGCGCCCAGCATCGAGGCCTTGCCCTTGTGCAGCGCCTCCACGGCGCTCCAGCTCAGCGTGGCCGCCGCCGTGGCCAGCACGGTGTTGAGAAAGGCCAGGCCGGCGATGGCGTTGGCCGCGCCGGCCGAGCCGGCGTTGAAGCCGAACCAGCCCACCCACAGCAGCGAGGCGCCGACCATGGTCAGCGTCAGGCTGTGCGGGGCCAGTGACTCGCGGCCGAAGCCGATGCGCTGGCCCACCAGCCAGGCGCCCACCAGCCCGGCCACGCCGGCGTTGATGTGCACCACGGTGCCGCCGGCGAAGTCCAGCGCGCCATCGGCCGCCAGCAGGCCGCCGCCCCACACGATGTGCGCCATCGGCACGTAGCTGAAGCTGAACCACAGCACGGCGAACAGCAGCACGGCCGAGAAGCGCGCGCGCTCGGCGAAGGCGCCGACGATCAGCGCCACGGTGATGGCGGCGAAGGTGCCCTGGTAGGCCAGGAACACGTATTCCGGGATGGTGGCGAGGGCGCCAAAGGTCGCCGGCGTGACGCCGCGCAGGAACAGCTTGTCCAGCCCACCGACGAAGCGCCCCTCGCCGCTGAAGGCCAGGCTGTAGCCGTACAGCGCCCACAGCAGGCTGATCAGGGCGAAGATGACGAACACCTGCACCAGCACGCTCAGCATGTTCTTGGCGCGCCCCAGGCCGCCGTAGAACAGCGCCAGGCCGGGCAGGGTCATCAGGATCACCAGCAGGGTGGAGGTCAGCATCCAGGCGGTGTCGCCGGAGTCGATCCTGGGCGCCGGGGCGGCAGCGGCCGCGGCGGCCACCGCCGGTGCGGCGCTGGCGGCGGCGTCGATGGCGGCCTGGGCCCAGGCGGCGCCCGGCAGGGCCAGCGCCAGCCCGCAGGCCAGGGCGAAGGGAGCGATGCGTGATTTCATGGCGAAGTCCTGGCGACGTTTCAGAGCGCGTCCGGGCCGGTCTCGCCGGTGCGGATGCGGATGACCTGCTCCAGCGCGGCGACGAAAATCTTGCCGTCGCCGATCTTGCCGGTGCGCGCGGCGCCCTCGATGGCCTCGATGACGCGCACGGCCAGCGCGTCGGCCACGGCGGTCTCGATCTTCACCTTGGGCAGGAAGTCGACCACGTACTCGGCGCCGCGGTACAGCTCGGTGTGGCCCTTCTGGCGGCCGAAGCCCTTGACCTCGGTGACGGTGATGCCCTGCACGCCCAGCGCCGACAGCGCCTCGCGCACCTCCTCCAGCTTGAACGGCTTGATGATGGCGGTGATGAGTTTCATGTTGCTTCCAAATTAATAGCTGCTGGCGCTTGTTGGACAAGCGCCAGCAGCCGATTTCGATCAGAACGTGTACTTGAGGCCGAGCACCAGCGCGCCGCGGCCGGTGAAGCGCCCGGACGGCGTCACGTACAGCGCCTTGTCGGCGTGGGTGCCCACCACGGCGGCGCTGGCCACCAGGCCGTGGCCGAAGTCCTTGTTCAGCGTGATGGCGTAGTCGGTGTACGAATAGGCGCTGTTGCGGCGCACCCACTGGCGCCCGACATGCGGCACCAGCGACCAGCCGTCGCCCAGCTCGACGTTGGCCGACAGGTCCAGATAGCCGCTGCCCTTGCTGTCCGCAAAGCCAAACAGGTTGGTGACGGCGTGCGAGTACTTGGCCGTGAACACGCCATAGGTGAGCGCGCCGTAGAGCTCGGTGGTGTTGGGGCTGACCGCCAGGTGCGCATTCGGGTACTGGTAGCGCAGCAGGCCGACGTCGTAGCCGATCGGGCCGGCGCTGCCCTTGAAGCCGGTGTACAGGTCAAGCTCGGCGTCGGCGCCGCCGCCAGCGTCCCGGATCCAGCGGATCGAGCTCAGCCAGGCGCCGGCGTACAGGCCGCTGGCGTGGCTGTAGTCGGCGCCCGCGCTGACGGCGGGCCGCAGCCGGCTTTGCGAGAGGCCGCGGTAGCGGTAGTCGCTGGCCAGGCCCAGGTTGAAGCCGAGGCTGTGCGTGGGCGCGGCCGGCGCCGGCGTGCCGGCGTCTTGCGCCCAGGCGCCGGCGCTGCACGCGCACAGCAGGCCCAGGGCGATGCGGCGGGGCTTCAGGGGTGACGGGGTGGGGTGCATGTCCTGGCTCTCCAATGCAACAAAAAAATCGACCTGCCCCACACCAAGCAGGGAGCGTGCCAGGCCCCGTGCCCGCTACATTTCAGGCCAGCGCCCCGGTGGCGCGCGCTGCCGATCGGCGGCCCGCACCAAGCCGGTGCTTTTTTCCGTGTGGTGCGCCGCATGTCGGTGCACGCAGCCATTGGGGGGAGATGCCGCATGGGCCTGAGCCTGATCCAGAGCCGCACGCTGATGGGCCTGCACGCGCCCGCCGTCACCGTCGAGGTGCACCTGGCCAGCGGCCTGCCCAGCTTCACCCTGGTGGGGCTGGCCGACGTCGAGGTCAAGGAGGCGCGCGAGCGCGTGCGCAGCGCGCTGCTCAACAGCGGCCTGCAGTTCCCGCACAACCAGCGCATCACGGTCAACCTGGCGCCGGCCGACCTGCCCAAGGATTCGGGGCGCTTCGATTTGCCGATCGCGCTGGGCATCCTGGCGGCCAGCGGGCAGATCGACGGCGCGCAGCTGGCGGGCTGGGAATTCGCCGGCGAGCTGTCGCTGTCGGGCGAGCTGCGCCCGGTGCGCGGCGCGCTGGCGATGGCCGTGGCGCTGCGCCAGGCCGGCGTGCAGGCGCGGCTGGTGCTGCCGCCCGGCAGCGCCGGCGAAGCCGCGCTGGTGCCCGGTCAGGTGGTGTACCGCGCGCGCCACCTGCTGGACGTGGTGGCGCGCTTTCAGCCGCCGCACAGCCAGCCGCCGGCCCAGGATTCGGCCTTCGGCCCCGAGGAGGAGTCGGACGCCGGCTGGCTGCGCGTGCCCGAGCGACCGCGCCCGCCCGAGCCGGCCTACCCCGACCTGGCCGACGTCAAGGGCCAGGCGGCGGCGCGGCGCGCGCTGGAGATCGCCGCCGCCGGCGGCCATTCGCTGCTGATGGTCGGCCCGCCCGGCACCGGCAAGACCCTGCTGGCACAGCGCTTTGCCGGCCTGCTGCCGCCCATGGGCGTGGACGAGGCGCTGCAAAGCGCCGCCATCGCCAGCCTGGACGGGAGCTTTCGGCTGGCGCACTGGGGCCGGCGGCCGACGCGCGCGCCACACCATTCGGCCAGCGCGGTGGCGCTGGTGGGCGGCGGCTCGCCGCCACGGCCGGGCGAGATCTCGCTGGCGCACCAGGGCGTGCTGTTTCTCGACGAGCTGCCGGAGTTTCCCCGCGCCGCGCTGGAGGCGCTGCGCGAGCCGCTGGAGTCGGGCCACATCACCATCAGCCGGGCGGCGCAGCGGGCCGAGTTTCCGGCGCGCTTTCAGCTCATCGCGGCCATGAACCCCTGCCCCTGCGGCTACCTGGGCTCGCGCCTGAAGGCCTGCCGCTGCACGCCCGACCAGGTGGCGCGCTACCAGGGACGGCTGTCGGGCCCGCTGCTGGACCGCATCGACCTGCTGGTGGAAGTGGCCGCCGTGCCGCCCGACGAACTGCTGAACGCCCCCGCCGGCGAACCGACCGCCGCCGTGCGCGCGCGCTGCATCGCCGCCCGCGAGCGCGCGCTGGCGCGCCAGGGCCAGCCCAACCAGGCGCTGCAGGGCCAGGCCATCGACACCCAGGCGCGGCTGGACGAGGCCGCGCGCGCCTTCCTGCACACCGCCGCCAGCCGCCTGGGCTGGAGCGCGCGCGCCACCCACCGGGCGCTCAAGGTGGCGCGCACCATTGCCGATCTGGCCGGCAGCCAGGCGGTCGGCGTGGCCCACGTGGCCGAGGCGGTGCAGTACCGGCGGGCACTGCGCGGCCAGGGGTGAGCGGGCCGGCCCATCGGGCCGAATATCCGCATCAAACTGGCCTCTGGCGCCCGTCTGTCGTGCGCCGGCAGCTCACTTTTTTGTAGTCGACCCGGTGGCCTGCGGTGCGCTGGCGCTTTGGCCCAGCTGTGCCTGCGCGCCCTCCAGCAACTGCCGGTTGTCGTGCGACCACTGGCGGTACTCGCGCGGGAAGGCGGCGCGAAAGCGCGCCAGGTGGGCCAGCGCCAGCTCGTCGCGCCCCAGCAGGCTGGCGCTTTCGATCACGCGAGTGATCACGCGCGGCTCGGGCGAGTAATGCAGCGTTTGCAGCGCGGCCGCCAGCAGCCAGGCGGCGTTGTCGCGCGTCGGCGGGCGCGAGCTCACTTCGGCAAAACGCACCGCGTCGGCAAACAGCCAGGAGCGGCGGGCATGTCCCATGGTGTCGTCCTGGTAGGCGGCGGCGCGCTGCTCGCGCGGCAGGTACAGCTGGCTGATGCGGTGGTAGTCCCAGCCCGCATACGCGGCGCCGGCCAGCAGCAGCGCCGCCCCCGCGACGCGCCACGGCGCCAGCCCGCTGGTCGCCGGGGCGGCGCCGCGCCGCGTGGCCCACAGCAGCCACAGGCACAGCGCCACGGCGATCTGGAACGGCGCATACCACAGCGGGTACTCCACCAGGCTGTGCAGGCCGATGGCGGCCAGCACGCCCCAGGCCAGCTGGCGCGCCGGCTGGCGCTCGGCCCAGGGCCGCGCGCGCCACACGGCCCAGGTCAGCGCGGCGCAGGCCAGCAGCGCCAGCGGCAGGCCCAGCTCCACCGCCAGCTGCAGCGGCAGGTTGTGGGCGTTGTCCAGGATGTGGCAAAAACGCGCGCCGTCGTACAGCGTCATGTAGTGCGCCCAGTCCAGCTCGCCCCAGCCCCAGCCGGTCCAGGGCCGCAGCGCGATCAGGTGCAGCACGTTGCGCCACAGGATCAGGCGGCTGCCGCAGGTGCCTTCGCCCTCGCGCAGGCGCTCGATCAGGTCGCGCCCGCCCTGGCCTTCGCTGACCTGCAGCGCCCACGGCAGCGCCAGCGCCGCCAGCGCGTACACCAGCCAGGCCGCCGCCAGCAGCGCGCCCGTGCGGCGCAGCTGCCCGCTGCCGCGCGCCCACCACAGGCACAGCGCGCCCAGCAGCAGCAGCTCCACCGCGCCCACGCGCGAGGCGGTGGCCGCCAGCGCCGTCAGCAGCGGCACGCCCAGCGCCGCCGCCAGCCGCGCCGACAGCCGGCCGGCGCGCGCTTGCGCGGCCAGCGCCAGCAGCCCGATCACCAGCAGCGTGGCCAGCTGGTTGGGCTGGCGCAGGTTGCCGAAGGCCTGGCCGACCTGCGCCTGGTTGACCCAGGGGAACAACGGCGCTTCCAGGTTGAAGTACTGCAGCAGCGCGATCACGGCGCTGGCCAGCGCCGCCAGCAGCCAGCCGGCCCGCAGCGCGCGCGTGCCGGTGTCGACATCGGGCGGCCAGGCCAGCAGCAGCAGCGCCGCCACCCCAAGGCCCGCCAGGTAGAGCTGGGTGGCCGCCGTCGGGCCCGAGGTGAAGGGCCACAGCCAGGGCAGCGCCAGCAGCAGCACCAGCGCGGTCGAGCGGAGGGCGGGCGGCACGGGGGGGTGAATCAGCCGCCGTCGGCCACGTAGCTGCCCGACTTGCCGCCGTGCTTTTCCAGCAGGCGCACGCCGGTCATTACCATGCCGCGATCGACGGCCTTGCACATGTCGTAGATGGTCAGCAGCGCCACCTGCACTGCGGTCAGCGCCTCCATCTCCACGCCGGTGGGGCCGGTGGTCTCTACCGTCGCGGTGCAAGAAATGGCCTCGGCGCCCGCCTGGTCTGCCCCAGCAGCTTCGAATTCAATAGCAACACGGGACAGCGCCAGCGGGTGGCACAGCGGGATGAGCTCGCTGGTCTTCTTGGCCGCCATGATGCCGGCGACGCGGGCAATGCCCAGCACGTCGCCCTTGCGGGCGCTGCCGGACTCGATCAGCGCCCGCGTGGCCGGCTGCATCTCGATGCGCCCGCCGGCCACCGCCACCCGGTGCGTGGCCGGCTTGGCGCCGACGTCGACCATGTGGGCCTGGCCCTGGGCGTCGAAATGGGTGAGCGGGGAGCGGGGAGCGGGTGGGGCCATCGGTAACACTCTCGGGGGGAACGCGGCGCGAATGCGGGCATCATAGAGCCAGCTTGCCGGCCGAGCGGCCGCGCCGGCGCACCATGACCACCACCCGTTCACCCGCCTCCACACCCTGGCGCCGCCGCGCCACCGCCGGCGCGGCGCTGGCGGCGCTGCTGGCGGCCCTGGGCGCCGCGCCGGCCGCCGCGCAGCAGCCGCCGGCCGCGCGCGGCCTGCCCTCGCTGGGCGACGCCGGCGAGATGACGACGCTGGAAGAGCGCAAGCTGGGCGATGCCATCATCCGCGAGCTGTACCGCGACCCGGACTACATCGACGACCCCATCGTCGGCGAATACGTCGACGGCCTGTGGCGCGCGCTGCTGGACGGCGCCCGCGCGCGCGGCGAGCTGCCGCCCGAGCTGGACGAGCGCTACGCCTGGCGCGTGCTGCTGGGGCGTGACCGCAGCATCAACGCCTTTGCGCTGCCGGGCGGCTACTTCGGCCTGCACCTGGGGCTGGTGGGCGTGGTCAGCTCGCGCGCCGAGCTGGCCTCGGTGCTGGCGCACGAGCTGTCGCACATCACGCAGCGCCACATCCCGCGCCTGCTGGGGCAGGAAAAGCGCCAGACGCCGCTGATGATGGCGGCCCTGGTGGCCGGCATGATCGCCGCCAGCAAGAACCCGCAGGCCGGCGCCGCGCTGGCCGTGGGCGGGCAGGCGGCGGTGATCCAGCAGCAGCTGAACTTCTCGCGCGACATGGAACGCGAGGCCGACCGCATCGGCTACGGCATCCTGGTGCAGGCCGGCTTCGACGGCCAGGGCTTCGTCAGCATGTTCGAAAAGCTCCAGGGCGCCACGCGCATCAACGACAACGGCGACTGGCCCTACCTGCGCAGCCACCCGCTGACCACCCAGCGCATCGGCGACATGCAGCAGCGCGCCCAGGCCCTGCCGCGCGGCGGCTCCCAGGCGGCCAGCGCCCCACGCGAGGCGGCCGAACGCGGCGGCCCGGCGGACCTGGAGGCGCTGCTGGTGGCCGCGCGCGCGCGCGTGCTCGGCCGCCCCGGCGTCGACGTGCTGCGCGCCTGGGCCGGCGAGCCCGGCCAGCCCGGCTTTGCCGAGCGCCCGCTGGCGCCGCGCGCCGGCGCGCTGTACGCCGCCGCGCTGGCACAGGCGCAACTGCGCGATCTGCCGCGGGCGCAGGCGCTGGCCACCCAGCTGGCGCTGGCGGTGGCGGGCGACGCCCGCGCCGCGCGCCAGGCGCGCCTGCTGCAGGCCGAGCTGGCGCTGCAGGCCGGCCAGCCGGCGCGCACGCTGGAGCTGCTGGGCGCCAGCGCCGACCGCCCGGCCCGCGCCGACGGCGCCAGCCAAGCCGGGCGCGCGGCCCTGCTGCTGCGCGCCCAGGCGCAGACCGCCAGCGGCCAGGCGGCGCAGGCGGCCGACGCGCTGCAGGTGTGGGTCAGCGACCACCCGCAGGACGCCGGCGCCTGGCAGGCGCTGGCCCAGGCCCAGGGTGCCCAGGGTCAGATGCTGCGCGCGCTGCGCGCCGAGGGCGAGGTGCCGATGGCGCAGCTGGACTACGCCGGCGCGGTCGACCGCTGGCGCGCCGCGCAGGACTTTTCGCGCCGCGCCCCCGGCGGCGCCGCCGACCTGATCGAGGCCAGCATCGTCGACACCCGGCTACGCCAGGCGCAGGCCCTGCTGCAGCAGCAGCGGCTGGACGAACAAAAGCGCCGCTGAGGGCGCTTTTCAGGTGTCTTATCAGGCCACGGCGCCCGTCTGTCGGGCGCCAGCAGCTATTGATTCAGGAGTAATCGGCGGCGCTCAGGCGCGCTCCAGCAGCGCGTCGATCAACACCCCCAGCGCCGAATAAATCAGCGAGCCCAGCAGCGCGGCCCAGAAGCCGGCGACGTGAAAGCCGCCCACCAGCCCCGAGGCGGCCCAGAACATCAGCGCGTTGATGACGAACAGGAACAGGCCCAGCGTCAGCAGCGTGATCGGGATCGTCAGCAGCACCAGGATCGGTCGCACCAGCATGTTCAGCAGGCCGATCACCAGCGCCGCCACCAGCGCGCTGGAAAAACTGGCCACGCTCACGCCGCCGTAGATGTAGGCCACGCCCAGCAGCGCGGCGGCGCTGAGCAACCATTTGAGGATCATCTTTGCCATGGTGGCGCCAGCATAGCGCAGTGCCGGGCGTTCAGCCCGCCGGCGCGCGGCGGCGCCGGGCCAGCCAGGCGGCGCCCAGCACGCCGGCGATGCACAGCGCCGCCAGCGCCCAGCGCAGCGCCGGCACTGGCGCCTCGCGCGGGCCGAACACGCTGGCCAGCAGCGGCTCGCCGGCGATCATCGAGGCCGCCGTCGCCGCCAGCACCGCCGCGCCCAGCTGGATGATGACGGGAAAGCGCTCCACCAGCTTGAGCACCATGGTGGAGCCGAACACCACGATCGGCACGCTGATCAGCAGGCCGATCACCACCAGGTCCATGGCGCCGTGCGCCGCGCCGGCCACGCCCAGCACGTTGTCGATGCCCATCAGCGCGTCGGCGATGACGATGGTCTTCATGGCGCCCCAGAAGGTGCAGGCGCCGGGACCATGGGCGTCCTCCTCGCCGCCCTGCTCGTTCAGCAGCTGGAAGGCGATCCACAGCAGGCCCAGGCCACCCAGCGCCATCAGGCCCGGGATCTTCAGCAGCCAGACCACGATCAGCGTCATCAGCGTGCGCACCACGATGGCGCCCACCGTGCCCCAGACGATGGCCTGCTTCTGGCGCTCCTTGGGCAGGTTGCGCGCCGCCAGGGCGATGACGATGGCGTTGTCACCCGCCAGCACGAGGTCGATCAGGATGATGGCCAGCAGGGCCGACCACCAGGGGGCGGAGAGAAATTCCATGGTTGAAGCTCCAAGAAACAGGGACAAGGCCCGATGCAGAGTCCGCGCGCGCTGGCGGTCGGGGCATGGGCGCTGTCTGTGGGAGCAAGGCAGCAAGACCACGGCTTCGACCGGCCCACGCGCACGCGCGGGGGGATCGAAGGTCTTGCTCGGTGGCGATCGGCGCGGCCGATTGCCACCCGCGGGGCCGGAAGCCGCAAGGCTTCGTATTGACGACCCGGCGAAACCGCCCGGAGCAGGCCCGGGCGTGCAGGGAGCTACTCCCCTTCGCTAAAGACCGCGATTAGACCATGGTCGGGCGACGCCCGCAAGCCGTGGCGGGCGACGACAAAGCTTGGCATGGCGCAATCGCCGGCTGCGGCGGCGCCTCTAAGATCGCGGCCATGCGCGGCAGGCAAGGGTGGCACAGGGTCAGGGGGTGGGCGGCGCCGCGCGCGGCGGCCGCCCGCAGGCCGGCGCCGCCGCGCACCCACAGCGTGCTGGAAGACGTGCAGGCCATCCTCACCGGCTGCCTGTTCGTGGCGCTGGCGCTGGTGTTCATGCGCGCCAGCCGGCTGCTGCCCGGCGGGGTGACGGGGCTGGCCTTCATCGTGCACTACGCCAGCGGCTGGTCGCTGGGCGCGGCGCTGTTCGTGCTCAACCTGCCCTTCTACCTGTTCGCCTGGCGGGCGCTGGGCCGGCGCTTCACGTTGAAGACCTTCGCCGCGGTGGCGGTGCTGTCGGTTTATACCGAACTGCTGCCGCCCCTGGTGTCGCTGGCGCACGTCGATCCGGTGTTCTCGGCCGTCATGAGCGGCCTGCTGGCCGGCACCGGCATCTTGATCCTGATGCGCCACCAGGCCAGCCTGGGCGGGCTGGGCGCGCTGGCGTTCTACCTGCAGCAGCGCCACGGCTGGCGTGCCGGCACGGTGCAGATGCTGTGCGACGCCGCCATCCTGGCCTCGGCCCTGTGGCTGCTGCCGCCGTCGCAGGTGGCGCTGTCGGTGCTGGCGGCGGCGGCGCTCAACTTCGTCATTGCCATCAACCACCGGCCGGACCGTTATCACGGCATCTGAGCCAGGTCATTCTGCTATATAAAATATAGCTGTTGGCGCTGGCTGGACGGATGTCTAGCTCCAAATTCTTGGTCAACGAAGGCGGTTCAGACGCGCGCCGCGTCCGCGATCCAGCGCGCCGCCTTCTCGGCCATCATCAGCGTCGGGCTGTTGGTGTTGCCGCTGGTGATGGTGGGCATGGCGCCGGCGTCGACCACGCGCAGGCCGCGGATCAGACCGCCCGCGCCGTCGCGCACCTGCAGGCGCGGCGTCAGCACCGCCATCGGGTCGTCGTCGCGCCCCATCTTGGTGGTGCCCACCGGGTGGAAGATGGTGCTGGCGATGTCGCCGGCCAGGCGCGCCAGCTCCTCGTCGCTCTGGTACTGCGCGCCGGGCTTGTATTCCTCGGGCGCGAAGCGCGCCATGGCCGGCTGGGCCATGATGCGGCGCGTCACGCGCAGGCTGTCGGCGGCCACCTGGCGGTCCTCGGGGGTGCTCAGGTAGTTGGGGGCGATGGCCGGCGCGTCCTCGAAGCGGTTGCTGCGGATGTGCACCGTGCCGCGGCTGCTGGGGTTGAGGTTGCACACGCTGGCGGTGATGGCGGCAAAGCGGTGCAGCGGCTCGCCGAAGGCGTCCAGGCTGAGCGGCTGCACGTGGTATTCGATGTTGGGCCACTCGAAGGCCGGCGATGAGCGCGTGAACGCCCCCAGCTGGCTGGGCGCCATGCTCATGGGCCCGCTGCGCGACAGCAGGTATTGCAAGCCGATGCGCGCCTTGCCCCAGGGTGTGCTGGCCAGCTGGTTGAGCGTGGTGGCGCCCTGCACCTTGTAGACGCTGCGGATCTGCAGGTGGTCCTGCAGGTTGGCGCCGACGCCTGGCAGGTCGGCCACCACCGGGATGCCGTGGCGTTGCAGCAGCTCGCCCGGGCCGATGCCCGACAGCTGCAGGATCTGCGGCGAGCCGATGCTGCCGGCGGCCAGCAGCAGCTCGCCACCCGGCGCCAGGCGCGCCTTCTGCATCTCGCCGCCGGTCCAGGCGTCGGCGCCGGTGCAGCGCAGCGCGCCGTCGGCGTCGCGCTCCAGCGCCAGGCGCGTGACCTGGCCGCGTGTCCACAGCTCGAAGTTGGTGCGGCCGTAGCAGGTCGGGCGCAGGAAGGCCTTGGCCGTGTTCCAGCGCCAGCCGCTCTTCTGGTTGACCTGGAAGTAGCCCACGCCCTCGTTGTTGCCGCGGTTGAAGTCCTCGCTGGCGGGGATGCCGGCCTGCACCGCCGCCTCGGCAAAGGCGTCCAGCACCTCCCAGCGCAGGCGCTGGCGCTCCACCCGCCATTCGCCGCCGTGGCCGTGAAAGCGCGCCCATTCGGTGTCTTTCGTGCCATTGCCAGCGCCGGGACTGCGCGAGGCGCTATCGAGCCGATAGTGATCCTCGTGCGCCATGAAGTCCGGCAGGCAGCGCTCCCAGCGCCAGTCGTCCTCGCCGGTCAGCGCGGCCCAGTGGTCGTAGTCGCGCGACTGCCCGCGCAGGTACAGCATGCCGTTGATGCTGCTGCAACCGCCCAGCACCTTGCCGCGCGGGTAGCGCAGCGTGCGCCCGTTCAGGCCGTCGGCCGGCTCGGTCTGGTAGAGCCAGTCGGTGCGCGGGTTGCCGATGCAGTACAGGTAGCCGACCGGAATGTGGATCCAGTGGTAGTCGTCCTTGCCCCCGGCCTCGATCAGCAGCACGCGTTTGGTGCTGTCGGCCGACAGCCGGTTGGCCAGCAGGCTGCCGGCCGTGCCGGCGCCCACGATGATGTAGTCAAACGTCATTTCTTCCATGCCATGTCTCCAGTGCGGCAGCATGCCACAACGCGCCGGCCGCTATTCATCCAGGAGTGGCGCCGCGCAGCGGGCGCCCCCCGATGGCCGCGCAGCAGGCCACGCGCGGGGCAGCCGCGGCCGGACCTGCGCCGGTCGCTGGCTGCGTCCCCCTCGGGGGGCTGGCGGCCGCGGGCCGACTCAGGGGGGCGTTATTTCACCGGCAGGAAGGCCAGCAGCGGCGCCGCCACCACGCCCTGCACGTAGCCGATCACGGCGCGGCGGTAGCGCTCGGTGGCGTAGCTGGCCAGCAGGTCCAGGCGGCCGATGATCTTGCCGAACTCGCGCTCGAAGCTGAGGTTGCGGCTGTCCGGGCCGATCTCGTTGGCCAGCAGCAGTGGCTGGCCCTGGGCGTCGCGGCGGGTGTTGAGGATCCACAGCGCGATCTCCATGTTGCGCGCCGCGTTGTACAGGTGCTGCGGGTCGATGCCGTCGAGGTAGTAGAACTCGCGCTTGCCGCCGTGCGCGGTGACGATGGTGTCGGCGCAGGCGACGATGAAGGCGGCCACGCGGTCGCCCGCGAAGTCGGGCGCCAGCGCGTGCGACAGCGCCGTCACGTCGCGCCGCCCGCCCAGCGGCGCCCAGGGCTGGGTGCTCACGAGGCTGCGCTCGATGTCGGCCAGCGCCGCCTCGCGCGTGGCGGCGCGCTTGCGCCATTCGGCCGGGTTGCGGCGGTACAGCTTGTCGGCCAGCGCCATCAGGCTGCGGTGATTGGCCAGCATGGCGTTCTGGGCGATGCGGTTGCCCTCGCTTTGCAGCAGCTCGGCGGGCTGGAAGTCCTGCCCGCGCACCTCGCCGCGCGTGGTGGGGGCGCTGCTGCAGCCGCCCAGCAGCAGTGCGGCGGCCAGCAAAAAGGCCGTCGCGGGGACGGCCTGTTGGAGCGGCAGCCGGGCTGCCGCGGTGCGCGCAGGCTCAGGCGACGGCCAGCTGCTCGCCCTTGGCGCTGCTGCCCGCGCTGGCCGCGGGCTTGTCGCTCTTGTGGTCCTTGTCGGTGCCAAAGCTGATCTCCCCGGAGAGCTGTCCGCCTTCCTCGATCACGATCTTGCCATAGCGGATCTTGCCCGTGACCTTGCCGGTGGCGAAGATCACCAGCTTCTGGCGCACCGTCAGGCTGCCGTCGAAGCTGCCGCGCACTTCGGCGATGTCGATCTCGGCCGAGCCCTTGAACGAGCCCTGCTCGGCGATCTGGATCACGCGCGAGTCCATGGTGGCCTCGACCATGCCCTCGACCACCAGGGTGTCGCAGTCGGTGATCTCGACGCCCTTGAGCTTGATGTTGGGGCCGACGATCAGCTTGGCGCCGCTTTCGGTGGCGGAGGGCGTGCCCGACGTGGCGGCGCTGGCCGGTGCGACCGGGCTGGCGGTGGCCGACGGAGCGGCGAACGGCTGCGCGCCGGCGGCGCCGGCCGAGCCCAGGGCGCTGGTGCCGGTGAGTGGCGAACTGCCGGGGCCACGGGGGGTGGTGGGTTCGTCACGCTTGCCGAAGAACGGTCCTTGAAGTGCCATGTGAGCTCCTGGTGGTAAACAATTGATCCTAATGGCTTACGCCGAAAACCTGGCCTACAAGACGCAAGAATCGTAACTAGGTAGGGAACCTCTGCGTAAGCCCCTGCGCCGCAGGCATCTGCGGTCTCGGGCGGTCTGCGGCGTTGCAAATCCTCGCGATGGCCGCGGCCATCGCTGCGGTTTGCGCCTTGCATCCCATCCCGATCCGCAGCGCCTGCTTGCCGCGAGAGCTTATGCAGGGGTTCCCTGGGCTCCCCGGTTTGACAGGGCTGGCCTGGCGCAGGCGCCGGCCGCTGCGCAGGCCCTATCATGGGCCTGCATCGGGCGCGGCCGTTACAGTGTGTGTCCCTCGACCGCGCCAGCCCCATGTCTCCAGACCTGCCCCGCATCGACCGCACGCCCGCCGACCCCGGCCAGCGCGTGCTGCTGCGCGGTCAGTGGACGGCGGCGCAGCTCGGCACGCGCGCGGTCTGGCGCGCCACGCAGGCGGCGCTGGGCGGCGTGGCCGCCGCCGGCGTCTGGGACTTGCGCCAGCTGGCGGCGCTGGACCATCTGGGCGCGCTCACGCTGTGGCGGCACTGGGGCCGGCAGTGGCCGGCCGAGCTGCTGGCCAGCGACGATCAGCGCGCCCTGCTGCGGCGCGTGGCCGCCGACGAGGCGCCCGGCGCGCCGCATGGCCCGCCGCACGGCTGGACGCAGGGTGTCGAGGCGCTGGGCCAGCGCCTGGCCGATGCCGGCGTGCAGGTGCGCGACTTCATTGCGCTGATCGGCCAGCTGTTGCTGGACTGCCTGCGCCTGCTGGGGCGGCCCGGGCGCGGGCCCTGGCGCGACTTTTCCGGCCATCTGTACCGCATCGGCGCGCAGGCGCTGCCGATCACGGCGCTGGTGGGCTTTCTGATCGGCGTGGTGCTGGCCTACCTGATGAGCCAGGTGCTGCGCCAGTTCGGCGCCGAGGCCTTCATCGTCAACATCATGGGGCTGGCGCTGATCCGCGAGCTGGGGCCGATCCTGGCCGCCGTGCTGATCGCCGGGCGCTCGGGTTCGGCCATCACGGCCCAGATTGGCGTCATGCGCGTGACCGAGGAGCTGGACGCCATGCGCGTGCTGGGCATCCCGGCGGGCTTCCGGCTGGTGCTGCCGCGCGCGCTGGCGCTGGCCATCGCCATGCCGCTGATTTCGGTCTGGACCACGCTGGCGGCGCTGGTGGGCGGCATGCTGGCGGCCGACATCACGCTGGGCGTCACGCCGGCGTACTTCATGGAGGCGCTGCCCAAGGTGGTGCGCATACCCAACCTGACGCTGGCGGTGGCCAAGTCGGTGGTGTTCGGCGTGTCGATCGCGCTCATCGGCTGCCACTATGGCCTGCGCGTCAAGCCCAACACCGAAAGCCTGGGCCAGGGCACCACGGCCTCGGTGGTGGCGGCGATCACGGCGGTGATCCTGATCGACGCGCTGTTCGCGGTGTTGTTCAAGAGTGTGGGGATATGACGAACCCCCCTGAGCCGCTGCGCGTCTTCCCCCCTGGGAGGGGGGACGCACCCCGTGGCCGGCGCAGGTCCGGCCACGGGTGCACTGGCTTGGCCTGCTCCGCGGCCGTTCGAATGGGAAGGCGCGGCGACTGGTGGATGGGGCGTCGGGTGGGGCACGGGTGCACTGGCTTGGCCTGCTCCGTGGTCATTCGATCCTCGAAGCGTCGCGCCATGCGGGCAGCGCGCGCGCCGTGGAGTGCTGGCTGATGGAGGCGGCGGTGCAAGCGTCCGATCCAGTCGATGCCACGCCGGCGCCGGGCGAGCCGGTGATCGAGGTGCGCGGGCTGTGGAGCGTGTTCCCGCTGCCCGGCGGCGGCCAGCATGTGGTGCACCAGGATCTGGATCTGACGGTGCGGCGCGGCGAGGTGCTGACCCTGGTGGGCGGCTCGGGCACCGGCAAGACGGTGCTGCTGCGCCAGATGCTGGGCCTGAACCACCCGGCGCGCGGCAGCGTCACGGTGCTGGGCCGTCCGGCGCACGAGCTGGCGCGCGAGGGCGCCGCCACGCGCGTGGGCATGCTGTTCCAGCAGGGAGCGCTGTTTTCGGCCTTCAGCGTGCTGGACAACATCGCCTTCCCGTTGCGCGAAACCGGCGCCCTGCCCGAGCCGCTGGTGCGCGAGGCGGCGCTGCTGAAGCTGCGCATGGTCGGCCTGAAGGCCGGCGACGCGCACAAGATGCCGTCCGAGCTGTCGGGCGGCATGATCAAGCGCGTGGCGCTGGCGCGCGCGCTCATCATGGATCCGCCGCTGCTGATGCTGGACGAGCCCACGGCGGGGCTGGACCCGGACAGCTCGGACGCCTTCGTCGCGCTGCTGCGCGCGCTGCACCAGGAGCTGGGGCTGACGGTGGTGATGGTCACGCACGACCTGGATACGCTGTTCGAGCTGTCCAGCCGCGTCGCCGTGCTGGCCGACAAGCGCGTCATCATCAACGCGCCGGTGCCCGAGGTGCTGGCGTTCGATCACCCCTTCATCCGCCATTTCTTCCTTGGCGAGCGCGGTCAGCGCGCCATGGAACTGCTGCGCCGGCGCCATGCCGCGGCGCCCGCGAAAGGAGACTGAACCGATGGAAAACAAGGCCCATGCCCTGGCCGCCGGCAGCTTCGTGCTGGTGGTCACGGCCCTGCTCATCGGGCTGGCCATGTGGCTGCTGCGCGACGTGGCCAACATGCGCGGCTACGAGATCGTCAGCGAGGAAGTCGTCAGCGGCCTGCAGCCGCAGGCGGCGGTGCGCTTCAAGGGCGTCACGGTGGGCAAGGTCACGCGCATCGGCTTCGATCCGGCGGCGCGCGGCCAGGTGCTGGTGACGCTGGCGATCTCGCCCGACGCGCCGATCTCGCGTGCCACCGTGGCCGAGCTGAGCTACCAGGGCGTCACCGGCCTGTCCTTCGTGCAGCTGGACGACGACGGCAGCGACGCCGAGCCGCTGGCCCCCGGCCCCAACGGCGTGCCGCGCATCCCGCTCAAGCCCGGCCTGCTGGGCCAGCTGGGCGATCGCGCGCAGGACCTGATCGGCAAGCTCGACACCAGCGCCGAGCGCATCAACCAGCTGCTGGCGCCGGACAAGCAGGCGGTGCTGACCGGCGCGCTGGGCGATATCGGCGGCGCGGCGCGCAGCGTCGACCGGCTGGCGCGCACGGCCGACAAGACGCTGCAAGTGCAGCTGGACGCCAGCCGCACCAGCATCCCGCGCCTGGTCACCCAGGCCACCGACACCCTCAAGGCGCTGCAGGACGCCACCACCGAAGTGCGCGCCGTGGTCGCCACGCTCGGCCAGGCGGCGCAGCAGACCCAGCAGGGCGTGGCGCGCGTCACCGCGCCGGGCGGCGTGATCGACCGGCTGGACGACGGCGTGCAGACCGTCACCAGCACCACGCTGCCGCGCATCCAGGGCCTGACCGGCGAGGCCCGGCAGGCCGTTCGCCGGCTCGACCGCGTCACCCAGACGCTGGGCGACAACCCGCAGGCGCTGCTCTACGGTGGCGGCGCCGTCCCGCCCGGGCCGGGCGAGCCCGGCTTTGCCCCACCGGCCGCCGCCGGGGCGCCCTCACGGTGATGGATGATATGAAAATGATAGCTACTCGCGCACGTCTGGCAAGCGCCAGGGCCTTGTTTCATTTCACAATCCTGGCCGCGGCGCTGGCGCTGGGCGGCTGCGCGCTGCCGCTGCCCGACAAGCCGGTGCGCGCCGCGCCTTACGACCTGGGGCCGCCACCGGCCAGTGTGGCCGCCGCCGCGCCGGGCGAAGCGCTGGCGCTGGCACCGATCGAGGCCGCCGCCGCGCTGGACGGCACGGCCATGGTCTACCGACTGAACTACGCCGGCGCCGGCCAGCAGCCGCGCCCCTACGCCCAGGCCCGCTGGAGCGCGCCGCCGGCGCAGCTGCTGGAGCAGCGGCTGCGCCAGGCGCTGGCCGCCACCCGCCCGGTGCTGGAGGGCGACAGCGGTCTGGCGGCGCTGGCGCTGCGCGCCGAGCTGGATGCCTTCGACCACGAATTCAGCACCGCCGCCGCCAGCGATGGCGTGCTGCGCCTGCGCGTCACCGCCAGCGCGGCCGGCGCCCGCCCGCCACGCCTGCTGGGCCAGCGCAGCTTCAGCGTGCGCCGACCCGCGCCCAGCGCCGACGCCGCCGGCGCCGCGCAGGCGCTGCGCGAAGCCAGCGACGAGCTGGTGCGCCAGCTGATCGACTGGCTGGCCACCCTGCCGCCGGCGCGCTGAGAGGCTGAGCGTGGCGGCGCCCGCGCCGGCGCGCCGCGGCCGTCTTGGGGCAAGATGCGGTGGCGTCATCCACAGCAGGCCCGCACCATGTTCAACCTCAGCGTCCCCTGGTGGGAATTCATCGTCCGCGGCATCGTCGTCTATGTCTTTTTGCTGCTGTTCCTGCGCCTGACGGGCCGGCGCCAGATCGGGCAGTACGACCCGTTCGACCTGATCCTGCTCTTGATCCTGTCCAACGCGGTGCAGAACTCGATGAACGCCGGCGACAACTCGCTCGTCGGTGGGCTGATTTCGGCGCTGACGCTGATCGGCTGCCACCTGCTGCTCTCGCAGCTGGCCTGGCGCAGCCCGCGGCTGGCGCGCTGGCTGGACGGCAAGCCGCGGGTGCTGATCCATGCCGGCCAGCTGGACCGCCAGGCCATGCGCAACGAGCGCCTGACGCTCGACGACGTGCACGCCGCGCTGCGCGCCGCCGGCTGCCTGCACACGCACGAGGTGCAGCTGGCCACCATCGAGACCAACGGCCAGATCACGGTGGTGCTGCGCCAGCGCCCCTCGAGCGTGGGCCTGGCGCCGGACGACGGCATCTGAGCGCGCCGCGCGGGCGTGGTCTCGGGCGCGCTCTGGCCTGTCAGCCCGGCGCGCGGCGGCCGAACATGCCCCAGCCGTCCATGCGCAGCACCTGCTCGTCGTCCTGGTTGAACATCTCCCACAGCGAGCGGACCAGGCCGACGTCGGGGCGCGAGGCCATGGGGCGCGCTTCGGTGACGGTCTGGCGCAGCGTCAGCGTGTCGCCGGGGTACACCGGCCGCAGCCACTGGATCTTCTCCAGCCCGGGCGAGCCCAGGCTGGACGATTCGTGCAGGAAGCCGCGCACCATCAGCCCCATGGCCATGGCGCAGGTGTGCCAGCCGCTGGCCGACAGGCGGCCGAACATCGAGCGCGCGGCGGCGGCCTCGTCCAGGTGAAAGGGCTGCGGGTCGTACTGGCGGGCGAAGGCCAGCACCTGCTCGCGCTCGACGGTGACGCTGCCCAGCGCCAGCACGCGGCCGACGGGCAGGTCTTCCCAGTATTGCCGCACGGGCGGCGGCGGATCGGTGGGCATGGCGGGGCTCCTGAAGCGGGGGTGGATCGGCCCGAGCATGCCGCATCGGCCCGCCGGCCGGCTATCGCGCGCGCGACGCCGGCGGCGCGGGCGCGCTACGATGCACCGGGCGAGCGTCGGCGGTGGCGTCGCCATGATGGTCAACCAGGGTTGCGACGCGCTCTGGACGTGCGCAAGCAGCTATTCAAACAGGAGCAAACGCGATGGGGCAAACGGTTCAACTCCAGGCCGCCGACGGCCAGCAGATTCCGGCCTATGTGGCGCAGCCGGCGGGGCGGCCGCGCGGCGCGGTGGTGGTGCTGCAGGAGATCTTCGGCGTCAACCCCCACATCCGCGCCGTGACCGACGGCTACGCCCGCGACGGCTACCTGGCGCTGGCGCCCAGCACCTTCCAGCGCGTGCAGCCGGGGGTGGAGCTGGGCTACGACGAGGCCGACATGAAGACCGGCATGGCGCTGAAGGCGGCGGCGGAGGCGCTGCCGGCGCCCGGCGTGCTGGCCGACGTCCAGGCCGCCATCGACCACGCGGGGCGGGCCAGCGGCGGCAAGGTCGGCCTGGTCGGCTATTGCTGGGGCGGGCTGCTGACCTGGCGCGCCGCCAGCCTGCTGGAGGGCCTGGCGGCGGCCGTGCCGTACTACGGCGGCGGCATGACCACGCCGGCCGAGATCGCGCGCCAGCCGCGCGTGCCGGTGCTGGCCCAGCTGTCGGACTGCGACCCCTGGGTGCCGCTGGAGGGTGTGCAGGCGCTGCGCCAGGCGCACCCGAGCGTCGAGGTGCGGCTGTACGCGGCCAAGCACGGCTTCAACTGCGACCAGCGCGCTTCGTGGGACGAGCCGGCGGCGCGGCTGGCGCGCGAGCGCACGCTGGCCTTTTTCGCCCAGTACCTGGGCTGAGATCGCTATTGAATAGATAGCTGCTGGCGCACGTCAGACAGGCGCCAGAGCCCAGAATCACCCTTGCCCATCCGGCGGCGGCGGCGCCTTGGCCCGGGCCCGCTTGCGCCCGGCGGCGGGCAGGGCGGGCATGGGCGGCGGCTGGAAGTGCGCGTCCAGGTAGTCCAGCAGGGCGCGCAGGGCGGCGCTGCTGTGGCGCCGCTGCATGTAGCCGACGTACAGCCAGACCTCGGGCGGCGAATAGTCGTGCAGCAGCGGCTCCAGCGTGCCGCTGGCCAGCAGGTCGGCCAGCCAGTGGACCGAGCCCCACACCACGCCCAGGCCCTGCGCCGCCCAGGTCTTCAGCGGCGCCGGGTCGGTGGCGGCGAAGCGCGGCGTCAGCAGCAGCTCCAGCGGCTTGCCGCGGTCGTGGAACTGCCAGCGCGGTGCCTCGCCGGGCAGGGCGAAGGCCAGCTGGTCGTGCCCCGGCAGCTCGCCGGGGTGCGTCGGGCGGCCGCGCCGGTCCCAGTAGGCCGGGGTGGCGGCGGCCACGTGGTCCAGCCGCAGCAGGCGGCGCACGATCAGGTTGGGCTCCAGGATCTGGCCGACGCGAAACGCCAGGTCCACCCCTTCGTCGACCAGGTTGACCGGGCGGTTGGTGACGTGCAGGTGCAGCGTCACCTCGGGGTAGTGCTGCATGAAGCGGCCCAGCAGCGCCGGCAGCTCGGTGGCCATCAGCGCGTGCGGGGCGGTGAGCGCCAGGCGGCCCACCGGGCGGGTGGCGCGCTCCTGCATCTCGCCCTGGGTGAAGTCGATCAGCTCCAGCAGCGCGCCGCTGCGCTCGAACAGCAGCTCGCCGGCCTCGGTCAGCGTCACCTTGCGCGTGGTGCGGTGAAACAGCCGCAGGCCAAAGCGTGATTCCAGCTGCGCGATGTACTTGCTGACGTTGGCCGGCGACATGCCCAGCGCCCGCGCGGCGCCGGAAAAGCTGCCGCGCCGCGCCACCTCGCGAAAGGTCTGGATCAGGTCGAGCGAGTCCATGGGGCCTGCCTCAGCGCCCCGCGCGCGTCAGGTAGCGCCGGCGCCAGAACACGACCACGATGCCCAGCGCCAGCGCGATCAGCAGCAGCAGCGCCAACCACATGCCCTCGATGCTGTGAATCAGCGGCAGGTGCTCGAAGTTCATGCCGAAGAAGCCGGTGAACAGGTTCAGAGGCAGGAACACGGCGGTGATGGCGGTCAGCGCGCGCATGGTGTCGTTGGTGCGCTGGCCCTGGGCGGCAAAGTGGATCTGCACCGCCGTCTCGGCCGACTGCTCCAGCCGTCGGGCGTGGCGCAGCACGCGCTCGATGTGCTCCATGACGTCGCGCGCGCGCGCCACCAGCTGGTCGTGGCGCTGCTGCGCCAGCAGCGGGTCGGGGCCGTAGGTGGCCAGCGGCAGCTCGCGCAGCGTGTCCAGCCACTCCTGCATGGCATCCTGCTGCTCCTCGCACAGATCCTGCAGGCCGTGCAGGCGCCCGCGCGCGTGCATCAGCGCGCTCCAGGTGCCGGGCTCGGGGTGGGGCTTGAGCAGCTCGCCCTGGGCGTGCTCCAGCGCGTCGGACAGGTCGCGGCGCAGGTCCAGGTAGCTGTCGACCATGGCGTTGAGCATGCGCAGCACCAGGTCGTCCGGGCCCTGCGGCACGCGGTTGCGCGCCGAGGCGCTGTCGACGCTGAGCCGCACGTCGGCCGTCAGGCGCTGCAGAAAAGCCACCGCCGTGTGGCATTCGGGCGGGTGCACGCTGATCAACAGGCGGTCGAAGACGGCAAAGCCGACGGCGCGCGAGTCGATGCGCTCGAACGGCTGCGGCGGGTGGTGGTGGGGCGGCGCGTCGTCGCCGGCGCTGCCGTTGGGGCCGTCGCGCTGCACTTCGGCCAGCGAGGCCAGGCGGCGGAACACCACCAGGTCGTAGACCGAGGTGGCGTCGTAGCCCGAGGGGTGGGTGGCGTTGGCCAGGTCCTGCGCGTGCACGTCCAGCAGCGGCGAGCCGCCCAGGCGCTGCGCGGCGTCCTGCAGCTCGGGCAGGCGCTGCGCGAAGTCGGCGCGGTCGAGGTAGATCCAGACAAAACCGTCGGCCGGCGCCGCCGCGGGCACGGCGTCGGCAAAGCGCAGGCTGCCGGCGGTGAATTCGACGATGTGCACGGCAGCGCCCTGGTGGTGGTAGAAATGGCTTGCAGCGCTTGTCTGGCAAGCGCGAGCAGCTATTTATTTAGGAGCATACGGGCGGCGTCGCGGGCGAAGTAGGTCAGCACCCCGTCGGCGCCGGCGCGCTTGAAGGCCAGCAGGCTTTCCATCATCACGCGGTCGTGGTCGAGCCAGCCGTTTTGCGCCGCCGCCTTGAGCATGGCGTATTCGCCGCTGACCTGGTAGGCGAAGGTCGGCACGCCGAACTGCTCCTTCACGCGGCGCACGATGTCCAGGTAGGGCATGCCGGGCTTGACCATCACCATGTCGGCCCCCTCGGCGATGTCGATGGCCACCTCGCGCAGCGCCTCGTCGCTGTTGCCGGGGTCCATCTGGTAGACCTTCTTGTCGCTCTGGCCCAGGTTGGCGGCCGAGCCCACGGCGTCGCGGAACGGCCCGTAGAAGGCGCTGGCGTACTTGGCGCTGTAGGCCATGATGCGGGTGTGCACGTGGCCTTTTTTCTCCAGCGCCTCGCGGATGGCGCCAATGCGCCCGTCCATCATGTCGCTGGGGGCGACGATGTCCACGCCGGCCGCCGCCTGGGTGAGCGCCTGCTTGACCAGCTGGCCCACCGTTTCGTCGTTCAGGATGTAGCCGCTCTTGTCCAGCCAGCCGTCCTGGCCGTGGCTGGTGTAGGGGTCGAGCGCCACGTCGGTCATGATGCCCAGCGCGGGAAAGCGCTTCTTCAGCTCGCGCACCACGCGCGGGATCAGCCCTTTGGCGTTGGCCGCTTCGCTGCCTTTTTCGTCCTTCAGCTTGGCGTCGATGACCGGAAACAGCGCCAGCACCGGGATGCCCAGCTGCACGCATTCGTCGGCCAGCGGCAGCAACAGGTCGAGCGACAGGCGCTCGACGCCGGGCATCGAGGCCACGGCCTCGCGCCGGTTCTTGCCGTCCAGCACGAACACCGGGTAGATCAGGTCGTCGACCGACAGCCGATGCTCGCGCACCAGGCGGCGCGTGAAGTCGTCGCGCCGCAGCCGGCGCGGACGGTTGGCGGGGAAGGGGGCAAGGGGCAGGTGCTTCATGGCCAAAATTGTGCCCCAAGGCGGGCCGGCCTGGTCCCGGCGGGTCGCCCCGCCTGCGTGCGGGGTTGTTTGCGGCGCGTCAATTGCGGCACCATGGGCCTTTTGTTATATTGGCGCCCGGACGGCTTGCCGTCCCCCGCTTTTCCTCCCTGAGCGGGAGCCTTGATGTGTGACAGCAGACAGGCTTTTCAACCCCGGCCGCTGGCCGGGGTTTTTTATGGGTCGTCGCCCGGCGGTGGCTGGCGCAAGCGCTTGGCAACGCGCTGCCGGCGGACCGGGGAGACAGGCGCCGCGCCGCTTGCGGGGGATAATTTCCGCATGCTCTGGATCAAGGCCCTGCACATCGTCTTCATCGCCAGCTGGTTTGCCGGCCTGTTCTACCTGCCGCGCATCTTCGTCAACCTGGCGATGGTGCCGCCCGGCTCGCTGGCCGAGCGCCAGCGCCTGCTGCTGATGGCGCGCAAGCTGTACCGCTTCATGACGCCGCTGGGCGTCATCGCGCTGGCGCTGGGCCTGTGGCTGTGGCTGGGCTACGGCATCGGCCTGGGGCCGGGCAACGGCTGGATGCACGCCAAGCTGCTGATCGTGGTGCTGCTGATCGCCTACCACGCCTGGTGCCGGCGGCTGCTGGCGCGCTTCGAGCAGGACCAGGAGCGCCACGGCCATGTGTGGTTCCGCTGGTTCAACGAGGCGCCGGTGCTGATGCTGCTGGCCACCGTCATCCTGGTGGTGGTCAAGCCGTTCTGACGGCGGGCCGGGCCGGTGCGCGATCCCCACAAGTCCGCCGCGCTGCCGCTGGCGCTGCTGTATGCGGCGCTGATCGTCTACGCCTCGCTGTACCCCTTCACCGGCTGGCGCGACGTCGGCGTGGCGCCCTGGGCCTACCTGGGCGCGCCGCTGCCGCGCTACTGGACGGGCTTCGACGTCGGCGCCAACCTGGCCGGCTATCTGCCGCTCGGCTTTCTGCTGGCGCTGGCCCTGCGGCGCCGGCACCCGGGCTGGCCGGCGGTGGCGCTGGCGGCCCTGGGCGGGGCGCTGCTGTCGTTTTCGATGGAGGCGCTGCAAACTTACCTGCCGCAGCGTGTGCCGTCCAACGTCGATTTCGCGCTGAATGCCGCTGGCGGCCTGGCCGGCGCGCTGGCGGCCGGCGCGCTGGAGTGGCTGGGCGCGCTGGAGCGCGGGCGCCGCCTGCGGGCGCGCTGGTTCATGCCCGACTCGCGCGGCGCGCTGGTGCTGTTGGCGCTGTGGCCGGTGGGCCTGCTGTTTCCGGCGCCGGTGGCCTTTGGCATGGGCCAGGTGTTCGAACGGCTGGAGGAGGGCGCCGCCCGCCTGCTGGCCGACACGCCGTTTTTGCAGTGGCTGCCGCTGCGCGAGCTGGACTTGCAGCCGCTGCTGCCGGGCGAGGAAGTGCTGTGCGTGGCCCTGGGCGCGCTGGTGCCCTGCCTGCTGGGCTACACGGTGATCGCGCGGGCCTGGCGGCGCGCCGTGTTCGCGCTGGCGGCGCTGGCCGCCGGCGTGGCGGTGTCGGCGCTGTCGGCCGGCCTGTCCTACGGGCCGGTGCACGCCTGGGCCTGGATCGGCGCGCCGGTGCAGCAGGGGCTGTGGCTGGCGTTGCTGGCCGCCGCGCTGCTGCTGGCGCTGCCCCGGCGGCTGTGCGTGCCGCTGCTGATGGTGGTGCTGGCGGCGCAGGTGGTGCTGCTCAACACCGCGCCGCAGAACCCGTTCTTCGCGCTCACCCTGCAGGCCTGGGAGCAGGGGCGCTTCATCCACTTCCACGGCCTGGCGCAGTGGGTGGGCTGGCTGTGGCCGTATGCGGCCTTCGTCTACCTGATCGGGCGCGTCGGCCAGACGGGCGGGCGCTGACGCCGGCCGCCAAGCCCGCATCGGCGCGCGGGGCTCCCGCCGTCGGGCCGCCTGCGGTGGCCGCCGGCTCCTAGAATCGCCGCATGAGCCAGTCGCCGTCCTCCTACTACCAGCACCACATCTTCTTCTGCCTCAACCAGCGCGCCAATGGCGAGGCCTGCTGCGCCGACCACGACGCGCAGGCGGCCTTCGATCACTGCAAGGCGCGCGTCAAGGCCGAGGGCCTGGCCGGCCCGGGCAAGGTGCGCGTCAACAAGGCCGGCTGCCTGGACCGCTGCGCCGCCGGCCCGGTGGCGGTGGTGTACCCCGAAGGCGTCTGGTACAGCTACGTGGACGCCAGCGACATCGACGAGATCGTCGAGTCGCACCTGAAGAACGGCCGCATCGTCGAGCGCCTGCTGACACCGCCACACCTGGGGCGCTGAGGTCTTCTGCCTGCCGGGTTACAAGCCCTTTCACCTTCTCGCGCAGGCGCAGTGCGCGCCGGCAGCTATAATTTGAATAGCTTAATGAACGCCCAGACCGAATCCCTGACGCTGACCGGCCCGGCCGGGCCGATCGAGGCCCTGCTGGACCTGCCGGCCGCCGATGGCGCCGCGCCGCGTGGCACCGCCGTCATCGCCCACCCGCACCCGCAGTTTGGCGGCACCATGAGCAACAAGGTGGTGCAGACCCTGGCGCGCGCCTGCGTGCAGTGCGGCTGGCGCGCCGTGCGCTTCAACTTCCGCGGTGTCGGCGCCAGCGCCGGTCACTATGACGACGGCCAGGGCGAGCAGGACGACCTGCTGGCCGTGGTGGCGCAGCAGGCCGCGCCGGCCGATGCGCCGCTGCTGCTGGCCGGGTTTTCCTTCGGTGCCTTCGTGGCCTCGCACGCCATCGCCCGCCTGCATGCGCAGCGGCCGCTGGCCGGCGCCGTGCTGGTGGGCACGGCGGCGTCGCGCTTTGCCGTCGCCCCGCTGCCGCCGCCGCTGCACGCGCGGACGCTGGTGGTGCATGGCGAGCACGACGAGACCGTGCCGCTGGCCTCGGTCATGGACTGGGCGCGCCCGCAACTGCTGCCGGTGACCGTCGTGCCCGGGGGCGGTCACTTCTTTCACGGACAATTGCCGCTGCTCAAGAGCCTGGTCGAGCGCCATCTGCGCACCCTGTGAGCTTTCAAGCTTTTTGAACGCTGGCGCCCGTCTGACGTGCGCCAGCAGCTATCGTTTCAGTAGTCAATCATGATCCCATTCCTGTCCCGCACCCTGGCCGCCGCGCTGCTGGCCGCCACCACGCTCGTCGCCCATGCGCAGGCGCCACAGCCGCCCGAAGTGGCGGCCAAGGCCTATCTGCTGATGGACGTCACCGCCGGCCAGGTGCTGGTGGCCAAGGAGCCGGATGCGCCGGTCGAGCCGGCCTCGCTCACCAAGCTGATGACCGCCTACCTGGTGTTCGACGCCCTCAAGGCCAAGAAAATCAGCCTGGCGCAGACCCTGCCGGTGTCCGAGCGCGCCTGGAAGATGCCCGGCTCGCGCATGTTTATCGACCCCAAGATGCAGGTGCCGGTGGAAGACCTGATCAAGGGCATGATCGTGCAGTCCGGCAACGACGCCACCATGGCGCTGGCCGAGGGCGTGGGCGGCACCGCCGAGCGCTTCGTGCAGCTGATGAACGAGCAGGCCAAGGCCATGGGCCTGGCGGGCACGCAGTACAAGAACCCCGAAGGCCTGACCGAGCCCGGCCACAGCACCACCGCGCGCGACCTGGCCACCCTGTCGACCCGGCTGCTGCGCGACTTCCCCGAGTACACGCACTACTACACCATCAAGAAGTACCGCTACCCCGGCACGCCGGCCAGCAACGACACCAATCGCAACAGTCTGCTGTTTCGCGATCCGACGGTCGACGGCCTGAAGACCGGCCACACCAGCGCCGCCGGCTACTGTCTGGTGGCCACCGCGCGGCGCGACTTTCCCAACGTGCAGGGGCGCCGCCTGCTGTCGGTGGTGCTGGGCGCCAGCAGCGAGACGGCGCGCGCCAACGAGTCGCAGAAACTGCTCAACTGGGGCTACACCGCCTACGAGGCGGTCAAGCTGTTCGACGCCGGCCAGCCGGTGGCCACGCCCAAGGTGTGGAAGGGCAAGTCCGGCGAGCTGAAACTGGGCCGCGGCGAGCCCATCGTGGTCGCCGTGCCCAGCGGCAGCGCCGGCCAGCTGAAGACCGAGATCGCCCGCCCCGAGCCGCTGATCGCCCCGTTCCGCCAGGGCCAGGCGGTGGCGACGCTGAAGGTGCGCCAGGGCGAACAGACCCTGGTTGAAGTGCCCCTGGTGGCGCTGGAGGCGGTCGAGGAAGCCGGCATCCTGGGCCGCGCCTGGGACGCCATGCGGCTGTGGATCAAGTGAGCATGGCGCCGACCGGCGCGGCCCGCGGCCCATGCCCGCCGGCCACAGCCACGACCCGGCTTGTGAGCTGACCGGCCGCAGGCTATAATCGCAGGCTTTTCCCGCATTTTTTGCCGCGCGCGCCATCTTGGGTGAGGGTGCGCGCTTTGTAGGCGCTGCGGGGTTTTCAGGGCGCGCCCGGCGCGCGTTTTCACGTTTCGAGGGAATTTCATGCCAACCATCAGTCAACTGGTGCGTCACGGGCGGACGGTCGAGAAGACCAAGTCCAAGAGCCCGGCGATGCAGAACTCGCCGCAACGCCGCGGCGTGTGCACCCGCGTGTACACCACCACGCCCAAGAAGCCGAACTCGGCGCTGCGCAAGGTCGCCAAGGTGCGCCTGACCAACGGCTTTGAGGTCATCTCCTACATCGGCGGTGAAGGCCACAACCTGCAGGAGCACAGCGTGGTGCTGGTGCGCGGCGGCCGTGTGAAGGACTTGCCCGGTGTGCGTTACCACATCGTGCGTGGTTCGCTCGACCTGCAAGGCGTGAAAGACCGCAAGCAGTCGCGCTCCAAGTACGGCGCCAAGCGTCCCAAGAAGGCCTGATCGGCCCTCCTGTGTTTTTCGGTGTCTGGATCGGGTGGCTGACGGCCCCGGATCAGGCGAAGTGACCCGGCAGTCGGGTCGAGTAAGTGCGGGCTCCCGATGGGTCTGCCAGGCGAGCGGAGAAATTCAAATCCTGCTCCGGCCGCCAACTGAAGCAAATTGAAAGGTAAGTCATGCCACGTCGTCGCGAAGTCCCCAAACGTGAAATCCTGCCGGATCCCAAGTACGGCAACGTCGAGCTGTCCAAGTTCATGAACGTGATCATGGAAGGCGGCAAGAAGGCCGTGGCCGAGCGCATCATCTACGGCGCGCTCGAGACCATGGAGAAGAAGAGCGGCAAAGACCCGCTCGAGTTGTTCATCACCGCCATCAACAACGTCAAGCCGATGGTCGAGGTTAAGAGCCGTCGCGTCGGTGGCGCCAACTACCAGGTGCCGGTCGAGGTGCGCCCGGTGCGCCGCCTGGCCCTGTCGATGCGCTGGATCAAGGAGGCGGCGCGCAAGCGCGGCGAGAAGTCCATGGCCATGCGCCTGGCCAACGAGCTGCTGGAGGCCAACGAAGGCCGCGGCGGCGCCATGAAGCGGCGTGACGAAGTGCACCGCATGGCCGAGGCCAACAAGGCCTTCAGCCACTTCCGCTTCTAAGCCCATCCCTTCCCGAGCAGCGGCCCGCCACGAGCGGGCTTGCCCGTTTCAAGAAAGAACCCATCATGGCTCGCAAGACCCCCATCGAGCGCTATCGCAACATCGGCATCTCGGCCCACATCGACGCCGGCAAGACCACCACCTCCGAGCGCATCCTGTTCTACACCGGCGTGACCCACAAGCTGGGCGAGGTGCACGACGGCGCCGCCACCACCGACTGGATGGAGCAGGAGCAGGAGCGCGGCATCACCATCACTTCCTCGGCCGTGACCTGCTTCTGGAAGGGCATGGACCTGGCGCGCCCCGAGCACCGCATCAACATCATCGACACCCCGGGTCACGTGGACTTCACCATTGAGGTGGAGCGTTCCATGCGCGTGCTCGACGGCGCCTGCATGGTGTACTGCGCCGTGGGTGGCGTGCAGCCGCAGTCCGAAACCGTCTGGCGGCAGGCCAACAAGCACAAGGTGCCGCGCCTGGCCTTCGTCAACAAGATGGACCGCACCGGCGCCAACTTCTTCAAGGTGGTCGAGCAGATGAAGCTGCGCCTGAAGGCCAGCCCGGTGCCGATCGTGATCCCGATTGGCGCCGAGGATCATTTCAAGGGCGTGGTGGACCTGATCAAGATGAAGGCCATCCTCTGGGACGAAGCGTCCCAGGGCATGAAGTTCGAGTACGGCGACATCCCGGTCGAGCTGCAGGAAACGGCCCAGGAGTGGCGCGAGAAGATGGTCGAATCGGCTGCCGAGGCGTCGGAAGAGCTGATGAACAAGTACCTGGAAGAGGGTGACCTGCCCGAGGCCGACATCATCGCCGGCCTGCGCCAGCGCACTATCGCCACCGAAATCCAGCCCATGCTGTGCGGCTCGGCGTTCAAGAACAAGGGCGTGCAGCGCATGCTGGACGCCGTGCTGGACTTCCTGCCCTCGCCCAAGGACATCCCGCCCGTCGCCGGCGAAGACGATGACGAGAAGCCCGTCACCCGCCAGGCCGATGACGGCGAGAAGTTCTCGGCGCTGGCGTTCAAGCTGATGACCGACCCGTTCGTCGGCCAGCTGACCTTCGTGCGCGTCTATTCCGGCGTGTTGACCAAGGGTGACACCGTCTACAACCCGATCAAGGGCAAGAAGGAGCGCATCGGCCGCATCGTGCAGATGCACGCCAACGAGCGCCAGGAAATCGAAGAGATCCGCGCTGGCGACATCGCCGCCTGTGTCGGCCTGAAGGACGTGACCACGGGCGAAACCCTGTGCGACCCGAGCGCCATCATCACGCTGGAGCGCATGGTGTTCCCCGAGCCGGTGATCTCCCAGGCGGTCGAGCCCAAGACCAAGGCCGACCAGGAAAAGATGGGCATTGCCCTGTCGCGCCTGGCGTCGGAAGATCCGTCGTTCCGCGTGCGCACCGACGAGGAGTCGGGCCAGACCATCATCTCCGGCATGGGCGAGCTGCACCTGGAGATCATCGTCGACCGCATGAAGCGCGAGTTCAACGTCGAGGCCAACGTCGGCAAGCCGCAGGTGGCCTACCGCGAGACCGTGCGCAAGACCGTCACCGACGTCGAGGGCAAGTTCGTGCGCCAGTCGGGTGGCAAGGGCCAGTACGGCCACGTCGTCTTCACGCTGGAGCCGCAGGAGCCGGGCAAGGGCTTCGAGTTCGTCGACGCGATCAAGGGCGGCGTGGTGCCACGCGAGTACATCCCGGCGGTGGAAAAAGGCGTCGTCGAGGCGCTGACCGCGGGCGTGCTGGCCGGTTACCCGGTGGTGGATGTGAAGGTCACGCTGACCTTCGGCTCCTACCACGACGTCGACTCGTCGGAGCAGGCCTTCAAGATGGCCGCCATCTTCGGCTTCAAGGAAGCCGCCAAGAAGGCCACGCCCGTGATCCTGGAGCCGATGATGGCCGTCGAGGTGGAAACGCCCGAGGACTACGCCGGCAACGTGATGGGCGATCTGTCCAGCCGCCGCGGCATGGTGCAGGGCATGGACGACATGGTGGGTGGTGGCAAGGCCATCAAGGCCGAGGTGCCGCTGTCCGAGATGTTCGGCTACGCCACGCAGCTGCGCTCGATGTCGCAGGGCCGCGCCACCTACACGATGGAGTTCAAGCACTACGCCGAGGCGCCCAAGAACGTGTCCGAGGCCATCGTCGCCGCGCGCGCCAAGTGATTCTCGGCGGGACTTTGAGGCCGACAGGCCTCAGGGTCTTGTGTAACCAGCGCAAACAGCTATTGATTTGATAGCTATTGAAATTTCGGGTGAAGCGCCACCCGTCTGCGATCCGGAGCCCCGCGCGTGCCCGTGCGTGCGGTAGCCGGCATCCGGATGCAGACGTAAAACCCAGGCCACGGGCAATTGTTCTTTATTGGAGTTTTCCGACATGGCAAAAGAGAAATTTGAGCGGACCAAGCCGCACGTCAACGTGGGCACCATCGGCCACGTGGACCACGGCAAGACCACCCTGACGGCGGCCATTGCCACCGTGCTCGCCAAGAAATTCGGCGGCGAAGCCAAGGGTTACGACCAGATCGACAACGCGCCCGAGGAAAAAGCGCGCGGCATCACCATCAACACCAGCCACGTCGAGTACGAAACGGCCAACCGCCACTACGCCCACGTCGACTGCCCCGGCCACGCCGACTACGTCAAGAACATGATCACCGGCGCCGCCCAGATGGACGGCGCCATCCTGGTGTGCTCGGCCGCCGACGGCCCCATGCCCCAGACGCGCGAGCACATCCTGCTGGCCCGCCAGGTCGGCGTGCCCTACATCATCGTCTTCCTGAACAAGTGCGACATGGTCGACGACGCCGAGCTGCTGGAGCTCGTCGAGATGGAAGTGCGCGAGCTGCTGTCCAAGTACGACTTCCCTGGCGACGACACCCCCATCATCAAGGGCAGCGCCAAGCTGGCCCTCGAAGGCGACGGCGGCGAGCTGGGCGAACAAGCCATCCTGAAGCTGGCCGAAGCCCTGGACAGCTACATCCCCACGCCCGAGCGCGCTGTCGACGGCACCTTCCTGATGCCCGTCGAAGACGTGTTCTCCATCTCCGGTCGCGGCACCGTCGTCACCGGCCGTATCGAGCGCGGCATCATCAAGGTTGGCGAGGAAATCGAAATCGTCGGCATCAAGCCCACGCAAAAGACCACCTGCACCGGCGTCGAGATGTTCAGGAAGCTGCTGGACCAGGGCCAGGCGGGCGACAACGTCGGTCTGCTGCTGCGCGGCACCAAGCGCGAGGACGTCGAGCGCGGCCAGGTGCTGTGCAAGCCCGGCTCCATCAAGCCGCACACCCACTTCGACGGCGAGGTGTATGTGCTGTCCAAGGACGAAGGCGGCCGCCACACGCCGTTCTTCAACAACTACCGTCCGCAGTTCTACTTCCGCACCACCGACGTCACCGGCAGCATCGAGCTGCCCAAGGACAAGGAGATGGTCATGCCTGGCGACAACGTCAGCATCACCGTCAAGCTGATCGCCCCCATCGCCATGGAAGAAGGCCTGCGCTTTGCCATCCGCGAAGGCGGCCGCACCGTGGGCGCCGGCGTGGTGGCCAAGATCATCGAGTGATCGGAGATCTCTAGGGGTATAGCTCAATTGGCAGAGCGTCGGTCTCCAAAACCGAAGGTTGTAGGTTCGATTCCTACTGCCCCTGCCACCGCTTGACCGGTGGCTGTTTTAAGCCCGCCAACCCCTTGGCGGGCTTGTGTGTCTGATCGATGCGCGTCCTGAGCTTCTGGCTGTGGGCGCCGAGTTTTGAATTCATGGCAAGCACTCAAGTTGAAACCGTGAGCACCGGCACCGACAAGGCGCGGCTGGCGGCCGCGGGCCTGCTGGTCGTCGCGGCGCTGGCGGCGTACTACCTGCTGGGTGCCCAGGGTGCCCTGGCCCAGTGGGGTGGTCTGATCGCCGGTCTGGTGCTGGCGGTCGTGGTGTTCCTGACGTCGGAATCGGGCAAGCGCCTGCTGGCCTTCGGTCGCGACGCCTGGCGTGAGATGAAGAAGGTCGTCTGGCCGACGCGCAAGGAGGCCTTGCAGACCACGGCTTTCGTGTTTGCCTTCGCGGTGGCCATGGCGCTGTTCCTGTGGCTGACCGACAAGGTCCTGGAATGGGCCCTGTACGACCTGATTCTGGGCTGGAGACGCTGATGAGCGATGTAGTCAATCCGGTCGAGTCGGCGCCGTCGACCCATCCCGACCTCAAATGGTACGTGGTCCATGCCTACTCGGGCATGGAGAAGTCGGTCGAGCGCAACATCCAGGAGCGCGTGAACCGCTCCGGCATGCAGTCGAAATTCGGTCGCATCCTGGTGCCCACCGAGGAAGTGGTCGAGATCAAGAACGGCGTCAAGCGCACCACTGAACGCAAGTTCTTTCCCGGCTACGTGCTGGTCGAAATGGTGATGGACGACGACACCTGGCATCTGGTCAAGCACACCAACAAGGTGACCGGTTTCGTCGGCGGCGCCAGGAACCGCCCGGCGCCCATCTCGGAAGACGAGGTCATGAAGATCGTCAACCAGATGCAGGAAGGCGTGGAAAAGCCGCGCCACAAGGTCGAGTTCGAGGTGGGCGAGTACATCCGCGTCAAGGACGGCCCGTTCACCGACTTCAACGGCACGGTCGAGGAAGTCAACTACGAAAAGAGCAAGTTGCGCGTTTCGGTCACGATCTTCGGTCGGGCCACGCCGGTGGAGCTCGAATTCAGCCAGGTCGAGAAGGCCTGACTACGTTTTTCATAGCTGCTGGCGCTTTCTGACTCAGTGCCAGCGGTGTTTTTCACCCAGAGTCGACAACCCCGGGGAGTTTGAAGATCGCATCTTCAGGCGCATGAACCCGCAAGGAGCAAAGCATGGCGAAGAAAATCGTCGGCTTCATCAAGCTGCAAGTGCCAGCTGGCAAGGCCAACCCGTCGCCGCCCATCGGCCCCGCCCTGGGCCAGCGCGGTTTGAACATCATGGAGTTCTGCAAGGCGTTCAACGCCCAGACCCAGGGCATGGAGCCCGGTCTGCCGCTGCCGGTGGTGATCACCGCGTTCGCCGACAAGAGCTTCACCTTCATCATCAAGACGCCGCCCGCGGCCGTGTTGATCAAGAAGGCCATCAAGCTGGACAAGGGCTCGGCCAAGCCGGCGACCGACAAGGTGGGCAAGATCACCCGCGCCCAGCTCGAGGAAATCGCCAAGACCAAGCAGAAAGACATGACCGCCGCCGATCTGGACGCCGCCGTGCGCACGATCGCCGGCTCGGCCCGTTCCATGGGCGTCACGGTGGAGGGCGTGTAAATGGCCAAGCTGACCAAGAAGCAGAAAGCCCAGGAGGGCAAGATCGAATCGACCCGCCTGTACCCGCTGGTCGACGCGCTGAACCTCGTCAAGGAGCACGCCACCGCCAAGTTCGATGAGTCCATCGACGTCGCCGTGCAGCTGGGCGTGGACGCCAAGAAGTCCGACCAGGTGGTGCGTGGCGCCGTGGTGCTGCCCAACGGCACCGGCAAGACCAAGCGCGTGGCCGTGTTCGCCCAGGGCGCCAAGGCCGAGGAAGCCAAGGCGGCCGGCGCCGATGTGGTCGGCATGGACGATCTGGCGGCCGAGGTGAAGGCCGGCAACATGCCGTTCGACATCGTCATCGCCGCCCCCGACGCCATGCGCGTGGTCGGCACGCTGGGCCAGATCCTGGGCCCGCGCGGCCTGATGCCCAACCCCAAGGTCGGCACCGTGACGCCCGACGTGGCCACCGCGGTGAAGAACGCCAAGGCCGGTCAGGTGCAGTTCCGTGTCGACAAGGCCGGCATCATCCACGGCACCATCGGCCGTCGTTCGTTCGACACCGACAAGCTGCAGGGCAACCTGGCGGCGCTGATCGAGGCGCTGAACAAGGCCAAGCCGGCCACCAGCAAGGGCCTGTACCTGCGCAAGGTGGCGGTGTCCAGCACCATGGGCGTGGGCGTGCGCGTCGACACCCAGACGATCAACGGCTGAGCAAGCGCAAGAAATTCACCCGCGTGCTTAAAGGCATGGGGTGAGGTGGTGGGCCGGGGCGATCGCCAGATCGCCGCGGGCCATCCAAGACCGCTGGTGCAGGGCGCGAGTCCTGTTTAATGGCTCCTGATTCAGGAGCTGCCAGCGCAGATGGCGAGCCCGCTGCGAAGGATTTCAACCCTGAACAGTAGGTCGCTGCAAGAAGGCGCGCCGCCAGGACGCCGGGCTCTTCGGCCTGACCCGGGCGGCGCATTTTGAAGGAGTAGACCTTGAGTCTGAATCGCAGTGAGAAAGAAGCGGTCATCAAAGAAGTGACCGACCTCGCCGCAAAAGCTCAAACGCTGGTGATGGCGGAGTACCGTGGCGTCACGGTGGCTGACATGACGAAACTGCGCTCCGAAGCGCGCGGCAATGGCGTGGCCCTGAGCGTGTTGAAGAACACGCTGGCCCGTCGCGCCGTGGTCGGCAGCAGTTTCGAAGTGGCGGCCGACCAGATGACCGGTCCGCTGATCTATGGCTTCTCCGAAGACGCCGTGGCCGCTGCCAAAGTGGTGGCCGAATTCGCGAAGACCAATGACAAGTTGGTGATTCGCGGTGGTGTTTTCGGTGGCAAGGCCCTGGACGCCAACGCGGTGAAGCAGCTGGCCAGCATTCCCAGCAAGGAAGTGCTGCTGGCTCAGCTGTGTGGCTTGCTCATGTCGCCGGTTTCCCGCACCGCCGTGGTGCTGGGCGCGCTGGCGGCGAAAAAGGGCGAAGGCGAGGCTGCCGCCGCCTGAGGGCGCGCGACATTCAACAACCCCAACTGTTTTAGGTAAATCAAATGGCATTCGATAAAGACGCATTTCTGACCGCGCTGGACAGCATGACGGTCATGGAGCTCAACGACCTGGTGAAAGCCATCGAAGAGAAATTCGGCGTGAGCGCCGCCGCCATGGCCGCCCCGGCTGCCGGCGCTGCCGGTGGCGCGGCTGCCGCCGCCGAGGAAAAGACCGAGTTCGACGTCGTGCTGCTCGAAGCCGGCGCCAACAAGGTGTCGGTCATCAAGGCGGTGCGCGAGATCACCGGCCTGGGCCTGAAGGAAGCCAAGGATCTGGTCGACGGTGCCCCGAAGCCCGTCAAGGAAGCGATGGCCAAGGCCGACGCCGAAGCGGCCAAGAAAAAGCTGGAAGAAGCCGGCGCCAAGGTCGACCTCAAGTAAATCGGTCCGAGGCTCCTCGCGCGGGGCCATTTTGCCGCTGCGATGCTTGCCGTACTTCAGTACGGGGGCGCTTCTGGCGACAAGCTGGCTACCGCTCGCAACGCCTCCATCCCGATTTACTCAGGCTGGTTGCTCAACCAGCCTTTTGCGCTTTCAGAGCGCACCTGAAAGTCCGCCGTCTCGACGGGTTTTCACGTGTCTTCTGAACCCGACTGCAGAAGGCCACTTGGTTCGGGCCGCGTGCAACGCGCGGCCGTCCGCCATCGGCTGGTAGTGGCCAGCCACCAAGCTCTTTCAGGCCGCGCGCCTGATGTCAAGTCGCCAGATGTCCAGGACCCCAAGCATCCAGCCCGGAGATTTCATGGCCTATACCTTCACTGAACGCAAACGCATCCGCAAGGACTTCGGCACCCGAGAAAGCGTGTTGCAGGTGCCCTATCTGCTGCAGATGCAGAAAGACGCCTACACCGCCTTCCTGCAAGCCGACACGGCACCCAAGAAGCGCACCCACGAGGGCCTGCAGGCCGCGTTCGAGTCCGCGTTCCCGATCGTCTCGCACAACGGCTTCGTCGAGATGAAGTTCGTCGAGTACAACCTGGCCAAGCCCGCGTTCGACGTGCGCGAGTGCCAGACCCGCGGCTTGACCTTCTCCTCCGCCGTGCGCGCGCGCGTGCAGCTGATCATCTATGACCGCGAGTCCTCCACCTCGCAGTCCAAGGTGGTCAAGGAAGTCAAGGAGCAGGAGGTCTACATGGGCGAGGTGCCCCTGATGACCGACAAGGGCTCGTTCATCGTCAACGGGACCGAGCGTGTGATCGTGTCGCAGCTGCACCGCTCGCCCGGCGTGTTCTTCGAGCACGACAAGGGCAAGACGCACAGCTCGGGCAAGCTGCTGTTCTCGGCGCGCATCATTCCCTACCGCGGCTCCTGGCTCGATTTTGAATTCGACCCCAAGGACATCCTGTTCTTCCGCGTCGATCGCCGCCGCAAGATGCCGGTCACCATCCTGCTCAAGGCCATTGGCCTGAACCCCGAGCAGATCCTGGCGCACTTCTTCGTCAACGACAACTTCCGTCTGATGGACAGCGGCGCGCAACTGGAATTCGTCGCCGATCGCCTGAAGGGCGAGGTGGCGCGCTTCGACATCACCGACAAGTCGGGCAAGGTCGTCGTCGCCAAGGACAAGCGCATCACGGCCCGCCACACGCGCGAGCTGGAGCAGTCGGGCACCACGCACATCAGCGTGCCCGAGGACTTCCTGGTCGGTCGTGTCGTTGCCCGCAACATCGTCGACCCGGACACCGGCGAGATCGTTGCCAAGGCCAACGACGAGCTGACCGAGGCGCTGCTCAAGAAGCTGCGCGACGCCGGCGTGCAGGAGCTGCAGGCGATCTTCACCAACGAACTCGACCAGGGCGCCTACATCTCGCAGACCCTGCGCATGGACGAGACCGCCGACGAACTGGCGGCGCGCGTGGCCATCTACCGCATGATGCGCCCCGGCGAGCCCCCGACCGAGGACGCGGTGCAGGCCCTGTTCCAGCGCCTGTTCTACAACCCCGACACCTACGACCTGTCGCGAGTCGGTCGCATGAAATTCAACGCCAAGGTCGGCCGCGAAGAGTCGACCGGCCCGATGGTGCTGGCCAACGAGGACATCCTGGCGGTGGTCAAGATCCTCGTCGAGCTGCGCAACGGCCGTGGCGAGGTCGACGATATCGACCACCTGGGCAACCGCCGCGTGCGCTGCGTGGGTGAGCTGGCCGAAAACCAGTACCGCACCGGCCTGGCGCGCATCGAGAAAGCCGTGAAGGAACGCCTGGGTCAGGCCGAGCAGGACCCGCTCATGCCGCACGACCTGATCAACTCCAAGCCCATCTCCGCGGCGCTCAAGGAGTTCTTCGGCGCCTCGCAGCTGTCGCAGTTCATGGACCAGACCAACCCGCTGGCCGAGATCACCCACAAGCGCCGCGTCTCGGCCCTGGGTCCGGGCGGTCTGACGCGGGAGCGCGCCGGCTTTGAGGTGCGCGACGTGCACGTCACGCACTACGGCCGCGTGTGCCCCATCGAGACGCCGGAAGGCCCGAACATCGGCCTGATCAACTCGCTGGCCCTGTACGCGCGCCTGAACGAGTACGGCTTCATCGAGACGCCCTACCGCCGCGTCATCGATGGCAAGGTGACCAACGAGATCGACTACCTGTCGGCCATCGAGGAAGGCAAGTACGTCATTGCCCAGGCCAACGCCGCGCTGGACAAGGACGGCCGCCTGACGGGCGAGCTGGTGTCGGCGCGCGAGCAGGGCGAATCGGTGCTGGTCGGCGCCGAGCGCATCCAGTACATGGACGTCTCGCCCGCGCAGATCGTCTCGGTGGCCGCGTCCCTGGTGCCCTTCCTGGAGCACGACGACGCCAACCGCGCGCTGATGGGTGCCAACATGTCGCGCCAGGCCGTGCCCGTGCTGCGCCCCGAAAAGCCGCTGGTGGGCACGGGCATCGAGCGCGTGGCGGCCATCGACTCCGGCACCGTCGTGACGGCGCGCCGTGGCGGCGTGGTGGACTACGTGGACGCCACCCGCATCGTGGTGCGCGTGCATGACGCCGAGGCCGTGGCTGGCGAGGTGGGGGTGGACATCTACAACCTGATCAAGTACCAGCGCTCCAACCAGAACACCAACATCCACCAGCGTCCGATCGTCAAGCGTGGAGACGTGCTGGCCAAGGGTGACGTGGTGGCCGACGGCGCCTCCACCGACCTGGGCGAGATCGCCATCGGCCAGAACATGCTGATCGCCTTCATGCCCTGGAACGGCTACAACTTCGAGGACTCGATCCTGATATCCGAGAAGGTGGTGGCCGAGGAGCGCTACACCAGCATCCACATCGAGGAGCTGGTGGTGATGGCGCGCGACACCAAGCTGGGCGCCGAGGAAATCACGCGCGACATCCCCAACCTGAGCGAGCAGCAACTCAACCGCCTGGACGACTCGGGCATCATCTACGTCGGTGCCGAAGTCATGCCCGGCGACACGCTGGTCGGCAAGGTCACGCCCAAGGGCGAGACCACGCTGACGCCCGAGGAAAAGCTGCTGCGCGCGATCTTCGGCGAGAAGGCCAGCGACGTGAAGGACACCTCGCTGCGCGTCGACCAGGGCTCGCAGGGCACGGTAATCGACGTGCAGGTCTTCACCCGCGAAGGCATCCAGCGCGACAAGCGCGCGCAGCAGATCATCGACGACGAACTCAAGCGCTATCGGCTGGACCTGAACGACCAGCTGCGCATTGTCGAGGCCGACGCCTACGACCGGATCGAAAAGCTGCTGACCGGCAAGCTGGCCAACGGGGGTCCGAACAAGATCGCCAAGGGCACGAAGATCGACAAGGCCTACCTGGCCTCGGTGGACAAGTACCACTGGTTCGACATCCGTCCGGCCGACGACGACGTCGCCTCTCAGCTCGAAAGCATCAAGGCCTCCATCGAGCAGCAGCGCTACAGCTTCGACCTGGCCTTCGAGGAAAAACGCAAGAAGCTCACGCAAGGCGACGAGCTGCCGGCCGGCGTGCTGAAGATGGTCAAGGTCTACCTGGCCGTCAAGCGCCGCCTGCAGCCGGGCGACAAGATGGCCGGCCGCCACGGCAACAAGGGTGTGGTGTCCAAGATCGTTCCGGTCGAGGACATGCCCTACATGGCCGACGGCACGCCCGCCGACATCGTGCTCAACCCGCTGGGCGTGCCTTCGCGCATGAACGTGGGTCAGGTGCTGGAAGTGCACCTGGGCTGGGCCGGCAAGGGCATCGGTCAGCGCATTAACGAGATGTTGCAGGCCGAAGGCCGTGTGGCCAAGATCCGCAAGTACCTGGGTGACCTGTACAACAGCGGCGACCGCAAGGAAGACCTGAGCCAGCTCAGCGACGAGCAGCTGCTCGAGATGGCGGGCAACCTGACCGGCGGCATGCCGTTCGCCACGCCGGTGTTCGACGGCGCCACCGAGGAGGAAATCCTCGACATGCTCAAGCTGGCCTACCCAGAGGACGTGGCCACCAGCAAGGGTCTGACGCCCACGCGTACCCAGGCCTGGCTGTTCGACGGTCGCACGGGCGAGCGCTTCGAGCGCCCGACCACCATCGGCTACATGCACTTCCTGAAGCTGCACCACCTGGTGGACGACAAGATGCACGCGCGCTCCACCGGCCCGTACTCCCTGGTCACGCAGCAACCGCTGGGCGGCAAGGCCCAGTTCGGCGGCCAGCGTTTCGGCGAGATGGAGGTGTGGGCACTGGAGGCCTACGGCGCCTCCTACACGCTGCAGGAAATGCTCACCGTCAAGTCCGACGACGTGCAGGGCCGTACCAAGGTGTACGAGTCCATCGTCAAGGGCGAGCACTCGATCGACGCCGGCATGCCCGAGTCGTTCAACGTGCTGGTCAAGGAAATCCGCTCGCTCGGTCTCGACATCGAGCTGGAGCGCTCCTGATTCATTGAAAAGGAAAGAGTCACATGAAATCGCTGCTCGACCTGTTCAAGCAATTCACCCCGGATGAGCATTTCGATGCCATCCGCATCGGTCTGGCCTCGCCCGAGAAGATCCGCTCGTGGTCCTTCGGCGAGGTGAAGAAGCCCGAGACCATCAACTACCGCACCTTCAAGCCCGAGCGCGACGGCCTGTTCTGCGCCAAGATCTTCGGCCCCATCAAGGACTACGAGTGCCTGTGCGGCAAGTACAAGCGCCTGAAGCACCGCGGCGTGATCTGCGAGAAGTGCGGCGTGGAAGTCACGCAGACCAAGGTGCGCCGCGAGCGCATGGGCCACATCGACCTGGCCGCGCCCTGCGCCCACATCTGGTTCCTGAAGTCCCTGCCTTCGCGCCTGGGCCTGGTGCTGGACATGACGCTGCGCGACATCGAGCGCGTGCTGTACTTTGAGGCCTACGTGGTGACCGACCCGGGCATGACGCCGCTCAAGAAGAGCAGCATCATGAGCGAGGACGACTACGACGCCAAGCGCAAGGAGTACGGTGATGAGTTCGTCGCCCGCATGGGTGCCGAGGGCATCAAGGAACTGCTCGAAGGCATCGACCTGGAGACCGAGATCGAGCGCCTGCGCGGCGACCTGACCGGCTCCGAAGTCAAGGTCAAGAAGAACGCCAAGCGCCTGAAGGTGCTGGAGGCCTTCAAGAAGTCCGGCATCAAGCCCGAGTGGATGATCCTGAACGTGCTGCCCGTGCTGCCGCCGGACCTGCGGCCGCTGGTGCCGCTGGATGGCGGGCGCTTCGCCACGTCGGACCTGAACGACCTGTACCGCCGCGTCATCAACCGCAACAGCCGTCTGCGCCGCCTGCTGGAGCTGAAGGCACCCGAGATCATCGCGCGCAACGAAAAGCGCATGCTGCAGGAAGCCGTGGACAGCCTGCTGGACAACGGCCGCCGCGGCAAGGCCATGACGGGGGCGAACAAGCGCGCGCTCAAGTCGCTGGCCGACATGATCAAGGGCAAGAGCGGCCGCTTCCGCCAGAACCTGCTGGGCAAGCGCGTCGACTATTCGGGCCGATCGGTCATCACCGTCGGCCCGACCCTGATGCTGCACCAGTGCGGCCTGCCCAAGCTGATGGCGCTCGAACTCTTCAAGCCCTTCATCTTCGCCCGCCTGGAGCAGATGGGCATCGCCACCACCATCAAGGCCGCCAAGAAGGAAGTCGAGGCCGGCACGCCGGTGGTGTGGGACATCCTGGAAGAAGTCATCACCGAGCACCCGGTGCTGCTCAACCGTGCGCCCACGCTGCACCGTCTGGGCATCCAGGCGTTCGAGCCGATCCTGATCGAGGGCAAGGCCATCCAGCTGCACCCGCTGGTCTGCGCGGCCTTCAACGCCGACTTCGACGGCGACCAGATGGCCGTGCACGTGCCGCTGTCGGTGGAAGCGCAGATGGAAGCGCGCACGCTGATGCTGTCGTCCAACAACGTGCTGTTCCCGGCCTCGGGCGAGCCCTCCATCGTGCCCTCGCAGGACGTGGTGCTCGGCCTGTACTACACCACGCGCGAGCGCATCAACGGCAAGGGCGAGGGCATGGTCTTTGCCGACATCGGCGAAGTCGAGCGCGCCCTGGCCGCCGGCGTGGTCGAGTTGACCGCCCGGATCAGCGTGCGCCTGACCGAATGGAGCAAGGACAAGGCGACCGGTGTATTCACGCCATCCACCAGCGTGGTCGAAACCACGGCCGGTCGCGCCCTGTTGTCGGAGATCCTGCCCAAGGGCCTGCCGTTCTCGCAGATGAACAAGGCGCTCAAGAAGAAGGAAATCTCGCGTCTGATCAACGCCAGCTTCCGCAAGTGCGGCCTCAAGGAAACCGTGGTGTTCGCCGACAAGCTGCTGCAAAACGGCTTTCGCCTGGCCACGCGCGCCGGCATCTCGATCGCCATCGAGGACATGCTGGTGCCGAGCGAGAAGGCCGGCATCATCGAGCGCGCCGAAAAAGAGGTCAAGGAAATCGAACAGCAGTACGTCTCGGGCCTGGTCACCGCCGGCGAACGTTACAACAAGGTGGTCGACATCTGGGGCAAGGCGGGCGACGAAGTCTCCAAGGTCATGATGGCCCAGCTGGCCAAGCAGAAAACCCAGGATCGCCATGGCAAGGAGGTCGAGCAGGAGTCGTTCAACTCCATCTACATGATGGCCGACTCGGGCGCGCGCGGCAGCGCGGCGCAGATTCGCCAGCTGGCCGGCATGCGCGGCCTGATGGCCAAGCCTGACGGCTCGATCATCGAGACGCCCATCACGGCCAACTTCCGTGAAGGCCTGAACGTGTTGCAGTACTTCATCTCCACGCACGGCGCCCGCAAGGGCCTGGCCGACACGGCGCTGAAGACCGCCAACTCCGGCTACCTGACGCGCCGCCTGGTCGACGTGACCCAGGACCTGGTGGTGACCGAGGAGGACTGCGGCACCAGCGATGGATCTCTGATGCGCGCCATCGTCGAGGGCGGTGAGGTGGTCGAATCGCTGCGCGAGCGCATCCTGGGCCGCACCGCCGCCGAGGACCTGGTCAGCCCCGAAACGCAGGAGGTCGTGCTGCAGGCCGGGCAGATGCTCGACGAGGACGCGGTTGACGAGCTCGAGGCCGCCGGCATCGACGAAGTGCGCGTGCGCACGGCCCTGACCTGTGGCACGCGCTTTGGCATCTGCGCCAAGTGCTACGGCCGCGATCTGGGCCGCGGTGGCCTGGTCAACGTCGGCGAGGCCGTGGGCGTCATCGCCGCGCAGTCGATCGGCGAGCCCGGCACGCAGCTGACCATGCGCACCTTCCACATCGGCGGCGCGGCGTCGCGCGCGGCGGTGGCGTCGAGTGTCGAGGCCAAGACGGCGGGCGCCATCGGCTTCAACCCGACCATGCGTTACGTCACCAACACCAAGGGTGAGCTGGTGGTGATTTCGCGCTCGGGCGAGATCACCATCCACGACGAGCACGGTCGCGAGCGCGAGCGCCACAAGGTGCCCTACGGCGCCATCCTGACGGTGCAGGCCGACCAGACGGTCAAGGCCGGCACCATCCTGGCCAACTGGGATCCGCTGACGCGTCCCATCATCACCGAGTACGCCGGCACGATCAAGTTCGAGAACGTCGAGGAAGGCCTGACGGTGGCCAAGCAGGTCGACGACGTGACCGGCCTGTCGACGCTGGTGGTGATCGACCCCAAGCGCCGCGGTTCGGCCAAGATCGTGCGCCCGCAGGTCAAGCTGGTGGACGCCGGTGGCAACGAGGTCAAGATCCCCGGCACCGACCATTCGGTGACCATCGGCTTCCAGGTCGGTGCGCTGATCCAGGTGCGCGACGGCCAGGACGTCGGCCCCGGCGAGGTGCTGGCGCGCATTCCGGTCGAAGGCCAGAAGACGCGTGACATCACCGGCGGTCTGCCGCGCGTGGCCGAGCTGTTCGAGGCGCGCACGCCGAAGGACAAGGGCACGCTGGCCGAGCAGACCGGCACCATCTCTTTCGGCAAGGAGACCAAGGGCAAGATTCGCCTGCAGATCACCGACCCGGACGGCAAGGTGTGGGAAGAGCTGATTCCCAAGGAAAAGAACCTGCTGGTGCACGAAGGCCAGGTGGTCAACAAGGGTGAATCCATCGTCGACGGCCCGGCCGACCCGCAGGACATCCTGCGCCTGCTGGGCATCGACGAGCTGTCGCGCTACATCGTCGACGAAGTGCAGGACGTCTACCGCCTGCAGGGCGTGAAGATCAACGACAAGCACATCGAGGTCATCGTGCGCCAGATGCTGCGCCGCGTCGTGGTCGAGAACCCGGGCGAGTCCGGCTACATCGCCGGCGAGCAGGTCGAGCGCAGCGAGATGCTGGACACCAACGACGCCCTGCGCGCCGAAGGCAAGGTGCCGGCCACCTACAGCAACCTGTTGCTGGGCATCACCAAGGCCTCCCTGTCCACCGACTCGTTCATCTCCGCGGCCTCCTTCCAGGAGACCACCCGCGTGCTGACCGAAGCGGCCATCATGGGCAAGCGCGACGAACTGCGTGGCCTGAAGGAAAACGTCATCGTCGGCCGCCTGATCCCGGCCGGTACCGGCCTGGCCTACCACCAGGCGCGCAAGGCCAAGGACCAGATGGACGAGGCCGAGCGCCGCGCCATCGCCGAGGCCGAGGCGGCCGAACTGGCTGGCGCCACCGAGATGACCGAAGCCGGCGAGTCCGCCAGCGTGGACGGAGAGGCGGCCGCCGAGTAAGCGTTTGCTTTCATTGTGATAGCGCCCTCCGCATGCTGCTACAGCGCTGAGGGCGCTTTTTCTTGAGGTTTTCGGAATGTGGGGTTGGGGTTTGTGGGTCGCGGCGGCGCTGCTGCTGTTCTGGAGCATCGGGGCCTACAACCGCCTGGTGCGCCTGCGTGCCGCGGTGACCAAGGCGTTCGCGGCGCTGGACGAACAGCTGGTGCGCCAGCTGGTCTGGATTCAGGGCGGGCTGCCGGAATCCCTGCGCGACGGCCCGCACACCACGCCCGGCGAACTGGCCGACGACGTGACGGCCGCCTGGGCGCGCCTGCACGCCGCCAGCGAGCAGTTTGCCGTCGCCCTGGCGCAGGCGCGCGCCCAGCCGCTGGACGTGGCCGTCATGGCGGCCCTGGTGATGGCGCATGAGGCCCTGCGCACCGCCTGGGCGCATGTGTTGGCCGACGCGGTGCCGGCCGATGCCGTGCCTTCTGCAGAACGCCTGCAGGCGCGCTGGATGCGCCTGCTGCACCAGTCGTTGCCCCTGCGCGCTGCCTTCAACGATGCCGTGCAGGCCTACAACCAGGCGATCCGCCAGTTTCCGGCATCGCTGATGGCACGCCTGTTCGGGTTTCGGCCGGCCGGCACCGTCACGCGCCTGGCGGAAAACCGCTGATGGCCGCGTCACCCGGCCAGGTCTTGCCGCTGTGGCGTCAGCTGCAGGCGACGGCGCGGTTGGTGGCCGCCGTGGAAGCTGGCCGGTCGCTGTCGGCCGAGCTGGCCCAGGTCGAAGCGCCGCTGCGCCCCGGCGCGCAGGCACTGTCGTTTCATGCGCTGCGCTGGCTGGGGCTGGCACGGGCATTGCGCGCGCGCCTGGCACGGCGCGCGCCGCCGCCGGCCGTCGATGCGCTGCTGTGCACCAGTCTGGCGCTGACACAGCCGGCCGATGGGGCGCCGTACGAAGCCTTCACCCTGGTCGACCAGGCGGTCGAGGCCGCCAAGCGCGACCGTGTGCTGCGCCCGCACGCCGCCTTCATAAACGCCTGCCTGCGGCGCTTTCTGCGCGAGCGGGACGCGCTGACGGCCGCCGTGCTGCACGATCCGGTGGCACGCTGGAATCACCCACGCTGGTGGGTCGAGCGGCTGCGTCGCGACCACCCCGAGCACTGGCAGGCCATCCTGTCGGCGGCCCAGCAGGCGGCGCCGATGGATCTGCGCGTCAACCCGCGGCGGGCCAGCGTGGCCGACGTGTGTGCACGCCTGGCGCAGCAGGGCGCGGGTGTGTGGGCGCTCGGTGGCGCGGCCCTGCGGCTTGAGCGGCCGCGCGCGGTGCAGGACCTCCCGGGCTTCGCGGCCGGCGAGCTGTCGGTGCAATCGGCCACCGCCCAGCGCGCCGCGCCCTTGCTGCTCGCCGGCTGCGCCGACGTCGCCGCGCCCCGCGTGCTGGATGCCTGCGCCGCACCCGGGGGCAAGACCGCGCACCTGCTGGAGCTGCGCGCCGACGCCCGCGTCACCGCGCTGGAGATCGATCCGGCGCGCGGCGCGCGCATCGGTGAAACCCTGGCGCGCCTGGGTTTGCGCGCCGACGTGCGCGTGGCCGACGCCGCCGACGTGCCGTCCTGGTGGCAGGGCGAGCGCTACGACGCCATCCTGCTGGACGCGCCCTGCAGCGCCTCGGGCATCGTCAGCCGCCATCCCGACGTGCGCTGGCTGCGGCGCGAATCCGACCTGGCCCAGCTCGCCGCCCGCCAGGACCGGCTGCTCCAGGCCCTGTGGCCGCTGCTGCGATCCGGCGGGCAACTGCTGTACTGCACCTGCTCGGTGTTTGCACTGGAGGGGCGCGAACGCATCGAGTCGTTTCTTGCGCGCCACAGTGATGCCCTGCCATGCCCTTCACCCGGCCATATATTGCCCGCCGCGGCGGGGTTGGCATCCTGGCTTGGCGACAATGCGGCCTGTGAAGACGGGTTTTATTACGCGCTGCTGCGCAAACGCCTGGATTAGTCGCCTGCTGCTGGCCTGCGTGCTGGCCTGCGGGCTGGGTGTCGGCGCGGCTGTTGCCCGGGCCGATAGTGCGGCCCTGAGCGCGCTCAGTGTCGAGCGCGACGGCGAAGAGCTGATCCTCAGCGCCCGCATCGACTTCACGCTGTCGTCGGTGGTCGAGGACGCCTTGCGCAAGGGCATTCCCGTGTACTTCGTCGCCGAGGCCGAGTTGCTGCGTGAGCGCTGGTACTGGGCCGACCGCAGCCTGGCCACGACACGCCGCTACACCCGCCTGATGTACCAGCCGCTGACACGCCGCTGGCGCCTGAATACCTCGTCCGAGCCGCTGACCAATGCGGGTCTGGGCGTCAGCCTGACGCAGAACTTCGACACGCTGGACGAAGCCCTGACCGCCGTGCAGCGCATCGGCCGCTGGAAGATCGCCAGCGCCGACGACATTGACGGCGGCGGGCGCCATGTGCTGCGCTTTCGCTTCCGGCTCGATGTCAGCCAGCTGCCGCGCACCTTGCAGATCGGCTCGGTAGGGCATTCCGACTGGGCGATCTCGGTCGAGCGCCGCATCGACCTGACGCAGGAGCTGGCCCAGTGAGCGCCGCGCCCGGACCGTCCGCGGCCCCTGCGCCGACCGCGCGCCAGCGCCGATCGCGTTGGGCACTGTGGGCGGCCGTCATGCTGCTGGTGGGCATCGGCTTCGTGCTGCTGTTTCTGCTGGCCCAGGCCACCAACAACCGGCTGCTGTACGAGCGCTACTACACGCGCCTGTTCGTCGTCAACGTGGCGGTGGCCGCCGTGCTGGCCCTGGTCATCGGCTGGGGGGTGTACCGGCTGCTGGCGCGCCTGCGGCGCGGCAAGTTCGGCAGCCGGCTGCTCATCAAGCTGGCGGCGATTTTCGGGCTGGTGGGGGTGCTGCCCGGCCTGCTGATCTACGTCGTGTCCTACCAGTTCGTGTCGCGCTCGATCGAATCCTGGTTCGACGTGCGGGTCGAAGGGGCGCTGGATTCGGGCCTGACGCTGGCGCGCACCTCTCTGGAAACCCAGGCACGTGACTTCGGCAACCAGTTGCGCGCGGCCTCGGCCGGGCTGGCGGAAGTCCCGGACGCATTGGCGGCGCTGCCGCTGGAGCAGCTGCGCGCGCAACTGGGCGCCAGCGACCTGACCTTGTGGAACGCCTCCGGCCGCCTGCTGGCCAGCGCCGGCCGGTCGCGTTTCGAGCTCACGCCCGAGCGCCCCAGCCCGGCCATGGTGCGCGCCCTGCGGGCCCAGGGCGTGGCCACCCAGGTCGAAGGGCTGGACGACGCCGTCCCCGGCGGCGCCACGCCCGAGGCGCGCATCCGCGCCCTGGTGGCCGTCAGTGCGCGCTCGATCGGCCTGGTTGGCGAGCAGCGCCTGCTGCAGGGCGTGCAACCCCTGCCCACCAGCCTGGTCACCCACGCCCTGGCGGTGCAGGAGGCCAACCGCGAATACCAGGAGCGCGCGCTCGGCCGCGAGGGCCTGCGCCGCATGTACATCGGCACCCTGACCCTGAGCCTGTTCCTGGCGGTCTTCGGCGCCGTGCTGCTGGCGGTGGTGCTGGGCAAGCAGCTGGCCACGCCCCTGCTGATGCTGGCCGAGGGCATGCGCCAGGTGGCAGCAGGCGATCTGGCGCCCAAGGTGGTGCTGCCCGGCCGCGACGAACTGGTGGGCCTGACCCGCTCGTTCGCCGACATGACCCAGCAGCTGGCCGATGCCCGCGCCGCGGTCGACGCCAGCATGCACGCCGTCGACGCCTCGCGTGCCCACCTGCAAACCATTCTCGACAACCTGACCGCCGGCGTCATCGTGCTCGACGCGCAGGGCCTCATCCAGTCCTCCAACCCTGGCGCCACGCGCATCCTGCGGGCGCCTCTGGCCGCCAGCACCGGCCGGCCACTGGGCAGCCTGGACGGCCTGCAGGCCTTCGCCGCCGAGGTGGACAGCCAGTTCGCCAGCTTCGAGGGCGAGCGCCTGGAGCACGGGCTGGAGCACTGGCAGAAGTCCTTCGAGCTGTACGGCCACGCGGGCGGTGGCGTGGCCACCGACGCGCTGACCCTCATCGCACGCGGCGCGGCACTGCCCGACGGGCTGCGCCTGCTGGTGTTCGACGACATCTCCGAAATCGTCTCGGCCCAGCGCGCCCATGCCTGGGGCGAGGTGGCGCGGCGGCTGGCGCACGAAATCAAGAACCCGCTCACGCCGATCCAGCTGTCGGCCGAGCGCCTGGAGCACAAGCTGGCCGACAAGCTGCCGGAGACTGAACGCGCGCTGCTGGTGCGCGCCGTGCGCACCATCGTCGACCAGGTGGACGCCATGAAGCGACTGGTCAACGAGTTCCGCGACTACGCCCGCCTGCCCATGGCCGACCTCCAGCCCATCGACCTGAACGCGCTGGTGGCCGAGGTGCTCCAGCTGTACGGCGGCGCCGCCGAGGCTGGACATGGGCCGGTGGCGCCAGCGCAGATCCAGGTGGAAAGCGACCCCGGTTGCCCGCCGATCCTGGGCGACGCTCAGCAACTGCGGCAGGTGATCCACAACCTGGTGCAAAACGCCCTCGACGCCACCGAAGGCGCGGAACATGCCTCGGCCAACCACGGCGATCCGGTGGTGATCGTGCGCACGCAGTGGCTCGACAACCTGCAGCGCGTGCGGCTGTCGGTCATTGACAGCGGCCACGGATTCCCCGACGCGATCCTCAAGCGCGCCTTCGAGCCGTACGTCACCACCAAGCCCAAGGGCACCGGCCTGGGCCTGGCCGTGGTGCGCAAGATCGCCGACGAACACGGCGCGCGCATCGATGTATCGAATCGCATCAGCGATGGCCAAATTCTGGGCGCGCAAGTATCGTTATCATTCCAGCCAGCATCCGAGGGCCGCACGGCCCTGACCTAGAACAGCACGAACCGCACGAACCGCACTGCTTATGGCCAACATCCTGGTGGTTGACGACGAACTCGGCATTCGGGATCTCCTGTCCGAGATTCTCAATGACGAGGGGCACACCGTCGAACTCGCCCAGAATGCCGCACAGGCACGCACCGCGCGCCACAACGGACGCCCCGACCTGGTGCTGCTCGACATCTGGATGCCAGACACCGACGGCGTCACCCTGCTCAAGGAGTGGCGTGGTGCCGGTCTGCTGACCATGCCGGTCATCATGATGAGTGGCCACGCCACCATCGACACCGCCGTCGAAGCCACCCGCATCGGCGCGCAATCGTTCCTCGAAAAGCCCATCACCCTGCAGAAGCTCCTCAAGGCCGTCGACCAGGCGCTGTCGCGCGACCAGCCCGCGCGCCGTGCCGCGATCGAGACCATCGACCTGGGTGGCGCGGTCGTCACGTCGGTGGCCGACCTGACCGTCGAGGCCGCCATGACCGGCGGCCAGGCACTGCCCCCGGCCGTCGACCTCAGCCCCCAGGGCCAGCAGACCTTCGACCTCGACAAACCCCTGCGCGACGCCCGCGACGCGTTCGAAAAAGCCTACTTCGAATTCCACCTGGCCAAGGAAGGTGGCTCCATGACCCGCGTGGCCGAAAAGACCGGGCTGGAGCGCACCCACCTGTACCGCAAGCTCAAGCAACTGGGGGTCGACCTGTCGCGCAACCGCCGCAGCTCGGCCTTGGTGCTTTGACGCCTGTGCTAGAATTTCCGGTTTCCAGGCCCGGTAGCTCAGTTGGTAGAGCAGCGGATTGAAAATCCGCGTGTCGGCAGTTCGATTCTGCCCCAGGCCACCAAGACCCAAGCCCAACGCCCAACCGTCCGCGGTTGGGCGTTGTCGTATGCGGCGGCAATCGTGGCCTGGCGTTAGCTGCCAGCGGGCGCGTCGCGGCGCAGTGCGCTCAGCAGCTTCTGGCCGGCGCGGCCGTCGGGCTTCTGGCCCAGGCGCTGCTGCTCCTGTTTGATCGCCGCGCGCGTCTGCGCACCAATCAGCCCGTCGGCGGCGCCGATGTCGTGCCCGCGCGCCAGCAGCAGCGTCTGCAACTCGCGGTTCTCGGCCCGCGACAGGCCAGGGTCGTCGGTCGGCCAGGGCGTGGCCAGCGCCAGCGGCGCGCCCGCATCGGCCACCAGATCGGCCAGCCGGGCGATCGCCAGAGCGTAGTTCTCGCTGGCGTTGTAGCTGTACAGCGCGTCAAAGTTGCGCCCGACCAAAAACGCCGGCCCGCCGCGCGCCGGCACCAGCAGCCCCGCCGCCGGCAGCGCGTCGGGCAGTGGCGCGCCGCTGGCCAGCGTCAGGCCGGCGGCCCGCCAGTCGGCCATCGGGCGCTTGGTCTTGCGGCTGGCGCCGGTGGTGTCAAAGCCCGCCGGCAGCCTGACCTCGAACCCCCAGGGCTCGCCGCGCCGCCAGCCCGCGTTGTGCAGAAACTTCGCCGTCGACGCCAGCGCATCCGGCACGCTGCCCACGATGTCGCGCCGGCCGTCGCCGTCGAAGTCCACCGCGCTCCTGAAGAAGGTGCTGGGCATGAACTGCGTCTGCCCGAAGGCGCCGGCCCAGGAGCCGGTCAGCTGCTGCGGCGCCACATGCCCCTCCTGCAGAATGCGCAGCGCCGCCGCCAGCTCGCCGCGAAAGTACGCCTGCCGCCGGCCAAAGCACGACAGCGTGGCCAGCGACTGCACCAGCGGCCGGCCACCCAGGTTCTGGCCGAAGTTGCTCTCCACCCCCCACACGCCCACCACGATTGGCGCCGCCACCCCCGTCTGCCGCTCGATCTGCGCCAGCGTGTCCTGCCACCGGGCATGGGCGGCGCGGCCGTCGGCCACCCGTTCGGCGTCCACCAGCACCGCCAGGTAATCCCACACCGGCATGGCGAATTCCGGCTGGCGATTGAGCAGCACCAGCACCGAAGCGTCGGGCGCCAGCCCGTCGGTGTGCGCGCCAAACGTGGCCGGCGTGATGGCCTTGAACCCCGGCGTGGCGCGCAGCCCCTGCAGGCAGGCGCGAAACTCGGCCGCATCGGTGGGCGGCAGCGTCGCGTCCTGGGCGTGCGCCAGCGGCAGGCAGGCCGCCGTCAGCAACAGGGCAGCGCGCGGGGCAAGGTGGGTGAGGGAACGCATGATGGAGGCTGGGATGTGTGCAGCCCGTGATTGTGACCCGCCGCTACCCGCCCTGGCACCGCCGCCCTGGATTGCCACGGCCTGCGGCCTTGCGATGGCGGCCTGTCCAGTGCCCCCGCGTTTCGCCCGTCATGGCGCCTTCCCCGTCATTGCGAGGAGGCCGCAGGCCGACGCGGCAATCCAGCAGCGGCGCGCCTACCGCCACCGCGCTCGCCTCTCCACCCCCCGCAGGATTGCAACAAAATACTTATAAAAACAAGCCCTACGCCCCCAACAGGCCAGCGCGGCCAGCTATCAAAATCAAAGCGCCAAAACCACCACAGTGGCCACCGACAACCCCACGCAGCGTCCCCCTCAGTCATGAACCTCCTCGCATCGCCCCCGGCATCCAGGCCCTGGGCCAGCCCGGCGCCGTGCTGTTCGACGTCAAGGGCGTCCTGCCGCTGGGCGCGGCGGATGCGCGGCTGTGACATTCAGCGCCACGGCCATCCACCGCCCTTCCCATGACAAGCAGTCGTCCTACAATGCTTACCTGAAAGTAAGGATTATTGGAAAAAGTAGCCATGCAAACCACCGTCACCAGCAAAGGCCAGATCACCGTGCCCAAGAAGGTGCGTGACCATCTGCATCTGGCCGCAGGCGATCAGGTCGCCTTTTTTGTCGAACCCGACGGCAGCGTGCGCCTCGTGCCGGTGACCCGCTCCATCACCATGCTCAAGGGTTGCGTGCCACGGCCTGACCGGACACTGAGCGTGGACGAGATGGACATCGCCATTGCCCAAGGAGCCGCGCGCGCATGATCGGCATCGACACCAACGTGCTGGTGCGCTACATCGTGCAAGACGAGCCGGCCCAGGCTGCCGCCGCCACGCAACTGCTGGAGTCCCAATGCACCCGCGACAACCCCGGCTTTGTCTCGCACCTCGTGCTGGCCGAGCTGTGCTGGGTGCTGGGCCGGGGCTATGGCTACGACCGCGATACGCTGCTGACCGTGCTGACCGGTCTGCTGTCCAGCGTCGAACTCAGCGTGCAAGAGTCCGCCGTCGCCTGGCAGGCCCTGCGCGCCTTCCAGTCCGGCAATGCCGACTTTGCCGACTACCTGATCGGCAGCAGCCACGCCGCACACGGTTGCGTGACCACCTGGACCTTCGATCGCAAGGCTGCCAAATCGCCCTGGCATCAGCTGGTCGGGGACGCCCCATGAGGGCAAGCAGCCAGTCGCCGCTGCTCCCGTCATTGCGAACAGGCCGCAGGCCGACGCGGCAACCCACAATGGCGCTTCCCCATTGACCGCCCTCCTGGATCGTCACGGCCCGCAGCCTCCGGATGACGGAGGGAAGGTGTCATTTCGAGGAGCCGCGGGCGACGCGGAAATTCAGCAGCCGTGCGTCCATCCCCACCGCCGCGCCCATGGCCACCGCCGCCCCTGGATCGCCACGGCCTGCGGCCTCGCGATGACGGCTTTGGGAGCGCCCCGCGCCTCCCCCGTCATTGCGAGGAGGCCGCAGGCCGACGTGGCAATCCAGCAGCGGCGCACCCAAGATCACCGTCGTGCGCATGGCCAGCGCCGTCACTGGATCGCCACGGCCTGCGGCCTCGCGATGACAGCTATTGGGGTGCCCCGCGCCTCCCCCCGTCATTGCGAGGTGGCCGCAGGCCGACGTGGCAATCCAGTGCAGCGCCCCCAACACCCCTGACGCCTGACCCTCAAGCCAAGCCCCACCCATGACCGTCTTCATCACCGGCACCGCCGGCTTCATCGGCTTTCACCTGGCCAAACTGCTGCTCGACCAGGGCCACGTCGTCCACGGCTACGACGGCATGACCGACTATTACGACGTCCGCCTGAAGCACGCCCGCCACGCCCTGCTGCGCCAATACCCCCAATTCACCGCCACCGAAGCCCTGCTGGAAGACGACGCCACCCTGCAAGCCGCCGTCGCCGCCGCCCAGCCCAGCGCCATCGTCCACCTGGCCGCCCAGGCCGGCGTGCGCTACAGCATCGACCACCCGCGCGCCTACATCGACGCCAACATCATCGGCAGCTTCAACGTCATGGAGGCCGCGCGCCGCCAGCAGATCAAGCACCTGCTGATGGCCTCCACCTCATCGGTCTACGGCGCCAACACCGACATGCCCTACGTCGAAACCCAGAAGTGCGACACCCAGATGTCCTTCTACGCCGCCACCAAGAAGGCGGGCGAGGCCATGGCCCACGCCTGGGCCCACATCCACGGCGTGCCGACCACGATGTTTCGCTTCTTCACCGTCTACGGCCCCTGGGGCCGGCCGGACATGGCGTACTTCAAGTTCACCCGCGCCATCCTGGCCGGCCAGCCCATCGACATCTACAACCACGGCGACATGTGGCGCGACTTCACTTATGTGGAGGACCTGGTACGCGCCATCGCCCTGCTGGTGGATGCCGTGCCGCCGCCGACCGAGGGCCGCCAGCCCGCCCAAGCCATCGAAGGCGACAGCCTCTCCCCCGTCGCCCCCTGGCGCGTCGTCAACATCGGCAACAGCGACAAGGTGCGCCTGCTCGACTTCATCGAGGCCATCGAACGGTGCCTGGGCCAAAAGGCCATCCGCCACTACATGGACATGCAGCCCGGCGACGTGCCCGCCACCTGGGCCGACGCCAGCCTGCTGCAGCGGCTGACGGGGTATCGGCCGCAGACCGAGTTCCGCGAGGGCGTGCGACGCTTTGTGGACTGGTACCAAGCGTTCTACCAGTAAAGGTCCCATCACCGACAGCGTCGGTTAAATGTAAAATTCGTATGCATAATCGGAAAAAAACCGATTATCAAAGCATAATTAACAAATGGCCGAGCCCAATCTCCAGCATCTTGGAGCCGCCCCGTTCCAGCACGGCGCATTGCTGCCTGTACTGAAGGACTACCGACGCCCGAACGACAAGATTGCCGAATGGCTGCGGCAGGGCGTGCTGGTGCCGATCAAGCGCGGCCTCTACATCCGCAGCGAAGCCGGGCGTGTGCCGTGCCTGCCGCTGGTGGCCAACCATCTGTACGGCCCCTCCTGCGTCTCGCTGGACTACGCGCTGGCCTGGCACGGCCTGATCCCCGAGCGCGTGCACGAAATCACCTCCGTCTGCACCCGCCGCGGCCGCATCATCGACAACGCGCTGGGTCGGTTTTCCTACGTTCGCCTGCCCGCGCAGGTGTACCCGTGCGGGATCGTGCAGGCCAGCGCCTCGGCGCAGGAAACCTTCCTGATCGCGTCTCCCGCCAAGGCGCTGTGCGACAAGGTTCTGCTGACGCCGCGCCTGCGCGCCACCACCCATGCCGCCATGCAGCGCTTCCTGTTCGAGGACCTGCGGATCGATGCCGGCGCCCTTCGCGGCCTGGACCTGGACACCGTCCGCGCCTATGCCGCCAGCGGCAGCAAGACCGAGCAACTGCACGCCTTGCTGAACTGCGTGGAGGCGCTCCAGTGAGCGCCGCGCCGGGTCGCCCCAAGCAAGATCGCTCCCGCCTGGCGGGGCAGGCCGCAGGCTGAAGGGTGCCCCAATGACCATCATCGAGCAGATGCTGGCGCGCTGCCCCGTGCACGAGCGCGAGCACGCCCTGCGCGAGGTCATGCAGGAAATCGCGCTGGCCGGCCTGCAGCGCGGCGGCTTCTTCGACAAGGCGGCCTTTTACGGCGGCACCTGCCTGCGCATCTTTCACGGCCTGCCGCGATTTTCTGAAGACCTGGATTTCTCGCTGCTCGCCGCAGACAACCGGTTCAGGCTGGAGCCTTATTTCGCCGCCCTGCGCAGCGAATTCGCCGCCTTCGGTTTTGAGGTCGAGATTGCCGCCCGCACGAAATCGGTTGACTCGGCCATCGTCTCCGCATTCGTCAAGCAAGGCACCTCGATCCATGACGTGCTGGTGCGTGGCCAGCCCATTCTCAAGATCAAGCTCGAAGTGGACACCGACCCGCCCCCCGGTTTTGCCACCGAAGAGCGCCTGCTGGTGCAGCCTTATTCGTTCTATGCCAAGTGCTATGCGCTGCCCGACCTGCACGCCGGCAAGATGCACGCCCTGCTGTTTCGCAAGTGGAACAACCGGGTCAAGGGCCGCGACTGGTTCGACTTTGAGTGGTACGTGCGCAACGCGGTACCGCTGCATCTGGCGCACCTGGAGCAACGCGCCCGCCAAAGCGGCCACTGGGACGGTGCGGCGCTGGCCCCGGCTGACCTGAGGTACCTGCTGCAACAACGCATCGAATCCCTGGACATCGACCAGGCCCGCGCCGACGTGCGCCCGTTCCTGCGCGAAGCCCGCGGGCTGGAGATCTGGTCCACCCGCTACTTCCACGACCTGGCCGAAAGACTGGTGAGCGCATGAACCTCCTCGACGCGCCCATCACCCCAAGCCCTCCTGGATCGCCACGGCCTGCAGCCTCGCGATGACAGGAGCCCGTCATTGCGAGGAGGCCGCAGGCCGACGTGGCAATCCAGCAGCAGCGCATCCAGACGCGCCACCACCATTTCGCCCTACACCAGAATTGCCACCAATTTCTTATAAAATCAGCCCAACACGCCCGTTGGGCAAGCGCCGCCAGCTATCAAAACAAAAGCGGCAAAACCCCAATCGTTGCCACCCGCAACCCCCGCAGCGTCTCCCGCAGTCATGAACCTCCTCGCATCCCCCCTGGCCGTCGTCGGCCTGGGCTACGTCGGCCTGCCGCTGGCGGTCGAATTCGGCAAGCAGCGGCCCGTGCTGGGCTTTGACATCAACGCCGCCCGCGTCGCCGATCTGCAGGGCGGGCATGACCACACGCTCGAATGCAGCGCCCAAGAGCTGCGCGCCGCCACCCAGCTGCGCTACAGCCACGACCCGGCCGCGCTCAAGGCCTGCCAGGTCTTCATCGTCACCGTCCCCACCCCGGTCGATGCCGCCAACCGCCCCGACCTGACGCCCCTCATCAAGGCCAGCCGCACCGTCGGCGCCGCCCTCAAGCCCGGCGACGTGGTGATCTACGAATCCACCGTCTACCCCGGCGCCACCGAGGAAGTCTGCGTGCCCGAGCTGGAAGAAGCCTCGGGCCTTAGCTTCAACCGCGATTTCTTCTGCGGCTACAGCCCAGAGCGCATCAACCCCGGCGACAAGGTCAACACCCTCACCACCATCAAGAAGATCACCAGCGGCAGCACGCCCGAGGTGGCCCGCGCGGTGGATGCGCTCTATCGCCAGATCATCACCGCCGGCACCCACCCCGCCAGCAGCCTGAAAGTGGCCGAAGCCGCCAAGGTCATCGAAAACGTGCAGCGTGACATCAACATCGCCTTGGTGAATGAACTCAGCCTGATCTTCCACCGGCTGGGCATCGACACGCTGGAGGTACTGCAGGCCGCCGGCACCAAGTGGAACTTTCTGCCCTTTCGCCCCGGCCTGGTGGGCGGCCACTGCATCGGGGTGGACCCGTATTACCTCACCCACAAGGCGCAGGAGGTCGGCTACCACCCCGAGGTCATCCTGGCTGGCCGGCGCGTCAACAACAACGTTGCGCACCATGTGGCCGCCGAAACCATCAAGCTGATGGTGCAGCGCGGCCTGGTGTCGCCAGACAGCAAGGTGCTGGTGCTGGGCCTGGCCTTCAAGGAAAACTGCCCCAACCTGCGCAACACCAAGGTGGTCGACGCCGTCAACGCCCTGCGCAGCTACAACGTCCACGTGGACGTCTACGACCCCTGGATCGACGTGGACGAGGCCCAGCGCGAATACGGCCTGCCCTGCCTGCGCGACATGCCTGCACCCGGCCAATACGCCGGCATCGTGCTGGCCGTGGGACATCGGCAGTTTCTGGCGCTGGGGCCGGACGGCATCAAGGCCCTGGGCCAGCCCGGCGCCGTGCTGTTCGATGTCAAGGGCGTCCTGCCCCGGGGCGCGGTGGATGCGCGGTTGTGAATGCCGCCATGGCGCCCGCCAGTCGGCATCGGCACAGCACCAATGCCTGCCGGGCCAACCGGTTGGCCGCAAGCCGGCCGCAGGTGCGCTTGTGCGATGGCGCGGCACCGTCTGCCAGCGGCTGCCTCGTGCAAACTGACCCGTCCGGCCAGCCGTCATGAACGCGCGCGCCCTCGCCACCAATGCCGTGTGGGCGCTGGCAAGCCATGTGCTGCATCGGGGCAGCCTCATGCTGGGGGCCATCCTGCTGGCCCGCAGCCTGCCCACCGGCGACTTCGCGGCCTACAGCTATTTCCAGATGACCGTGGCCATGCTGACCACCTACGCCGCCATGGGGCTGGGGGTGACCGCATCGCGTTTTTTTGCCGAATATGGGCACCAGCGCGATGGCGCCGCGGCACCCCTGGGCACCCTGCTGGCGCTGTCATTCGGGCTTGCCGCCGTGGCATTTCTCGTGATCCTGCTGCTGCCCGGCGCCTGGCTGGACGCCGGCGTGAGCGTGCCGCAATGGCTGATCGCCCTGGGCGTGGCTGCCGCCGTGGCTGGGGTTGTTCCTGATGGCGGCATCCTCGGGCTGGAGAAATACCGCCAAGCCAGCCTGGTATGTTGGCGCCGATTCAAATCTGACCAGGCGTGCCGATTGAATTTTGACCAGGGGCCTGCACCGGGTTTTTTGATGCCCGGTTGTGGATAACTATACGGCCATCGCTGCTTCTTGCTTCTCCTTC